>Ga0102815_10000028_pt1 | contig 110437 bp, 113 predicted proteins | sample ColrivemetaGS759_FD_79113 | JGI IMG/M metagenome (GOLD analysis project Ga0102815, IMG submission 79113) | Estuarine microbial communities from the Columbia River estuary - Ebb tide ETM metaG S.759 | ecosystem: Environmental > Aquatic > Marine > Intertidal zone > Estuary | place: USA... | reverse complement strand
CTTCTCAACTTTTAGCCACACAATTTAATTGAATGTAATCCCAACCAAATCTTATCTTTTGTTAAAGTGAACCGTTGTTCATCTTCTTATTCTAAAACCCAATTCTTAATCGTTTTGGGAGGGCAAAGGTAATTAACTATTTGTTACTAACAAGACTTTTTTGAAAAAGTTTTGAAATATTTTCTAAATATCCCAAAATAACCACAGCTAAACCTCAAAACAAAACCCTCTCCGTCGAAAGCGGGGTGCAAAGATACACAGCCTTTTTACTTTGTCAAGCCTTTTCAACAAACTTTTTTTGAAAAAATTCGACAAACCAAACTAACTGCCTGATAAACTTATGCTTGCAGAAGAAGAAAAATTTAACGCGTGCGCAGTTTTTCTATTAACTGAAGATGTGAAAGATTAGGCTGCCCATGACCCTTAATAGCGTCAACAATCGGACAGGTGACCAACTCCTTGCCAATAATGCCTATTGCAAGAAGAGATTTACCCTCCTTTAGAAGATCAACGGCATAAGCACCCATCATTGTTGCGTTAATACGATCTACTGCGGAAGGACTCCCTCCTCGCTGAATATGACCTAGCACCGAATGTCTTAGATCATATTCAGGTAAATGTGGCCTAACTTTGTTCATGATCTCGTAAGCATCACCTCCATCATCACCCTCCGCAACCATAATAATGGTACTTCTTTTTCCTTTATTTTGAGTCTTTATATCGTTGACCAGTTTTTCAATATCCGTAACTTCTTCAGGAATTAGAACTGATTCAGCTCCTGAAGCTATTGCAGCATATAATGCAATGAACCCTGCATCACGCCCCATCACTTCCACAAAAAACACGCGGTGATGACTGGTGGCTGTATCACGTATCTTATCCACTGCATCAATTACAGTATTTAAAGCTGTATCAAAACCAATGGTATATTCTGTGCCGTATAGATCATTATCTATCGTTCCCGGCATACCTATAATTGGGATATTCATTTCCTCCCCTAAGATCTTTGCACCTGTATACGTTCCATCACCACCTATAACGATCAACCCTTCAATTTCCTCAGCACGTAAATATGAAATGGCTTTTGCTCTTCCTTCTTTTGTTTTAAAATCGGCACATCGGGCACTTCCCAAAATGGTACCCCCAAATTGAATGATATTACTCACATCATCATAGGCCATTATTCTTCCACGTCCATCGATCATGCCTTGGTAACCATCATAAATTCCAAATGGTTCGATTCCATAATAAAGACAAGATTTAACAACCGCTCTGATACCAGCGTTCATTCCGGGAGAATCCCCTCCTGAAGTCAACAATGCAATTCGTTTCATATCTGAAAATTAGAAAGAAAAATGGGTTTTTAAATTACTTTTATGGAAAGTGAAATGGATTTGCATCAATAGTAAGAATGTTCGGGAACAAGATCAGAAAATACAGACAGAAAACTGACGAAGAGCTCATCCTTGTATATAAGGACACTTCGGACAATGACTGCGTTGGCGTCTTGTATGAACGTTATGGTCACCTGGTAATGGGTACCTGCCTGAAATATTTAAAGGACAAAGATCTTGCTGAAGACATGCTGATGCAGATCTTTGAAGGACTCTACGTAAAGTTGAAACAACATCAGATCGATTACTTTAAATCGTGGTTGTATCGACTGTCGACAAATGAATGCCTAATGTATTTAAGGAAATCAGGGAAACACATTCATACCGATCTTCAATTGATCCATTTGCAAGAGGAAGAATCGAATGAGGATCCACAAGAGACTGAAAAATTAATAGCTCATCTCGGTGAGGCTATTCAAACGCTAAAACAAGAACAAAAAATATGTGTTGAACTCTTTTACCTAAAGAAAAGATCCTACCAGGAGATCAGTGATCAATTGGGTATCGATCTGAAACAAGTAAAAAGTGCAATACAAAACGGGAAACGAAATTTAAAACTGAAACTGGAAGCGATCCATGAAAAACAAATCTGACATAGCAGAAAATGTTGGAAGAAAGGAATTCGAGAAATTGATCCAAGACCCAAGCCTTGAAAACCTTGAGCTTGATGACTTTGATCAGGATGCACTCGAAGGATGGAATGAAACAGGTACGGACTTTTCGATCATGAAAAATGCCGACCTCCGATTCAAACCAAAATTCAACTTTCTACCATATGTTATCTCACTAAACGTGATCATTATTATTGTGGCAGCCGTTTATTTCTTCAATGGTCAAACAAGTACTGCTCCTCAAAGTATTCATTCAAAAGAAGTTCAAGGGGAGAATAACATGGTTTTTGAAAAGAACGACATTGCCTTACCCGAAATTATTGATACAATGACCGAGTTGCCTGTTAAAAATCAAATACTGGCAAAACGTATTAGCGCTGAATTTAAAGAGATCAAACAGATCAATGATCAAAAGGAACTAGCTGAAAGTAAAGAAAAAAAAGAGGTTACTGATGGTCTTGATGTTATTCAGCTTCCTGAAACACCAACTCCAAAGTTGGTAAAAGAAGTAAAAGCAGGTAAGGAAATTTATATTGAAGATCTAAAGGTTCTTGATTATAGAGCATACAGATCCAAACCAACTGTTACCACAAAACAGATGGATCTTTCAGGAACACCGGCAAATCTTGAGAATGATTCAAGAACTGAAGAGGAACCCGTTTGGAAAGATGTGGAAATACCTTACATCGACTACCTTAGAAAAACAATGTCCGTTTTCGCCGATGGCAATAATAAAAAGGCACTCGGAAGATTTGAAACGATCCTTGCTGCTTATCCAAATGATGTGAACGCATTATTTTATGGCGGCCTCTGTTATTACAATCTACAGAATTACGCAAAAGCGGCTGAATTGTTTGATAAACTGATCGATTCGGATTATGGCAATTTCTCAGAAGAAGCTAAATGGTATCTCGCCAAAAGTCTTCTGAACACAGAACCTTCAAAATCAAGAAAAATCCTCATCGAAATCAAAGAGGAAAAAGGGTTTTACGCAAAACAAGCAGAAGAGCTATTGAAATAAAAAAGGACGACTCAGGTCGTCCTTTCTATCTATATCAGAAAAAGCTCTTCTTTTCTTTCACCATTCGTTTTAATAATGGATTCGGACGGTATCTGTCTTCACCATATTCTTCAAAAAGAGACTCTAGTTTTTTCAAAACATTTTCCAGACCTATCTCAACAGCCCATTTCAATAATCCTTTTGGATAATTGACCCCGTTGGTCATTGCAAGATCCACATCCTCCTTAGATGCAACATTCAAGAATACTGCATCTACAGCCTCATTGATCAACATAACAAGAATACGATTCAAAATCTCTGTTCCCAGTTTTTCATCTTTATTCGGTTGTGGCATTTCTGCTCCTTCGGAATAATTATAATAACCTCGTCCGCTTTTCCTTCCCAAATACCCAGCTTCACTATGTCTTTTCTGTGTAAATGAAGGTTTGAATCTAGGGTCGTAATAAAACGCTGCGAAGACTGTTTCCGTTACCGTATAGTTAACGTCGTTGCCAATATAATCCATCAAAGTAAAAGGTCCCATACGGAAACCTCCTAATTCTGTCATTGCCCAGTCAATGGTCGCAAAATCAGCAATACCTTCTTCATAGATGCGTAATGCCTCACCATAAAATGGTCTTGCAACACGATTGACAATAAAACCAGGAGTATCCTTGCAGATCACTGTTATCTTTCCCCAACTTTTAATCAATTCAACCGATTTTGACAGTGTTTCTACCGAGGTCTGCACTGCAGGAATGATCTCCACTAGCGGCATCAGCGGCGCTGGATTAAAAAAGTGAATACCAACAACCCGGTTTGCATTCTTCAGGGCAGAACCTATCGAAGCTATGGATAAAGAGGAGGTATTCGATGCAATTATACAATTCTCGTCAACAACCTTTTCAATCGCACTGAATACTTCATGCTTCACTTTAAGGTTTTCAACGATGGCTTCAATTACCAATCCACAACCTTCAAAACTTGAGATTTGAGTTGAGTAATGAATTCTTCCAGCCACCTCATCGGCACCGTTCTGATCCATCTTACCTTTTTCGATCAATCGATCAAGTACTTTTTTTAATCCTGCGTTTGCACGATCCAAAACATCTTGCCCCAGATCTACCAAAACCACTTGATGTCCATTCTGAGCGGCAACCTGAGCAATTCCTGCCCCCATTGTTCCGGCCCCTAATACTCCTACCTTCATCTTATTCTCCTTTAAATTCAGGTTGTCTTTTTTCCATGAAGGCATTTACTCCTTCTCGAAAATCATATGTTGATCCTGCTTCCGTCTGTAATTCTTCCTCTAGTGCCAATTGAGTAACGAGGTCGTTTGACATTGCTTTGTTTACTGCTCTTTTCGTTAAACCAAGTCCTTTCGTCGGCATTTTGGAAATGTTTGTAGCGAAATTCATTACGAACTGATCGAATTCATCGTCCTCCACTGCACGATAGATCATGTTCATCGCTTCAGCATCTGTTGCTGAGACTTTGTCTCCTGTCATCATCAATGCCAACGCCTTTTGCATACCAATCAACCTTGGTAGAAAATAAGTTCCACCTGAATCTGGAATTAATCCAATTTTTGAAAAGGCCTGAATGAAACTCGCACTTCTTTTTGCGATCACAATGTCGCATGCCAAAGCAATGTTAGCTCCTGCTCCTGCTGCAACTCCATTTACAGCAGCGATCACTGGCTTTTCAATATTTCTCAATTTTAAGATGATCGGATTGTAATGCTCCCTAACGATCGATTGCAACTCAGGTCCTTCAGGATCAGTCGCTTCAGCAAGATCTTGTCCAGCGCAAAATGCTTTTCCTTCACCTGTTACTACGATTGCTCTTACCGAATCATCAAGATCGCAATCATCAATTGCCTTTTGAAATGCTAAGGCCATTGAACGATTGAAAGAATTGAATACCTGTGGACGATTCAATTTAATAACTCTTACATTTCCAATGTTTTCTATGATCAGTTCCATGAACAAATTTTTCCTGCGAAGTTAGCAGAAAATACAGTTTTCAATTGAATAACACTAAAGGAATGGTCGTATCAATGATTTTTCAAGATCCTCTCAGCTCTTGATCTGATCTCATTTTTAAGGGTGATTGGTTCAAGGATCTGAACTGATCCGCTATAACTCATGAACTCTCGGATCAACTCTTCAGTAATAATCACATATAGAGAAAAGACATAACCGTCATCCAACATTTTCTCGATCTTCTGCGACCCATGAAGCGGTAATGAATCAATATACTTTGACGCCAGCTCACTTGCTTTAAACCTGATCAACGTCGGTGATTCTTTTCCACTCGTGATACCTATACTATGTTTAAAGAAATTATCCGGATTAAAGTCTTTGGGTCTTGAAGCCCTTTCATCGCAAATATCAAGTGAATCAAATCGATCTAATGCGAACGTTCTGTATTCTTTCTTGATCACATCGAATGTAATCAAGTACCATCGATTACGGTACTGCTTTAATAGTAGTGGTAAAACTTTCCGGTGATCCAATTCTTCCGAATCAAATTTTCCATAATCAAATTCCACCAGATTTCCGGATTTGATCGCTCCCAATAAATCAGTAATGAACTCACTTCCTCCTTCAGTTGAGGATTGTTCAAACTGGATAAACGATTCGGAATCTTCAGTTTTCGAAACTGCCACTCGATCCGAGATCTTATCGATAGCACTTCCAAATTGCTTAAAAACATTACTCTCTTTAAATTGCTGGAGGGTTTTTACAGCGAAAGACAGGGCTTCAAGGTCATCATCGGTAAGTGGAATATCACTGATCGTAAAATCGGGATCTTCATAATAATACCCACCATGTCTTTTGCTGTATCGAATGGGAGCATCATGTTCCATTTTCATCTGGAACATATCCTTTTCGATTGTCGAATCACAAATGTTGGCCCCTTCGATTGACCCATACAATTCTTCTTCACACGCCTCCCTAAGTTCTTTTTTACTAGGGAAGGGCCTGAATTTATTCCTCAGACAGCGATCGATCACACGATACCTGATCAACGCATTTTTAATGTGAGGCATAAGAAGAAATTATTGGATCGTAGCTTTTTCTTTTCTGAATCCGAACAGATCATGTTCTTTAATAGCGCTAGCTACTTCAACTGGAACATCATCTTCCCAACTTGAAACAGAAGCTCTGATCTTTGATAGAACATCATCCGACAGGATATACAATAACCTTGGATCATAATTTTTAATAGCTTCCATTTTATTATTGTCTTTCAAATAATTCAACAGTCCCTTTAAGTGATCCGGGATTCGGATATTACTCAGATCGTAGATATCCCCCGTATCGACATTGTTTGCTGGATAAACGAACATCTTCACATTGTGACCAAATCCCCTACCAAACGCTTCAAGCAATCCACCAGGTAAATTTTCGTAATAGCGTTCGTCAAAAATGGTATGCAAATTATAAACCCCGACTATGACTCCCATTCGCTTTCCTCTGGCAATCGTAGCCAGGTAATCCACCATTTTATAATGTTTCAAATAATTGGAGATCATTACCGTATAGCCCAGTGAGCTCAGCAGTTCCGCGCGATCCACGAAATCCTTATCTGAGATTTTTCCGTCTGCAGTAAGATCTTTCAAGGTCAATTCAAAGACCACATTAAGATTTTCTTCTTTTACTTCTTTTTCCTGAAGGAATTGTTTTTTTCCTTCTTCGATCATGTCAATGTGAACTTTGGTAACTGGTCTAAATCGACCTCGCATCAGTAATATATTCTTTTTATATAATGCAGTTGCAGGCTGAAGCACGTCGCCTTGTAGGTCAAACATTGTTGCATCGGTAATTCCTCGTTTAACAAGGTTCAACGCAATGATCCTGTTATCCAAGGTCTTACAATCTGGACCCGATACCCTCATCATGTCGATTTCCATGCGGTCGCGTGGTAATCGATGTGTTAAATGGGTTAAGAAATCATCAAGGTCATCGAAATGAAAATAGCATGCGTGCACGAGGTTCACCCCAAGAATACCAATAGCATCCTGTTGAGCTTTGTGACTATTATCATGCATTTTTATGTGAAGTACGATCTCATTTGGTTCAGATTCTAAATTCAACTGAAAGCGAATCCCCACCCATCCTTGACCTTGATTGGTTTTGTGATAGTTCAAAGATTCCACTGTGTTACAGAAAGCGAAGAATCGAGCTTCTTTATATTTCTTAGGTAAACGAAATTTCAAGGTGTCATACTCCGTTCTTAACATCGTTACCAATCTCTCTTCACAAACATATCTTGACGCCTCTCCGTACATTCCATCGGAGACCTTCATGTCATATGCTGATTGCGTATAGGCAATCGTTCCTGAAGACCCCCCTGCTTTGAAAAAATTCGCTGCTACCTCCTGTCCTGCTCCAATCTCTGCGAAACATCCATATATGTCGGATGTTAGGTTGATCTTCAACGCCTTCTCCTCAGTGGTCAATCTTCTTTCGTCTATCATCGCACTTCTACTAATTTGGATCCTGAAAATCAGGATTATTAATGAAATTATAATCTGTCAATGTTTCAAGGAATTTCTTCAACAACTGCTTCTCTGAGGCATTCAATTGAACTCCTCCCTGAAATGCGTATTCGATCAATGGATCGATCGTGGAGCTTTGCTGTACACCTGAAGAATAATGCTCAATGACCTCGTCAAGTGTCGCAAACCTTCCATCGTGCATATACGGCGCCGAAAGAGCAATGTTTCGCAAAGTCGGAATTTTAAATTTACCATTATCATTTATATTTCCCGTAATCCCACCTCTTCCTATATCTGTAAACGTTGCATCCAAGCCATTGTTACTGAATTTCTGTACTTGCATCAATGGTCCATTGTGGCAATGAAAACAATCCGCCCCACTTAAACTTTTAAAAAGATCATATCCCGCCCATTCTTCGACGGTGATGGTAGAAAGAATGGTCTGATCAGAAGAAGAGAGCGGGTAACTGTTCTCATACTTATACATGACATCATACTTCGAGGAGCCTGAGATCATTGTTCTCAAGAATTGAGCAATCGCTTTGGCAACCTTTGAAGAATCAATCCCTTCTTCTCCAAATGCTTTAAAAAAGCGATTTCGATATTTCACATCAGCATGTAATTTTGCTACTGCGTCTTTCCACTCCTGATGCATTTCTATTGGATTGGGCACTGGCTCTAAAATCTGTTCTTCCAAGGTTTTTGATCTTCCATCCCAGAAAAAGGAAGTTTGCCAGCCTAGATTGATAAGTGCCATTGAATTTCGATTTCCAAGAATTCCGTCGATCCCAACAGAAAACTGATTCGCATCGGAAAATGCACTTTGTGGTGCATGACAACTGGCACAAGACATCGTATTATCTCCAGAAAGTTTCACTTCATAGAATAAAAATCTTCCCAATTCCACCCCTTCTACTGTCATGGGATTGTCCTCAGGGATCTGCATTGCCGGAAAATGGGAAGGTATCTCTAATTGATACGGTGTTGGTTCAAATCTTACTTTGTCCTTTTTACAAGCAAGAAGGATGATGAAAAACAGAAATATCAGAGGTAGGAACTTCATTAATACAAGCTTATTGCACCATTAAAATGATCGATCACCTTTGTACTGATCGCTTCTTGTCCAGGAGCTGTATGAGAAGAATATTCAAATTTCAGATCTATACTTTCTGTTCCATTGTTTAGGAATTTTTTCATATCCAGCTTAAGAGGACAACTATATAAGTTTGTCCCGGCAGCATTCCATGTAAAAGAAGGAAAGCTCAAATTTCTCAAATATGTATCACCACCGACGTGAAATACCACCAAATGATCAAAATTGTCAATACCATCAGCTATTGTGTCCACTTTAGCTTCGACTTTAATAAAAATATATCCTGGATTCCATCCCCAATGCATGTCATTTGCGTTGGTTATATAAAGCGGATCAGAAGTAGATAAAGCTGTTGGATCGCCGTGGTTTCTATCTGAAGGAACACCGAGATAAGCTTCCAGCGAAGAATAGTTTGCCGGTTTACCGACTTTCGTAAAGAAGGTTGTGCCTTTCTCCCTATAATCAAACAACGCTGAAGAACAGAGAATTGAACTACCATTTCTGATGTCTGTCATGTAGCATTTAAGATCCGTAAACTGAACGTTGTAACCTTCATCCGTCGTATATGTCTGATCCAAAACCAAATCATCAACACCAAAAGTTGGTTGCACTGTCATTCTCAACTGATCCTGAGCGGGTGTAACCGGATCATCTTCTCCTTTGTCCCTACATGAGGTAACCAAAGCAAACCCAATAATAAACAGAAATATTTTTTTCATAGATCAGTTCTAACAAATTTACTAAACGCTCCTGATTTTCCCTATTTTTAATGCACAATTTAATCTATCCAATGCCTTCCTCCACTTCAACCAAATATTTAAAAGTTCTGAATGCTTCTGCCGGAAGTGGAAAAACACACAATCTTGTACTCGAGTACCTGACTCTCGTTCTTGAAAATGACGATTCATCTTCTAAATTCTCTTCCATTATTGCCATGACATTTACTAACATGGCTGCACTAGAAATGAAAAACCGGATGATCCAATCACTGGATAAGATTGCCCATTTCAATTCAAAAGACGAAAAAACTGCTCAAATGGTTGAGGAGCTTACGACCAGATTAAGCCTAAAGACAGAAGTGATCATTCATAGAGCCAATCAAACGCTAAAGTGGGTTTTACATCGATATGAAGACTTTTATGTAGTCACCATCGATAAATTCAACTTACGGTTGATCAGATCATTTGCAAGAGACCTCGATCTTCCTGCAGATTTCGAAGTAGTGCTGAATGAAAAACAGTTGATCGGAAAGGTTGTGGATCAACTAATGAACAACCTCGGAAAAGAAGAACAAGAGGAATTCACGACAATAGCTTTTGAATATGCGAAGAGAAACCTTGAAGATGGTGTTTCATGGGATTTTAGAAGACAATTGAGTGAGTTTGGGGAAGTGCTCAATAAGGAAAAAGATCTGAAAATTGTAGATCACCTTCTCACAAAAGACTTCTCGCCAGCTACCTATAAACAACTCCAGTCGGAAGTCAATACGTTGGAGCAAGAATTCAAAAAGAAAGCCAAGGATCTTTACGATAGTTTTATTCAAGCCGGAGTAGACAGCAGTCAATATCCTCAAGGAAAAAGCCTTACGAATAGCTTTTTCGCATTAAAAGACCTGGATGAATTACCTTCCAAACTTGGTGTCTACATCAGCGAACTCTGTTTTAAAGATACACCGGCGAAGAAGGATTTTCCTGAGACAGTTAAAGAATCCAACCGCCAGCTGGTTACATATTTTCAAGAAGTTCATCCTCAATATGAACTTACCAGAAAGTATCTGAAGAGTTTTTATAACATGGCTCTTCTCAAATTCATTGCGCGAAGCATCAACTCCTTAAAAAAGGAAGAGAGACTCATTCGAATTTCAGAATTCAATCAATTGATCTCCTCTCTGGTACTTCAAGAAGAAGCCCCTTTTATCTATGAACGCCTCGGTTCGAGATTTCAGCATTTCCTGCTTGATGAATTCCAGGACACCTCCAGATTACAATGGATCAATCTGGTTCCACTTGTGCATGAATCCTTGGGGAATCAACATAAGAATCTGATCGTAGGTGACCCAAAACAATCTATCTATCGCTTCAAGAATGGAGTTGCTGAACAATTCCTGGCACTTCCCGGCATTTATAATCCGGAACATGATCCAAATCTTGAAGAAAAATCGAACTACTTCAGAGAAATGGGTGAAGTGATCCCATTGAATGCAAACTGGAGGTCGGGAAGTGAGATCGTTTCATTGAACAATGAATTCTTCGAATCATTGCGCGAAGATCTTCCATCTATTTCGGACGGATTTTATGATTCAGTTTCTCAAACTCCAAGAGCAAAACACGACGGTTTAGTTCAGATCGAATCGTACAAGATTTCCAAAGACCAAAAGATCGAGATCGAGGACAAAGTCCTTAAAGTGATTTCAGATTGTTTGGAGGACGGATTTGAAAAAGGTGATATCTGTATTTTAACAGAACGAAACGCAGAGGCCAACCACTGGGCAGTTTTTTTAAGGAAGAATAAACATAAGATAGTTTCTGCAGAGTCATTATTACTGAATAATGACCCATACGTTCAAACAACTCTTTCTTATTTCAAAAGAAGGTACAAACCATTTTCAACCGTAGAAATAAAAAAATTCGCTGATCTGTTTTTGAAATGTAAGGACCCTAGTCCATTTGACACCTATCGAACTTTCATCAAAAAAGGCATTTCTTTGGAAGGAAAAGAGTATTCGTATTTCGATGATGATGAATTCATTGCCAACTATTTTGGTGATCGATCAAATTTCTTTTTCAGATATGAGAGCCTCTATGAGCTCACCCAAGGATTCTTCAGAATTATGGGATGGAATGAATTGAATAATCCTTATTTACATCACCTGTCTGATTTTGTGTACGACCTCGAGATTAATAACGGCCCTGATCTTGAACTTCTGTTAAGTTCTTTCGACGAAAAGAAAAATTCGTTGGCCATTCAAACACCTGCCAGTCGAGACGCCATCGTGATTATGACGATGCACAAATCAAAGGGGCTGGAATTTCCGGTAGTGATCATTCCTAATATGGCCTTGAAAATCAAGAATGGAAAAAACACGCTCGTCGAGGTTGGAGATAAAGTACTCTACACCTCTTTGAGTAAAGAAAGTGTTATTGACGAAGTAAAACAGATCTCCGAACTGGAAAATGGCCAAGCCTTAACAGACAAATTTAATTTGTGCTATGTAGCCATGACAAGACCAGAAGAACGATTATATGGCTTTAATCAAACCGTATCTTCTTCTATTGGACAATACTTGCACGACCACTTCAATAAAATGAGTAATGCTCGGATCGAAGAAAACAAGTGCTTTGTTCAACGCGGTACCAGATCACAAAAAGTAAGCAAGGAACATAAGAAAGATACTTTTTTCACCCCAGGAACTGTATCAGATCAATTATGGTTTCCGGAAATTGCTTTGAGAGATAATCAAATCCAGGAAGAAACATTATCTGAAGAACAGAGGTACGGCAATCAATTCCATTGGTTCATGGCTGAGATGGATCCGAGAAAAGATGTTTCCGAGCAACTTTCAGCGTATTTGTCTACCGGAAAGATCGAAAAAAGATTTAAGGAACGGATCTTTGAAGAAGCCGTTCAACTGCTACATTCTGAAGAATGGAAAAATCTATTCAGTCTTGAATCCGAAATACTGAATGAACGAGAAATAATCATTTCGGAAGAAGAAATGAAACGGCCTGATAAGATCATCCTTCAGAAGAATAAAACAATTGTCCTTGATTACAAAACTGGTGCGCCCAATGAAAAAAACAAAAAGCAGATAAGGCAATATGCTTATCTGCTAGATCAAATGGGCTTCCCCAATGTAAAGGGATATCTATATTACACCAACGAACAGAAATTAGTTCCTGTTGATTGATGCTTCATTGAATAATCCATCCAAGAGTTCGTCTTGAACCAGCTCAGGTATCGTAACTTTTAAATTTGGCTCGACCTCCATTGCTCTTTTAATTGCGAAAATCGCTCCTTCATTTCTGGCCCAAGATCTTCTTGAAATACCATTATTGACATCCCAGTGAAGCATCATCTTTAACCTGCGCTCAGAATCTGCAGATCCATCCAACAACATTCCGAATCCACCATTGATCACTTCTCCCCATCCTACTCCACCCCCATTGTGGATCGACACCCAAGTTGCCCCTCTGAATGAATCACCGATTACATTGTGAATCGCCATGTCCGCTGTGAATCTTGATCCATCATAGATGTTGGAAGTTTCACGATAAGGAGAGTCGGTTCCTGAAACATCGTGATGGTCTCTTCCCAACACAACCGGGCCAATCTTTCCTGCAGCAATTGCATCATTGAACGCTTTAGCGATCTTAATTCTACCTTCAGAATCTGCATAGAGGATCCTTGCCTGAGAACCAACTACAAGTTTGTTCTCTTGAGCTCCTTTGATCCACTGTATATTATCCGCCATTTGTTGTTGGATCTCTTCAGGACTATTCTTTTTGATCTCTTCCAAAACCTCACACGCAATATCATCGGTCATTTTAAGATCTTCTGGCTTACCCGAAGCACATACCCATCGGAACGGACCAAATCCGTAATCAAAACACATTGGCCCCATAATATCCTGAACGTATGACGGATATCTGAAATCGATACCGTTTTGGGCCATGATATCAGCGCCTGATCTTGATGCTTCCAAAAGGAAGGCGTTTCCATAATCAAAGAAATAGGTTCCTTTAGTAGTATGTTTATTGATCGCCGCAGCATGACGTCTCAGTGATTCCTGAACCTTGGATTTAAATTGTTCAGGATCGTTGGCCATCATTTCATTGGATGCTTCAAAAGACAATCCTACTGGATAATAACCACCCGCCCATGGATTGTGCAAAGATGTCTGATCAGAACCAAGATCGATGTGTAATCCTGCTTCATCAAATTTCTCCCACATCTCAACAATATTTCCAAGATATGCGATTGATACAATTTCCTTTTTCTCCTGAGCTTCTCTCACTCTATTCACGAGTTCATTAAGATCTTCAATGATCTCATTTACCCAACCTTGTTCATTTCTGATCCTTGTGATCTTTGGATTCACCTCAGCACAAACGGTGATACAGCCGGCAATGTTTCCTGCTTTCGGTTGGGCTCCACTCATTCCTCCCAATCCTGAAGTCACAAACAAAGAACCCGAAGGACTCTTTTTGATCTTTCGAAATCCATTCAAAACAGTGATCGTGGTTCCGTGTACAATCCCTTGTGGACCAATATACATATATGATCCAGCCGTCATTTGACCGTACTGAGTTACTCCTAACGCATTGAATTTTTCCCAGTCATCAGGCTTCGAATAGTTAGGTATCATCATTCCATTGGTGACGACTACTCTCGGAGCATCCTTGTGTGAAGGGAAAAGTCCCATCGGATGTCCGGAATACATTACCAATGTCTGTTCGTCAGTCATCTCTGACAAATATTTCATTGCCAGTCTATACTGGATCCAATTTTGAAAAACTGCTCCGTTCCCGCCATAGGTGATCAATTCATGTGGATGCTGAGCAACTGCATAATCAAGATTGTTCTGGATCATCAGCATGATTGCCTTTGCTTGTTCTGATTTGCCAGGATAATGATCGATCGGACGAGCATACATCTTATAACCAGGCCGATAACGGAACATATAGATCCTTCCGTAAGTTTCAAGCTCATCGGCAAATTCTTTTGCCAACATAGAATGTTGTTCCTCTGGGAAGTACCTTAGTGCATTGCGAATGGCAAGTTTTTTTTCTTCAAGAGAAAGGATTTCCTTTCGTTTTGGAGCATGATTTATTCCTTTCTCATATTCCTTTACTGGAGGTATCTGATCCGGTACTCCCTGTCTGATATCGTTCTTAAATTCTTCTACCGTCATGTAACTGAAAATATTTCACAAAGGTAAAATGAAAAACCGATTAAGCTGAATAAAATCGGGAATTAGCGAATGATTGTTAAGAATCCGTTATACTCGAATTTTGCATCATTCAAAACATCTTTAGTCTCCAATTTCCAAGTGTAAACACCTTGAGGAACATACACACCGTTATAGGTTCCATCCCAAGTTTCACTCGGATCATGAGATTCCCAAATAATCTCACCCCAACGATTGAAAACCAACAAGGTAAAATCATAAATGTCAATTCCTGAAATATGTATCCCCCAATTCTGATTGAATTCATCATCATCTGGTGTAAATGCATTTGGAACGTACAATAAAATTTCAGGTAGCACGATAACAGTCTGGGTGGCTGTATCAGAACAACCAAATTCGGATGTAGTGATCAGAATTACTTCATATTGTCCAGTTTCACCATCAGGAAATTGTACGTGCACATCTTCAAGTTGTGAATATGATGGATAGCCATCTTGGAACGTCCAATCGTAGGTATCTCCATTCAACGAATAATTCACGAATATTACGTTCGTATTGAATTGCAATACAGGATTTGGTGAATATCTGAAATCAGCAATCGGTTGAGGATTTACATTGATGTAATTGTAAAAGGTCATTGAATCCACACATCCCAAGGGAGAAGTAACAATCAATTGGACATCATAAAGTCCAGCCCATAATTCAGCTGTATTAACTGTATCTTGGTTTACGAACATTTGACCATCAGAGATTTCCCAATAAACTCCTGCTACCATTACAGGGTCTGTTTCATTGATCAATTCTACTATTGCCGGTTCACATTGATCATTATTCGTGACCGAAATCATAGGCACCGGTAATGGAGCTACAGTTACAGTGACGTCCATTTCTAAAGGTGTCGTTTCACATGCATCTGTTACTGTAACAGTATAAACTAAAGTTTGGGCTGGATTTGCCGAAATTGAATGAGAAGTTCCATTTCCTGTTTCACCCGAACTCCAGGAAAATTGATATGGTGAGCCTATTCCACCAGTTGCAGTAGCAAACAAATTAGTCGGATACCCAGGACAGATGGTGACATCAGGAGAAATAGTCCCAGTAAGCGGATCTCTTACCGTCACACTAATCGTCTCAGTGTTTGATAAACATCCATTTTCATTTTCGGCATAAACCGTGTAATCAGTATCCAAATCCGGCTCAACTTGCTGAACTGGAGCTGTATCTGACGTGTGACTCCAATGGAATAAATAGGATGTGCCACCAGTCGCTGAGGCGATCATCGTAGCTGTTCCATTTTCACAAATCAAAGTATCATTACTAACGCTAACCACTACGTCATCGGGATCCGTAATAGAAATTAGAGTACATGTTTGACATCCTGCAAAATTTCTTGAGCATACGGTATGATTTCCCGCTGCGAATCCACCTTGAACATTAGATGTTTGCCAAGTTAAACCGTTATTAAAACTATATTCTTCAGCAAGTGGACTGTCTATTGTAATTACAGCGTCACTAAACCCAGAGCAAGAAGGTTCTTCGAACGACACCTGTTGGGTTATGTTAGATACTAAGACAGTAACTGTATCTCTGAACATTCCGCAAATCGCATTATTTTCTCGTAATATAAACTGATACAATCCCAATTGATTCACGGTAACCGTAGGGGTCAAAGAATTAAAATTAGGACTGAAATTTACTGTAGGTGTCGGAGTGATTCCAGTAGTTAAAAATTGCCAAGATGCCGTATTAGCCGGATTACCAATTGTACCATTTAAAAATATCGGCTGACCAAGACAAACCGTATCGTCAATACCTGCATTTGGAGTAGGAGGAGGAACTACTGTTATTGTGAACTCAGCAGTGTCAATGAACGCCGATGAGGAAACCGTAGCCGGTTGATACACCTCCACTTGATAAGTTGTTGTTACGGTAGGAGTAACCGTAACATTAGTTCCTCCTGATGTATTAGAAACACCAGTTGTCACAAGCCATGTGAACTGAGGATTTGATAATCCAGGAGTAGCAATCGTAACAGAGGCACTTGATCCTTCACAAATTGTTTGGTCAACGGCTGATACACCACAAACCACCTGAGCCGAACCAAAGAAATTCAGGTTGACATTCTGATTTGTAAAGCTATAATTCGATAAGCATAGAATATAAGCTTGACCCGCAGTCACATTTATTGGTGGCTGATAACTTGAAGGTGAACCATTTGGAGGTAAGTTTCCGGCAGCTGCCATACCAGTATTCCCGTTACATGTTCCATTCCAGTTACAAGCCACTGGAGCTAATGTATTCCCATTAATTCCGGCACAAGCTAAGTTAGGGTCTGCATTTGGCATTTGCCACATGATCCAATCAAAGCAACCTCCAGAAGGTCCAATAATCGACCATTGTAAGTTTCCACTTGACACTACATTAATTGTGATAAAAGTTGAAACTGTTTCACCGGATAAAAGACATCCTGAATTAACACCTTGAGGATTTGAACTTGGGTTTGAAACTGAACCAGAGGTAAAGTCAACAATATTATAAGAAGGTTGAGTTCCGACGATGGGAAATGAAGGGGTAGAACATCCGGGTATTGCAAGATTACAATTCACGGGTAACTGCTGCTGTGACAACGCAACAAAGGAAAATAGTAATCCTACCGCAAGAAATAAATCTCTACCTAATTTCATTATTTATCGTCCTCACAATCTGCAAAAGGATACGGCTTAACCATATCTACACCATGAACTCCAATTTGGATACAACGAACGCGATCAGCATACTCTCCAAACCACGAAACAAAATTGTCTTCGGTAAATTCTTGAATATCCTTTGTCAAAACAAAAGCACGCTGAGTTTCATAGTCCAATCGAACAACTCTTGCATATGGATTTTGTCTCATAGTCGCTTCAAGCGCCATCATATCTTCTTTGTTTTGTACTTCCACGACGCATTGTCCAAAAAATGCAGTTGACTGCTGAGAAAATGCCGGAACACTTAATAAAAACAGAAAGATCAATAAAAAGTTTTTCATACAATTTGATTTCATTGCTTAGACGCAATTGCACGTGTAAAGTTGCTTTAGTTTGCGCAAAGGTATGACAAAATGATAGGCAATAAAACACAAAGAGGGGATTACCTCACCTCTTCGTTATTAATTTAACGCTATTCTAGGGTTCTTAAAGAAATTTAAATTTCTTACCTGGATACACTGCATTTTCACCTAATTCCTCCTCGATTCGTAAAAGCTGGTTATATTTTGCCATACGATCACTTCGAGATGCTGAGCCAGTCTTGATCTGACCAGTATTCAGGGCAACTGCAAGATCCGCAATTGTGCTGTCTTCCGTTTCTCCACTTCGATGACTCATTACTGAAGTATATGAATTTCGAGTGGCAAGATTCACTGCTTCGATCGTCTCTGTCAAAGATCCAATCTGATTTACTTTCACAAGAATAGAATTTGCTACTCCTTGCTCAATACCCATGGCAAGTCTCTTCGAGTTAGTAACAAAAAGGTCATCTCCAACCAGCTGAACCTTATTTCCTAGGGATACGGTGGCTTCCTTCCATCCAGACCAATCGTCTTCTGCTAACCCATCTTCAATGGAAACAATAGGATATTTACTGCACCAGTCCTTCCAGAAACCAACCATTTCTGAAGAAGTCATCTGTTCACCTGTGGACTCAAAACTGTATTTTCCAGTCTCTGCATTGTAAAATTCAGAAGAAGCTGCATCTAACGCTATATAGACATCTTGACCTGGTCTGAAACCAGCTTTTTCGATTGCCTGGATAACAACTTGAATTGCTTCTTCATTGGATTCCAAACTCGGTGCAAATCCACCTTCATCACCAACATTTGTCGACATTCCTTTCGATTTCAAAACCGATTTAAGGTGATGGAAGATTTCTGTTCCCCATCTTAAACCTTCAGAAAAAGAAGATGCGCCAAACGGCATCACCATGAATTCCTGAATATCGATCTTGTTATCGGCGTGTGAACCGCCGTTCAAAATATTCATCATTGGAACAGGCATTGTCACTGCCCCAACGCCACCAACATAACGATATAAACTTAATCCCGACTCGGTTGCTGCTGCTCTTGCTGCCGCTAGAGAAGTTCCCAAAATCGCATTTGCACCTAAATTTCCTTTGTTATCAGTTCCATCCAGCTTCAATAAGATCGAATCGATTCCTTTTTGATCAAAGATATCTACTCCATATAGAGCGTCATTGATCACAGTATTCACATTACGAACGGCATTGGTCACCCCTTTTCCAAGATAAAAATCCATATTCCCATCTCTTAACTCTACTGCCTCATGGATTCCTGTAGATGCTCCGGAAGGTACCGCAGCTCTACCTACGAAACCATTCATAGTGATTACATCTACTTCAACTGTAGGATTCCCTCTTGAGTCAAGAATTTGACGACCAATTACTTTTGCGATCTGTGTCATTTTTTAAATGTTTTCATGTTTTCAATAAACTGATCGAACAGGTATCTCGAATCGTGAGGACCTGCCGAAGCTTCCGGGTGGTACTGAACTGAAAAAACAGGTTTGTTCTTCAATGCAATACCAGCGATCGTATCATCATTTAAATGTTTGTGAGTAACTTCTATTTCCGGATTGGCTTCTATTGAAGATTTAGAAATTACAAAACCATGATTCTGAGATGTTATTTCTCCTTTTCCTGATTTTAAATTTTTGATAGGGTGGTTTATTCCTCTGTGTCCATTGAACATCTTCTCAGTCTTCAATCCCTGACTTAGACCAAGAATCTGGTGTCCAAGACAAATCCCAAAGATCGGTTTTCCTGATTCAACAAGCTCCTTCACCAAACTAATAGACTCAGTCATTGCAGATGGATCTCCAGGCCCATTCGATAGCATGTATCCATCAGGGTTAAAAGAATCCATCTCCTTTTTTGTAGAATTCAAAGGGAATACTTTTACATGACAGCCTCTTTCAACAAGACATCTAACAATATTCTTCTTAACCCCAAAGTCGATCAATGAAACACGGAACTGAGCATTTTCGGGCTTTACCTCATATGCTTCATGAACTGAAACTTTTGATGAAAGTTCCAAACCGTCCATTGACGGGGTTTTGTCCAAAATTTTCTGTAATTCAAAAATATCCGTGATCTCGGAAGAAATCACTGCATTCATTGCTCCCTTAGATCGGATATGTCTTACCAAAGCTCTTGTGTCGATATCAGCAATACCTACAGTTCCGCTTTTCAGCATGAGATCTTCAAGGGATCCGTATGCAGATGGTCTTGAATAGATCTCGGAAAACTTTTTAGTAACTAAACCGGCAATTTTCATGGAATCAGACTCAATCTCATCCTCATGAACACCATAATTTCCTATGTGAGCGGTGGTCATTGTAAGGATCTGTCCATAATAAGATGGATCTGTAAAAACCTCCTGATATCCGGTCATTCCCGTATTAAAGGCGATCTCACCTGTTGTAGTTCCTATCTTTCCAATTCCTACTCCATTGAAAACCGTTCCATCGGCAAGGAGTAAAACAGCTGGGGTTCTTTCTGCCATTCTGAAAAATTTGTGCAAAGTTAGAATTTCAAATCGAATTGATCCGAATTAAAATAAAAAAGGGGCAATGTTTCCATTGCCCCTTACTATCTAATGAGATTTCATTATTCTTTTTCTTCAGCAGACTCTTCTGACGTTTCTTCAGATGATGCTTCTTCAGATGCTTCAGTAGTTTCTTCTGCAGCTGCTTCCACTTCTTCAGTTGTTTCTGCAACCGGAGTTTCTTCAACTACCTCTTCTACAGCAACTTCTTCAGTTGTTTCTTTCTTAGCTCCACCTCTTCTTGAACGACGAGTTGTCTTCTTCGCTTTCTCGTTTGTATAGATCTCGTTGAAATCAACAAGTTCGATCATACACATTTCAGCGTTATCACCTAAACGGTAACCAGTTCTAATGATTCTTGTGTACCCACCTTCTCTGTCAGCAATTTTCGGCGCTACTTCTCTGAAAAGCTCAGTAACGATATCTTTATTTTGAAGATAGCTGAATACTGTTCTACGTGAATGCGTAGAATCTGTTTTTGCTTTTGTTAAAAGTGGCTCAACATAACCTCTAAGAGCTTTTGCTTTTGCAACAGTTGTGTTAATACGCTTGTGCTGAATAAGCGAGCAAGCCATGTTAGAAAGCATCGCCTTTCTGTGGGCAGACTTTCTTCCAAGATTGTTTACTTTATTTCCGTGTCTCATAACATTAATTTCGTAAGTAACGGTTAACTAAGGCTTGTCTTTGGTATCGCTACAGCTCAGCCACCTATTACGACATTATTAATTCAATTTGCGATACTAATCTTTATCTAATTTATACTTAGAAACGTTCATTCCGAAAGACAATCCCTTGTTATCAACAAGATCTTCCAATTCAGTTAAAGACTTCTTACCGAAGTTTCTGAACTTCAAAAGGTCGTTCTTATTGTAAGATACAAGATCTCCTAATGTTTCAACGTCTGCTGCCTTCAAACAGTTCAACGCTCTAACAGAAAGATCCATATCGACAAGTTTCGTCTTCAAAAGTTGACGCATATGCAATGAAGTTTCATCGAACTCTTCAGTTTCAGCTTTCACTTCACTGTCAAGAGTAATGCGCTCATCAGAGAACAACATAAAGTGGTGGATCAAAATCTTAGCCGCTTCTTTCAACGCATCCTTAGGGTGAATAGACCCATCAGTAGTGATGTCAAAAACAAGCTTTTCGTAATCCGTCTTTTGTTCTACACGGAAGTTTTCGATCGCATACTTAACATTCTTGATCGGCGTAAAGATCGAGTCAGTAAAGATCGTACCGAAAGGTGCTCCCGAAATTTTGTTCTCTTCAGCTGGAACATATCCTCTTCCTTTGATGATCGTTAGTTCCATCTCCAATTTAACAGATGGTTCCATATTACAGATCACAAGGTCAGAGTTCAAAACCTGAAATGCAGAAGTGAATCTTCCGATGTCACCAGCTGTCAATTGATCCTGACCAGAAATAGAAATAACAACTGTTTCTGAATCATTCCCTTCGATCTGCTGCTTGAAACGAACCTGCTTAAGATTTAGGATCATTTCAGTAACATCTTCTACCACTCCTTTAATTGTTGTAAACTCATGATCTATCCCTTCAATTCTTACTGAAGCAATAGCAAATCCTTCAAGTGATGAAAGAAGGATTCTTCTTAATGAGTTACCGATCGTGATACCATATCCAGGCTCCAAAGGACGGAATTCGAATTGTCCCTGATGCTCATCTGACTGGATCATGATTACCTTGTCAGGCTTTTGAAAATCTAAAATTGCCATGTTTTTTCTTCTTTTTACTTGTTCTTAGGTTGCGCGGTTTGATAGATTGAAGAAGGTCAATCAAACCCTTTGGCCTAAAACCAATTTTTGTTTATAAATATTGGAGCCCGAAGGCTCCATTTTTTGATGCTAAAGCATCGATTACTTAGAGTACAATTCGACGATCAACTGCTCCTTGATATTCTCAGGGATCATTTCACGAGATGGAACGTTCAACATCTTTCCGGACATATCTGAATTATTCCAATCCAACCAATCGTATTTTTTACTGTTAGAAGTCAATGAACCAGTGATCGCTTCAAGTGACTTAGACTTTTCGCGAACACCAACAACATCAGCAGCTCTCAAAGTATATGAAGGAATGTTAACAACATCTCCATTTACTGTAATATGCTTGTGAGAAACCAACTGACGAGCAGCACTTCTTGTAGGAGCAATTCCTAAACGGAAAACTGTGTTATCAAGTCTCGTTTCACAAAGCTGAAGTAGGTTTTCACCAGTAATACCCTTCATTCTAGATGCCTTCTCAAACATATTTGAGAACTGACGCTCAAGAATACCATACGTATACTTCGCTTTCTGCTTTTCAGCTAGCTGGATCGCATATTCTGACTGCTTTCCACCTCTTCTTTTTGACGGACCATGCTGACCTGGACCGTAGTTTCTTCTGTCCAATGCCTTATCAGGACCGAATATCGGATCTCTGAAACGACGTGCAATCTTTGATTTTGGACCTCTGTATCTTGCCATCTTTATTTTAATTAAGTGAGAGAGTTATGAATTAAGGCTTTTCCTTCGATAACTCTAGCCTCTCACGGTTTAACATTTACTATTATACTCGACGTCTTTTCGGTGGACGACAACCGTTGTGTGGTAATGGAGTTACGTCAACGATCTCGGTTACTTCAATTCCGGCGTTATGTAGGGCACGAATAGCAGATTCTCTACCGGCACCTGGACCTTTAACATAAACCTTTACTCTACGTAATCCGAAGTCATGAGCTTCCTTCGCAGCATCTTCAGCCGAAACCTGTGCAGCGTACGGAGTGTTCTTCTTAGAACCTTTAAAGCCCATTTTACCAGCCGATGACCAGGAAATAACCTGACCAGCGTTGTTTGTCAAAGAAATAATAACGTTGTTGAAGGTAGCTTGAATGTGCGCTTCCCCAGCCGCATCTACTTTGACATTTTTCTTCTTCTTTTGATTAGACTTTGCCATCTTATTTCTTATTATTTAGTTGCCTTTTTCTTGTTTGCAACTGTTTTTCTCTTACCTTTTCTTGTTCTTGAGTTGTTCTTAGTTCTTTGACCTCTCAATGGTAGACCAGCACGGTGACGGATACCACGGTTGCATCCGATATCCATCAAACGCTTAATGTTCAACTGGATCTCTGAACGAAGCTGACCTTCGGTCTTGATCTCATTGATCGCGTTACGGATAGCTGACAACTGATCATCATCCCAATCCTGTACTTTAATGTTTTCGTCAACATTACAATTCTTCAAAATCATCTTTGAAGTACTTCTACCAATTCCGAAGATATAGGTCAAGCCAATAACTCCTCTTTTATTCTTTGGTAAATCTATTCCTGCAATACGTGCCATACTATTCTATTTTACCCTTGTCTTTGTTTAAGTTTAGGATTCTTCTTGTTAATCACATAAACTCTTCCTTTTCTTTTCACGATCTTGCAATCTGCAGAACGCTTTTTTACTGATGCTCTAACTTTCATCTCTTTTTTAATTAAGGAATGTTATTTATATCGGAAAGTAATTCTCCCTTTTGTCAAATCATAAGGAGACATTTCCACTTTTACTCTGTCACCAGGAAGGATCTTAATGTAAAACATTCTCATCTTTCCTGAAATGTGCGCAGTGATCACGTGTCCATTCTCCAATTCTACTCTAAACATAGCATTGGAAAGTGCTTCAATGATTACTCCGTCTTGTTCTATCGATGCTTGCTTCGCCATAATTAAAAACCTGATAGTTCTCCCTGAGTTCTTCTTCCGCGAATACGAGTTCCTTCCATCAAACCATCCATGTGACGGTTCAATAAATAAGACTCAATTTGCTGAAGTGTATCCAGTACAACACCCACCATAATTAGTAGAGATGTACCTCCAAAGAACATTGCGAAAGCATCGTTCACTCCTGCCAGTTTAGCGATTGCCGGAATAATGGCAACCATAGCAAGGAATAACGATCCAGGGAATGTAATTCTGGAAACAAGTGAATCGATATATTCAGCAGTTTCTTCACCCGGTCTAACGCCAGGGATAAAACCACCGCTTCTTTTAAGATCGTCTGCGATCTTACGAGGGTTGATCATGATCGCTGTGTAAAAATAAGTAAACACAATGATCAAGACAGCAAGCATAACATTATAACTTACACCATAAATATCACCCAAAGTTCGCTGTATGAAGTTTCCACTTCCATCATTGCCAGCAAAGATCATTACCGGGATGGTCATGATTGCCTGAGCAAAGATGATTGGCATTACTCCACTTGCATTTACCTTGATCGGTAAATAATTACGAGCACCTTGTTCATCAACGCTGCGATTTCCTACAACTCTTTTGGCCGTATTCAGAGGAACTTTACGAACCCCCTGAACGATCAATACTGTACCAAGAACCACTACCATGAAGGCAACAATTTCCAATACGATTTTGATCAAGTTACCAGAGTTAATTCCGAATTCAGCAAGGAATGCTTCAGGAAGTCTTGCAAGGATACCCACTGTAATCAACAATGAGATACCATTTCCAACTCCTTTATCCGTAATTCTCTCTCCTAACCAAACAGCAAACATAGATCCTGCAATTAACACAAGAATTGTCTGTGTCCACCAGAATGTAGAAGCATCCATTGGCAGTGCTCCTTTGGATTCTACGTACAATTTAAGGTAGCTCGGAGCCTGAAGCGCACAAATGATGATCGTTAAAATACGTGTGTAGTTATTGATCTGCTTTCTTCCTGATTCACCTTCATTCTGCATTTTCTGAACTGCTGGAACGGCAATTCCCAAAAGCTGCATAATGATCGATGCACTGATGTATGGCATAATACCTAATGCCATTACCGATGCGTTAGTAAATCCTCCACCTGAGAATAGAGAAAGAAGTGTTTCCAGTGTATTCTGTTCACCAGAAGCCTGTGCATTCGTCAGGGCAGTGTAGTTCACCCCTGGAAGAATGATAAAGGACCCGATTCTGTATACCAGGATCAGAGTTAAAGTAAGGATGATCCTTTTCCTTAACTCTTCCACCTTCCAAATATTCTTAATGTTCTGTATAAAGCGTTTCATTCCGAAAAAATGTTGGCAAAGTTAATTAGATTTCTGAACATACACCACCTTGTCCTTCAATAACAGCCTTAGCTGATGTAGAGAACTTGTGTGCTGAAACATTAATCTTTGCTTTCAATTCACCTCTTCCAAGGATCTTAACCAACTCGTTTCTAGAAACTAGACCATTCTCACGAAGTACTTCAGGAGTGATCTCAGTTACATTCTTACGGTCGATCAAAGACTGGATGATATCTAAATTGATCGCTTTGTACTCAACTCTATTTATGTTCTTAAATCCGAACTTAGGTACACGACGCTGTAAAGGCATCTGACCTCCTTCGAATCCGATCTTCTTAGAGTATCCAGAGCGAGACTTTGCTCCTTTGTGTCCACGCGTAGAGGTTCCACCATGACCAGATCCCTGACCACGAGCGATTCTTTTCTCACGGTTCACCGAACCTTTCGCTGGAGTTAAATTATTTAAATTCATTTTTTTACGTCATTAAAAGTTTTACTCAACTACTTCAATCAGGTGCTGAACTTTCTTGATCATACCCATGATCTGAGGAGTTACCTCTTTTTCGATCACCTGATTCAACTTTCTAAATCCTAGCGCTTGGATAGTTGCCTTCTGTACAGCAGGACGTTTAATAGCGCTTCTCACTTGCTTAATTTTAATTGTAGCCATGTCTTTGTCTATTAACCGTTAAACACTTTGTCTAATGAAATTCCTCTCTGTCTAGCAACCGATACAGCATCTCTCATTTTAGAAAGTGCGTCAATCGTAGCTTTAACAACGTTGTGAGGGTTTGATGACCCTTGAGATTTAGCAAGTACATTGTGTACACCAACGCTCTCAAGTACTGCACGCATCGCACCACCTGCGATTACTCCAGTACCGTCTGCTGCCGGCTTCAATAATACTTCTGCTCCACCGAATTTTCCTTTTTGAGGATGTGGAACAGTACCTTTAAGGATAGGAACTTTGATCAAGTTCTTTTTCGCATCATCGATCCCTTTAGTGATCGCTTCAGTTACTTCTTTCGCCTTACCCAAACCGTGTCCAACGATACCATTTTCATCACCTACCACAACGATAGCTGAGAAAGAGAAGGTTCTACCTCCCTTAGTAACCTTGGTAACTCGGTTTACAGCAACGAGCTTATCCTTTAATTCTATATCCGCAGATTTTACTCTATTTAATACTTGTGCTGCCATTTTTTAAAATTTTAATCCGCCTTCTCGAGCTGAGTCAGCCAATTGTTTAACTCTACCATGATACAAGTATCCATTACGATCGAATACCACAGTCTCGATTCCAGCTTTTAATGCCTTTTCAGCTACTTCTTTACCTACAACCGCAGCCTGATCAGTTTTATTTTTCTTTTCAGCTGTTTTGTTCTTGTAAGATGATGCTGATACAAGAGTTTTTCCGCTGATATCATCGATCAACTGTGCGTAGATCTGCTTATTACTGCGGAATACCGACAAACGAGGCACCTTTGAGTTACCAGAAATTTTCTTTCTGATTCTTCTCTTAATTTTTGCTCTTCTGTTTAATTTACTAAATGCCATAACTTTAAAAATTATTTTTTACCTGCAGACTTACCAGCTTTTCTTCTGATGTCCTCTCCTACAAAACGAATTCCTTTTCCTTTGTATGGTTCTGGTTTACGTAGGGAACGAATCTTGGCAGCGACCTGGCCCAAAAGTTGTTTGTCGTAAGACTCGAGTGTTACCACCGGTGCCTTTCCTTTTTGGGTGTCTGCAGATACCTTAATTTCTTTCGGAAGCTCGATAATGATCGGGTGAGAATAACCTAAAGCTAATTCCAACTGCTGACCAGCAGCATTAGCACGGTAACCTACACCAATCACTTCTAACTCCTTCTTATACCCTTCCGAAACGCCAGTAACCATATTGTTGATCAATGATCTGTAAAGACCATGCTTTGATCTGTGGTCCGGTGCATCTGATTCGCGGCTTAAAGTCAGAACGTTTCCATCAATAGCGATCTTCACACACGAATCAATTTCCTGTGATAGCTCACCCTTAGGACCCTTAACAGAAATCATGTTTCCGTCTAACTTTACTTCTACTCCACTCGGGATGTTAACTGGGGATTTTCCTATCCTTGACATTTTTCTTCAGTTAAATTTTAATATACGTAACAAAGGACTTCTCCTCCTACGTTTAGTTTTCTAGCTTCTTTATCAGTAATTACACCTTTTGAAGTTGAAACGATCGCAATCCCTAGACCATTCAATACACGTGGCATCTCAGATGAACCACTGTACTTTCTAAGTCCTGGTCTTGACGCTCTCTGCAATTTAGTAATCGCAGGAACCTTTGTTGAAGGATTGTACTTCAACGCGATCTTGATCACTCCTTGCTTATCGTCTTCTTCAAACTTGTAATTAGCGATATACCCTTGATCAAAAAGGATCTGAGCCATAGCTCTTTTCACATTTGATCCGGGAATTTCTACCATTTTCAACCCTGCAGCACTTGCGTTACGGATGCGGGTTAAAAAATCTGCGATAGGATCTGTATTCATAATAACCTATTTTCTTTTAACTACAAATTACCAACTTGACTTTTTAACTCCCGGGATCTTCCCAGCAAGAGCCATTTCACGGAATGTTACCCTTGAAATACCGAACTGACGCATATAGCCTCTTGGTCTACCAGTCAATCCACAACGATTGTGAACTCGGATCTTTGAAGAGTTAGCAGGCAATTTTTGAATTGCCATCATTGCATCCCATTTTGCAGCTACAACTTCGTCAGATGAATCTGTTGATTTGATCACCTTTGTAAGTTCTTCACGCTTCTTGGCATACCTTGCTACCATTCTTTCTCTTTTGCGCTCACGCGCTTTCATTGATTCTTTTGCCATTTCCTTTTATTTTTTTGTGAATGGGAAACCAAATGCGTCTAACAATGCTTTCGCTTCTTCGTCGCTATCAGCTGAAGTAACGAACGTGATATCCATTCCAAGAATACGATTTACTTTATCGATATCGATCTCAGGGAAGATGATGTGTTCCTTAATACCTAAGTTATAATTTCCACGACCATCAAATCCTTTTGGACTGATTCCTCTAAAGTCACGAGTTCTTGGTAAAGCAACTGCTAAAAGACGATCAAGGAACTCATACATTCTATCTCCACGTAAAGTCACTTTCGTACCAATTGGCATTCCTTTACGAAGTTTGAAGTTTGAGATATCCTTCTTTGAAATAGTCGTTACAGCTTTCTGTCCAGCAATTCTGGAAAGATCAGCCGCAGCACTTTCGATCAACTTTTTGTCAGCAACTGCATCACCCATTCCCTGGCTCAATACAATTTTCTGAAGTTTCGGCACTCTCATTGTCGTCTTGTATCCGAACTTCTCAGTCAACGCGTTCTTAATCTCTGCGTTGTACTTTTCCTTAAGTCTTGGTGTATAACTCATTACTTAATCTCCTCCCCAGACTTTTTTGAATAACGTACTATTTTTCCTTTTGCGTTTTCCTTACGACCAGTGCGCGATGCCTGACCTTTAGAAACGACCATAAGGTTAGAAATATGGATACTTCCTTCTTTCTCCACGATTCCTCCCTGAGGATCAGTTGCACTTGGCTTAGAGTGACGTTTTACAACGTTAACTCCTTCCACAGTTGCACGCATTTTCTTTCTATCGATCGAAAGGATTGCTCCTTCCTGACCTTTAGAGTCACCGCTAATAACCTTCACGGTATCTCCTACTTTAATGTGTAATTTCTGTTGCATGATATTTACATTTTAAAGTACCTCAGGAGCCAATGAAACAACTTTCATGTAGTTGTTCTCACGAAGCTCACGAGCCACAGGTCCGAAAATACGAGTACCTCTCATTTCTCCCGCTTGATTTAGGATAACACATGCGTTATCATCAAAGCGGATGTACGAACCGTCCGGACGACGAACCTCCTTCTTGGTTCTTACTACTACTGCCTTGGCTACCGAACCTTTTTTAACGGCACCAGAGGGCATTGCGCTCTTGACAGCGACAACGATTTTGTCACCAACTGAAGCATAACGACGCTTTGTTCCACCCAATACACGAATGCACAAAACTTCTTTTGCTCCTGAGTTGTCTGCCACTGCAAGTCTTGATTCTGCTTGTATCATTACTACAATTATTTAGCTCTTTCAACAATTTCCACTAGTCTCCAGTTCTTTGTTTTACTCAAAGGACGGGTTTCCATGATTTTGACTGTATCACCAATGTTACAGTCACCGTTCTCATCGTGAGCAACGAATTTAGTAGTCTTTTTCACGAATTTTCCGTACTTCGGGTGCTTCACCTTACGTTCTACGGAAACTACGATCGACTTCTGCATCTTATTGCTTGTTACGACTCCGATACGTTCTTTTCTTAAATTACGCTTTTCCATTTAGCTAATTCATTAGATAAACAAGCAACTAAGCCTGTGCTTCACGTTTTGTTAACTCTGTATTCAACTTTGCGATCGTTCTTCTGATCTTACGGATCTGAATTGGATTCTCGATCGGAGCGACGCTGTGTGTCAGTTTCATTTTAGTCAACTGCTCAGTGAAGTTCTCAATCTGATCTTTCAGGTCATTAGCTGAAAGTTTTACGATTTCTTGCTGCTTCATAATTTTTACTATTTCTCTGGAATAACATAGTCGTTGCGAACAACGAACTTACATTTTACAGGTAACTTCTGTGCTGCCAATCGCATCGCTTCCTTAGCAATTTCATACGGTACTCCGTCTGCTTCGAACATAATACGACCTGGCTTTACCACTGCTACCCAGTGACTCGGAGCTCCTTTACCTTTACCCATACGAACTTCAGCCGGCTTAGAGGTAACTGGCTTGTCTGGGAAGATACGGATCCACACTTTTCCTTCACGTTTCATGTATCGGGTTACGGCGATACGAGAAGCTTCGATCTGACGAGAAGTGATCCATCCTGCCTCCAAAGTCTTTAGACCGAAAGATCCGAAAGCGACAGTGCTACCTCTGTGGGCAAGACCTCTGTTTCGTCCTTTCTGTACTCTCCTAAATTTGGTTCTTTTTGGCTGTAACATCTCTTTGTAATTTTTTCTTTAAGTATTACTTCTTTTTTCTCTTTGCCCCCATAGGCTTTCTTGCTCCTGCACCTGCACCTGATTTAGCACCTGCAGCAGACATTCCTACATTAGGAGAAAGATCACGCTTTCCATAAACTTCGCCTTTGCAAATCCACACCTTGATGCCTAGACGACCATACGTAGTATGCGCTTCTGAAATAGCGTAATCGATGTCAGCTCTGAACGTATGTAACGGAGTACGTCCATCTTTGTACATCTCAGAGCGAGCCATTTCTGCACCATTCAAACGTCCAGAGATCTTAACTTTGATTCCTTCAGCTCCCATGCGCATTGTGCTCGCAATAGCCATTTTAATTGCACGTCTGAAAGAAATACGTGCCTCAAGCTGACGAGCGATACCGTCTGCTACCAGGCGCGCATCCAATTCAGGACGCTTTACTTCGAAGATATTGATCTGGATCTCCTTCTTCGTAAGCTTCTTTAATTCTTCTTTTAATTTGTCAACTTCCTGTCCACCTTTACCGATGATCACACCCGGACGAGCCGTGTTGATTGTAACTGTAACAAGCTTAAGTGTTCTCTCGATAATGATCTTCGAGATACTTGCTCTTGACAAACGAGCGTTGAGATACTTACGGATCTGATCGTCTTCCACGATCTTATCACGATAGTCGTCTCCTCCATACCAGTTAGATTCCCATCCGTGGATGAAACCTAATCTATTACCAATTGGATTTGTTTTCTGTCCCATTTCTCACTTGTTATTTAGCACCATCAACAATAATGGTAACATGATTTGATCTTTTTCTGATTCTATGCGCTCTACCCTGAGGAGCAGCCTGAATTCTCTTAAGCATAGCACCTCCGCCAACTTCGATCGACTTAACAACCAAAGTTTCTTCTTCGATACTTTTACCTTCATTCTTCTGTTCCCAGTTAGCGATTGCCGAACGAAGAAGCTTTTCCAAACTGGTAGAGGCTTCTTTGGCATTGTGTTGCAATATATTCAGAGCCTTATTAACCTCTACTCCCCTTATAAGATCTGCAACTAATCTCATCTTTCTTGGAGCAATATTGGAGTCTTTCAAGTGTGCGATAGCTATCACACGCTTGGCTTCCTTCAATTTCTCGGCTCTTAACCTTTTTCTAGCACCCATGATTTTGCTATTTAATTTTATCTCTTTTTATCCTTTTTGTTTCCTGCGTGACCACGGAAGTTACGAGTTGGAGCAAATTCTCCAAGCTTGTGACCTACCATATTCTCTGTTACGAACACAGGAATGAACTTATTACCATTGTGTACTGCGAATGTCAATCCGACAAACTCAGGAGTAATAGTTGAAGCACGAGACCAAGTCTTGATCACAGCTTTACTCCCAGATGTCTGAGCATCATCTACACGTTTCATCAACTTGTAGTGTACAAAAGGTGGTTTTTTCAACGAACGACTCATACCTCAATTATTTTTTTCTTCTTTCGATAATAAACTTATTCGAATACTTGCTCTTAGAACGTGTCTTGTATCCTTTAGCTGGCATACCATTACGTGAACGTGGGTGTCCACCGGCATTACGTCCTTCACCACCACCCATTGGGTGATCAACTGGGTTCATAACAACCCCACGTACACGTGGACGACGACCCAACCAACGAGAACGTCCAGCTTTACCTGAAACCGTTAGGTTATGTTCAGCATTTGAAACAGAACCGATAGTTGCCATACAAGTCGTAAGGATCATTCTGGTTTCTCCAGAAGGAAGTTTTACGATCGCATAACGACCATCACGAGCATTTAATTGAGCGTATGTTCCAGCACCTCGAGCAATAGCTCCACCTTTACCTGGCTTCAATTCAATGTTGTGGATAACTGTACCTAGAGGCACATCACTTAAATAAAGTGCATTTCCAACATTTGGAGCTGCATCTTTACCTGCTACAACAGTATCTCCAACTTTCAATCCGTTTGGAGCAATGATGTAACGCTTTTCACCATCAGCATAATACAACAAGGCGATGTGTGCAGAACGGTTTGGATCGTATTCGATCGACTTAACCGTTGCCGGTACACCGTGCTTGTCACGCTTAAAATCAACAACACGGTATTTTTGCTTATGACCACCACCCATGTAGCGCATTGTCATTCTACCGTCATTGTTACGACCACCTGACTTCTTCTTTTTCGCAACTAGGCTCTTTTCTGGTGAGCTCGCTGTTACTTCAGAGTAATCACTGATGACCTTGTGTCTTTGCCCTGGAGTGATAGGCTTGAATTTTTTAAGACCCATTTGTCAACTACTTAAAAATTATTAAATAAATCAATCGTTTCTCCCTCAGCTACCGTAACCACAGCTTTTTTCCAAACTCGGCTAGGTTGCTCAACGATACCTTTGTTAGTATATTTAACAGAGGATTTACCACCGCCATAATTCATTGTACGAACTTCAGTAACACTGACACCATACATTTTCTCGACGGCATTCTTAATTTCAATTTTATTAGCTCCTCTATCAACTGCAAAAGTGAAACGGTTCTGCTTTTCAGTAGCACCTGTTGCTTTTTCAGTGATGATCGGCTTCTTGATAATTGTTTTCATCGCTAATTAGTTAAGGATCTTCTCAATTGCCACAACTGAACTTTCTGCCATAACCACTTTCTTTGCATTCAATACGTCAAAAGTGTTAACAGAGTCTGCAGTTACGACTTTAACTCTTCCAAGGTTACGTGATGCCAAGTAAACATTATCATTTTGTTCACCCAGGATTACTAAAACCTTTTCGTTTTCAAGCTTCAATGAAGCTAGCAATGACTTCATATCCTTTGTCTTTGCAACATCAAACTTTGGATCTTCCAAAACTAGGATAGCATCATTTTGTGCTTTGTAAGAAAATGCAGATTTTCTAGCCAATCTCTTCAACTTCACATTCAACTTGAAGTGATAGTTTCTTGGTCTTGGTCCGAAAATTCTACCTCCTCCAACACGAGTTCCTGATTTAATACTACCAGCTCTAGCACCACCGGTACCTTTCTGCTTCTTGATCTTCTTAGTTGAACCAGCAATCTCAGCTCTTTCTTTCGCCTTATGAGTTCCCTGACGGCGATTCGCCAAGTGCTGCTTCACATCAAGATAGATAGCATGATCGTTCGGTTCAATTCCGAATACTGAGTCTGAAAGCGTAACCTTCTTAGATGTCGCTTTTCCTTTCGCGTCTATTACCTTTACTTCCATTACTTCAAAATTGTTACGGTTGAACCTTTAGCTCCAGGAATTGATCCCTTAACTACGATTAAATTCTTGTCTGTAAGAACCTTCAAAACCTGAAGATTTTCCATCTGAACTCTTTTGTTCCCCATTTGTCCTGCCATTCGCATTCCTTTGAATACTCTTGCAGGGTAAGAACAAGCTCCGATAGATCCTGGTGCTCTAAGACGGTTATGCTGTCCGTGTGTTGACTGACCAACTCCACCAAAACCATGACGTCTAACAACCCCCTGGAAACCTTTACCTTTCGATGTTCCGGAAACTGAAACGAATTCACCTTCCTCGAAGATTCCAACATTGATCTCATCACCTAAATTCAGGCCTTCAAACTCTTTAAACTCCATAAGTTTTGCTTTTGGAACAGTTTTAGCCTTCTTAAAGTGACCTTTCAGCGCATTGGGAGTATTTTTCTCCTTACGCTCACCGAATCCCAATTGAACCGCATCGTATCCGTCACGGTCAACGGTCTTAACTTGCGTCACAACGCAAGGACCAGCTTCTATCACTGTGCATGGTGTTGCCTTACCCTCGGCACTGTAGACGCTAGTCATTCCGATTTTTCTACCAATAATTCCTGGCATACTTTACTTATTAAAAATTAAACTTTGATTTCTACGTCAACACCACTTGGAAGCTCCAAACGCATAAGCGCATCTACAGTCTTTGACGAAGAGCTGTAGATATCAAGAAGACGCTTGTACGAACATAGTTCGAACTGCTCACGTGCTTTCTTGTTTACGTGTGGAGATTTCAATACAGTGTATATTCTTTTGTGAGTAGGAAGTGGAATTGGACCACTAACTACAGCACCTGTAGCTTTTACAGTTTTAACGATCTTTTCTGCAGACTTATCTACTAGATTGTGATCGTATGACTTCAATTTGATTCTTATTTTTTGGCTCATCTACCTAAATATTAAGCTGTAACTTTTCCATTTGTTTTTGCAACTACATCGTCAGCAACGTTTTTCGGTGCTTCTGCGTAGTGTGAGAATTCCATTGAGGAAGTCGCACGTCCTGAAGAAAGGGTACGTAACTGAGTAACGTAACCAAACATTTCAGATAGAGGAACATCAGCCTTAACAACTTTTGAACCTGCTCTATCGTCCATTCCACGGATCACACCACGACGACGGTTAAGGTCACCTACGATGTCTCCCATGTTTTCTTCCGGAGTAACAACCTCTAACTTCATGATTGGCTCAAGAAGTACCGGAGCTGCTTTTCTCAATGCTTCACGGTATGCCATTTTAGCACACAATTCGAATGACAATGAATCTGAATCGACTGCGTGGAATGAACCATCGATCAATTCAACCTTCATGGCGTCTACCTGGAATCCAGCCAATACACCATTCTTCATTGACTCCTTGAATCCTTTTTCTACTGAAGGGATAAATTCACGTGGAATGTTACCACCCTTAATACTGTTGATGAACTCAAGACCAGTTTTCTCAGAATTGTCTTGTGGAGAAATCTTAACAACGATATCCGCGAATTTACCACGACCACCAGACTGCTTCTTATAAACTTCTCTATGGTCAACCGGAGCTGTAATGTTCTCACGGTAAGATACCTGAGGCGCACCTTGGTTAACTTCAACTTTGAATTCACGTCTCAAACGGTCAACGATGATCTCAAGGTGAAGCTCACCCATTCCTGAGATGATCGTTTGTCCAGTTTCCTCGTCAGTATTCACTCGGAATGTTGGATCTTCTTCAGCAAGCTTATTAAGACCAACACCTAATTTATCAGCATCTGCCTGAGTCTTAGGCTCGATAGCAACACCGATTACCGGATCAGGGAAGACCATTGATTCAAGTACGATAGGTGCATTTTCAGCACATAAAGTATCTCCTGTACGAATATCCTTAAATCCTACCAAAGCACCAATATCACCAGCTCCCAAAACTGGAATCTGATTTTGCTTGTTTGCGTGCATCTGGAAGATACGAGAAATACGCTCCTTCTGCATTGTCCTTGTGTTCAATACGTACGAACCTGCATCGAGTTTTCCTGAATATGCTCTTGTAAAACAAAGACGTCCTACATAAGGGTCAGTTGCAATCTTAAACGCTAACGCTGCAAAAGGCTCACTGTAGCTCGGCTTACGCTTCTCTTCAGCATCAGTCTTAGGGTTAATTCCTACGATCGCTTCAATGTCCATAGGAGAAGGAAGAATTTCCATCACCATATCCAACATTGCCTGAACTCCTTTGTTCTTGAAAGCAGAACCACACATCATTGGAACAACTTTTCCAGCAATTGTAGCCTCTCTCAATGCATCAAGAATTTCTCTTTCTGTCAATGAATTTGGATCTTCAAAATACTTCTCCATCAAAGTATCGTTGAATTCTGCAACAGCTTCCAACAATTCTTCACGAAGCTGAGTAGCTTCATCATAGATGTCTGCAGGAATTTCAATTTCTTTGAACGTCATTCCCATGTCCTCTTCATTCCAAACAATTCCTTTGAAATTGATAAGGTCTACAACACCTTTGAATCCATCCTCTGCTCCAATGTTCAACTGAAGTGGAAGAGCGTGGCTACCCAACATATCTTTCACCTGCTTACATACAGCAAGGAAGTCAGCACCTTGACGGTCCATTTTATTAACAAAACCAATACGAGGTACGTTGTAGTTATTTGCTAGTCTCCAGTTTGTCTCAGACTGTGGCTCAACACCATCAACTGCAGAAAAAAGGAATACCAATCCATCCAATACACGAAGTGAACGATTCACCTCTACTGTAAAGTCAACGTGTCCTGGGGTATCAATGATGTTCATGTGGTACTCCTGACCTCTATAGTTCCAGTTAAGTGTAGTTGCAGCTGAAGTAATTGTAATACCTCTTTCCTGCTCCTGCTCCATCCAGTCCATAGTCGCTCCACCATCGTGAACTTCACCAATTTTGTGGTTTACACCACCATAATAAAGAATACGCTCAGTTGTTGTAGTCTTACCTGCATCAATGTGAGCTGCAATTCCAATATTTCTTGTGAATTTAAGATCTCTTGCCATGTCAATTAGAATCTAAAATGTGAGAATGCCTTATTAGCTTCCGCCATACGCATTGTATCTTCTTTCTTCTTGTATGCAGCACCTTCTTCTTTAGAAGCAGCGATAATTTCTGCAGCAAGCTTTTGAGCCATTGTTTTCTCGTTACGCTTTCTAGAGTAACCGATCAACCACTTCATCGCCAATGAAGACTTTCTTTCTTCACGAACAGGAGTAGGGATCTGGAAAGTAGCTCCACCAACACGGCGGCTTTTCACCTCTACACTAGGAGTAACATTTTCAATCGCTTTCTTCCAGGTATCAAGCCCAGTTTGATCTTCGATCTTCTTATCTACGATTTCCAATGCATCGTAAAATATTTTAAATGCCAAAGTTTTCTTACCGTCATACATCAGGTTATTTACAAACTTTGTTACTACTACCTCGTTAAATTTCGGATCTGGTAGTATCGCAATTTTTTTGGCCTTTCTTCTTCTCATCTCTCAAAAAGGTTTATGTAATTATTTCTTAGGTCTTTTTGTGCCGTACTTGGAACGGCGCTGCTTTCTACCTTCAACACCTGCTGTGTCTTCGGCACCACGCACAATGTGGTAACGCACCCCAGGAAGGTCTTTAACCCTTCCACCTCGTACAAGCACCAATGAGTGTTCCTGTAGATTGTGACCTTCACCGCCTATGTAAGCATTGACTTCCTTTCCGTTAGTCAATCGTACTCTGGCAACCTTTCTCATAGCCGAGTTCGGCTTTTTAGGAGTAGTGGTGTAAACCCTTACACATACCCCTTTACGCTGTGGGCAAGAATCAAGTGCAGCAGACTTACTTTTCTTCACCACCGCTGTTCTTCCTTTGCGAACTAATTGTTGGATAGTTGGCATAAAATACTCTTAATTTTGACTTGTTTATATAAAATATACTATTGCCTCAAATACAGTTTGAGGGGTGCAAAGATAGACGAATTAATTGATAAACCAAGAAGTTATCAAAAAAATGTGCAGTTTTTTCACAATTCTGTGTTCACATCTTTCGAATTAAAATTACTTCTTAAAATAGAGGTCATAAAGTTTCTCAATTACCCCAAAACCAAGATCGTTTAAATTAGAGTCTGTTTGGAAGATCAAAATGATGTCATTCGACTCAAATTCTGTTTTCAGATCAAGGTTACCAATGGGCACAACATTTGACTCGCCCAGCGTGTGATACTCCATACCGTAGAAGCAGAACTTGCCATTTTTGAAAAAGTTCTTCGCTAATGCCCAGCCAAAAACACTCCAGAAACTATCGCCCACAATCATCATCTTTGGATTTCGCTCATTCTTCGATTCCTCTTTATGCCATCTCCTATACGCAAAAGGTGAGAAATCCTTAATATCAAAAAGCAAATTCATTGACCGTTCGATATCATCATCCGTTTCAAGAGTTGTCTCTGAGATGAAAAGTTCGTCTTTGATCATTCTAGATATTTTGAACGACGTCTTGGCACGTATAAAACCAAGTAGTGAGTCAGTTGCCAAATAAGCCCCGTAAACTGTCCAATGGGTTCCGGTTTTCGAGAATAATGGATACGAGGTCGTATCCTTCATTTCTTTGAACCACTTTTGGTAATCAATAAAATGTAAATTGGACTTATATAGAACTTCCGCATAACCTGTATAGTTTGTCATTCCCTTTTGCAAAGAATTATACTTGTCAGGAATGTATTCATCATAGTAATAGCCCTTTCCCGGAGCAATCGCTATAATAAGCTCTTTGTTTAGCTTTTTCAATGTGTCATTTACCTTCTGGAGTTTTATTAATTTCTCCTGAATTTTATCCTTTCCGACATAATCTTTCCCATAGCAGGTTTCGATGTAATCAATTTCGAATAACATGTTGTCTTTGCCTTTCACGACATCTTTCGCGCTGATTTTACTATGAAGCGAATAATTGACCTGATTGTACACTCTTACAAAACCTGATCTGAAGGCAAAATTTGAATTGAAATAATCAGACTTCGATTCCTGATATTTTCCTGTATACCAAGATTCTGAGGTTAAAGGAACCTGCTCTTTTGTGCTCACATGACCATTCAATGTAGATTCCGTTTGCCATCCAATTTCACTGAATATCATGATCAACAATAATCCAATCAGGAATACATTATATATCCCTCCTTTCAATTTTATGATTCTTTTCTCTTCCATTTTTAAAACCTGAAATAAATGAAAGGATTAAATGCGGAACCGGCGAGCGATGAAATGGAAAGGAGGAGCAACACAAAACTCATTACTCCAAGAATTACAAATTCTTTAATAGAATATCCTTCCTTTTTGAAAAAGAATAGCTCAAGCTTCTTTCCCCATTTCATCAAAGTCACAAATGAAAAAATCACAGCGATAATAAAAATGATATTAAAATCGAGCAGGACAAGATCGTCCTTAAATACTGACACGTTACCTTTCCCCATTAATAACCCAAAAAAGTCACCGATCTTGTTAAAGTCTTCTATTCTAAAAATCACCCAACCTACAACTACAATAAAAAAGGTCGAGGCAACTGAAAAAACGAGACCAAGTTTATTCAGTAATTTCAATAAGAAAATTCGATCAAGAATTAAGAATAAACCATGATATCCTCCCCATATTATGAAATTCCAGGAAGCACCATGCCATAAGCCTGATAATAAAAAGACTAAAATGAGATTGAAATAAACCCTTAATATCCTAGCCCTGTTGCCTCCAAGCGGAATATATAAATACTCCTTCATGAATGTGCCCAACGTAATGTGCCACCTTCTCCAGAATTCAGAGATACTTCTTGATACATAGGGCGAATCAAAATTCTCAGGAAACCTGAAACCCATCATTCTTCCAAGACCTATTGCCATATCAGAATAACCCGAGAAATCAAAATAGATCTGCATGGTGTATGCAAGTGCTCCAATCCAGGCATTTCCCCAATTCAAGGTCGAATAATCAGAATTGAATATGAGGTCAGCCTGTTCAGCCATAACATTAGCAATAAGGACTTTTTTAGAAAGTCCTATCACGAACCGATAAAATCCGATCAAGCGATCATCATTCGTCTCTGATCTGGAAATCAGCTGTTTTGCAATATCGCCATACTTTACAATCGGACCTGCGATCATTTGTGGGAAAGAAAGGATATACACCAGATAGTCTGTCAATTTCACAACCGGTTCACTTTCTTTTCTGTAAACATCTACTGCATAAGTAATTGATTGAAAGGTATAGAAGGAAATACCAATGGGAAGTGCAATGCTTGTCCAGGAAACATGTTGAAAGCCGATACTGGCCAAAAGCGAATTCAGATTTTCGACGAAGAAATTGGCGTATTTGAAATAAGCCAGCAAACCTAGGTTCAAGGAAACGAACAGAAAGAGCAGGATCTTTCTTTTTCGCTCATCCAGACTTTTATGCAGAAGATTAACGATTTGATAATCAATTACCGAGCTGCCTAAAACAATAAAAATAAAGTCTGGCGCACCCCAAGCGTAAAAGAAAATACTTGCAAGAAGAATCAGGTAATTCTTATACTTCGTTCCAACGAACTGATAAGACAGGTAAAAAACCGGTAAAAAATATAAAAGGAAAATAACGCTGCTAAAAACCATTGGCGGACACCTTTAGTTGATAGACGTTTTGAAAAATCAAAGCGTTATTATCTGTACATGACAGCTTTAACCGCCTTCATTACACGGTCAACATTTGGTAGAGCCTCATCGATCAATGTTGGCGAAAATGCAAATGGTGTATCAGTTTGAGTTACCCTTCCTACCGGAGCATCCAGGTGATCAAAAGCATAGCGTTGAAGGTGATATGCTATTTCAGAAGAAATAGATGCCAGCGGCCACGACTCTTCAACAACCACACAACGATTTGTTTTCTTTACAGATTCAACAACAGCAGCATAATCAATTGGTCGAACCGTTCTCAAATCAATTACTTCCACAGAAATCCCTTCCTTTTGAAGTTCTTCAGCGGCTTCAAGAGCTACCTTCATGATCTTTCCGAATGACACGATCGTAACATCCGTACCCTTTCTCTTAACATCAGCAACTCCAATCGGAATTAAGTATTCTCCATCTGGAATTTCACCCTTGTCGCCGTACATTTTTTCTGATTCCAGAAAAACTACAGGATCATTATCTCGGATTGCAGACTTTAACAATCCTTTGGCGTCATATGGTGTAGAAGGAGTAATTACTTTAAGCCCCGGAACATGCGCATACATCGACTCAAAGCTTTGAGAGTGTGTTGCCGCTAACTGTCCAGCCGTTCCGTTACCACCTCTGAAAACTATAGGACAATGATACTGACCTCCAGACATCTGAAGCATTTTGGCTGCACTGTTGATGATCTGATCAGCAGCAAGAATTGCAAAGTTCCAGGTCATGAACTCAACGATCGGTCTAAGACCATTCATTGAAGCACCAACTGCGATACCTGCAAATCCCAATTCAGCGATAGGAGTGTCGATCACTCTTTTATCTCCAAATTCATCGAGCATACCTTGAGAAACCTTGTAAGCACCGTTATATTCGGCAACTTCTTCTCCCATTAGAAGCACTGCTTCATCTCTTCTCATTTCTTCTGACATCGCCTCACGAAGCGCTTCTCTGAATTGTACCGTTCTCATTGTTTATTCATTTAAGAGGTTGCCAAAAATAATAAAATTCAATGATGAATTAAGTCAACTTAAATTTTTGAACAACACTTGCCAATAATAATAGGATATTATCATCAGGCAATCTACAAAATATGTTTAAATTTGCCTTCACTCAAAAGTTTATTGAAAATAAGATCCAATGAAAATACTTGTTTGTATCAGTAAAGCTCCAGATACGACTTCAAAAATTGCCTTCACAGAGGGTAATACAAAGTTTGATGAAAATGGGGTCCAATACATTGTCAACCCTTATGACGAATGGTATGCTTTAGTTCGTGCACTCGAGATCAAAGAAGCTCTGGGAGGTAACGTAACAATTATCACTGTTGGTACAGCAGCGGATGAGGCGGTGATCAGAAAAGCACTGGCTATCGGAGCTGATGATGCAGTCAGAATTGATGCTGATCCTAAAGACGCTTATTACACTGCAGTTCAGATCGCGGAATACGCGAAGAACAACCAGTTTGATCTTGTCTTGACGGGTAAAGAAACGATCAATTATAATGGATCGCAAGTGGGCGGTATGATCGCTGAAGCTTTGGATGCTCCTTTTATTTCTGTTGCGACAAAACTTGATGTTAATGGATCAAACATGACATTGGAAAGAGAAATCGCCGGTGGAATCGAGGTAGTAGAAACAGGTCTTCCAGCAGTTGTTTCATGTGCTAAAGGAATGGCCGAACAGCGCATTCCAAACATGAGAGGAATCATGGCTGCAAGAACAAAACCACTTCAAGTAGTGGCGCCGGTTTCTGTAGAAGATATGACATCATTCGTTTCTTATACAATGCCTAATGCGAAGTCTGCATGCAAAATGATCGATCCATCAAACATGGATGAATTAGTAGAATTGCTTCACAATGAAGCTAAAGTGATCTAAGCTTATTAATAAAAGAATTATGTCAGTATTAGTATATGTCAATAGCTCAACAGGAATCCATAAGTCAGCAAATGAAGCTGTTACTTATGCAAAAAAGCTAGGTGGATCGGTTACAGTAATTACAAATGGTGGATGCGATGCGGCAACACTTGCATCATTGGGAAAGTATGGTGCAGATAAGGTTTTGGTTGATCGTTCTGTAAACAGTAATGATGACCAGCAACTTACACGAATGATCGCTACAGCAGCTGATTCAGTTGGTGCTACAACCGTTGTTTTCTCTCACGATCTTACTGCAAAAGCAGTAGCGCCTAGATTGAGTGTTCGAATGAAAGCTGGTTTGATCTCAGGTGCGATTGATCTTCCATCAGGAGATGGAACGACGAAAGTGAACGTTTTCTCCGGAAAAGCATTCGGAGCAGTAAAAGTAAACACAAGCAAAAAGATCATTTCTCTTCTACCGAATAGTATTCAGCCGGAAGCAACAGGTTCTGATTGTGCGGTTGAGGATTTTAATGGTAACGCGGGTTCTACTAACGTGAAGGTTATTACAACTAAAAAGCCTGAAGGTGAAATTCCACTTCCAGAAGCTGAATTAGTTGTATCTGCGGGAAGAGGTCTTAAAGGACCAGAAAACTGGGGAATTGTTGAGGACCTTGCGAAGGCTCTTGGTGCAGCAACTGCATGTTCACGTCCAGTTGCTGATATTGGTTGGAGACCTCATCATGAACACGTAGGGCAAACGGGAGTTGCTATTCGACCTAATCTGTATATTGCTGCAGGTATCTCAGGAGCGATACAGCATTTAGCTGGTGTGAATGGTTCGAAAGTGATCGTAGTGATCAACACTGATCCAGAAGCTCCATTCTTTAAAGCTGCTGATTATGGAATTGTTGGAGATGCATTTAAAGTCCTTCCACGACTGACTGAAGCGGTTAAAAAATTCAAAGGGTAACACTTCTATTTAAGAAGTATCCATTATATTTACGAAGTAAACAGGGAAGTCAGCGGCTTCCCTATTTCGTTAAAGGGTCAATAAAGCAAGGATGAATAAAATTGAACTGGAAATTGCAGGATTGTCGTATAGTCAAACGCAATCAGGTGCCTATGCTTTGGTTCTTGCAGAAAAGGGTGGAAAAAGACAGCTACCTATTATTATCGGAGGATTTGAGGCTCAAGCAATAGCAATTGAGCTTGAAAAAATGACTCCCACTAGACCTCTAACACACGATCTTTTTAAAAACTTTGCGGAATCTTTTTCCATACAAGTAAAGGAAGTAGTCATTTACAATTTGATGGAGGGCATTTTCTTTTCTAAACTCATTTGTGAGCAAAATGGAGAGATTTCTGAAATTGATGCCAGAACTTCGGATGCTATAGCCATTGGTGTTCGTTTTAATTGCCCCATTTATACGTTTGAAAATATTCTTTCCTCGGCAGGCATCATGTTGAATGATGAACTGGAGCAAGGCACTGAAGACGATGATTTTGTTGCTGATGAAGAAGACCTTAAACCCGAAGGACTTGCTCAGTTTAGTTACGAGGAACTTGAACATCAATTAGATGAAGCAATAGAAAACGAGGATTATGAACTGGCCTCACGCATAAGAGATGAAATCAATAAGCGCACTTCTTAGCCTTTGCTGGCTTCTACTATTACCGATATATGGAAAGACCTCAACGTCATTCCCCGACGAATCATACCATCGAAAAAATTTCACGCTTACGCTTGATCAATCTGGAAAGTTTACGAGCAGCGACTCTGTTCTCACGTCACTTACTTCGGGAAGCTGGACCTTAAAGGATAAAAAGCTCACTCTTTCACAGAAGGTAAATGATTCTCTTGAAGTTTCTGAACAATTATACGTCTCTTATATTTCTGACAATAAACTTTCGTTATCAAAGGATGGTAATCGATTTTCCTTTCATGATGCAGAAAGTTCGTCAGTTTCGTCTGGGCTTTCAATAATGTCCATTCTTAGAGGAATTTTAGGGTTAATGATCCTTTTCGGAATCGCTTTTCTTTTTAGTAAGAATCGAAATAAAATCGACTGGAAATTGGTCGGTAAAGGAACTATACTTCAGGTGGTTTTGGCGATTCTGATCCTAAAGGTTCCAATGGTCTCCGATATTTTTGACTTTTTGGCAAAAGCGTTTGCCAGAGTAATCGAGTTTGCTCATGATGGCGCCATGTTCCTTTTTGGAACGGGTGATTCCATGCCTTCAATGATGAAGAACTTTGCTTTCTGGATCCTGCCATCGGTAGTTTTCTTTTCGGCATTATCAAGTTTGCTGTATTATTTTGGCATCCTTCAGTTTGTTGTTAAAGGAATGGCTTGGGTAATGAAAAGAGTTCTTGGAATTTCAGGGGCTGAATCGGTTGCTGCCGCCGCAAACATTTTCATTGGTCAGACAGAAGCGCCACTGTTAGTCAAGCCATACTTGTCAAGAATGACGAAGTCAGAGATCCTTTGTCTTATGGTTGGCGGAATGGCTACAATTGCAGGAGGGGTGTTAGCGGCAGTTATAGGTATACTTGGAGAAGGAGATTCAGCGAAAGAGCTGTTCTATGCAAAACACCTGTTAACGGCTTCGATAATGTCTGCCCCGGCAGCAATTGTATTTGCCAAAATACTTGTACCTGAAACTGAGGAGATCGATACCAATCTGGAAGTATCAAAGGAAAAGATCGGAGTAAATGCGTTGGAAGCGATCACGAATGGTACTACAGACGGATTAAAACTGGCAGTGAATGTTGGAGCAATGTTGATCGTGTTTATTAGTTTGGTCGCATTCGCAAATTATTTTCTCGGGAAAGTTGGTGAATGGACCAGTTTAAACGAAGTGATAGCTTCGGGAGGAATGTACCCAGGACTCAGCTTCGAAAGTATATCCGGTTATATTCTTTCTCCTTTTTCATGGTTACTTGGTGTCGAATGGCAAGATTGTATGTATTTCGGTCAGTTACTTGGTGAAAAAACGATCCTCAATGAATTCATTGCTTATCCACATCTCGGGCTTATTCAGGATGAACTTTCCCAAAAGTCCATCATAATGTCAACCTACGTACTTTGTGGATTTGCCAATATTGCTTCCATTGGGATACAGGTTGGAGGAATAGGAATTCTTGTTCCTGAGAAGAAATCCTTACTCGCCCAATATGGAATTAAAGCATTAATAGGCGGCACCCTTGCTTGTATGTCTACGGCAGTGTTGGCTGGTATGTTATTCTAATGAACATTCAGGAAAGAATATTCCACATTTCTTCTGAGGAAGAATTCAATCAATCAGCTCTCGAACTTTTCCATTATCAAGTTGAGAATAATCCTGTTTATTCAGAATACGTTCTACTTACAGGTCGAGAAAATCCCCGTAATTACAGGGAAATTCCTTTTCTACCCATTGAATTTTTCAAGTCAAAAAAGATCCTCACAGAAAACGACAATTTTGAAGTGCTATTCAAGAGTAGCGGAACTACAGCACAAACAAGGAGTCTACATTATGTTAAAGAGAAACAGCTTTACATTGAATCCTTTACGCGAACATTCAAGCATTTTTTTGGAGACCCCAAAGAATGTGTGATCCTGGCATTACTTCCTAATTATGTAGAGCAAGGGAATAGCAGCTTGGTCTTTATGGTAGATCATCTGATCAGAGAGACTGAAAATTCAATTTCAAGGTTTATTCTGGATGAACCTGATTCAATTGTCGATCTATATCATTTGGGGTTAAGTCAGAAAAAGAAGGTAATCATCTTTGGTGTCTCCTATGCGCTCTTAGAACTTGCTGAAAAACAAATTGATCTTTCAAAGGCATTCATCATTGAAACAGGTGGAATGAAAGGTCGAAGATCAGAAATAACGAAAGAAGAATTACATCAGATTCTTAAAACAGGCTTAGGAGTATATCAAATCTACTCCGAGTACGGAATGACAGAGTTATTGTCTCAAGGGTATAGCATGAAAGATCAAATCTTTGAAACGCCCCCCTGGATGAGAATCCTTTGTAGAGACATGAATGATCCTTTTGGAATTCTGGAAGACGACAAAACAGGTGGAATAAATGTGATTGATCTTGCAAACATCTATTCATGTCCGTTTATTTCAACCCAAGACTTGGGCAAAACTTACGGTAATCAATTCAAAATAATGGGAAGATTCGATCAAGCCGACATACGTGGGTGCAACCTAATGGTTGAATGATCGATTCTAATTCACTACTTTTACATTAAAGTGAACATGACTTCGGGAACCATACTTATACTTTTATCCATTGGTATGATGGCAGGAATACTCAGCGGATTCGTGGGTATTGGTGGAGGAGTTATTATAGTTCCAGCACTGGTATTTGCGCTAGGTTTATCTCAACACGAGGCTCAAGGTACGAGTTTGTTTGTTCTAATGATGCCTGTGGTTCTTCTGTCAGTTATCAATTACTGGAAAGCTGGAAATGTTAACTGGAAATTTGGACTTTTAATCGCCGTCGCGTTTGTAATTGGCGGATATATTGGCTCAAAGTTATCGTTAAAGCTTTCTCCAGGAATAGTTAAGCTTATTTTTGGAGTAATTATGGCATTTTTATCTTTCAGGTTGATCTTATCAGGCTATAATGCGGTATCGAATGAATCTTGAAATCATTGACCATATAAATCTTCGTTCGCTTGAGATCTATGACAAAGTCAAAGAGATCCGTGAACACATTCATCAATACCCTGAGCTTTCTTTCGAGGAATATGAGACAATGTCTTTTGTTTGTTCGCAATTGGATCGGATCGGAATCCTATATCAAAAAGGAGTTGCCGGGACGGGTATTGTTGCCATAATTAAGGGTGATCAACACCTTCCTGATCAAGAATGTATAGCTTTACGTGCAGATCTTGATGCACTGCCGATCTTTGAACAAAACGAAGTCGGGTATCGTTCTTCTCGAGAAGGTGTCATGCACGCCTGCGGACATGACGTCCATACCGCGATTCTCATAGGGGCTGCTGAAATTCTTTTTGAGTTGCGTGATCATCTGCCTTCACCAGTTAAATTGGTATTCCAACCAGGAGAAGAGAAAAATCCAGGAGGAGCATCCCTACTGATCAAGGAAGGTGTATTGGAAAATCCATCAGTTAGAGAAATGTATGCCCTTCACGTGTATCCAGAAATGGATACAGGAAAGGTTGGATTTAAAGGTGGTATGTACATGGCTTCTTGCGATGAGATCTATATTACCATCCATGGTAAAAGCGGACATGGTGCCATGCCTCATGCTTGTGTTGATCCCATTATGATCGGTGCTAATCTACTCGTTGAATTACAGCAAGTAGTAAGTAGAAAATGTGATCCAAAAATTCCTTGTGTTTTGTCATTTGGACATTTTGAAGCCATAGGAGCTACGAATGTAATCCCTGAAAAGGCAATTTTAAAAGGCACTTTTAGGACAATGGATGAAGCTTGGAGAAAAACAGCTCATGATCTTATCGTTTCCATTGCTGAAAGTATCATTGAATCTCATGGAGGAAAAGCTGAAATAGAGATCAGTAAAGGCTATCCTTTTCTTGTGAATGACGAAATCTTGACAGATCAAATGAGACAAAAATCTACCGTTATTCTAGGAGAAGGAAATGTTGAAGAGCTACCTATTCGTCTGACCGCAGAAGATTTTTCATTTTATTCTCAAAAGGTGCCGGTTTGTTTTTTCAGACTGGGAGTTCGCAACGAAGATCAAGGTATTACCTATGGAGTGCATCATCCGAAGTTTAACATCGACCCTACTGCACTAATTACTGGAATGCGAATAATGGCTTCAACTGCGTTTAAATGAGAAATTCCATTTTGATACTGCTGCTTTCGATTGTTACATTTTCCTGTGATAAGGAAAAACAAACATCTAAAAAGATCTCAGGAGAATGGACTCCTGTATCTCACAAGATCACTGCAGATGAAGGACTTAGTTATTACGGTACAATCAATGGATCTTTGTCAATAACCGAAAATGAGAATTCGGGGACTTCGAATAATTTCAATTGGTCAACTTCTACAACATCTGAGATCGGAGCTTTTGACTTTCAATTCAATGGACTATTCGAAATAATTGAAAAAGGCGGTTATATGAACCTAATTAAGTTTGGTAACTCCGGTAATCCAATGGACACAACGAAGACAAGAATATATAAATTGACGCGAACTGATATGAGTTTGGAGTTTTCAGACGATCAATTCCGTACTCACTTCATTGTATTCCAAAAGAACTGATCAATTTGCCATGTCGCTCATGAACTTTATTCTCATGAGTCGAATTTCCTCTTCGGTATAATCTCCATCAAATTCATTGTATGCAGTCACCAAATCATCCGTTTCTGCTTCACTGAAATAATCAAATATCTCATCTTGATTTTCCGGATCTAGAATTTCATCCAGATAATAATTGATATTGATACGAGTACCGGATGAAACAATCGCTTCGATCTCGTCAATTACCTCATCAAAACTTTTGCCCTGCGCCTTACCAATGTCCTCCAAAGGAAGTTTTCGATCAATATTCTGGATCAACTTTACTTTCAGAACCGATTTGTTGATGAGTGTTTTAACAACCAGATCCTGTGGTCGCTCAATATTGTTTTCCTCGACGTAATTCTGGATCAATGCAATGAAAGGCTCTCCATAGCGTGCAGCTTTTCCTTGTCCTACACCCTGGATATTGGTCAATTCATCAATTGTCACAGGATATTGGAGACACATGTCCTTCAATGATGGCTCCTGGAAAATAACAAATGGAGGAATATTTTTTTGTTTACTGATCGATTTTCTAAGGTCGATTAACAGATCATAAAGCGTTTCATCGAAAACACCTCCTTTCCCCCCGGAATTTAAAATGAGATCATCGTCATCAGACACGGAGAAGTCATGTTCCTTGATCAAAAGGAAAGAATGAGGATTCTTCATGAATTCCTCTCCCTTTTCAGTGACCTTTAGGGTTCCGTAGGTCTCAATATCTTTGGAAATTAGACCTGCCACGATCACTTGCCGAATCACTGCATTCCAGAAATGTTCGTCCTTCTCCTTTCCTGCTCCAAAACCAGTTAAAAGATTATGCTTGTAAGATTTTATTTCTGATGTTACATTTCCAGACAAAAATGCGCAATAATGCTTCGCTTTATGCATCTCCTGAAGATCTGTGATTACTTTCAGAAGCATCGATACGTATTCCTTTCCTTCTTTTTTCTCTCTTGGATGTCTACAATTGTCACAGAATTCATTGCAGTTCTTCTCTTCAAAAGTTTCTCCAAAATAGTGCAATATGAATTTTCTTCTACAAACTGAGGTTTCGGCATAGGAAACGATCTCACTTAATAATTGTTTCCCTATTTCCTGCTCTGCAACTGGCTTTCCCTGGAGAAATTTTTCCAGTTTCTCGATATCCTTGTAGCTATAAAAAGCGACACATTCTCCCTCTCCACCATCTCTACCTGCTCTACCTGTTTCCTGGTAATAACTCTCTATTGATTTGGGAATATCGTGGTGAATAACGTAACGAACATCAGGCTTATCAATACCCATTCCGAATGCAATGGTCGCAACAATAACATCCACCTCTTCCATCAAGAACATATCCTGATGTTTGGCTCTTGTGGTTGCATCTAAACCAGCATGATATGCTAAAGCATTGATCCCATTTACCTGAAGCAACTCGGCAATCTCTTCCACTTTTTTTCTACTAAGGCAATAGATGATCCCACTCTTCCCTTCTTTTGTACGGATATACTTAATGATCTCTTTTTCGACATCTCTTTTCGATCTCATTTCATAATACAGATTGTCTCTATTGAATGAAGACTTAAAGACGACAGCATCGAGCATATTCAAATTCTTTTGAATATCATATTGAACCTTAGGTGTGGCAGTTGCAGTAAGAGCAATGATCGGCACGTTCGAGATCTTCTCAAAAATCTCTCTTAATCTTCTGTACTCTGGTCGGAAGTCGTGTCCCCATTCAGAGATACAATGCGCCTCGTCGATCGCAAAAAATGAGATATCAACTGAAGTAAGAAAGTCAATGTTTTCCTGTTTTGTAAGCGATTCAGGAGCAACAAACAACAGTTTTGTAGAGCCGCTTTGAATTTCTTCTTTAACTCTGCTGATTTCAGTCTTTGTTAACGAAGAATTTAGAAAATGAGCTATCGCCTCATTGTCACTAACATTTCTGATTGCATCAACCTGGTTTTTCATCAATGCAATCAATGGAGAGACAACTACTGCTGTACCATTTGATAATAGCGCCGGAAGCTGATAACATAATGACTTTCCTCCACCTGTTGGCATGATCACAAATGTGTTCTTGCCGTCAAGTACATTCTGAATTATGTTTTCTTGCTTTCCTTTAAATGCGTCAAAACCAAAATACTTCCTGAGAGCTAATTTTAAATCGCTTTCGACCATTAAGATTTCTTTACCTACCTAATTTATAAAAAAAGAGTAACGAATTTACACAATTTAAAGGATTTTTTGTTGAAAATTCGTTTCAGAAAGGATAAAAACGACGAATAAAAAAATTCAACTTATAAAGCATTGATTCATTCAGATAAACTACAACGATTGATTACCTTTGCTGCCATGGATAACGAAAAGAATATGTCTTTTCTTGACCATCTCGAGGAATTGAGATGGAGACTGGTGAGATCAGCTGCCGCGATCATCATCGTTTCTGTCGTTTTGTGGATCTATCAGGGATGGATCATGGAACATCTTTTCCTATCGATGCGACGACCGGATTTCATCACTTTTAAATGGATGTGCCAGCTCTTCAATATTTGTATTGATGAAATTCCTGTCAGGATGCAAAGTATGACCATGTCTGGACAATTCTCCTATGCTTTAATGATGAGTATTATGGGAGGTGTGGTAATCTCATTTCCTTTCACTTTTTATCAACTATGGGGATTTGTGAAACCAGGCTTAAAAACAAACGAGAAAAGTGCCGTAAGCGGGTTAACCTTTTACGTATCTATTCTTTTCTTTTTAGGGATCACCTTTGGTTACCTGATCGTTGCTCCTCTTTGCGTCCAGTTTTTTGGGACCTATCAGATCAGCAGTGAAATTGAAAATAATTTCACCATAAATTCATACATGAGCACAATTCTATCCACTGTTTTTTACTCTGGGTTATTGTTCTTGCTCCCAGTTGCAACTTATATCTTCACAAGACTCGGAATAATTACTCCGGCTTTTCTCAGGAAGTACCGTAAGCATGCCATTGTTGCTGTACTAATTTTATCCGCAGTAATCACTCCTCCAGATCTTATTTCTCAGGTGATTGTGGCAATCCCTATCACCCTTCTTTACGAGATTGGAATTCTTGTATCTGCCCGTGTTGAAAAGAATATGATAAAAGAGCAGATCGGCAAACGATAATTCAATCTATGTAGTTTATTTTAGCGAAAACTTGAAAAAACTACTCTCCATATTCTTTCTGCTTTTTCTGTCCCAAATCTATGGTCAACAGACAAAAGTTTTCGGTATTGTTAAGGATGCCGAAACCGGAGAACCTATGCCTTTTGTTAAGGTCCAGTTTTTAGATTCCAAAATAGGAGTTCTCACAGATACGCTAGGGAAGTATCGCATAGAAACCTACTACGCAACTGATTCAATTCAATTCAGTTTTTCGGGGTATTTATCTCAACGTAAAAAGATTCAAAAGGACAAAGAACAAGAAATAAACATTTCTTTATCCATCCTTTCAACGGATTTTGAGGAAGTAGTGGTTAGAGCACCTGACGAATTCCCTTCAACGATTCTTCATAAAAAAGTGGTTGCTCACAAAGACATCAATAATCGTGAAAAGCTGAATTCATTTGAATATGAGTTGTACAACAAAATACAACTTGACCTAAACAACATAGGAGAAAAATTCACCGAAATGGGGATCGTGAAAAAACTCGATCTTGTCATGAATTATTTGGATTCAGCCGATAATGGAAAAAGCTATTTACCTGCAATGCTCAGCGAAACCATTTCAGATTTTTATTTCACTAATAATCCTAAACGAAAAAAGGAAGTCGTTAAAGCGAATCATATCACGGGTATCGAGAATTTACAGGTAAGTCAGCTACTAGGAGACATGTACCTTGATATGAATGTCTATGACAATAATATCAACTTATTCAATAGATCATTTGTAAGCCCTATTTCCACCGTAGCTAGAAATTATTATAAATTTTACCTGGAAGACTCAACCTTCATTGGCAATCAATGGTGTTATAAACTGCGTTTTACTCCAAAAAGAACAGGAGATATGACCTTTGAAGGTGAAATGTGGATCCACGATACGACATATGCGGTTAAGCAAATCAAAGGGAATATCAGTCCATGGGCGAATATCAATTATATACAAGATCTGTATTTTGAGCATTATTTTGAAATGGTCGCTCCTGAGGTGTGGATGCTAGTCACTGAAAAAGTTATTGCAGATGTCAAGATCACGAAAAATACAGGGATCTATGGATTTTTTGCACGAAAGCTTTCTTCAAGAAAGTACTTCGTGATCAATGAAAAGCGTCCTGATGAATTTTATAGATCCGATAATACTGTGGAGATACTGGACAGCGCCAAAAGGAGAGATGATTTTTATTGGAGTACCCACAGGCACGTCTCGTTAAATAACCAGGAAGAAGGAATACGGGAGATGATCGACTCACTTCAAAATATTCCCCTATTCAAAACACTTACCAAGCTTACCTATTTTGCGACCACCGGCTACTGGATCTTTGGAAAGATCGAGATCGGGAACGCATACGCACTAATGAGCACCAATCCGATTGAAAAATTCAGAGGAGCTCTCGCCTTACGCACCTCCAATAATTTTAGCCGAAGACTAGAGCTCGGCGGAAAAATAGCTTATGGTATTGGTGACGAACGATTTAAATACGGAGCCAAAATAAGGTACAATATTACTCCAAAGAAAAGAGGGATGCTGATCGCATATTACAACTTTGACATTGAACAGATCGGGCAATCTCCTACCGCCGCAGATGTAGGTTCCTCATTCGGAACTATTCTCAGAAATGCACCACTTGACAAGTTAACTATGGTCGACCGAATTGGGATCAACCTGGAAAAAGATATTAAAAAAGACTTCATTCTTTTCGGTGGATTCGAATGGAAAAACTATGTACCTCTAGGTGACTATTTATACTTAAGACCCACTGATGATGCTTTGGCTCATGATACATTGCGGTCCATTACGACGACAGAATTTATTGCTCGATTCAGATGGGCTAAGGATGAGGAGTTCATAGGAGGGGCATTTGACCGTTCAACGATCCGATCCAGGTTTCCAATTTTTTCGATTCAAGGTATTTTTGGAGTTAAAGGACTTTGGGGCGGAATGTATGACTATCAGAAGATCGAGTTTTCGATGGAGCATTACAAAACTATTGGCCCTCTTGGAAGAATCCGCTATGGGATCAATGCAGGTTATGTATTCGGATCAGTGGCTTATCCATTCTTGAAAGTTCATGAAGGAAATCAATCGTATTGGTTATTGACTTCGACATTCAATAAATTGAACTTTTTTGAGTTTATCTCAGACCGATATATTGGGGGGCTTATTGAAAACCACTGGGAAGGTTTGTTGTTTGACCGAATGCCTTTAATTAAGAAATTAAAATGGCGATTGGTAACGGTGGGAAGATTTACATACGGATCAATATCAGATAAAAACATCAGAGAGATGCTATTACCATCAAACACAAAACAATTCGGGAAAATTCCATATGCTGAAGCATCAGTGGGAATTGAAAATATATTCAAAGTTTTCAGGGTTGATCTTGTGTATCGCATCACACATCTTGATCAGGGCATGAGTCCTTTTGGAGTTCGGGCTCGATTTGCATTTACTTTTTAATTTTACTGAGTTGAAACTGCATACAGATCATATCAAAAAGACCTACAAAGGACGAGATGTTGTAAAAGGCGTTTCCATTGAGGTCAATCAAGGCGAGATCGTAGGATTATTAGGTCCCAATGGAGCTGGTAAGACTACCTCCTTTTATATGATCGTTGGGCTTGTGAAACCTGATTCCGGAACGGTGTATCTTGATGATACAGATATCACAAACTATCCAATGTACAAGCGCTCCCAGCTGGGGATAGGCTATCTACCCCAGGAAGTTTCCGTTTTCAGAAAGCTAAGTGTTGAGGATAACATAATGGCTATTCTCGAAATGACGGATCTAAATAAAGTACAACGTAAAGAGAAACTGGAGAGCTTATTGGAGGAATTCAGTCTCACTCACGTTCGAAAAAATCTGGGGAACAGACTTTCCGGTGGCGAAAAAAGAAGAACCGAAATTGCACGTGCCCTTGCGACAGATCCAAAATTTGTTTTGCTTGATGAGCCTTTTGCAGGAGTAGACCCTATTGCCGTTGAAGACATTCAGGGAATTGTTGCTGATCTTAGAAAAAGGAACATTGGAATCCTGATCACTGACCACAATGTCCAAGAAACCTTATCCATCACCGACAGAGCATATCTCTTATTTGAAGGAGGGATTTTAAAATCCGGTACAGCTGAAGACCTGGCTGCTGATGAGCAGGTAAGACGCGTTTACCTGGGACAAAACTTCGAACTTAGAAAAAAATAATTTTTAGTTTATCATCGATATTTCGTAATTTTCAGCCCGGAATCATACTTGAAACCAACTATTTGAAGAATTATGAAAAACCTACGTATACTTTTTGTTCTGTTGCTTTTAGCTCCAATCTTTGTTTCTACTTCTTGTAAAAAATGTAAGGTGGATGCGGTTGATGTGAATTCTGGTGATATAGTTGAAGATTTTGTTTTGTATCCAAAATCAGGATACATGACCCTTAATACCGGTGGGAATTATGTTTTTGATGGAATAAACCCTAATCCTTATTATTCAAATAAATTCCAAGTTTCAATTAATGGTGGTGCTAAAACGCCGGTTAACTGGAATTCTCATACTGTACTTGCCAATCCTGTAAAAGCAAAATGTAATGCTTCATTTGAAAGAAATGTAGTCATTGATCATGGGGCTCAAACAGTGACCTATACACTGAAGGTTACTCAATGTGATAATTGCAAAGAAGAACGTTACACTGAGAACTACGTCCTTGTACCTAAATTCCCCTCTACGTATGCTGTAAATATCAGTCATACGATTGTAGACAAGGAGTAATTCAATAAAAGTTTGTAACAAAGAAAAAGGTCATCAAATTGATGACCTTGAAATTTCTTGGGGAACCCTACTTATTTCGCAGCAAGATCTGAATTTTCAATCTGATCTACACTTCCGTAAGCATCACAATGTCCTCCCTTCGATGATTTGCATGCAGTAAATGCGAATGCCGTAACCATCCCAACAAGTACCAAGGTCACTAGTTTCTTCATTTGATTGTTTGGTTTTTAGTTAAATAAGGATCTTAACGTAGTGACGAATTTACATATTCTCAAGTGTTTAACCTAAAAATATTATCCACAATGTGTTCTTAATCAGTTAAAATATCATCAATTTTACAACGTTTTGAATAAAATGCGCCTGTTAACACTATTGATCCTAACTTTTTCCCTCCACCTAATCTATGGACAGAAAAAGCTATCTGTTTATATAGAAACAGTGAGTTATCAACATGCCGTAAAAACGAAAAGTAATGAAGTTAAAGATTCAATTGATGCTCTTAATGTGGTGAGGTCGTATCAAAATCAACTGATTGAAAAAGGATTTTTTCTTGCTTCTCTTGATTCTATCAATTGGAAAGATCGTGAAGTGTATGTCTACTTTACAACGGGGGAATCGTTCGAAGAAATAAATTTGATCGTTCCTTTTTCGAAAGGAGGTTTAAAATTGTCTCCGAATGATCTATCGAACCTTGTACAAAAAGAACTAAACAAAGCACTCAATACCGGATATCCATTTGCAAATGTTACACTCAAAAACATTCAAATTGATAATAACCGCATTAATGCTGAGCTTTCTGTCGAAAAAGGGACCTATTACAAATGGAAAGAAGTAATTGTCAAAGGGGATTCCTCGATCTCATCTCAACTTGTTCAGTCGATCACTCAAATAAAACCAGGGAGTCACTACTCTGAAATTTCCATTATGGATCTTTCAAAAAAGATTGCCCAAACCCCTTATATCGAAGAGATCAAACCATTCGAAGTGTTGTTTACGGATGATGGAGTCGAGTTGTATTTATATTTACGATCATTGCCGATCAGCAGTGCAAACGGACTCCTTGGTCTTCAAACGGACCCAACACTTAACAGGTATTATCTTTCCGGAGATCTCAGCTTAAAGCTAACCAACGTTTTAAAAAGAGGGGAATCAATAAAACTCAAATGGAGAAGCATTCAACCTCAGTCGCCTCTATTAAATGTTTCTTTGAATTATCCTTTTTTATTTAAATCACCTTTTGGAGTAAACTTGAACCTAGACCTTTTCAAAAAAGATTCCACTTTTCTGGAAGTTAAGTCATCATTAGGGGTTCAGTATTCAATGTCCAATGGTAATATTATCAATGTGTTTTATCGGAATCAAAACTCAAATCGATTGAATTCGAGTACACAGAGCAATGATCTGGGCGATATCAAAATGAGTAATTACGGCATTGGATTCGAACACAAAAAACTTGATTATATACCTAACCCAACACGAGGAATCGAATACTATTTTAGCGGTTATTCTGGGTCCAGAAGATCGAGGAACAGCGATACAAGTCAGTTTATTAAAACATCTACTTTCGGTGGTTCATTCGTATTGAATTACTATTTACCCTTTACCAAAAGAAATGTCTTGAAATTTGGGATTCAAACTGAAACCTATTATACACCTTCTATATACTTCAATGAGCTAAGTCGCATTGGTGGACTTACATCATTAAGAGGATTCAACGAGCAAGAGATCTATGCATCTACCTTTAGTATCTTAACGTTTGAGTACCGTTTTATTTTGGACCGTAACTCGAACCTCTTTGTATTTTACGATCAAGGGTTTTATGAGAAAAATTCGATTTCTTATCTTCAAGATCATCCTTTTGGCTTTGGTGGCGGGATTTCGTTCGGAACTAAAATCGGATCGTTTGTGATCACCTATGCACTGGGGAAACAATTCACAAATCCAATTTTACTAAAGGATGGTAAAATACATTTTGGATATATTGCTTACTTTTAATTATGCTTGAAATTTTACTTATTGCATTATCTCTGCTTCTGGGCATTGGATTTATATTGCTGTTCACGGAAAATAAAAAATTAAGGAATGCTCAATTTGAAGCTTCTTCCAACGAAATTCGATGGCTCAAGGAAACCGAAGAACTTAAATCAAGAGTTATTGCTCTAGAGTCAAGGAATGAATCTCTTTCTGAGATCCTGGAAACTGAAAAAAGGTATTCTGAAGAAAAGCAAAAAGAGTTGAGAATTCAGCTCGAGTTATTAGGAAAGGACCTGGTAAATCAGGGTGCAACGGTTTTGAAAAACGAAAACGAACAGAAATTAAATGCTCTTTTAGATCCCCTAAAAGAAAGAATTGCATCCTTTGAAAAAGAAGTTAGAGAGGCCAATAAGCAAGACATTGAGCGATTTGCTTCGATGAGTTCCACGATCAAATCATTAACAGAACAGCATTCAAAAATGCACAATACAGCTCAGAATCTCGTTGATGCTTTAAAAGGAGAACAAAAGGTTCAGGGTGATTGGGGTGAACTTGCTTTGGAAAGAATTCTTGAAACAAGTGGACTTGAAAAAAACAGAGAATATTTCATTCAGAATAGTTTCAGGGATGCTGACGGTAATTTACTCAGACCAGATGTTATCATTCAGTTACCGGATGAGAAACATATCGTAATTGATTCAAAGGTCTCTCTTAAAGCGTTTGAGCAATATATCAATGCAGATGATGATGAGATCAAGAAAAGAGCATTATCTGATCATTTGCTTTCCATTAAAACACACATTAAAATCCTGGGAGAAAAAGATTATTCTCATTTGCCTGGGATAACTTCCCCTGATTTTGTTCTAATGTTTATTCCTTTAGAATCCTCCTTTGCTCTAGCGATCAAGGAAGAACCCAATATTTATCAGCAAGCCTGGGAAAAGAGAGTCGTTTTGGTAACACCCTCAACGCTTTTGGCTACCCTTAAAACGGTAGGGTCTATTTGGAAACAGGAGAGACAAAATAAAAATGCCATCGAAATTGCCGACCAAGCAGGAAGGTTATATGATAAGTTCGTGGGATTCGTTTCAGACATGGAAAAAATTGGCTCAAAACAAAAGGATGCAATGCTTGCTTACGATCAAGCCATGAACAAACTTTCGATTGGAAGTGGAAATCTGATGAGAAGTGCAGAAAAGCTAAAGGTCATGGGAGCCAAAGCAAAAAAACAGATCGACAAAAAATTACTGGAAGACGAAGATCAGGACGTTGAATCTGATCTTACTGATTAACCAAGAGCTTGTTGCATTGACGCTCTGATCTCCTTCATGAATTCAGAGGCATATACAAACTCCAATATCTCTTTATTTTCAGTAGTAATGATGGATTTTCTGTCTCCTTGCCACCAATTTTGACCTTTGTGAATGAAGATCACATTATCACCGATCTCGATCACAGAATTCATATCATGCGTAATAACAACAGTAGTGATCTCATATTCATAGGTAATCTCTTTGATCAACCCATCGATCAAAATTGCTGTCATCGGATCAAGTCCTGAATTCGGTTCATCACAAAAAAGGTACTTCGGATTCATTGAGATCGCTCTAGCAATACCAATACGCTTCTGCATACCACCACTACATTCAGAGGGAAGTAATTTATTTCTACCTGCAAGATTAACTCGTTCAAGACAGAAATCAGCCCTCATCTGCATTTCCTTTTTGGTCATTTTGGTGAACATCATCAACGGAAACATCACATTTTGCTCAACAGTCATTGAATCAAACAGCGCAGAGCCCTGAAAAAGCATCCCGATCTCCTTTCGAACATCAGTCCTTTGTCCGCGATTCATTTCAGTAAAGTTTCGATCGTCGAAAAAGATTCCACCTGTATCTACTTCATGCAGTCCAACAATACACTTCGCCAAAACAGACTTTCCCGAACCCGATTGGCCAATGATAAGATTTACCTTGCCTTTTTGAAACTCTGTGGAAACATCATGTAGTACATGATTAGCACCGAATGATTTATTTACATTTTCAACTTTGATCATGACAATAAGATCATTTGGGTCAGGAAGAAATTGGCTATCAGAATAGCGATTGAACTACTAACAACAGCTTGAGTTGAAGAACGACCAACATCAAGAGATCCCCCTTTAGTGTAATACCCGTAAAATGACGCAATTGATACGATCAGAAATCCAAAAACAACCGTTTTTGTAAGAGCATACCACACATGCTTCATTTCAAAAAATGAACGAATTCCTAAAACATAAGTATCCGTAGTGATCAATCCAGAAGCCATTAATGCCAACCATCCACCCACCATACTTAGCGCCATTGAAAAGACGATAAGAACCGGGAAGAAAAAGATGGCAGCACTGATCTTAGGCAGTACCAAAAAATTCAATGAATTCACCCCCATAATTTCCAGGGCATCAATTTGCTCTGTTACTCGCATAGTCCCAATTTCTGAAGCGATATTGGATCCAACCTTACCGGCAAGGATCAACGAGATAATAGTAGGCGAAAATTCCAGGATCGTTGATGACTGAGTAATATAACCAACCGTATAAGCAGGAAGCCAAGGACTGGTCATGTTTGATGCGGTTTGAAGGGCGATAACACCCCCCATGAAAGTAGACATCAAGGCAACAATGAAAATCGAGTTGATTCCGATCAACTGTACTTCATCAAACATCCTTGTTCTGAAAACAGACCATTTCTCTGGTCGTTTGAATACCACGCCTAACATGATAAAGTACTTCCCTGCGTTACTTAGGATTTTCATTGTCGCTAAAATAATGCTTATTTTCTTTTTTGAGTCTCCGTCTGTGGATAAATGTTCGCGTTACATCAGTGTTTTTCATTTAATTTTATCGTGTGGAGCAGGAGGATAAAAAAGAAAAGATCAAAAGTACTTTTGCACGGTTCTTACCTGAAGAATTTGTTGGTTATGTAGCTGACTTGTTTTTTACATCCAAAGTCCGATTTTCGATCGTGAAATCAAGGGCAACAAAGCTTGGCGATTTTCGTGCAGGGTTGAATGGCGACAAACACCGAATTACAGTCAACGGCAATCTGAATCAATACTCCTTTTTAATTACAACACTTCATGAATTTGCTCACCTGAATACTTATGAAAAATTTGGATGGAAAGTGAAGCCTCACGGAGAGGAATGGAAAAATGAGTATCGATCCTTACTTCTTCCGGTTATCAATTCTGGGAAATTACCTTCTGACATTGAAAAGGCGTTAGTAAATTCACTGGTAAAAACAAAGGCTTCTTCTTGCACAGATCATCAGTTGAGCAGGATTCTCCACCGTTATGACCAACATCCTGAAGGTGCGGTTCTTTTAGAAAACCTTCCTTTTGACAGTATTTTCGAAGTGAATGGAAAATCTTTTAAAAAAGGTCCTTTACGAAGAAAACGTTATGTTTGCGAAGAGATAAATTCGAATAGAAAATATCTTGTCAACTCACTGGCAATTGTAAAGCATTTGAATTCAACCAAAGATGAATAACAACTATTGTATTATTATGGCCGGAGGTATCGGTAGCCGATTCTGGCCTATGTCTACCCCTGAGAAGCCAAAACAATTCCTTGATGTATTGGGAACCGGAAGATCATTGATCCAAATGACCTATGATCGTTTGCTTTCAATTTCCCCTTCAACACAGATCTACGTATTGACGAATGAAAGTTATGCGGGGATCGTCAAGGAACAGCTACCGGATCTCAATATGGATCAGATCCTTACGGAGCCACTGCGTAAGAATACGGCACCTTGTATTGCATATGCTGCAGCGAAGATCAATGCACTTAATCCAAACGCAACAATGATCATTTCACCAGCAGATCATTTGATTCTAAGGGAGCAACGATTTACTGAAATTATTAATACGGCAATTAGCCAAGCTAATACTGATGATAAACTGGTAACCCTGGGTATAAAACCTACCAGACCTGACACAGGTTACGGATACATTGAATTTGATGCCGACAAGGGAACTAAAGCAGGAGAAGCAACTGAAGTGCTTAGATTTCGTGAAAAACCGGATCTGAATACAGCTAAAGAGTTTCTTTCTAAAGGCAATTTTTACTGGAATTCTGGAATCTTTGTATGGAGAACAACAACAGTGTTGAACGCTTTGAAAACGCATCAACCTAGTTTGTTTGGATTATTCTGTGATGACAATTCAAAATACAACACCACCAAGGAACAGGGATTCGTTAACCAATGCTTCAAAGCTTGTGAGGATATTTCGATTGATTTTGCGATCATGGAAGATGCCAAAAATGTGGAAGTGGTACTGGCTGATTTTGACTGGAGTGATCTTGGAACATGGGGAAGTTTAAGCATGCATTTGAAGAAGGATGAAAATGGAAATTCTGCTATGGGCGATCACGTTCATCTCTTCGATTCTAAAAATTGTATAGTGAATGTATCTAATGATAAGCTGGTTTTACTTGACGGTCTTGAAGATTACATTGTCATTGAATCTGACAACATGTTCATGGTCCTAAAGGCTGAGAATGAACAAGAGATCAAAAACTACTTGAAAGAAGTAGAAAAAAAGAGTCCGAAATTTTTTAAGAAATAAGAAAAGGGTCGTTTTAACGACCCTTTTTTCTATTTGTTCCCTTTTCGGATTTCTTCAGCCTCCCATTCCCTGTAAAGATCAAAATAACTTTTGGTTTCCATAACCACCACACCTCCCAGGGTATCTCCATACTTAGCAGGCAATCCACCTGAATACACCATCATTCGTCCAATGGCTGCTCCGGGAACACTTCCTACGTCACTTGCTTTCACTCCATCCATCATGTAAAGCATATCTCCTTTTCTCGCTCCTCTAAACACAAGCTCACCATCTTCTGTCATTCTTACTTCAGAAGTCATTGATGTTACAAGACCTTTTACACTGAATTTAGATGGACTTCTATCGATTTCTTCGGCAGTCAATTCCTTTACTGGCAATTCACCGTATTGAAGCTTAATTGATCCGTCATCCGCTTTTACATCAATCGCAAGAATTTCAAGAACACCACTTTTAAACTCAATATCTCCTGTGTTATAGATGCCGTCCATTGGCACTTTAACCTGAATATTCGACATGGTATCACTGAAATATTTAATATTTAAGAAGTAAGATCCCGCAGGAATTGCACTTATCCTAAATCTTCCATCGGCATCTGTTACGGCCTGATATTTCCTGTCCTGATCAAGAATAAAAACCTGTGCTCCGTAAACACCATTTTTATTTCCTTTTTCTACTACGTTTCCGACAACTTCTCCTAATGCACCTTGTGCTGATACTGTTCCTGATCCCAGGATCAATGTCATAATGATGAATAACTTTTTCATGATCTTCAATTTTAATTTCTCTTATGATGTAGAATGAAGATCTATTCCATAAAAAAAGCTTCATTTCTGAAGCCTTTTTATTTTTTTATCTGATCAAATCAGTTCTGCACTTGAACATGGAAAGGCTCTATCAAGCTTTTTAAATAAGCCTTGTAATACTTTTCCTGGGCCTACCTCAATGACTTCTGTTGCTCCGTCTGCAATCATTTGATTCATTGTCTGCGTCCATCTGACTGGTGCCGTTAATTGGGCGACAAGATTCTTTTTTATTTGCTCTGGATCAGATACAGCTGAAGCTGTTACGTTCTGATAAACCGGACAAATTGGAGTCTTGAACTCTGTTGCTTCAATGGCTGCAGCAAGCTCTTCTCGCGCCGGTTCCATCAAAGGAGAGTGAAATGCCCCTCCTACTTGCAAGATCATCGCTCTTTTAGCACCTGCCTCTGTAAGTTTAGCGCAAGCCTCTTCAACTGCAGTGAAGCTTCCTGAAATAACTAATTGCCCAGGACAATTATAATTCGCGGGAACTACAACTCCTCCAATTGAACCGCAGATCTCTTCGACCACATTATCTTCCAAGCCTAAAATTGCTGCCATTGTGGAAGGTTCAACTTCACAGGCTTTTTGCATGGCCATCGCTCTTTTGAAAACCAACATCAATGCGTCTTCGAATCTTAATGTTTTATTTGCTACCAATGAGGAGAATTCACCTAGAGAATGTCCAGCTACCATATCAGGCTGAAACGAATCTCCTATAAATGCCGCAAGAATCGTTGAGTGAAGGAAAATCGCTGGCTGAGTTACTTTTGTTTGTTTTAGTTCTTCGTCAGAACCTTCAAACATTATTTTAGTGATGTCAAAACCAAGAACTTCATTTGCCCTTTCGAACATTTGTTTTGCAAGTGGAGAATTATCATATAGATCTTTTCCCATTCCTGAAAATTGAGCTCCCTGGCCCGGAAAAACATATGCTTTCATTGTTGATTGTTTGAATTTAGTGGTCAAAGGTACTCAATCTTTTTTTTAGCATAATAAAAAAAGGGGTCGGTTACCCGACCCCTTCAACTATTCCTTTAAAAGGAATTATTTTTTTACAACAAGTTTTTCAGAAGATACAGTACCGTTAACTGAAAGGTTAACAAAGTATACTCCATTGTTCAAAGCTGTTGTATTGATTGCAACATTTTGAGCTCCGTTTACAGTTCCCAATGCATTTGTGTATACAACTTTCCCTGAAAGATCAGTAACAGTGATGTTCACATCAGCCTCGTTGTTCAATTCAAAAGAAACATTTGAAAGATCGTTTGCTGGGTTAGGATAAACTGACATTCCGAAAGTATTTGTCAATTCATTAACATTAGCAGATGGATCATCGATCAAACGGATCATAACCGCTCCAGGAGATGTCAAAGAGAACAATTCATCAGCAGCCGTATATCCAAGTACAGTATTCTCATATGTTCCTTGAGCCATTGCAAATCGAACTTCATCAGTTCCTCCGAAGTGAGCTGCAACAACAAGGATATCATCACCAGCATTAACAGTAACTGCACCTCCAACAAGTGGAATCTGAACCCAAGTTGCAGCAGTACCAGTTACAGTTCTGATCTCAGTTTCAGCGATCCAATCGTACGCATCAACTCCATTCCAACGATAAAGCTCGCAGAAGAATTCTCCTCCAACCGCACCAGCAGCTTGTGTTGATAGACGAAGCTTAACAGCAGTAATGTCAGTTTGGTCGAAGATTTCCATTACGTTACCAATTTTCAATGGCTGTGCATCTTGAGATGAGATCTGTCCGATTGAGCTGGTCTGAACGTCATTATCACGTGAGAATTCATACTGCGTCATGAACATGTCGAATGAAGCGGTATTATTTGATGCATCCGCATCTGTTACTCCGATTTCAGTCTTGATATCAACTGTTTTAGTTCCAAGTCCGGTTGGGATGTATGGTGTTTCAACAGATAATGTATCCGATCCTGCTCCAGGAATGGAAGCTGCTGCGCCTGTTTGATCATATCCTCCTGTTGCTACAACATGCAAAGCAGTGCTATTTTGATCCAACGCACCATTGTTAGTCACTAAAGCTCCAAATGTTAATCCTGGGAAGGAAGATTGTGATGCAGATACATGGTAATAATCTAATCCGAACGATGTTGCAACCGGAGTCGCCTGATACCACGTGTCAATCTTCATATCATTATCCCAAGCTTGAACGATCTTTACATCATCGATCCCCCAGAACCAATCCCACTGACCAACATAATGGAAACGAATACGAACCTGATTAGACCAAACACCTCCAGACATAGCTGGTGTGATATTCAAGGTTTCTACCTCGCCAGGAATACAGTTAAAATTAACTGCGGTAACTCCATCTGCTTCAGAAACAAGGTTAACAGCGAATTCTGTCCAGGTTGCTCCACCATCGTTAGAAACTTCTACATAGTTGTAGTCATAGTAATGACGATAATATTCAGCGAAAGTAAGATACAATGAATTGCTTCCCGCAGCAGTTAAATCGATATCTGTATTAAACTCAAAATAGGCATCTTGAGAAGCTGCACCACCGGCACCATCAGAATCAATGAAAGCAAAGTTTCCTGCAGAACCAGAAAATGTTGCTGGCCATTGGTAATCTGTTTGCTGAGCAGTGATACTTGAAGGAAGAGCACTCAAAACTGCCCAGTCACCTCCAGTGTGACCAACACCTGTAGTTTGAGACCACTCTGACGGTGTATCAAAACCATTTTGCCAAAAAATATCTCCTTCGGCCTTAGTAGCATTCGCAACTTTCTTTTTAGCGGGCATAACATCTGTCTTGTCATGCTTAGCGGAAACCACTGTATTGATCGCTTTCTGCGCATTCACAGACATAGACCCAATCAGTACCCCTGCAATTAGGTAAACTTTTTTCATAATCTAATTTTAATTTTTAGAGTGCTAAAATTACTTAATCATTTTGTAGAATCCAAAAAAAAGGAGGACTCAATGATCCTCCTTTAAATCTTTTAAGTCGCTAACTATTTGCAAATTATAAGTCGTTTAGATGTCGAAACATTTGTATTGGTTACATTAATTATGTACAAACCGTTCTCCAAATGAGCAACATTTAATTTGATATTTACTCCTGAAACAGTCTCTTCTGAGTACACTGTTTTCCCAGATAGATCAGTTATTGATATTTCTGCATTCTCCAAATTCTCTGAACAAACTAGTTCAACTGTTTCTTTAGCTGGGTTAGGGTAAATACTGAAAGCAGTTGTTTCTACTTCTGAAACCCCCATTTGATCTCCCATTTTCAGTCTAATAGCAAATGCATTTCCATTTGAATAAGCAGTTGGTGCTCCGGTATCATCCAAGGTATTGATCATTGATGCGTACCATGGTTGAGCAATTGTTTGATCATCCAATACCCTAATTGGGGTGCCACCGTAGTCAATCGTTTTTACAACTGCATAGTATGCTCCAGCAGAAAGTTCAATTGGTTGCAGGAAAGATACACCAACCTTACCTGCAGCAACTTCAGAAGCAGAGACAGAATAGTAAATCCCTTCAGCAGAATTCGAATTTAAATCCACTACAGGCTGAAGTCCATCCGCCAAGAAGGTGGTTGTGTCAATTATACTAATTAACAATTCCGCTCCTTCTACAGTTGAGGATGCTAATCCGATTTCAAATCCAGAAATTACGTTTACAGAATTTTTCAAATGATACATCGCAGCAACATAGGTTTCTGTTGGTTCTCCAAAATTTGGAGAACCCAGAGAATTCAATGAAAGATCTCCGGCTGGATGTATCCCAATTCCATCTTGAGAATACATTGTTTCAGTTACCTCAAAATTCCTAACTGATACATTATTCCCGAAATCTGCAGCTCCTGCTTGTTCGTTATCAGATGTTACGGTATAATTTCCGTTATAAAGGCCTAATGCTAAAGAAGGGGTTTCCGTACTTCCGTATGCAGAAGTTTCACCACTGTTCATAGTCCCGATTGGATACGCATAACTAAAAGATCCAAAATCAGCGTCTACATTTACATTAGTTTGGTTATTGATACCAAAATTTAAAAGTTCACCACCGAAGTCATATTGAGTATCCAATTGATCAACAGGTGTTCTTCCGTATTCAATTCCCTGATTATTAATTCCTGCAACATATGCAAACTTAGATTCAATATCATCAGCTGGTTGCTCAATAATTCTGAAATCATCAATAAACCAAGCATACCCCCATGTTCCAGTCCAGTTAAAACGAATATATACTTCTTGCTGCCCACCAGCAATTGCCGAAATATTGATTCGCACTAGACGAGGATTTTCAGTGCCAGATGTTTGTTCATCAAATGTTCTTTCTGGAAAAATATCATACACATTTGGATACATTGCAAGATCTGACTCAGGGCTGAGATCCGTTGGCCAAGTGACATTACCTGCTCCATCTCCAATCCCTACAACCAGATATGGTTTTTCGTAAGTATAGGCTCTGTAAAAAGTCTCAAATTCAACAACTACATTTGCATAACTTGTAAGATCAACAGGCGCCGCCATAGTTAACCAACTATCCTCAACTTCGTTACCTCCATTTTCTCCACCATAAAAGTCTGAATCAACAATTGCCCATCCATTCATTGCCGAAGTTGACGCAATATCATTGATTGGATAAATTCCCTGACATGAAATAGGTCCTATTTGAAAATCTAAAGAACAATCGTTTATATCATGATCAGCCACCCATTGAGATGAATTAGAGAAATCGCTTTCCCAAATTGTCACTTTATTCGCGTTATTAATTTCAGGTTTTACCCTTTTTTCAACTGTTGAAGTTGATCTTTTTTCCATCCGAGGACCATCAGAGTTGGTTTGTGCTAAACATAGCGACGCCGTCAAGCTAAAAAAAGAAAGAATGTAGATTTTTTTCATGTCAAATGTATTTTAGGATTACGCAATATATTAATATTCTTTGAGTCAGATATAAAATTAGATTGAATAATCTGCTCTTCGATAAATCAATTTCACCAACCCTGATTCGTATTGATTTAGCTCTTTTAATTCGACACTAATTCCATTCTTAATTCCAGAAAATAATCTTATCCCATTCCCGAGTATGATTGGAATTATTGAAATAATGTATTCATCTATCAGATTCTCTTCCATTAATTGTCTCACAACTTCAGATCCCCCATCGCAATAAATATCCTTTCCCTGGCCCAATTTTAACTCTTGAATCAAGGATTTTATATTTCCGCTGTAGGATCTTACTCCTTCATCATCTATCTCTTGACCCGTAATTACATAACAATCCATGACCTTTGCCATAGGAAAATCTCCCCCTGTGTGCTTCTTAACAATTTCAAAAGTTCGACGTCCAACAATGTATGCATCTGAGCGCTCTATCATACCATTGTAACCGTAATCTTCGCCTTCTTTTGCCACAAGTGATAACCAGGAGAGATCGTCATTTTCACGTGCAATAAATCCATCCAGACTCATTGAAATGTACAATACTACTTTTCTTTCATTCATCTGTTGAAAATACAAAATATTAGACCTTTGAATGATTTCAAAATAATTTCATCTTTACACCTCACACCCTTAATAGATCATATTTTTAAGACATGGATAAATTAGTAACGATAACAGTCGAGTTAAACACGACAATTGATAAAGCATGGGACTTCTGGACTAATCCAGAACATATTGTTCATTGGAACTTTGCATCAGAGGACTGGCATTGCCCTTCAGCAGTAAATGATACTAAAGAAGAAGGTAAGTTTTCCTGGAGAATGGAGGCCAAGGATGGAAGTTTCGGTTTCGATTTTATGGGAGTTTATACGAAAGTGGTTCCTCAAAAACTACTTCAATACGACCTTGGAGACGGTAGACCTGTTTCAGTTCAATTTGAGCAAATAGATGACAAGATCATAGTCTCAGAAACCTTCCAGGGTGAAGACATTAATACGCTTGAAAGACAACGAGAAGGTTGGCAATGCATATTGAATAACTACAAGTCGTACGTCGAAAAATAAAACAAAAAAGCCCCGAAATGAATCAGGGCTAATCTACTTTTAACGGGTGGAAGCCCCGTCATTAGTGTGATAAGAAGAAAAAAGCCTCAACATTTCTGATGAGGCTCTTAGTACTCGAGGCGGGACTTGAACCCGCACGCCCAAAAAGAGCACAGGATTTTAAGTCCGGCGTGTCTACCAATTCCACCACTCGAGCAAATATCCACCGGACTGGTGGATAATAAAAAATCCTTATTACTAAGGACTTTTGTGGTTTGGCGAGCGAGAAACGGGATTCGAACCCGCGACCCCAACCTTGGCAAGGTTGTGCTCTACCAACTGAGCTATTCTCGCTTATTCTCTAAGCTACATCGTTTTGTAGCGGGGGACAAATGTAAAAAGTATTTCTAAAAAATCAATGCAGAACTCTTTTTTTTTATCCTCCTGTCAATTTCTTGATTTCGTTTAATTTCATCAAGGCTTCCACGGGAGTAAGGGTATTAATGTCAATACTTACTAATTCTTCTCTGATTTGTTCAAGTACCGGATCGTTCAACTGGAAAAAACTCAATTGCATTGCAGTGTCGTTCGAATCGTTCAGTAATTGCTGCTTTTTAGCTTTTCCTTTTCTCTCAGCACCACCGGTCATCTGGTGTTCTTTTTCCAGCTCCTTTAAAATAGATTCGGCCCTTTTTAAAACCTCAACTGGCATTCCCGCAAGCTTGGCCACGTGTATACCAAAAGAGTGATTACTCCCTCCTTCTACCAATTTCCGCATGAACAAGATCTGGGTACCAACTTCCTTCACAGAAACATTGAAATTCTTGATCCTCTTGAACTGATTTGTCATTTCATTCAATTCATGGTAGTGCGTCGCAAAAAGTGTCTTTGCCTTTGCTTTTGGAAATTCATGTAAATATTCAGCAATAGACCAGGCAATCGAAATACCATCATAGGTGCTGGTGCCTCTACCTATCTCATCTAATAAAATTAGACTTCGATCAGATAAATTATTCAGAATACTTGCTGTTTCATTCATTTCCACCATGAAGGTTGATTCTCCCGACGATATATTATCGGAAGCTCCTACTCTGGTAAATATCTTGTCCAGAATTCCCAATTCTGCAGATGCCGCCGGAACGAACGATCCCATTTGCGCCATGAGACAGATCAAGGCTGTTTGCCTCAAGATGGCACTTTTACCACTCATGTTTGGTCCGGTGATCATGATGATCTGTTGATCCTCTCTGTTCAGGCTTAGATCATTGGAAACATATTCTTCACCGATCTTCATTTGTCTTTCGATCACTGGATGCCTCCCATCTTTTATGTCGATGGAATATCCTTGGTTCACAGTTGGCCTGTTGTAATTGTTTTCAATTGCTATAGTCGCAAATGAGCATAAACAATCTGTTTGAGCCAACAGAAACGCATTATGCTGGATCGGTTGAATGTAATCAGCCATACTCAAAACAAGATCTTGATACAACCGTGATTCAATTGCGTGGATACTATCTTCTGCATTCAAGATCTTAGACTCATAGATCTTAAGCTCTTCTGTAATGTATCTTTCAGCATTGACAAGCGTTTGCTTTCTGATCCATTCTTCAGGCACTTTGTCCTTGTGTGTATTTCTTACTTCGAGGTAATAACCGAAAACATTATTGAATGCCACTTTCAAGCTTGGGATACCTGTCTTCTCGGATTCCCTGTTTTGAAGGTCCTCCAGGTATTCCTTCCCATTTCGAAGAATCTTTCTCAATTCATCCAACTCTTCATTTGCTCCTCCTTTGATCACGTCCCCCTTTCCAATCTGAACAGCAGGATCATCAGCAATCGTGCTGGAGATCATTTCGATCAGTTTATCACAAGGATTCAACTGATCGACTATCTTTTTGAGTAATGGGCTTTTACTACCCGACAACAGATCCTTGATCGGTTTGAGCTGCTCAAGGGTGCGTTTTAGCTGAACGACTTCTCTGGGATTGATCTTCCCAACGGCAACCTTTGAAATTAATCGTTCAATATCACCAATGTTCTTAAATCGCTCGATCAACTCATGTCTAATTTCATGATCCTCTTTCAAGGATTGAACAGCATTCAATCGTTCATTAATCGGATTCTGGTCTTTCAGTGGCATCAGGATCCACCTCTTCATCATTCTGCCCCCCATCGGCGTTTTTGTGTCATCCATAACATCCGCCAAAGTTTTGGCATTTTCATGAGGTGATGAGATCAACTCCAGGTTCCTGATCGTAAATCTGTCCAGCCAGACAAAACGCTCCTCTTCGATCCTCGATAAGGAGCGAATATGACCAAGGTTGTTGTGCTGATTTTCGGACAAATAATGTAAAATCGCTCCAGCGGCGATTATTCCACAATCTAGGTTTTCTACCCCAAAACCCTTCAGTGATCTTGTTCCAAAATGATTATTGAGTGATTCATTGGCATATTCAGGATTAAAGATCCAGTCTTCCATTCTGAACGTGAAATACTTTTCACCAAACCACTCGCGATAATCTCCGGAATGATTCTTTGAATAGATGATCTCCGAAGGTTCAAATCCCTGGATCAGCTTATCAATATGCTCCTTGTTGCCTTGTGCCAATAAAAACTCACCGGTAGATACATCCAGAAATGATACACCAAAGTCCTTCTTGTTAAAATGAAGGGCGCACAAAAAATTGTTTTTCTTTTGATCCAGAACCTGATCATTAAACGACACTCCTGGAGACAACAGCTCAGTTACTCCCCTCTTTACGATCGTTTTGGTCATCTTTGGGTCCTCAAGTTGATCACATATAGCAACTCGTTGACCTGCTCTTACCAATTTCGGCAAATAGGTATCAAGCGAATGATGAGGGAAACCTGCCAATTCAAGTTTCGATCCTCCGTTATTTCGATTGGTCAGAACAATACCCAGAATTCGAGCAGTAATGATCGCATCCTCACCGAAAGTTTCATAAAAATCACCTACACGGAAGAGTAGCAAAGCCTGTGGGTGCTTGGCTTTGATCTGATTATATTGCTTCATCAGTGGAGTCTCGCTCGCACTTTTTTCTTCCTTAACCTTACTCAAACCGGGTTCTTTTTCTGAATTTTGCCCTAAAGGTAGAATCCATGCTCGAGGGAACAAAAATTCCAAGTAGCATCTTTTCAACAATATGAACAGAAAGCTAAAATTGTGGGAATTAAACCGTGTGTCTGAAGAAGAATTCAAACAACAGGAAAAATATCCCCTTCGCGTTATTCTTAACGATATCAGATCTTTAAATAATATCGGATCATTTTTCAGAACGGCGGATGCATTCAATGTTGAAAAGATCTATCTGTGTGGAATTACTGCCAATCCACCACATCGCGACATCCAGAAAACAGCCCTCGGCGCAACCGAAACCGTCGAATGGGAATACCGTCAGTCCATTCTGGAACTTATCAAAGATTTAAAGCAAGAAGGTTATGTAATCTGCAGTATAGAGCAAGCTGAAAAAACTGTGCATCTGGACAAGATCAGTGATTTGGAAGGAGAAAAATTTGCGCTGATCTATGGAAATGAGGTAAATGGAGTTGAGCAGGAGGCCATTGACCTATCTGACCATATCATTGAAATCCCTCAATTCGGAACGAAACACAGCTTGAATGTCTCTGTTTGCGCTGGAGTAGTTCTCTGGGAGTTTTCCAAAAGGTACTTTCCGGAAGACCGATAAAACTGTGTTGAACAAACACAGTACTGCTTTGTTACTGAAATTATCTTTCTTAGTGAAGATATAGTTAACTTTGCACCCGATTAATTCATCATACAGCATGATCAAAACAGATATCATTATTATTGGCGCAGGTCCAGTCGGACTTTTTACAGTATTTGAAGCAGGTTTGTTAAAGCTTCATTGTCATCTGATCGATTCTTTGCCGCAGCCCGGTGGACAATGTTCAGAGATCTATCCAAAAAAACCGATTTATGATATCCCTGGTTTTCCAAGTGTGTTGGCTGGTGAATTGATCGATAATCTTATGGAACAAGCTGCTCCATTCAAACCCGGCTTTACTTTAGGAGAGGCAGCTGTGAGCATCGACAAAACGGAAGACAATCTATTCATTGTTACCACAGTTAAAGGAACTCAGCATCAGGCGCCAATCGTAATGATCGCTGGTGGGTTGGGGGTATTTGAACCGAGAAAACCACCTATTGATAATATCGTGGATTACGAAGATAGAGGTGTTGAATACATCATCAAGGATCCTGAATTTTACAGAGGTAAAAGATGTGTGATCGCCGGTGGAGGAGATTCAGCACTGGACTGGTCGATCTTCCTAACTGAAAAGAATATCGCTAGCGAAGTTGTACTTGTACATAGAAGCAGCTCGTTTAGAGGACATCTGGATTCTGTTCAGAAGGTGATTGACCTGGCTGATCAAGGAAAGATCAGATTAATAACCGAAGCCGAAGTGACATCAATTACCGGAAATGGAAAAGTGGAAGGAGTTGTTGTTACACATCAGAAAGATGGAGAAATGAATGTTGCATGTGATCATTTTATTCCATTATTCGGATTAAAACCTACTCTTGGACCGATTGCAGACTGGGGACTTGAGATCGAAAAGAATGCCATCAAAGTTGATACACTTGATTATTCGACCAATATTCCAGGGATATATGCCATTGGCGACGTTAACACGTATGAGAACAAACTGAAGCTGATCCTTTGCGGTTTTCACGAAGGTACTCTGGCAGTTCAATCGGCGTTTGCAAGAATTCACCCAGATAAAAAGAACATCCTGAAGTACACCACCGTGAACGGAGTGCAAGGATTCTGATTCTTATGAAAAGTATAAGCGTTCGTGAACTAAAAGACATGTTCGATCAGCATGAAGACTTCTTGTTGATCGATGTCAGAGAACCTTTCGAAGCGGAAGAAGCATCAATGAATGGCGTGCTCATTCCACTGGGAGAATTGGAGTCAAGAGTTAATGAAATCCCAAAAGACAAAAAGGTAATTGTTCATTGCCGGTCAGGAGCAAGAAGTGCGAATGCGATCGGTTTCTTGGAACAGCGATACGGATTTACTAACTTGTACAACCTAAGCGGAGGAATTCTAGCGTGGGCAAGTGAGATCGATCCGTCAATGGATCCATTTTAAGAATGAACAGAAAAACCATTAATGCAGTTGTTGTGCTTGGGATCATTTCCCTTACAAGTATCCTCTTTATTCAGATCACCTGGATCAGGAAAACTGTAGCTATCCAACAGAAGAACATTTCTATTCAGGAACGGGAAGACAGTCTGAACCAAGTGCAATTCAATGAAGACGTGCATCTGGCATTGAAGAATGTCCTTGAGGATATTGCCGTTACAAGTGGAGATAGTTCTGATCTTTATGGAGCCGTGAAACAATTAGACGACATCTCTTTTACGGTTGATATTAATGAGGAGCTTCACCCGTTCTATCTGGAAACTTTATTGAAGAGAGAATTCTATGCTCAAAATGTGCGTCAGGATTTTCAATACGGGATCTATGATTGCTTCACGGATTCGATCGTATTCGGGAATTTGATCAAGTTTACCGGAGATAGTATTTACGCAACGATCAAGGATACTGTACCGGAACAGACCTACGCAAATCTGAAATGGAAAAATGACGGTCATTATTTCACCGTTTTCTTTCCAGGCGCAACAAGCTCACAGATCGAAGCCGATAGCTCGAGTATGTCTCCATGGATCTATGTTTCGATCATTTTCATTCTCATCTTGCTTTTTTTTGGTTTTTCTTTGAATATCATCATCCGACAGAAAAGATTATCAGAAATCAAAACAGATTTCATAAACAACATGACGCACGAGCTCAAGACTCCAATTTCTACGATAGGGCTTTCGAGTGAGATGTTGATGAAAACAAGTGCAGAAGATGGGGACAAGATCAAGCGCTACGCAAGTATTATTTACAAGGAAAATAAACGACTTGAAAATCAAGTCGAGCGGGTATTGAACGTCGCAAAACTCGACAAAGAAAAGCTTGTTCTGAAAAAGGAACTCCTCGATGTTCACGAACTGATCGAAGAAGCAAAAGATAATTTTGAATTCAACCAGCTGGAGAATGGTGGAAAAATCAGCCTTGAATTGAATGCCAGCACTGGAGAGATTAATGCTGACACCGTTCACGTTACAAATGTCATTTACAACCTTCTGGATAATGCGGTAAAATATTGTGATCAAGCTCCAGAAGTTGTGGTCAGTACCAGAAATGACAAAAAAGGGCTCACTATAGAGGTTTCAGATAACGGAATCGGTATGAAACGTGAAGATCTAAAAATGATCTTTGACAAGTTTTACAGAGTACCTACTGGGAACCTTCACAATGTGAAAGGATTTGGGTTAGGACTTTATTATGTGAAGCTGATCGTTGAGGCGCACGAAGGGAAAATAGAGGTTCGAAGTGTGGTTGGAAAAGGAACAACCTTTATCCTTTGGTTTCCCTATTGATCATTTAACTTTTTCCAGCATTGCACTTGGTTGAGGGAACAATCCGTCTCTGGAGATTTGTTTACCTCGTTTGTAAATTACAATTCTCTCTCCAGCAACTCTTCCTGGAATTGTACAATCCAAAACAAAATACTTCTGTGCTTCAAAAAGAACTTTATACGTGCCTTCCAAGTGATAGCGACCAACATCAAAGACCACATTCTTTTCGTCGATCGAAATTCTCATGGATGTTTTTTCGACATCCACAAGGTCTTCACCAGTATCAAGCTTGAACGAGTTTACTGGTCCCTCATAGTTCCCAAAATATCTTTTCTTCAGGTCGATCGGTTTTTGAGCCACGCCAAGAAAAGAAATCGAAAAGAAGACTAAAAGAAACAAGCATCTCATAATCCAAATATACAAAGAATGTCTAATCCTTAAGAGTTCCTAATCCTTTGTCAAAAGAAAGATGCTTAACTTTGAAGAGATGAAAAACAGGAATCTGATCCACTTCATAGTGTTGTTATCTGTAGCTGCACTGGCTTTCTTTCAAGTGGTTTTTTTCGTCCATCCCCCGAAATACGATATGGTCGATTGTTTCTACCCGTGGAGATTTCATGTGGGAGAATGTTTTCAAAATGGGGTCTTTCCATTCTGGAATCCTTATCAGGACCTCGGATATCCTGCTCATGCAGACCCTTCTTCAGGAGTCTGGTATCCAGCGGTTTGGATCATTGGTTCAACATTAGGTTATAATCTATATACCATCGCACTGGAATTCTTTATTCATGTATTAGCGGCTGGGTGGGGAACGAAACTCCTTGCAGAAAAGTTAGGCTTCTCGTCAAAAGCGACATTGATCGCAGCGCTCTCTTTCATGCTTAGTGGCATATTCGTAGGCAATGCACAGCATCTACCTTATGTGATCGGTGCCGCCTGGCTACCCTATGTAATTACCTATTACTTCAAGATCATCGATGATGGAAACTGGAAGGATGCAGTCTTTGGTGCCTTTTTCCTGTTCCTAATGATCACTGGCGGCTATCCTGCATTCGTGATCATTCTTTTTTACTTTTTTCTATTTCTCTTCGGTTACATCCTTCAAAAAAAGATGAGAGAAAAGGAATGGATGTATGTTAAAACCTTTTTACGTAACAACATCATCTTTGGCAGTGTTGCACTCGTGTTATCTGGTGGAATGATTCTTACAATCGTTCAGGTGAGTCCGTACCTTAGTCGTCTGAATGACTTTACCCTGGAAAAAGCACTTTTCTCTCCGTTTGGTTTTAAGGCGTTTTTATCATTTACAAATCCTTTTGCAACAGTTCGATTCCCTGAGTTTTTCAATGGAGACATCTCCATGATCAATGGTTATTTCGGGATTATTCTATTGTCATTTTTGCCTTTGGGTTTCTTTGAAAGAAGAACTCCAAAACTGAACTGGTTGATGGTATTGGCCATCGTGTCTCTCACGTCGGCAGTGGGTGCAGATCTTCCTGTTCGTGAATGGCTCTTTAAGTATGTCCCACTGATGGATCTTTTCCGATTCCCGTCTGTATTCAGATTGTTTACCATCCTGGGATTCGTTTTGTGGGGGGCACACGCCATCGACAGTTGGGAGAAAGCAGGATCGATTATCAAACACAGAGTATTCTTGTTTGCCATTTCAATCTTAATCGGAGCTCAGTTATATTTCATCATCAAAGGATTCACTGCTGACGTAGAACTTGGAAAATTTATTGCTCAACTATTTACCGCCTCTTCTGATTCTGTGATGACCCAACATTTGTGGTTACAAGGCCTCATTCAGTTTTTCCTACTGGCATCTGTAATCACCATCTATCTGCTCAAAAAGGATACAAAAGTGAAGATTGCGATGGTCAGTGTTTTGATCGCACTAGATCTCATTATTGCGGCTCAACTTAATGGTCCATACACCGGATATTATTCTGAATTGAGTTACAAAGAGGCTTTTCAGAGAACGGCAGAATTACCTAAAGGATTTCCAAAATTGAAAGAAATAACGATCGAGGAAGCCGGAAAACTGCCTTCTCCCGGCCAACCTTATTGGCAAAATCTTCAGGATTTTTTAAAGCAACCCTCTGCAGAAGGCTTCAACTCCTTTTGCTTTGGCAACTATGAAAAACTGGAAAGTCAGACACCTTATCTCTTTTCTACGATTCAAAAGAACAAGCTTTACATGCTCACCAGTGAGTTCTTTCCTGAAGATGACATGACATTAAAAAATCAGGATAGCAGTTTCATGCCAGGAGAGGTGTTTTTAAATTCAAAGGACATCTATTTTATTAAAGAGAAACTAAAACACGACTCACTCGATTGGATCCGACTTGACAACTACACTGCAAATGAATTCTCATTTGAGTGTGAATCCAAATCATCTCAGCTCTTAGTCCTGCATCAGCAATATTACGACGGGTGGAAAGTAAACGTAAATGATAAAGAAGAAACTCTTTTGATCGCTGACGCTAATTTCATGGCAGTCCAAATCCCAAAAGGAAAATCGAAAGTGGTATTCACCTATAAAAACACCCCGGTTTTGATCGGATTTTTTGTAAGTCTATTGCTTACAATTGCAATTGGAATCCTTGCGCTTTACAATCGATTTGTCGATCAAAGACGTTCATAAAAAGGCTAAATTCTTGAAAACTTCATAAAAAAGCAGCTGTTGATTTTCGTAAATTCGAAGTCGCCAAACAGACAATATCAATGAAGCAATATCACGACCTTTTAAAGCACATTTTAGACAAAGGAACACGAAAAGAAGACAGAACCGGAACCGGAACGATCTCAACTTTCGGTTATCAAATGAGATTTGATCTTTCGGAAGGATTTCCGGTAGTTACTACCAAGAAATTACACCTTCGCTCGATCATCATCGAATTGTTATGGTTTCTTCAAGGGGATACCAACATTAAGTACTTAAAAGAAAATAACGTTTCGATCTGGGATGAATGGGCAGACGAAAATGGAAACCTTGGTCCCGTTTATGGTCACCAATGGAGAAGCTGGCCAGATGGAAAAGGCGGAACTATCGATCAGATCACAAAGCTGGTTCATTCATTGAAGAATAACCCTGATTCAAGAAGACATATTGTTTCTGCCTGGAACGTAGCAGATGTGGATAACATGGCATTACCTCCTTGTCATACCCTGTTTCAGTTTTATGTGGCGGATGGAAAATTGAGCTGTCAGTTGTATCAAAGAAGTGCGGATACATTCTTGGGAGTTCCTTTCAACATTGCTTCTTATGCTTTACTTACAATGATGTTAGCGCAGGTATGTGATCTTGAGCCTGGTGAATTCGTTCACACTTTTGGCGATGCTCATATCTACAGTAATCACCTTGAACAAGTAGAGCTTCAGTTGTCACGTGATTTCAGACCATTGCCAACAATGAAGATCAATCCAAACGTCAAGGATATTTTCGGATTCAAATACGAAGATTTCGAATTGGTCGGATATGATCCACATCCCCATATTAAAGGTGCAGTAGCTGTCTAAAAGACAGTTGAGCATAAAAAGAATCGCCGATGATAGTGAAACTGATCGTAGCCATGGACCTCGAAAGAGGAATCGGAAAAAACAATGACCTCATGTGGCATTTACCTGCCGACATGAAGTTTTTTAAAGAAACTACTACTGGTCATGTTGTGGTAATGGGCAGAAAAAACTGGGATTCAATTCCGGAAAGATTCAGACCGCTACCGAACAGGGAAAATATTGTCCTCACAAGAAATACTGATTTCTCAGCTGATGGAGCTAAAGTTTTTCACTCCCTTGAAGATTGTTTATCCTTTTACAATGGGGAAGATCAAACCGTTTTTATCATTGGTGGAGGAGAGATCTATCGTCTGGCTTTGGAACTTGAATGTGTCGATGAAATGATGATAACTCACGTGAACGCAGTATATGGGGCAGATACCTTCTTTCCTGAATTCGATGAAAATAACTGGACCATACACCAAGTTCTGAATTGGGAAAAGGACGAAAAAAATGAAGCTCCCTTTACCATAAAAAGATATCTTAAAACGTGATCCTTTGTATAGCTGAGAAACCATCTGTTGCGAAAGACATCGCAGAAGTTCTGGGGGCCAAGTCAAGAAAAGACGGCTACTGGGAAGGCAATGGTTATTGGATCAGCTGGACATTCGGACATCTTTGCACTCTCAAAGAACCTCACGATTATAACGAACGTTGGAAATACTGGAGACTGGAAGATCTACCTATCATTCCACCCTCTTTCGGAATTAAAGTAGTAGATGATGCTGGGGTTCAGAAACAATTCAAGTGCATTGAAAATCTAGTTCAGCAATGTGAAGTGGTAATCAACTGTGGGGATGCAGGTCAAGAAGGAGAATTGATCCAGAGATGGGTGTTGCTTAAGGCCAAATGTCAAAAACCTGTAAAACGTTTATGGATCTCTTCACTGACGGAAGAAGCGATCAGAGAAGGTTTTGAAAAATTAAAAGAGTCTAAGCAATACGATAATCTATATGCCGCCGGCTCAGCAAGAGCTATTGGCGATTGGTTACTGGGAATAAACGCTACAAGGGCCTTTACCGCGAAATTCGGAAGAGGAAAAGCGACGCTTTCGATCGGAAGGGTGCAGACACCTACTTTGGCAATGATCGTCCAGCGTCAAAAGGAGATCAACGCATTTACCTCATCTGAGTACTGGGAGCTAAAGACCATTTATCGAGAAACAGAATTCCTTTGCCAGATCGACCGACTTTCTTCCGAGGAAAAGGCAAACAAAGGACTCGAGTACCTAAAACAGCATGAATTTGAAGTAACCACCTTCGAACAAAAAGAAGGTAAAGAAGGAAATCCTAGGCTATTCGATCTTACTTCCCTGCAGGTCGAAGCCAATAGGAAATATGGCTTTTCAGCTGATGAAACGCTTAAATATGTTCAGAGTCTCTACGAAAAAAAGATCGTTACATACCCCCGTGTAGATACAACATATCTTTCTGAAGACATTTACCCTAAAGTAGAGGGGATTTTACGGGGCATGAAGTACTATTCAAAGCTGATCGAACCTCTACTGCAGGCGCCTATACCAAAGTCAAAAGCAGTTTTTGACGATAAAAAAGTAACCGACCACCACGCGATCATCCCGACAGGAGTCAATCCAAGCGGAATAAGTCCTGTTGAGAATCAAGTATACGACCTGATCGCCAGAAGATTCATAGGTGTTTTTTATCCAGAGTGTAAAGTGAGCAATACGACTGTTATAGGATTGGTCGACAAACTCGAATTCAAGGCGACAGGAAAACAGATCCTTGAACCAGGTTGGCGGGTCGTGTTTGAAGATCAAGGATCTAAAACGAAGGATCAGTCTGCTTCTGAGGAAAAAATCTTACCTACGTTTACTGAAGGAGAAAAAGGTCCACATGAACCCTTTGTGCACAAAGGAAAAACATCACCTCCAAAACCTTATACCGAAGCTACTCTGTTGAGAGCTATGGAAACTGCAGGAAAGCAGGTTGATGATGAGGAAATGCGCGAGTTGATGAAGGATAATGGTATCGGACGACCATCCACCAGAGCTAATATTATCGAGACGCTTTTCCGCAGGAAGTATATCGAAAAGCAGCGAAAGAATATCATCGCCACACAAACCGGAATGGACCTTATTGACACGATCCAGAATGATCTGCTTAAAAGTCCAGAGCTTACAGGACAGTGGGAGCGAAAGTTACGACTGATCGAGAAAGGAGAGTATCAACCGGATGTTTTTAAGCAGGAGCTATACGGCATGGTCAGAGAAGTGACAGATCAAGTGATATTTAATACACATGCTCGTATCCAAGTCGAACCTGTCGCAGTTCAAACTGTTAAGAAAACCAGAGCGCCGAGGACACCAAAAGAGAAGCCATCCTTGGAAAGCATCGATTGTCCAAAATGCAAATCAGCCAAACTTATCAAAGGAAAAACAGCCGTGGGTTGCTCTAACTTCAAAGAATGTGGTTTTAAAATTCCATTTGAAATTCTTGGAAAAAAATTGACTGAATCACAATTACTGGATCTTATTCAAAAAGGAAAGACAGGGGTAATTAAGGGATTCGTTGTTCCTGGATCTTCAGGCCCAAGAGATTCGAAACTCTTACTAGACGGTAGTTTCAACGTGAGTTTAGGATAAAATCCTGTTCCCTTTTTTTATCGTTCCATTATAGTGTTTTTCATATAAAGTTCACTAATGCATAATTTACTTATGTATTTATGTTACTTTAGCATAAAGTTGTATTATGTATTCATCAGAATTGATCAAAGGCACTTTAAAAACGATCATTTTAAAGTTGCTTACGGAGAATGAAAAAATGTATGGTTACGAACTTACCCAAAAGGTAAAGGACATGACCGGAGGTAAGATCCAGCTGACAGAAGGCGCATTGTATCCTACATTGCATGCACTGCAAAATCAGGGGATACTTACCACTGAGGTTGTTAATGTAGGGAACCGTCTCAGGAAATACTATGCCATCACTCCCAGCGGCCGAGAGATCGCTTCTGAAAAGGTGAATGAGTTCACAGATTTCATCGCAACGATGATCACTCTCCTGGATCTGAAACCAAATCTTGGATAACATGATTGTTCTTAGCGAAGAACAAGTGCAGTATATCCTCGAGGACCTTGAACAGAAAGGGATCGAACTGGAAGAACTTAGGCTCAGCCTGCTTGACCATATCTGTTGTGTTCTGGAAGAGGAACTGAATGATCCAACAAAATTTCAGGATCATTATAGAAAAGTACTGCCTCGTTTCTTCAAACGTGAGCTTCGTGAAATCCAGGAAGAAACAGAATTATTAATGCGATTTAAAAATTATTACGCCATGAAAAGAACAATGATCATCAGCGCCGGATTTACGGCATTCACATTCGTAACGGGAGCACTATTTAAAATCATGCATTGGCCAGGTGCCTCTGTAATGATACTCCTTTCGATCGTAACCCTCTGTTTTATATTTCTGCCGATTCTATTTATTTTCAAAACCAAAGAGACGAATTCTACAAGAGAAAAAATTACACTTGGAGTTGCCACTGTATTTGGAATTGTGATCTCTCTCGCAACGCTATTCAAGATCATGCATTGGCCAGGTGCAAATATCATGTGGTTGTCGTCGCTTGGTTTCCTTTTCTTTATTTTTCTTCCACTTTTCTTTTTCAGTGGGATTAGAAAGAAAGAAACCAAATTAAACACGATCATATCTTCTGTCTTGATCCTGGTGGCCATAGGATTGCTATTCGGACTAACTCAGCTTAGGAGCAGCAAATGGACCGATTTTCAAGAGAACCAAACAGATGTTCAATTGATTCAACTGACTGAGCTGGCAGACCTGCATGCGACCGACACAATGCCGGCTTCAGATGAATTAAAAAGAAAAGCAAACGAATTGATCAATCAGATCAGAGAATTAAAAAAAGGACTCATCCTAAATATAAATAACGGTGAGCAAGCAGAAGTTTCAGACTTATTGAGAGACCTTGGTAAGGAGGTCAATCAAACAAACCGTTTCTTTTTCCTCGAAAGTGGTAAATCGCGTCCACGCTTGATCGAATTGAAGGAAAACGTTAAAAGTCTGTATTCAATGCTTTCTACTCCAATGCAAGAAAAAGCATCAGGTCTTAACACGGAAAACAGGAAAAAATACAATGATTCCCTCGAAGAATTAATTTCCTGGGAAGAAGACATGTTTTCATATGTCACCTTCTCCAATGCACTGCGAAAACTCAATCAATTAGAATTGGCAATACGGTTTTGTATTGAATAAAAAAATCTATCGAATAAACGCCTCCAAACGGGGGCTTTTTTTATTAACTTTAGTTTTCATTTTTAAGAAATGAATCAATGAAATTTGGGTTCCCTTTTATATTGCTTTCCGTTTCTATCGCCTTCTCTTTTTTCAATTTCATGGAAAAAGAACCAAAGAAAATGGAGGACCAAAAAGAAAAGATCCTATTTATTGGAAACAGTTATACTTACCGAAACAAGGGAGTCGATCAACACCTTTCTGATCTGATTGGAAATGGGGAAAAGCCGAAAGATCACTACATCACCAGAGCGGCAAAAGGCAAATACCATCTTTCGATCCATTTGAATGATAGCGATACAAGGTCTCAATTTAGTAGCGAGTTGTGGGACAAGGTCATCTTACAAGAATTTAGCTCAGGTCCTATTTTCAAACCTGCGGAGTTTTTCGAGAATGGTAAACGTTGGGCGCTGGAGATTAGAAAAAAAAATCCGGAAGGTCAGATCTATCTTTTTGCAACATGGAAATACAAAGAGGTAGATGGCATGGAAGAAGCATTGCACCAACAATATGTTCGACTTGGCCGGATGATCAATGCGGAAGTTATTCCGGTAGGAAAGCTTTGGAAACATCTTGAGAATAAGATCAATTTATACGATGGTGACAACGCTCATCCAAATCGAAAAGGAACATTTGCCACGGCATGTCTATTCTATGAGTATTTCAAAAATTCAGATGTGAGGAATACGAAAGATTCTGACCAATTCCTGGATAAGGATATTCAGCGGAAAATCAAACAGCTGGTTCATTCATTCAAAGAATCTTATTCCTCTCAAAAATAATTTGTACTCTTTGATCGTTCTATTGGAAATACGCCTGCTATGAAACGACTGATCTTTCTGTTCTTTTTAGCATTTTCGTCTACCTTGTTTTCTCAACAACGAATCGGAGTGGAAATAGGAACAAGGTTCGAAAACCTGAACTTCACCGTCCATTATCAAAAGGTATTCAAAGAAAAATTCATCTGGTCAGCAGGTATTTTTGGTGGATCCTACGGTAGTACATATGTGGAATATGATACCTCAATTCTGTACGCGGGAAACAGAGTAGATTCGCCTTATTACAATGTAGATAAAGATTTCCAAGACACTTCGGGTAACTACCATCTGATCACTTATGATAACACTGGGCGATCGATTGGAGTTCAATTAGGACTAGGATATTATCATGAGTTCAGCGTCGTACACGGAATTCGTTTTAATCTTAATGCGAAAATTGGATTAACTAGTGTCGAAACTAGTGCCTGGTATCATTCAATTACCAATTATGGTAATGTCAGAATGTTAAGGTACAATACGCACCTTACAAGTTGCGTGTCCCCAGAATTGTATCACACCATTCGGATTGGAGGTCGCTCAACATTTTACTATGGGATTCGACTACCTTATTACTTCAGCCTTGACATAGATAATTTTGATCCTCAGGTGGATAAAGATCTCTTCTATGGTTTAGAACCTGAATTGGCAGTTGGTGTTACTTGGCAAATCGGAAAATGTGATTAATGGCACTGTCTTTGCCTCCCAAAGGCATGAGATTTCTTTTTCTTATAGTGCCTCTTTATCTTTTAAATTCATGTAATTCAATTAACGAAAAAGTTGATTCTACGACTAATGAAACCTCCATATTTGATCATACCGAACAATCATACAATACAGAACCCAATCAAATTTCAACAAAAAAACTTCCTGGCTATGTAAGCCCAGATAGTAGTTGGAGCGTATCACTCACGATTGAAGAAGTAAACCTGACAGAATTTATAATCCACCATAAAGACGGAGAAATTAACACCACTGAGCTAAAAGTTCCTAATGATCTAATCGGTGAAGTCGATTTCACAACAGTAAAATGGACAAAATCTGGTAACATGCTACTTCCTAATGTTGGAGGCACATCCGATGGATATTATGAACTCACGATCGATAAAAAGGGCATTTACAAATACACAAAAAGAATATTGGAAGTATTGACGGAGGATCAAGTTATTATTATGGATCCTCAGGTTAATAATAAACCCATTCCTTCAATCAATGCTTCGTATTCGCAAAAAAATAATTTAACAACATTCAATTATTCCCATAGTTATAGTGATACATCTATTGGTTGCAGTAATAATGAGCACTCTTTTTCTTTTGATATAAAAACAAGTGAACCAAATTTTGAGTTGACGGGCGATCAGCTTAAGAACATTAATTTCAAATACTATCTATCGGGTGGGTTATTATTTCAAGACTCAAAAGATATCCTTGACGGGTACATCAGTGGTAAAAAAAATCCAGATAACAGTTGGACAGTTCATGTGAAGGCTATTTTCACAGTATCTCAAGTTCCTGTTCAATCGGAAGAAAATTTAACACGAACGATTGATCAGAAAGCCACCTACCTTCCTTAATTAGGTCTTTTCGTCAGAATTAATACAACCCGCAAAACAGATTTGTCCTATCTTTGCCTTTTCAAAATCAGATGGCAGATACTCGATACAATCTTCGTGGTGTTTCAGCAGGCAAGGAAGACGTCCACAATGCAATTAAAAATGTTGACAAGGGTCTTTTTCCGAAGGCATTTTGTAAGATCGTTCCGGATCATTTAACCGGAGATGATCAATATTGCATTGTCATGCATGCAGATGGAGCGGGTACAAAATCTTCTCTTGCTTACATGTACTGGAAAAAAACAGGAGACATTTCTGTTTGGAAAGGAATTGCTCAAGATGCGCTGATCATGAACATCGATGATCTACTGTGTGTTGGAGCAACAGATAACATCCTTCTATCGTCAACCATCGGACGAAACAAAAACCTTGTTCCCGGAGAAGTGATCTCTGCCATCATCAACGGTACGGAAGAATTACTAGGCACCTTGAGAGAACAAGGAATTGGGATCTATTCAACTGGAGGAGAAACTGCAGATGTCGGTGATCTTGTGCGTACAATTATCGTTGATTCAACGGTTGTTTGCAGAATGAAAAAAGAAGATGTGATTTCTAACCATACCATCCAGGGTGGTGATGTCATCGTCGGACTCGCATCATTTGGTCAGGCAACCTATGAGACTGAATACAATGGTGGAATGGGGTCTAATGGATTGACTTCAGCGAGACACGACGTTTTTGACCATTCATTGGCGGTTGAATTCCCTGAAAGCTTCGACCCTTCTGTCCCTGAGGAGCTCGTGTATTCCGGTTCGAAAAAATTGACTGATCAGATCGAAAATAGTCCGATCGATGCAGGTAAATTGGTACTTTCTCCGACAAGAACTTATGCACCTGTAATTAAAAAGATCCTTGACGAACACAGAAAAAATATCCATGGAATGGTTCATTGTTCAGGAGGTGCACAAACGAAAGTATTGCATTTCGTGGACGATGTTCATGTGATCAAAGACAATTTGTTTCCGGTTCCACCTCTATTCAAATTGATCCAGGAAGAATCAAATACAGAATGGAGTGAGATGTACAAGGTATTTAACATGGGTCACCGCATGGAAATCTATGTTTCTCCTGAGTTAGCGGAAAAGATCATAGCCATTTCAAAATCCTTCAACATCGATGCTCAAATCGTCGGAAGAGTTGAAACCAATCAAGGTAAAAAATTAACCATCCGTTCTCCTTATGGGGAATTTACTTACAACTGAATCCAATGACTGATCTGCTAAAAAAACTTGAAGCAATTCATTTTCGCTTTGTGGAGGTCGGTAAAATGATTGTCGATCCGGATATTATTTCGGACATGACACGTTATGTGAAGTTAAATAAGGAGTATAAGGATCTTGAAGAGATCGATGGTGTTTATAAAGAATACAAGAACCTCCTCGGGAATATAGAAAGTGCCCGTGCTCTACTTGAAACTGAAACCGACCCTGAAATGAGGGAAATGGCCAAGTCTGAGATCGAAGAACTTGAGTCAAGAAGGCCGATAATGGAAGAGGATATCAAACTATTATTGATCCCGAAAGATCCTGAAGATGACAAGAATGCCATATTGGAATTACGTGCCGGTACAGGTGGTGATGAGGCATGTATCTTCGTTGAAGACTGCTTTAGGATGTATACCATGTTCTTTAAAGAGCTGGGCTGGCAGTACGAAGTGATCAACTCGTCTGAAGGTTCTGTAAAAGGATATAAAGAAATCGCAATAGAAGTTACAGGAGCAGGTGTCTATGGAATGCTAAAGTTTGAATCCGGGGTGCACCGTGTACAAAGGGTTCCTGAGACGGAGTCACAAGGACGAGTGCATACATCCGCGATAACTGTAGCCGTGTTGCCTGAAGCAGAAGAAGTTGACTTCGAGCTGGACATGAACGATGTTAGAAAAGACACCTTTAGGGCGTCAGGTGCGGGTGGTCAGCATATCAACAAGACAGAATCTGCCATACGATTGACCCATATTCCAACAGGTCTTGTTGTTGAATGTCAGGATGGACGTTCGCAGCACAAAAACCTGGAAAAAGCTATTTCTGTTTTGCGTTCAAGACTTTATCAAATGGAGCTTGACCGCGTCCACAGTGAAAGAGCGGCTCAGCGAAAAACACTTGTATCAACCGGAGACCGATCTGCAAAGATCAGAACTTACAACTATCCTCAGGGAAGGATCACCGATCATAGGATCAACAAGACCATCTACAATTTGAGCTCATTCATGAACGGAGATATTTCCGAAATGATCGATGCATTGAAACTTGCGGAGAACGCTGAAAAACTAAAAGGACAAGAGGCAATCATATGACAAGGCAACAACTCATTGATCAGATCAGAATAAAGAGATCATTTTTATGTGTCGGCTTGGATACAGATCTTTCAAAAATCCCAGCTCATTTATTGGATACTGAGGATCCAATTTTTGAATTCAACAAAGCCATCATTGATGCAACCAAGGATTATGCTGTTGCTTACAAACCAAATATCGCATTCTACGAATGCTATGGTCCAAAAGGATGGGAATCACTGAAAAAAACCATCGATTATATTCCGAAAGATATCTTCACTATCGCAGACGCGAAAAGAGGCGATATCGGGAATACTTCAACATACTACGCAAAGGCATTTTTTGATTACCTAAACTGCGATTCAGTAACTGTCGCACCATATATGGGTGAAGACAGTGTTACACCATTCCTTGAATTCGAAAATAAATGGGTAATCCTGCTTGCCCTTACTTCAAATAAGGGAGCACTTGACTTTCAGATGATTCGCGATGAAAAAGGCGAAGAACTATTCAAGCATGTTCTTAAAAAATCCACTGACTGGGGAACAAAAGATAATCTAATGTTCGTTGTCGGTGCAACAAGAGCAGAAGGCATTGGAGAGGTTAGAAATTTAGTGCCCGATCATTTTTTCCTCGTACCGGGAGTCGGAGCTCAAGGAGGTTCTCTGGAGGATGTCTGCCAGTACGGATGGAATATAGACTGTGGTCTTCTTGTGAACTCTTCACGAGGGATAATTTACGCATCCTCGGGTAAGGATTTCGCAGAAATCGCTGCTCTGGAGGCTCAGAAATTGCGAAATCAAATGGCTGTAATTCTGGATCAGAAGAATTTCTAAAACAAGTTGTTACTTTTTGGATCCATTGAATTTTATTCAAAATTAGATCCATGAAATTTGTCTTCGTTTTTGCGCTTTCATTCCTAGGTCTGCACTCGTGCTATTCAGCAACTTCAAAGAAATACCCTCCTGATTCGCTGGCCATTTCTCTGGATGAAGGGAATGATTCAATCCCCATTTTTGAACGTATTCGAGAGCACACTGCAGAATTGAATGATTTCCTAAAAACTCATCGGGAATACCAAGAGCAGTTCGCTTTTTTGATCGATATGCGCATCCATTCAGGCACTAAACGTTTTTTCGTTGTTGATCTTAAATCAGGGGAAATCATTAAAAAGGGGCTGACTACACATGGTAGTGGTTCAGAAGCTACTTCATCCGACAGTTTGATCTTTAGTAATATCCCGAACAGCTACTGCTCTTCTCTTGGTATTTACAAGATCGGAAGTGCATACTTTGGAAATTTCGGGAGAAGCTATAAGTTACACGGACTAGAACCAACAAATAACAAGGCATTTGAAAGAGCTGTGGTGCTACACAGATACTCCTGTGTACCTGATGATGAACAATCATATCCTATATGTAATAGTCTAGGATGTCCAATGCTCTCCGAGAATTTTTTCCCAGAAATAGATGAAATGATCAAAGGTTCTTCAAAACCTATTTTAATGGAGATCTATTATTGATTGACTTGGAATTCTGAATTTCTTTTCCTATTTTTCTTTCATCAATCGATTAACAATGAAAGGAATACGAATTTTTCAGCGTTTGATTTTTATCATTCTTATTGCAGTAAATTCATTTGTCTTCATGTCCATGAAAGATGTAGCATTGAGCGATAACCTACTCTATACTTCTTCAATGGTTTTGCTGTCTGTAATTATTCTACTGCTACTTTCATCGTTACGTAAAAGGTCGAAGAAAACAATGGTTCAAAACCGCTGAGTACCACGAAATTTGTATCTTCACATACCTTAAATAAACGGAATGAAAATATTTTTCCTTGGATTGGCTGTTTTCGCTATATCCCTATCCTCGATCGCACAAAATGTCTTTACCCCTGAGCTTCTGTGGAAACTAAAAAGATTATCCGGCGGGACCATTTCTCCAGATGGTACGAAGGTCCTTTATTCATTGCGAACTTTTGACATGGATGCCAATAAAGGGAATACCGATCTTTTCCTAATTGATCTTAAAACAGCTTCACAGTCACAGATCACTAACACCCCTTTCTCGGAAATGGAGGCTCAATGGGGCAGGAACAACATGGTCTGGTTCATGACCGCAGAAACCGGTGGTATTCAGATTTATAAAATGGACGTGACAGGAGCCAATAAAACAATGGTTTCCTCTTTCAGTTCGGATGTAGAGATTGAGGGATTTAAACTTTCAAATGATGAAAATCAATTGATCACTATTCAGGCAATTAAAACCAAAAATACCGCACAAGACAAATACGCTGATCTTCCAAAAGCGAATGCTAGGATCGAGGACGATCTGATGTACAGACACTGGGATCATTTTGATGATTACAAATCAAGACATTTGTTCCTTCATCCCGTGCGTTCAGAAAACAATAAAACCATCGTTGATCCGATAGGGAAAGACATCCTTTTGAATGAGCCTTATGATGGGATCTTACCTCCATTTGGAGGCGCTGAACAATTCACGTTTTCGATTGACGGCAAAAAGATCATCTATACTTCTAAGAAAAAGAAAGGGATCGAGTTTGCAAGAAGTACGAACAGTGATCTATACAGCTACGACATAGAAACAGGTGCGACAACGAATCTCACTCCTGACAATAAGGGTTATGATAACAATCCTTCCTTTTCTTCAAAAGGAATCATGGCTTGGACGGCTATGCAAAGAGATGGGTTTGAAGCCGATAAAAATAACCTGATGATCAGAGGCGTGGACGGAAAAGATGTCAATCTTACTGCTGGCATCGATGTTACAGTTGGATCGTATTTGTGGAATACGGACGGTTCAAAAATCTATTTTATTGCCCCAATCAATGGTACAGAACAGATCTTTGAAGTGACCATATCAAATGGTAAAATCAGGCAGCTAACCAAAGGACAATACGATCATGTATCCATGTCTATTTATGGAGATGTTTTAGTTGTGGGAAGACAATCAATGATTGCCCCTACAGATCTATTTAAAATAACTGTCAAAAAAGGTGTTGAAACCAGATTAACAAATGTCAATGAGGATTTACTGAAAGATGTTGTCCTACCAACAGTTGAAGAGACCTGGGTAACGACAACTGATGGTAAAAAGATGCTTGTTTGGATGGTTCAGCCACCAAATATGGATAAAACCAAAAAACATCCTGCCCTGCTTTATTGTCAAGGCGGACCTCAAAGCGCATTGAGTCAGTTCTTCTCTTACCGATGGAATCTTGCACTAATGGCGTCACAGGGATATGTCGTAATTGCACCTAACAGAAGAGGCTTGCCTGGATTCGGTCAGGAATGGAATGATGCCATCTCTAAAGACTGGGGTGGACAAGCCATGCAAGATTATCTCACGGCAACAGATGAAGCAGCTAAACTGTCATATGTCGACAAAGACAGAATTGGCGCAGTTGGGGCCTCTTATGGAGGGTATTCAGTCTACATGCTGGCTGGAATTCACGAGAACAGATTCAAAACATTCATCTCACATTGCGGTCTTTTCAACCTTGAAAGCTGGTATGGAACAACCGAAGAATTGTTCTTTGCCGACTGGGATCAAGGAGGCCCTTATTGGTTGGATGTTAATAAGGAAAACTACGAAAAATTCAGTCCTCACAGATACGTACAGAACTGGAATACACCGATCATGGTCATTCATGGCGGAATGGACTTCAGAGTGCCTGAAAGTGAGGGTATGCAAGCATTTCAAGCTGCAAAACTTCTTGGTTTGAAAAGTAAGTATCTGTATTTCCCAACAGAAGGACACTGGGTCATGAGTCCACAAAATGGATTGCTTTGGCAAAGAGAATTTTTTGAATGGCTTTCTAATGACCTGAAACCCTAAGGTTCTCCTTTATTTTGATTACTTTTGTAGCCTTCAATCGGAAGTAAATGTGGCAATCCATCGCTAATATTATTCTTAGAAATCGATTTTTTATCATTGGGGTGATTACTTTGATGACCGTTTTCTTTGGGTATTATGCAATCACTGCATTAAAGCTGGAAAATAAACATGGGATCATACTTCCAAAAGATTCCAGTACGACAAGAAATTATACGAAGTTCAAAGAAATGTTCGGCGAAGACGGTGCTACGCTTGTTATCGCGATTCAAACCGATTCACTGTATACTGAACAAAATTTCTTAAAGTGGAAAGAGTTAGGTGATTCCATTCTCACATTCGATGGTGTTGAATCGATCATTTCAGAAGCAACCCTTTTTACCATAAAGAATAATATTGAAGAGAATAAATTTGAATCTCAGCGAATATTTTCGGATGTAACCTATCAGGAAAAATCGATCAAGGAGATCAAGGAAGAGATCCGACGAAATCCTATTTACAATCACATGTTATACAATGACACAACCAATGTATCATTAATGATGGTTGCTATTGAGGAGCGATTTTTATCCGATCAAAAGAAGTGGAACGTCGTTGCTGATATTGAAAATCTTGCCAGTTCTTACAAACCTTATTTCGGAGAATTCCATTTTGCCGGTCTACCGCATTTACGTGTACAGATCGCGAAGAGAATTCAGGGAGAGATGTTTGTTTTCATTGGACTTTCTTTCCTGGTTACTTCGATCCTTCTTTATCTTTTCTTCAGATCGTTCAGAGTTGTTCTGATCTGTGGATCAGTGGTGATCATTGCCGTAATCTGGGCAATGGGAAGTATGGCCTTCTTTGGCTATCACCTGACCATTTTGATGGCCTTGATCCCGCCTTTGATGATCGTGATTGGAATACCAAACTGTATTTTCCTGCTCACTAAATTCCATCAGGAGGTTAAAGATCATGGCAATAAACTGAAGGCTCTTTCTCGAGTGATCCAAAAAATTGGACTAGCAACATTTTTGACGAATTTTACTACGGCTGTAGGTTTCTTGACCTTCGCTTTCACGGGTTCTGATAAGTTGATCGAATTTGGCCAGACTGCTGCGTTGAATATTATTATGGTGTTCTTCTTATCGATATGTTTGCTTCCTATTTTTGCTTCATTCTCAAAAGCTCCAAAGCAAAGACATCTTAAGCATCTGGACAGACGAATGGCTTCCGGACTGATCGAAACACTGGTTTTCATTACCAGTAAAAAGCGAACATGGGTTTATGTTGTATCCGCAGTCATTGCGGTTGTTTGTTTTATGGGTCTTTATCAGATCAAAGCGACAGGGAATCTTACCGGCGATCTTCCTGAAGGCGACAAGATCCTAACTGATGTTCAATTCATTGAAAAGAACTTTGGAGGAGCAATACCTTTCGAAGTAATGATCAATTACAAGGAAAGAGGTCGATTAATGAAAAGGTCTTCCCTTGAAAAGATCGAACAGGTTCAAGGTGTTTTCAAAGAAGATTCACTTTTTTCAAAAAGTCTGTCCGTCGTTGATTTCATTAAGGTAATCAACATGGCGTACTACGGAAATGACCCTGATCGTTATACCCTGATCTCCAATCGAGACAAATCAAGATTGAAGAAGTATCTGGACAATTTCAATATGACCAATGCGAATGGTGGTGGTGTTACAGCAAAGGAACTTGTTGATACTAGTAATACAACGTTGCGTGTAAGATGCCAAATGAAAGACCTTGGTTCATATGAGATCGCAGATAAAGTAAAAACCATTCGCTATCGCATTGATACGATCATGAACCCTGAAAAACCGGATCTTGAAAAGTATTTCAAGAAGGTATCGAAAGGGAACTTAACTTATGTTGATTCGATACTTGAACGTAATCCGGCAATCTATAATAGCCTTACGGCTGTTATCGCGAATGGGAATGAAGATCTGCAGTTCAAATTCGATAGTGACCCCGAACTCGTAAAGAGCTATTATCAAAAAGAAAACTTCAGTGATCAGCTTCGCACTGCCATAGACAAAGAATACTATGATATTACCTTAACAGGGACTTCTGTGGTTGCCTCAGAAGGAACACAGTATCTTGTACAGAACCTGATCACCAGTTTGATGTTTGCTGTTTTGATCATTGGTGTTTTGATGGCATTGTTATTCAGAAGCTGGCGAATGGTTGTTATTTCAATGATCCCGAACATGCTTCCTCTACTATTTACCGGAGGTATCATGGGGTGGTTCGGTATCCCGTTGAAACCATCTACCCTTTTGGTTTTCTCCATCGCATTTGGTATTTCGGTGGATGATACGATCCATTATCTGGCGAAATACAGGCAAGAATTGAAAAGTAAGCAATGGGATCTCAAACAATGTGTGATCCTTGCACTTCGAGAATCGGGACTTGGTATGTTCTATACCTCGATCATTCTGTTCTGTGGATTCTCGGTATTCACTTTCTCGCAATTTGGAGGAACTCAGGCGTTAGGATTACTTGTTTCAATTACACTACTTTTTGCAATGATCACTAACCTGTTATTGCTACCATCCTTGTTACTATCACTTGAAAAGATCATCACCACAAAATCCTTTGAAGAACCTTACTTCGAAGCATACAATGAAGAAAGCGAGATCGACTGGAGCGAACTCGAGTTTGGCGATGACGAAAACTAATTAACCTGACCTCATGAAAGGAATTATATTAGCTGGCGGCTCCGGCACCCGTTTACATCCTTTAACGCTTGCTGTTTCCAAACAATTGATGCCCATCTATGATAAGCCGATGATCTATTATCCGCTGAGTATCTTGATGAGCGCAGGTATCAGAGAAATCTTGATCATATCTACTCCACATGACCTTCCTCATTTTGAAAAACTACTTGGTGATGGAAGTCAATTGGGATGTGAATTCACTTATGCATTGCAGGAAGTTCCTAACGGACTGGCACAAGCATTTGTAATCGGGGAAGAGTTTATCGGCAAAGAAAAAGTGGCTCTGATCCTTGGAGACAATATCTTTTATGGCGTAGGAATGAATCACCTACTTCGGGAGAATAATCATCCGGATGGAGGAGTTGTATATGCCTATCACGTTAGCGATCCTGAACGATATGGGGTTGTAGAGTTCGATGAGGAAATGAATGCAGTTTCCATTGAAGAAAAACCGAAGAATCCAAAATCAAATTACGCTGTTCCCGGTTTGTATTTTTACGACAATAGCGTTGTTGATATTGCTAAGAATTTAAAACCATCAGCGCGTGGAGAATACGAGATCACTGATGTAAATGCAGAGTATCTTCGTCAAGGGAAACTTAAAGTAGCCGTGCTTGACAGAGGAACTGCATGGTTGGATACCGGTACATTTACTTCTTTAATGCAGGCTGGTCAATTTGTTCAGGTGATCGAAGAGCGTCAAGGTTTGAAGATCGGTTGTATTGAAGAGATCGCATACAGGAATGGGTTCATTAATGCACAGCAATTGAAACAAATTGCCCAACCGCTTGTTAAAAGTGGATACGGCAACTATTTGATGAATCTGATCAAAAAATAATGAAAGAACTTAGCGCATACACGGAACTGATCGAAAAGGAAATTGAAGCGATCGATCTTCCACTCAGTCCGGACAATTTGTATGCTCCGCTAAGATACTTCATGGCACTAGGCGGTAAACGCTTACGTCCTGTGCTAACCCTTTTAGGCGCTGAACTTTTCGGACTTGAAAAAGTGAAGGTGATCAAAGCAGCAACTGCAATTGAAGTCTTTCACAATTTCACATTGATCCATGATGACATTATGGACGAGGCTCCTCTTCGACGAGGTAAAGCTACGGTTCATGAAAAGTGGAATCAAAACATTGGGATCCTGTCTGGTGATGTACTTTTTGTGAAGGCCTATCAATTGATCTGTCAGCAGGGTAGTGAACATTTGGCTGAGCTCATGGAGCTGTTCAACAGAACCGCAATAGAAGTATGTGAGGGACAACAAATGGATATGGATTTTGAATCCAGGTCAGATGTTACCGAGGAGGAATACATCGAAATGATCCGTTTGAAAACTTCGGTGTTACTTGGTTGTGCATTAGAATTGGGAGCTATTCTTGCCAATGCTTCCGAACAAGACAGGAAATTGATCTATGATTTTGGTCAACATATCGGCATCGCTTTTCAGATCAAAGACGACATCCTGGATCTCTATGCTGACCCTGAAAAGTTTGGAAAGCAAGTGGGAGGAGATGTCATTTCAAATAAAAAGACATTGTTAAATCTAAAGGGTATCGCCTTAGCGGATCTCTCGCAAAAGGAGGTTTTAAAGCAATTGAGTACTCTTGACGATCTTGAGCTAAAAGTAACTCGTACAAAAGAATTATATGAGATCACCGGAGCTCGTTTAGCCTGCGAGGCCGAAATGCAAAGACATTATCAATTCGCTATGACTGCCCTTGATCAGATCAGCGTCAATGATTCACAGAAAATGATGCTCAAAGGACTTGCTGCTTACCTGATGGAAAGAGAGGTGTAAAACACTTCTATTTATACTCCGGATATAAAGTAAGTAAACCCTCCTCACTGGCAGCACAGATTCCACGATCAGTAATAATCGCTGTGACCAATCTTGACGGAGTAACGTCAAAACCATAGTTGCTCGCAGGAGTCGTTTCAGGACAGATCAAAACCGGTTGGATTTCTCCCGAAGGACCTTTACCGATCATATAGCGCACCTCATCCTGATTTCTCTCTTCGATCGGAATTTCTTTTAATCCATCTCTGATCGACATATCAAGTGTGGTTGATGGTAAAGCTACATAAAATGGAATCCCATTATCGTTCGCAGCCAAAGCCTTCAGATAAGTTCCAATTTTGTTGGCTACATCCCCATTTCTCGTAGTACGATCTGTTCCCACAATGACCATGTCAACCATGCCATGTTGCATTAAATGTCCACCGGCATTATCTACGATCAAGGTATGTGGAACACCGTGACGAGTCAGCTCATAGGCCGTCAAATTAGATCCCTGGTTGCGCGGTCTGGTTTCATCCACCCAAACGTGCACCTTGATGCCTTTCTCCATCGCCTGATAGATCGGCGAAGTGATTGTACCCCATTCGATACAACCCAGCATTCCGGCATTGCAATGCGTAAGGATATTTACAACCTCTCCGCTTTTACGCTTGGAGAGCTCTTCAATGATTGGTAAACCATGAACACCAATCATGCGACATGTTTCAACATCATCCTCAACTATCGAATTGGCAGTATTCCATGCCGTCTCCAGAAAATTTCCATCGCAATTGTCCAATGCCTCTCTCATACGATCTAGCGCCCAGAACAAATTAACTGCAGTTGGACGAGAAGCACGTAAAGCAGAGAAGGCCTCATCCAGAAAGGATCCATCCAATTCATCCTCGATCATTTCGCGAACAGCGAGATAAATCCCATATGCTGCAGTCGCTCCGATCAGTGGTGCGCCTCTTACGGTCATATCTTTGATCGCCTCTTCTGCTTCATCATACGTCTCCAGCTTCACTGTAATGAATTCATGCGGCAACTTGCGCTGATCAATCACTTCTAAATATCGATCCTCTGTTGTCCAGATGGTTCTGAATTTTGCCATTGCTTTAGTTTGCTTTTGTAATTTCTGAAAAGTCATTCACATGATCCGGCCATCTAACTTCTGTACCTGGACGAGTCAATTGGATGGTATGCATTCCTGAAGCATTTGCAGCTTCCAATTCTTCAATGATATCCGATAGAAAGAGCATTTCGTTCGGTGCATATCCCAATTCTTTAGCGATCTTCGGATAGGTTTCAGTTTCTCTTTTCCCGCCTGTATTGGTGTCAAAATAAGCAACGAAATAAGGAGTCAGATCACCAGCTTCACTGTACCCAAAGATCAATTTCTGAGCAGCTACCGAGCCCGATGAAAACACACCCATTTCAATTCCTTGATTTTTCCAGGACTCCAAAGCAGGTTGAACATCTGGATACACATGACCCTTTATTTCTCCTGACTTATATCCTTCATCCCAAAGAATTCCCTGAAGAGCTTTTAATGGAGTGATCTTTCGATCCTCCTCACTCCAGCGATAAAGGGTATTGATTATATCATCAACGGAATTCAGTTTTTTCTTTTCCAGTGAAGCAGCTAGTTCCACAGTTTGCTTGAATGCCTTTTGAACTTCTGGCAAATTCACCATTCCTTTTAATTTCCCGATGTTCTTTCTGAAGTAAGGGAAAAGAATATCATATACAAACTTCACAGAAGTTGTTGTACCTTCGATATCTGTAAGAATGAATTTTATTCCACTAGAATGCATGGGTCAAAGATATCCATTTCTAAAATTTGAACGGCATAAATATGAGGTTTTGCAGATCATATAGCGTTATTATGAGACATTATTTGAACAGGTTTTTCTTTTTCGTGTTGATTTCATTTTATTTAACACCATTTATCGCACAATCTCAATCTGAAAGCAAAGGCTCACTCATGGGGACTCAATTTGGTCTTCAGTTCAATATTGACTCTCCTTTTAAAGATGCTATGCCATACATGGAGACCTCTGCGAATCTTGGATTCTCCATCGCCCAAAGTCCGGTGATTGGCTCACCTTTTTACATTGAATTTAAGGCGCTATGGGGAAATTACGCTTCTGAAAATAGTACTGGTATTTATTATTATAAAAACGGATATTGGTACCCAGCAGACGCTACTTATAAAAGCGGATATCAAAAATACCTACTCGGAACTAAGATCATGGCTGGAAAAGATTTCAGGACACTTCGCTTTTTTGGGACGCCTCAGCTTGGAATTTTAAGAATGCGAACAAAAACAGATGTGAAATACTGGGATGGAACAGTAAACTGGAACGATCAAAACGATGACGGTTCAGAACATGCGTATCGTACTTCTCAAAAACAAACCGGGTTTGTGTATGGTGGTGAAGCTGGTCTTGAGATCTCTCTTCAGCGTCTATTTAAAAAGGAATCCGAAAAAAACAGGTATCGTTTACTATTGTCAGGTTCTTTTCTAGCAGGCTTCAAGCCGTTCAATTATATGAATGTGGATCAGGAGTTATTATCCTATGAAGAAATGAACGATAATTTGGATCAACTAGCTCAATACACGGACATCAGTCATCCGAATACAGACGAATATAAATTTACAAAAACCTATACGAGCCCCTTACGACTTTGGGGGGTCAATGTAGCATACATTATTTGTCTTTAATTCGGAACACGAAAATCCTCAAATTTCAATTCAATTCGGGAGTCCGTGTAATGCGGAACCCATCCACTCATATCAATAAAGATTCGGATTGCTTTCACGAAAGGATAACTTTCTCCAGCATCGAACCAGTGCTTTGTTCCTGCGGGAACAGAGATCAGATCACCTTTCTGACAAAGTAAATTGAATACCGGTTCGTTTTCCAGATTAAACCAAAACAACCCTTGTCCATCTACAAAGAAACGGATCTCATCCTCAGAGTGCGTATGCTCAGCGAGGAACTTGGCACGGATCGCATCATAATTTTCCGTCAACTTATTGATCGAAATAACATCAGCTGTTTGATAACCTCCTTGATCCATAAAAGGTTTCAGGTCTTTTTCATAGGCCTTCAAGATCTCTTCCTGTGTTGCCGTATCATCAAAAACAACGTCGCATGTCCACTGGTCGAAATAAACGCCACGTTCATTAAAGAAAGACCTGATCTCAGCAGGATCTCTCAATTCAATATTCTTTTCCGGGATTGATAAAATTGCCATTTTTTGATTATTTCGAATTCAACATCCATTCACATTGACAAAGGTACTCAAGGGTCTCAAGATGCCTTTTGGCCTCAAAAAGATTTCTTCCCCAGGCATAGGTGCCGTGCTTACGGATAATGAAGGCATAATGGGCTAATAGATCTTTGTTCTCTTTCATGACCGCTGCAAAATCATTCATGTTTTGCGTATTGTCGAAAATGGGGATTTGCACAATAGCTTCATGAGTGGTCTGACCTTCAAATCCCTTCTGAACCTCGTATCCTTTAAACGAAACTCTTGCCGATTGAACTGCAGAGATCAAGACCGGATAGACGGAATGACTATGAAGGATTACCTTTGTTTCTGGGAACAACTCATACAAGACACAATGGATCAATGTTTCTGCCGAAGGCTTAACACCTATGAAGTCTCCGGTGGCCATTCCTTCATTGTTTACGGTAATGAAATCGGAAGAAGTAAATTTTGATTTGTCTACTCCCGACCTAGACACCCATATGATTCCTTGATCATCCTTGAAAGAGTAGTTCGTTGATGTGGCCGGTGACCAACCTTTATCATTGTACAATCTGATCGTTTCAGCGATCTGTTCTTTTAATTCTGCATTTTGCATGTCACAAAGTTAAATGAAAAAACGCGTTCCCCTGCAGTGGAACGCGTTTTACAACAATAAAACAAATCTTACGACCTGTTTGGGGAGCCCTATTTTGCAAGCTCTTCCTTGACAAGAGCCGCTATTAATTTTCCATCCGCTTTGCCAGCCAATTTTCCAGACAAGACACCCATCACTTTCCCCATCTCTTGAGGACCGGATGCTCCTGTTTGTTGAATTGCAGCTTTTACTTCTGCTCTGACTTCATCCTCAGACAACATCTTCGGCAAATAAGCTTCGATCACCTGAGCTTGGGACAATTCTTCCGATGCGAGATCTTCTCTGCCTTGCTGCTTGTACAACTCATAGGTTTCCATACGTTGCTTGTGTAGTTTCATACAGATCTTCATGGCAGTCTCATCTGAAACATCACCAGCACCAGAGGTTGCTTCCAATAATAACTTCGACTTGATATCTCTTAATGCAGCCAGCTTTTCTTTTTCTTTCGCCAGCATTGCATTTTTAATATCCGTATTGATCTTCTCTGTGAAACTCATTAGTCTACGTTATCGTGAAGGAAGTTATTGTTACGTAAAGAAGTAGAATCACCATCATCAGATAAACCGAAGCGGCTATAGTTTTCTGTTGAACTTGGATTAGACATGTTCAACTGAACGTTTCTTCTCACAAAAGCAGGCTCATTTTCAAATTCAGTGATCCCTTCCGCTTTTTTCAATTTAGAAGTATACTCCTGGATCTTTGAAAGTCTTTCCTGTGTAATTCTTTGCTGCTCCTCCGGCGACAATACCTGACGAGTTGGCTCGTTTGACGCAGTTGGTGTTGAGAAATCATCTTCCAACATATGTCTCACTACGTTCTCTTTATCCGGCTCTGAAGTTGCTGTTGGTGTATTCGAAACTTCCCAGTCAAAACTGATCTCTTTCTGAGGCTCAGGCTCAACAGTAGTTGAAGATTCAAAAGTAGAAGGTGTAGACTGAACTGTTTCAGTTTTTACTTCATCCACCGTTTTGATAAATGGCTCATCCATCGGTGCCTTGATCTCTGTAGCAGCCTCAAATGTATTCACCTGTGTCGGTGTAGAAAGAGGTGCCTTGATCTCGCTTTTCAACTCGTCTTCCAACGATCTAACCTTGCGCTCAGGAGCCTTTTCACCACCCGTGATCGGACTTGATTTAAAACCAGTCGCGATCAAAGTAACACTCAATTTATCGCCTAATGTTGGATCATATCCATGTCCCCAGATCACATCTGCAGTTGAACCTGCCTCGTCCTGAATGTAATCAGTGATCGTTGTGATCTCATCCATCAATACTTCCTTATCTCCATAAGTAATGTTCAACAATACATATTGAGCACCACTGATATCGTTATCGTTCAATAGCGGAGAAGAAAGTGCTTCCTGAACAGCATCCATTGCTCTGTTCTCTCCTTCAGCCTGAGCACTACCCATGATAGCTACTCCACTGTTCTTCATTACCGTATTCACGTCATTGAAATCGACATTGATCGCACCAGTAACCGAGATCACTTCTGCAATTCCTTTTGCCGCAGTACTCAATACATTATCTGCCATGGCAAATGCCTGACCGATCGAAAGATTTCCTGTAATTTCTCTAAGACGCTCATTATTGATCACCAAAAGTGTATCAACACTTTCACGCAATCTTTCCAATCCGTCCTGTGCTTGCTGACGACGCTTTCTACCTTCAAAATCAAAAGGAACTGTGACAATCCCCACTGTCAAAACTCCTAATTCTTTTGCGACTTGAGCGATAACCGGTGCAGCACCTGTTCCGGTACCTCCACCCATTCCGGCAGTAACGAATACCATTTTCGTATCCTTACTTAACAAATTCTTGATCTCATCAATGTTTTCAACCGCAGCGTTCATTCCGATCTCAGGAATAGCTCCAGCTCCACGTCCTTCTGTTAATGTTGGACCTAATTGAATTTTGTAAGGTACCGGAGAAATATCCAGTGCCTGACGGTCTGTGTTACAAACAATGAAGTCAACCCCTACGATACCTTGATCGTACATGTGGTTCACTGCATTGCTTCCTCCCCCACCAACACCGATCACCTTAATGATCGAATTGGTATCTTTTGGCAAATCAAACTCCATAAATCGTGTTTTTTTATTGTTGTTATTGTTGTTTTGAATCTTAAATATCATCCTCGAAGATCTCCTTACTCTTCTTGATGATGGTTTCAAAGAAGGATCCTTTATCTTTCTTTGAGTGTGTTTTTACAGCTCCTGCCTGAGGTTCCTGCTTTGCACCTGCTTTATCCAAAGATTCAAAGCCTTTCATCACAAGTCCGATACCCGTTGAAAACATTGGGCTGGTCAGGTTCTCAATATGATTGTTATTTGCAAGGTGCTCGTTCGGGTAACCGATTCTGGTATCCATTCCGGTAATGAATTCGAACAATTGAGAAATATGCTTCAATTGAGCTCCTCCACCTGTTACGACGATTCCGCCGATCAATTTCTTACTGTATCCTGAATTGATGATCTCGTAATGCACAAGCTCTACGATCTCTTCCATTCTAGCCTGAATAATGCTCGAAAGATTTCTTAGCGTGATCTCCTTGTTCGGACGACCCTGTAGTGTAGGAATACAAACCACTTCATTTTCCTGACTTTCAGAAGCAAGCGCTGATCCAAACTTCGTCTTTAATGCCTCAGCATGACGCTTCATAATCGAACATCCTTCCTTAATATCTTCAGTGATCACATTACCTCCGAACGGAATCACCGCCGTATGACGAATAATTCCTTCATGGAAGATCGCTACATCAGTAGTACCACCACCGATATCTACCAATACTACACCGGCTTCCTTCTCTTCATCCGACAAAACAGCTTCTGCTGAAGCGATCGGCTCAAGGATGATCTCTTTTACTTCAAGTCCGGCTTTGTGCACACACTTGTGGATGTTCAATACGGCTCCAACGTGTCCGGTAATAATATGGAAGTTCGCCTCAAGACGTCTTCCTGCCATCCCGATCGGATCCTTTATTCCTTGCTCATTGTCAACGATGTACTCCTGAGGAAGCACGGTAATGATCTCCTCACCCGGCTGCATCACAAGCTTATACATGTCTTCGATCAACGCGTCAATATCTGTCTGTGAGATCTCATCCTCGAACTTATCTCTGGTATGAATCCCTCTATGCTGTAAACTTTTGATGTGCTGACCAGCAATACCCACATTGACAACGCGGATATTCAACTGTCCTTCCACTCTAGACTGTGCTTCTTCAACAGCCATGCGGATCGATTGTACGGTTTTTTCAATATTCGAAACCATACCCCTCATAACTCCAAGGGATTCGCTTTTACCCATTGAAAGGATCTCGATCTTTCCGTGCTCGTTCTTTCTTCCAACGAAGCAGGCGATCTTTGTCGTACCGATATCTAAACCTACTACAATCTGTGACATATCAATTTTCTATTTCTTCTTTATATCCTTTTCGCTTCTTACCTACGATCTGATCCCCATACTTAAGATCGATCTCTTCATATTTGTCCCATCCTTCATAAGGAATTGCCTCCTCATAAAAGATTTTCAACTTCTCAAATTTTTCCCTGACCTCCTCGTCTGTGCGAGCCGTTCCAAATATGATCTTTTGATCCCCAACCAACGGAACTAGAACAAAATCACCGTTCTTTTTCATGTGAATCTGCCCTATCAAAGATTGCATTAAGGGATCCTTGCAAACATAATTGGAAATCCGATACACATCATCAAGTTTCCTAATAGTTATCAAAGAATCGTTGTTAATAATTTCGGGTACTCCACCGCTGTTTAATCTGTCCGGAATAAACCCCGTAACTACCACAACCCGAGCAGTATGCACCGGACTAACATTCACGATCACACCCTCTTCATCGAGGTAATAACTTTCACCAAATTTGTTAAAGATCCTGGCGATCGGTTTTCGAACATTTATATCAATAGTCCATGTATTTCCAATACCGGAAAACACCCTTACATCTCTCACCTCAGACATCTTTCGGATATAGGACTCGATAGCCGCAACATCCAGCTTGTCGTGTTTTTGCCCTTCTTTGATATACCCTTTGAACTTGAGGCGTGCAAAAAGCTCATCCTCCGTGAGAAATGCATTTTCACCATCTACATGAATCAATATATCCGGTTTTTCAAGTATTTTATTTCCTTGTTCCTGATTCGCCAGGAAAAGCACCACTACGACCCCTACACTAAAAAGAATCCAAGCGCCTATTCTGATCCACTTCTTCATAACAGTCGCTTCGTTAATGGTTCAACAATTCGATCTATGTCTCCCGCTCCAATAGTGAGAATGATCCCTTCTTTACGATTCCCCAGATAATCGATCACCTCCTGAGGATCCAATATCTTTTTATTCTCTGAATAGATCTTTTCAAGCAAGGCATCACTTGTAATTCCAGAGATAGGCTCTTCACGAGCCGGATAAATCGGCATTAGTATTGTCTCATCCAGACGAGAAAGCTCTTGCACAAAACCGTCAAAGAAATCTCTTGTCCTTGAGAATAAATGAGGTTGAAAAACACCTGTGATCTGTTTGTTCGGGTAAAGCATTTTTACACTATCGATCAATGCTTTTAGCTCCGTTGGATGATGAGCATAATCATCTATATAAACCAGCTCATCCTTTCGAACCTTGTACTCGAATCTTCTCTTTACCCCTTTGAATGTTTTCAGTCCATGACGGATCTCTTTTTCGGTCGCTCCAAGAAACAGACTCATGGCAATCACTGCCAATGCATTCTCGGTATTATGAATTCCAGGGATACCCAATTCAACATCCTTCCATTTTTCATTACCTATTGAAACGTCAAATAGGAAATGTCCATTTTCGTAGCGCAATCTTTGCGCCGAAAGATCTGAACTATGATCCTCAACGCCATATCGCTTTTGAGCCCCTTTGGTCGTAAGGTCGAGTTTGCTTTGAAGAACAGTTAATCCTTCAGGATCTACAAGGTCTGCATATAATTGGAAGCCTTCTCTGAAATAAGACGCATCACCGTAAATATCCAGGTGATCAGGATCAGTAGAGGTGATTATAGTTGCAAAAGGTCGTAAGCGAAGAAAGGAACGATCAAATTCATCCGCTTCAATCACGGTGATCTCAGAACTTTGATCTAACACCAGATTGGAATCAAAATTAGAAGCGATCCCTCCAAGAAAAGCATTGCACTTTATGCTTGAAGATGCAAGTACATGGGCAAGCAACGAACTGGTAGTGGTCTTTCCATGTGTTCCTGCAACTCCTATTGCTTTACTGCTTCTTGTGATCAAACCTAAGGCTTCACTTCTCTTGTAAAGTTGTGCATTGATGTGCTGAAAATGAAGCAATTCTCGATGATTCTTTGGGATCGCGGGAGTGTAAACAACGAGAGTTGAACTTATCTCCTGAAATTGTGCATCTACCGATGGACCCCTGTCATCATAATGAACCTGAATTCCTTCTGCTTCCAATTCATGGGTCAAAACAGATGGTGTTTTATCATATCCAGCCACTTTCCATCCAAGATGATGAAAATATCTCGCCAAAGCGGACATCCCAATCCCTCCAATACCGATGAAGTAGGCCTTGTCAAACTGATCGAGCGATATGTCCAGCTTTTTCGAATCCACTATCCAATTATCTTTTCTAATTCATCAACGATCTCTATTGTTGCATTTGATTTACCCAACTTCAGTATTTCGTCCGACAATTTTTTACATCGATCATCATCTTTGATCAATGTTAACGCCGTGTCCATTAAAGTCGTTCTCGCATCCACATCTTTCACAATCAGCGCTGCATCTTTATTGACCAATGCCATCGCATTTTTTGTCTGATGATCTTCGGCCACATTTGGAGACGGAACCAGTATGGTTGGTTTTCCGATCAGACATAATTCCGAAACGGAAATGGCTCCTGCCCTCGAGATGATCACATCAGCCATCGCATAAGCCAGATCCATTCGCTCAATAAACATTACCCTCTTGATGCTATCTGCTTCGCTACCATTAAAATGATCGTCAAGAGCAGATTTATAGAGTTTTCCGCATTGCCACAGTACCTGAAGGCCTGAGGATACAAGTTTATCGTAGTTATCTACTACCGACTCATTCAACGTCCGTGCACCAAGGCTTCCTCCAATGATCAATACTGTTGGTTTTGTAGAATCAAATCCATAGAATTCAAATGCCTCCATTCGTTTCCCTTCGATCGAAACCATTTCTTTCCGAACCGGATTACCAGTTAAAACGATCTTTTCTTTTGGAAAATATTTATCAAGACCGTCATATGCAACACAGATCGATCTTACATTTTTAGCAAGTAATTTATTCGTCTTTCCCGGAAATGAATTTTGCTCCTGGATCAATGCTGGTATACCAAGCATGGTTGCAGCTTTCAAGGTAGGACCGCTGGCATAACCTCCAACTCCAACAACCACCTGCGGTTTAAAATCTTTTACAATTTTCCTTGCCGCCATCATACTTCCGGCAATCTTAAATGGAAGTAGAAAATTGGATAAGGTAAGTTTTCGCTGAAAACCTGCAATTGTGAGTCCTTCGATCCTATAACCCGCCGCAGGAACTTTTTCCATCTCCATTTTACCCTTTGCACCCACAAATAATATGTCAGCATTTGGGTTTCTTCTTTTTATTTCATCTGCAATTGCAACTGCCGGGAAAATGTGTCCACCGGTACCACCACCTGAAATGATCACTCTACTTATTTTCATGACACTGCAAATTCGTTCGTTGATTCTTCATTTTCTTCTTTTTCCTTCATCTGACGATAGGCGATGCTTTGCACGATTCCAATTGAAACACAGGTCATAATCAAGGCGGATCCTCCCATTGCGAGTAACGGCATGTTTTGTCCGGTTACCGGGAAGATTCCCGTACAAACCAACATATTTACGGATGCCTGCGACAACAATAAGATGCCGATGCCAATACATGTATATGTCTCGAATAAACGATCAGATTTGAGGCCAATTCGAATGATCCTGAACAATAAAATAAGGTAGAGGAACATTAAGAATACCGCTGAAAACAGTCCGAATTCTTCAACAAAACTGGCATAATAAAAATCTGCGTATGCTTCAGGAAGATATTCCTTCAATTTTCCGTCTCCAACTCCCTGTCCGATCCATGATCCATGATGAATCGCAAGCTCCGCATTCAGGGACTGAGCATTCGTCAGTACATCGTCGTCGTTCTCCATTCGATTCATGATCCTGTTCTCCCAGGTTTCATATCGAGGCAGCAGATTAAGTGACGGTATTGCAAGGTGGATCATAATGATCATTGCCAAGGCAGCGACCCCTCCTCCAACAGTCAGAAACAATTTCATAAATGGAACTCTACCGATGAAAAGAACGGTCATGGATATTGCAAACAAGATTGCTGCTGTTGAAAAATTATCCTTAACGATCAAACCACAGATCAGGAGAACCGGTGCAATAACTGGCCAGTATCCTTCTTTCCATTTGTCCAGTACTTCCTGCTTTTTTACCAACGTGCGTGAAACATAAACGATAAGTGCAAGTTTGGCGAAATCGGAAGACTGAAAGGTTAGTCCGATGAAAGGAATACGAACCCAGCGTCCCGCATCATTAACGCGAGTTCCAAAGAAAAATGTAAAGATGAGGAGTGCAACGGCAAGATAAAATCCAAATTTGGAAAGCTGAGCGACATACTTTGAATCTTTTTTGTGGATCCAGTACATGATGCCCAACCCAATGAGCACATAGATAAAATGCTTGAACAAATATTTAAAAGGCGTTCCTCCCTCGATCTTTACAAGAATCGGCACAAAACTATAGACACTCACCAGTGAAAAGGCAAGCATCAACAATGTGATGATCCAGATCACCCCATCCCCTTTTAAATATTTCAAGTATTCTTTCATTGTCCTTGAGTCATCTTGACGTATGTTTCAAAATCAGATCTAAAATCCGTTTTTCCTTCTCCAGAAGTTGAGAAAAGTAAAATGGTCTGAGGCGCCTTGAACGATTTGATCATTTCAATTCCATCCTGAATGGTTTCTGTCCCCACTACATTTTCGATCCTGTCTAACCAGTGATCTTGAATGGTAAATGCATTCGCATCATACAACACGATGGCCGAGATCTGATCAAGAATGCTTTCGTCCTCAATAAAAGTTGACAAAACATCCTCTTTTCTACCCAACCAGATCACAGGGAAAGGAAAGGCATGGATGGTACTTGAGATCGACCCAGGATACGGATCGATCCATGTGAAGACATCCATTCCCCACATTTTGCCCAATGCTCGCAGCGAATTCTCTTTTTCAGCACGCAGCGCTTCCTGTCGGGCAAGCAACAATTGTTGCTGCGACGTCAGTTTCTTTTCCATCATCTACTTAAAGAGATCTTACTGCGGACTTAAACTGGTTACCTCTATCCTCGTAATTTTCGAAAAGATCGAAACTTGCGCATGCAGGAGAAAGCAAAACTGTTTCATCCTTTTTGGCAAGTCTGTATCCATAAGCAACTGCTTCATTAGCAGATTTTGCCTCCAGAATAGTTTCCACTGCTCCTCCAAAAGTTTCGATCAACTTTTGATTGTCCACCCCAAGGCAGATGATCGCTTTCACCTTTTCTCTTACTAGGTCCATCAGGTCTGAATAATCATTCCCTTTGTCCACTCCACCAACAATCCAAACGGTTGGTTTATCCATGCTTTCAAGAGCAAACCAAGTCGAATTGACATTGGTCGCTTTAGAATCATTGATAAATTCAATCCCGTGAACTTTTGCGACGAATTCGAGGCGATGTTCAACATTTACAAAATCTTCCAGACTCTCGCGCACTACTTCTTTGCGGATGTCTAGAATTCTTGACGCTATTCCCGAAGCAAGGGAATTCTGGGTATTGTGCTTACCCTTCAAAGCCAGATCATGAATTGACATAGTTAGTTGTTCGTTTATGTTTATTGTTATTTGTTGCTTGTCTGCGTATCCCCCTTTGTCGATCTTTTCCTTTAAAGAAAAAGGCGCCTGTTGAGCGGGAATAGTTCTCTTTGTTAGTTCTTCTCGAATGATTGGATCATCATAGTTGTAAATAAACCAGTCTTCAGCTGTTTGATTCTGAAGGATCCTGAACTTGGAATTCACATAGTTTTCCATCTTGTATTCATAGCGATCAAGATGGTCAGGTGTTATATTGGTCAGAATGGCAATATCTGCTCTGAAATCAAACATATCATCGAGCTGGAATGAACTAAGCTCCAACACATAATATTCGTGATCTCCTTCTGCCACCTGTTTTGCAAGGCTCTGACCTACATTTCCTGCCAATCCAACATCAAACCCTGCCTTTTTCAAGATGTGATGAGTCAACATTGTGGTTGTCGTCTTTCCATTGCTACCGGTAATACAGATCGTCTTTGCTTTCGTGTAATACCCTGCGAATTCGATCTCGGAGATCACTTTGATCCCTTTTTGTCTGATCGATCTGATCAAAGGTGCTGTCTCAGGAATACCAGGAGATTTGATCACCAGGTCTGCAGTTAAGATTCTTTCTTCGTCATGAGAACCTTCCTCCCATTCAACCTTCAGATCATTCAATTCTTTCGCAAAAGAAGGCTTCACTTTTCCTTTATCTGAGACAAACACATACCACCCTTTCTCCAGTGCGAGAATAGCAGCACCAACGCCAGATTCTCCAGCGCCCAGGATGACAATATGTTTACCCTTTCCTTCCAATTTTATCTCAACTTCAAGGTTACAATGGTCACTACAGCCAAAAGAATTCCTACGATCCAGAAACGTGAAACGATCTTCGCTTCATGCAATCCTTTTTTCTGAAAATGGTGATGCAATGGGGCCATCAAGAAGATGCGCCGGCCTTCACCGAATCTTCGTTTAGTGAATTTGAAATAACCCACCTGCATGATGACCGAAAGATTTTCGATCAGGAACACGCCACACAATACAGGGATCAATAATTCTTTTCGGATGGATATTGCGAATACAGCGATAATCCCTCCTAAAGCCAGACTCCCAGTATCCCCCATGAACACCTGTGCAGGAAAGGAGTTGTACCACAAGAAACCAATACATGCACCTACGAAAGCTGCAATAAATATCACCAGCTCTTCAGCGTGAGGGATATACATTACATTGAGGTAATCCGCGAATTTTGCGTGCGAACTTACATACGCCAAAACAGCAAGGGCAAGTCCAATGATGGCTGATGTCCCAGTCGCAAGACCATCAAGACCATCTGTCATATTAGCCCCGTTTGACACTGCAATCACAATGAAGATCACGATCGGAATAAACAATAACCATCCATATGATTTGTTAGAGTCGCCGATCAACCAGTTGTAATTGAATTCGTTTCCTTTGATAAAAGGAATTGTTGTTGTCATATCATCCGTCTGGATCCACTTGTGTGAATCACTTTCATCCTGCACATGTTCGAGAGTCACAAAGGTTTCATCCGCCTTTAGTTTATAATCCGCATCCACTCTTTTGTGAACAGTCACATCGTCGGAGAAGTACAGAATACATCCCACGATCAAACCAACTCCGATCTGTCCAACAACCTTCGATTTTCCCGCAAGTCCTTCTTTGTTCTTT
>Ga0102815_10000027_pt1 | contig 111409 bp, 83 predicted proteins | sample ColrivemetaGS759_FD_79113 | JGI IMG/M metagenome (GOLD analysis project Ga0102815, IMG submission 79113) | Estuarine microbial communities from the Columbia River estuary - Ebb tide ETM metaG S.759 | ecosystem: Environmental > Aquatic > Marine > Intertidal zone > Estuary | place: USA: Columbia... | reverse complement strand
GGTTCCTTCCATGACCTCATCGAGACCATTCAGATCTATCGGTTGAAATTTATCGTCTTCAGGGTATACCTCATCTTTCGTTGGATGAAAAACGATCACCTTTGGGAGATCAGCTAATAGTTGTAGATCTTTATCTAGTGTTCTCGGATATTTTTCGAGATCAGTGCTATTATTAAACTGTGTCGGATTAACGAAAATACTTACTACAACTCTGTCATTTTCTTCAGCTGCTCTGCGCACAAGATCGAGGTGGCCTTCATGCAAAGCTCCCATTGTCGGAACAAATCCAATCCCTTTTCCAGAAATCCTTTCGGCTTCCAAAAATTTTCGGAGGTCAGATGCACATGAAAAAGTTAACGGAAGATTCATTCCTCTTGTAAAGTAAGGGCGACAAAACTATGCCTTTTTGTTGAAGTTCCGCTTTTTTTTCTATATTTTTGTAGTGTTTTTACGAATATAACTGCATGGAGAAGAAAAGAATTCTATTTGTTTCTCAGGAAATTTATCCCTTTTTACCAAAGTCTGAAATAGCATCAACCGCGAGAAACTTATCACAAGGCGTACAGGAGGCAGGAAAAGAAATCAGAGTATTTACCCCACGTTTTGGCTGTATCAATGAAAGAAGACACCAACTGCATGAGGTGATCCGTCTTTCTGGTATGAATCTGATCATAGATGACACCGATCATCCATTGATCATTAAGGTTGCATCTATCTCAGCTGCTAGAATGCAGGTTTACTTTATTGACAATGAAGAATTTTTCAAGCGAAAGTGTACGCTTACAGACGAGCAAGGAAAAGATTTTGATGATAATGATGAGCGATCAATGTTCTTTTGTCGAGGAACGCTTGAAACAGTAAAGAAACTTGGTTGGCAACCTGATGTGATTCATTGTCATGGATGGATGACAGCTTTAATGGCATTGTATATTAAAAAAGTGTACAGCAAGGATCCTCATTTTGCTGACACCAAAGTTGTATATCATATGTACAATGAAGGGTTTAACAAAAATTGGGACAGCCGATTCGCCGACAAACTTAAATTTGATGGATTCGATGCTGAGATCGTTGATGCGTTAAAGGACTCAAGCTTTGAAAACATTACCAGGGTGATCACAAAATATGTTGATGGATTGACCGTTGGTAGTGAAAACCTTAACTCTGAATTGAGAAGTATTTTTGATGATGCAAGCTGTCTTAAAATGGACTATGTTCAAGAAGAGCTTCAGAACAAGACTTTCTCAGAGTTTTTTGATAAAGTAATTGAAGAAAGTGTTCTCATATAGAATGAATATACATGGAAATTATTCGTGGCGGAAGGTTATCAGACTTTCCGCTACGTTTTTATTAGGCCTTTTTCTTATCGTATCCTGTAAGAAAAAAGAGAGTGGTTTGGGTTTGAATACCTTGGACAGCAATGCCTTATTGAATTCTATACAAACAGATACCTTCTCGTTAATTACTTACACCATTCTGGATGATTCTGTAATTACAAAAGACCCGGCATTTTCGGTATTGGGATCTTATAATGATCCTAAGTTCGGACCAATGAATGCCGGATTCTATACTCAATTACGTTTGTCAGGTGTTAATCCAAATTTCGGAGATCCTATGACCATTGTCATCGATTCATTGATGCTTGGTTTAGAATATTCGGGTTATTACGGTGACCTTAGCGATCAGACGCTGGAAGTTTTTGAATTGACAGAGTCGATCAGCAAAGACAGTACGTATTATGCTTTCAGCACTTTATCGTATAATCCAACAAATCTAGTAGAGCCAGGTTTTGAAACTTTTTCTCCTGATCCTGGAGGCATTACAGTAATTGGAGAAGATACTGTTGATACGCAGCTACGAATTCGGTTGAAGAACTCTTTGGCTCAAACTTTTATTGATGAAGCTACGAATGGAGGAACAAATTTCGCTTCCAACGACAATTTCCTTCAATTCTTTAAGGGTCTTTATGTTCGTGTGAATAACACTGCTCAGGCATCTGGAACAGGTGCAATCTTCTATTTCAACCTGAATGATGCATTATCAAAAATGACCATCTATTACAAACAAGATGGAGAATCCAAGAAATATGATTTTGTAATCAACTCGGAATGTGTTGACTTCAATCATGTTGAAGTCGATTATACAGGTAAAGACATTCAACAGGTGATCTCCACTCCTTCCGAAGGAAAGGATGCGTTTTATGCACAATCATTCATCAGCAGGGCTGTTGTGAGTATTCCGGGAATTTCGAATTTACCGAAGAATGCTGTTATTCATAGGGCTGATCTTAATTTACCTGTACAATATCAGACAGGAACCAAATATTCACCCGGATTTGAAGTTTCAGTCGTAATCAGACCTGAAAATGATCCATATTCTTTAAGTAGTATTGGGGTTTTTGGAGCTTATGATGCTACAAAAAAACACTTCTCAGTAAATCTGAGCGCATATTTGCAAAGTGTTATTTCAGGTTTAACACCGAATACTGAATTGATCTTCTCACCTCGATATTTTGTCACTTCTGCTGATAGGATCATATTTAACGGTCAAGAGACCGATAACAAAAAACAACCTCAATTAATAATTACTTATACCAAATATTAATATGTGTGGTATTGTAGCATACATCGGGAAGCACGAAGCATGGCCAATTGTTCTTAAGGGATTAAAAAGACTTGAATACAGGGGATACGACAGTGCAGGAATTGCTCTCTTAAACGAAGGCGAAATCAATCTTTACAAGCGTCAGGGGAAAGTCTCAAACCTTGAAGAATACGCGTCTGCCTATAATTTACATGGTAACGCAGGAATTGGGCATACTCGCTGGGCTACGCACGGAGCTCCAAACGATGTGAATGCTCACCCGCACATGTCAATGGATGGTGACCTTACATTGGTTCATAACGGAATTATTGAAAACTATGATGTTCTAAAAAAGGAACTCATTAAAAAAGGATATGTCTTTCAAAGTGAAACAGACACTGAGGTTTTAGTTCATTTGATCGATCATATCTCAAAGCATGAAAATGTTTGGTTTGGTGAAGCACTTAGAATAGCATTATCTCATGTCGTAGGTGCTTACGCAATTGTTGCGATGTCAAAGAAATATCCCAATCGATTGGTTGCTGCTAGAAAAAGTAGCCCTTTGGTGGTCGGAATAGGAACTGAAGGTGATTTCTTCATGGCTTCGGATGCAACACCGATCGTAGAGTATACAAAGCGAGTAGTTTATCTTGAAGATGAAGAGATTGCGATTGTTGACCTTGAAGATGGTCTAAAACTTTTCAATATTGCAGACCAGGAGAGAACACCGTTCTTTCAGCAATTAGAAATGGAACTCGAAGCACTTGAAAAAGGCGGGTACGAGCATTTCATGTTAAAGGAAATCCATGAACAACCTCGTTCGATCAAAGATTGTTTCCGAGGAAGATTGAATGCTCAGGAAGGTTGGGTTTCTCTTGGAGGAATCAAGGACTATGAGCAGAAAATGGTCAATGCACAAAGGATCATCATGGTTGCGTGTGGAACCTCTTGGCATGCATGTCTTGTGGGAGAATACCTTTTTGAAGACCTTGCGAGGATCAATGTAGAAGTTGAATACGCCAGTGAGTTCAGATACAGAAATCCGATCATCAATGAGAATGATATCGTAATTGCTGTCTCTCAATCAGGTGAAACTGCAGATACGCTTGCTGCTTTAGAGTTGGCAAAATCGAAAGGGGCTACAATTTTAGGAATCTGTAATGTTGTGGGTTCTTCCATTTCAAGGATCACTGATGCTGGATCTTATACACACGCAGGACCAGAAATAGGAGTTGCTTCAACTAAGGCATTTACGGCTCAGGTTACTGTACTTACATTAATGGCGTTATCTCTTGCACACAAGATGGGGACACTCAGTGAAACAAAGTTCCATACCATGTTGGCTGAACTTGAATCGATTCCTGAAAAAGTACAACGAGTATTGGACAAGAATGATCTAATTGAGAAAATCTCATCCATTTATAAAGACTCTCAAAACGCTCTTTATCTGGGAAGAGGAAGTTCGTTCCCTGTTGCACTTGAGGGAGCACTGAAATTAAAGGAGATCTCCTACATTCATGCAGAAGGATACCCAGCTGCAGAGATGAAGCACGGACCGATCGCTTTGATCGACGATAACATGCCTGTGTTTGTGATCGCCACTCAAGGAACTTCTTATGAAAAAGTAGTGAGTAATATTCAGGAGGTGAAAGCCAGAAAAGGAAAGATCATCGCCATTGTAACAGAGGGAGATGTTCAAGTAAAAGAAATTGCAGATCATGTGATCGAAATTCCTGACACAGATGAACACCTTGTTCCTCTTTTGGCAACAATTCCTTTACAATTATTGAGTTATCATATTGCAGTAATGAGAGGTTGTAATGTGGATCAACCTAGAAACTTAGCAAAGTCAGTTACTGTAGAATAATTGAAAGCCGCTTAATGCGGCTTTTTTGTTTATTAAAATCAGATAAGACCCAACCTCGTTCGAACAAGATGAGCTCTAAACCTCTAAGCGAAAAAAATAAAGATTTCTTCGATCTCGTTTATGAGGTTGTTAAACTCATCCCTGAAGGTCGAGTTACTTCTTATGGAGCTATTGCGAAATATTTAGGAGCCGCCCGATCGTCTAGAATGGTCGGTTGGGCAATGAACGCATCACATCGAATGTCAGATGTCCCGGCTCAACGAGTAGTCAATCGAAATGGTTTACTTACAGGTAAAATGCATTTTGGTGATCCTAATGAAATGCAACGATTGTTGGAAAAAGAGGGCCATGCCATACAAGATGATCAGATCATGAACTTCAAGGATTCTTTCTGGGATCCTTCAATCGAATTGCGCATTGACTGATCGATACAGTATTTCATTGTAACTTAGCAACATGATTCTTGTCACAGGCGCTACAGGGTTATTGGGCTCACATCTGATCTTTGATCTGGTTCAGAGATCTGACGAGCCCGTAAGAGCGATATACAGAGATGTCGAACGCATAGAAATCGTAAAAAAACTTTTCAATTATTACGGAAACGACGATTACTTAAATTCATTTGAAAAGATCGAATGGGTCAAGGGGGATATTTTGGACATCCCTTCTCTCGATCAAGCAATGGAATCCGTTACAACAGTCTATCATTGCGCCGCGTTGGTTTCTTTTGCGAAAAGGGATTTTGAAAAACTAATAAAGATCAATCGGGAAGGAACTTTTAATGTGGTGAATTCCTGTTTGGAGCATGGTGTTAAGACGCTATGTTACGTTAGTTCAACTGCGGCAATTGGCGGTGTATCCAATACCGTAACTTCAGAAAACACCAAATGGAAGATCTCTCCAAGAACTAGTGGATACTCTATTTCTAAATATTCAGGAGAAAAGGAGGTTTGGAGAGGTGTCGAAGAAGGTCTGGATTGTGTGATTGTTAATCCATCTGTGCTCTTTGGCGCCGGTAATTGGCAAGAAAGTTCAATGGCAATTTTCAAAACGGCTCATAAAGGGATGAAATTTTATCCACCTGGTCAAAATGGATTTGTCGATGCTAGAGATGTATCTGAAATTATGATCAAATTAGTAGAAGGAGGCATTCGCAATGAACGTTTCCTTTGCGTTGGCTTCAATATGCCTTTTCAAGAACTTTTCGGAAGAATTGCCGAGAAATTTGGAAAGAAAAAACCTTCGACTTCAACCCCGCGTTTTTTGGCAGAAATCGCATGGAGAATTTCAGTCATCTTGTCGCGAATTACTGGAAAAAAACCAATTCTGACCAAAGAAAGTATCAATAATGCATATGCCTTTATGACGTATGATTCTTCCAGAATTAAGGAGCGAATAGAATTCGAATTCAGAGATCCTGATGATACGATCGAAAACGCAATCGCTGGTAGACTCGATTGAACATTCAATTTATTTATTTGTTTCACATTCATGCAACTTAAACTTCAGCGCACTTCAATTCTATTGATCCTTACGACGATCATTTATCTGGTCGGTTTGATAGGCTTGAATTTGACTGAATATCGAGAACTATTTCTTTCTCTCTCTGCAACGAATTTGTTGTTTACTACCCTTATCCTCTTTACTGGCAGGCAATCGAAACATATTCTTTTCTTTGTTTTTCTGCTGATCTGCTTCCTGGTTGGATTTAGTGCAGAATGGATTGGCGTTCATACCGGATATCTATTTGGAGACTATCAGTATGGTCAAAATTTAGGGTATAAACTGTTTGATATTCCTTTGATCATCGGTTTGAACTGGGGTTTATTAGTTGTTTGTTCGGCGGAAACGATTGCAATGCTCAAGCTTAATCGCTGGATCAGCGCGCTTTTTTCATCATTGCTCATGACGCTCCTCGATTTTTTAATCGAACCCGTTGCAATCAAAAGCGATTTCTGGAATTGGGAAGGACCGATTCCGATCTACAATTACATTTGCTGGTTCCTGATCGCTATACCATTGCATTTCCTTTATTTTAAATGGAGACTTAACGAAGCGAACAAAGTCCATACAGGATTGTTCTTTATATTAGCATTATTCTTTTTAATTCAGAATTTGATCTAACATGTATTGGTGGGGCCCTTTGATCTTTTTAACTACATTTTTCGCCATGGAATTCATGGCGTGGGCAACTCATAAATTCGTTATGCATGGGTTCATGTGGTATTTTCATCGTGATCATCACGTGGAAGAACCTGGTTTTTTCGAGCGAAATGACGTGTTTTTCCTGATCTATGCAATTCCTTCTTGGTTGTGCATTATGCTGGGTATGATGAACCAAAATTTTATTCCGGTTTGGATTGGATTTGGAATTGCCGCTTATGGGCTAGCCTATTTTCTTGTACATGACGTTTTCATCCACAGAAGATTCAAATGGTTAAAGAACATTGACAACAATTATTTCAGAGCGATCAGAAAGGCGCACAAGGTTCATCACAAGCATTTGGGTAAAGAGCAAGGAGAATGCTTCGGGATGCTCATTGTACCCATGAAATACATTAGGGAGGCTCAACGTGCAGAAACGAATCGCATCAAAAAATGAGTCTCTATTTTATAGTCCTTTTGGGCACGATACTAGGTCCTTTTGCACTAAGCTTCGATAAAAAGGTTCATTTTTATACTTTTTGGAAAATACTTTTCCCAAGTATCTTATTGGTAGGTGCTGTCTTTGTTTTATGGGATGAATATTTCACTCGTTCTGAAATCTGGGGGTTCACACCAAAGTATCTCTCTGGTATCTTCCTGGGGAATTTACCAATTGAGGAAGTTCTTTTCTTTGTACTCGTACCGTATGCATGTCTCTTTATTTACGAAGTATTAATCGCTTACTTCCCCGATTTTCATCCTTTAAAAGCGAGTAAGATCTTTGGATTCACTGTTACTTTTTCAGGCCTTTTGTTCGGCGCTTTTTATCTTGAAAACTGGTACACGGCTTCCGCATGCATCCTTTCTGCAATGCTTACAATAGGTGTCCTTTTCGTATATCGTTATTCCTGGTACACGAGATTTTTCATGATGTATGTTATTGCTGTTATTCCATTCCTGATCGTGAATGGAGTTCTAACAGGAATTGCTACTCCGGAACCTATCGTTTGGTACAGCAGTGAGCATATTATGGGAATCCGATTATTTACAATTCCCGTTGAAGACCTATATTACAACTATAGTATGCTCATTATGATCGTATGGATCTACGAAGAGCTTAAGAAAAAGTATGGTTATTACCTGGAGAAGAAGCGATAATCCTTAAACCCAAGGATCATGATAAAATTCGTAGAAACATCTTTTGTAAGCACGTATACCAGTAATTTGCTTTTATCGTCGTAGATCATTTCATGTCTAGTGACAGGTACTTCTTCCTTACTATATTCCCTTGACTCCAGATCTCCATTTTCATCGTAGGTAAACTTCGTCGTCTCTTCTGGATAAGGCGCCCGGTCTTTCACTACGTCCATTTTTTCCAGTAGCCCCTTGTCATTGTATGAATATTTTGTTTGAATTACTCTTGACGTCATCAACAGTTGTTGTTCAAGTTCTGTCAGATATCCAAGTTCATTATAATACCAAATCTCTTTTTTATACGGAAGCCCATAACTATTTGAGTAAATACGCTGCTCCTGATTTTCGTAGTCCTTGTACTCGATGGTTTCCTCATTGAAAAGTAGCCGTTGCTGAACATCATTACTGTCTCTATATTCCCTGAAGTGACTTTCTCGAATGACTCTGTCTTTTTCATCGTATTTATAAACAACAACATTGAATCCCTGAGAGTTGGTCTTTTTGTGTTCGATCAAAATTCCGTTCGCAGTATAGACGTAATAATTCCATACCGTGTCAATCGTTCCGTCATCCTTTTTTGTTTCATAGCTAAAAGATAACCTGCCATTCTGGTCGAACCCATACACGTAATAATACTCTGTGGTACGCATAACCTCACCCGGTTTTTTATAAGTGAACTGTCCATGGATCTCTTTGATTCCGTTTACCCGAATAAAATCAACATTAAAAAAGGGCTTATCGGTAAAGGCATATCCCAACCTGTTATCCAGCATTTGAGCTTTGGAGAAAACCGATAAAACAAGAAATAAGAGGAATACAGAATATTTCACTTCGCAAAAGAACTGATTACTACTATGTCTCGAACAACGATTGGTCAATGTTTTCAAATCAAAATTGTTAGTGTCCCTTTCTGATCAATAAAAGGGCTTCTTCAGGATCAGAGGTTGGCAACAAGCAGGTTCCTTCATAGCAAACTGAAATTTGAGGCAATTTCTGTCCGAACTTGTATTCAAAGATCGGGAGTTCATTTTCTTCACTGTCTGAAATAGCAAATACCACTTGTGGTAAATAGTGCTTCAACAATTGATCACTTACTCTTTGGTGCTTATCCTCCATAATTACTACCTGATAGAATTCATTCGTCAATTCCATCAAACAATTTCCCCAATTCGAATACCCTGCCCCATACTGCTCCATTCCTTCATAAACATTTGCGAGCATTTGAGATGCATCTTCTTTCATTTCATTTTTATGAAATAACTGCGACAGTCTGAATAAATTTCGTGCCATCACTGAATTTGAAGAAGGAATGACATTATCATTCAGTTCCATTTTTCGAACCACCAAAGGAGAATCACTTGAAGTGAAAAAGAACATTTTTGATTGCTCATCCCTGAATTCGCTGTACACTACCTGTCTCAGTTCCTCAGCTCTATAAACCCATACTTCTTCTCCACTGATCTCAAAGTAGTCTAAATAAGCCTGTATGACCATCGCATAATCCTCCAGGACTCCTTTGATGGAAGTCTGACCATTCGTTCTTATTCGGAATAAGTGTCCTTCATTATTCAATTGATAATCCTGGATCCAAAGCACGATCTTTCTGGCGATAAGTTTAAATTCTTCATTTTGAAGTGCACGATACGCGTCGCATAAACCACTAACTAGCATCGCGTTCCAGCTTGTGATACATTTGAAATCGAGTCCGGGACGAATCCTTCTCTTTCTTTCATTCAACAGGTTATCTTTGACCGAAGAAATCTTGGCGCGCATTTCTTCTAATGACCAGTTCATTTTTTTGGCAAAGCTCGTTTCAGAAATGGTTTCTGTTAAAATGAACTTCCCGTCCTCCCAATATCCTTTTTGATTGATCCCGTAAAACTCTTTGAACCAGGAAAACTCTCCCCCTAATATTCGCTTCAACTCATCCTCTTCCCAACAATAAAATTTACCTTCCTCCCCTTCAGAATCTGCATCGATCGCACTGAAAAAAGACCCTTCCTTTGACTTCATTTCTCTGTTCAACCACTCAACTGTCTCATCGATCACTCTGGCATATGTATCCTTTTTGAATACCTGATACGCTTGTGCATATAATGATAATAGCTGAGCATTATCGTACAACATCTTTTCAAAATGAGGCACTTTCCAGATCATATCAACCGAGTACCGATAAAATCCACCCCCAATCTGATCATAAATTCCACCCGCCGCCATTTTATCCAATGTTAATTCAACATGAGAAAGAACTTTATCACTCTCATATTGAACCCCATAACGAAGAAGGAATTCATAATTATTGGGCATCGGAAATTTAGGTGCTCTTGTTCCTCCCCCTTCTATCTTATCAAAATTTCTTGACCATCTCAAGACCATTTCGTGTAAGCGCTCCTCCTCAAATTTCACGTCTAACACTGGTTTGGTAATGAGCTCACTTAGCTCTACGCCTTCGCTTAATTTTTCGGCATATTCAACTGCTCTTTCACGATCTGTACGATAGGTATGTTCAAGCGATCGCAGGATATGCATCCACTGATCCTTCGGGAAATAAGTGCCTCCATAAACAGGCTTTCCATCTGGTAAGGTGAAACAATTCAATGGCCAACCACCTTTTTGGGTCATTAACTGAACCGCCGTCATGTAGATCTGATCAACATCCGGATGCTCTTCCCGATCCACTTTGATATTGACGAAATGATCGTTCATAAGCTGGGCTACTTCTTCATTTTCGAAGCATTCCCTTTCCATGACATGACACCAATGACAACTTGAATAACCTATAGAGACTAAAACCAGTTTATTTTCTTTTTTAGCTTGATCGAAAGCTTCCTGAGACCATGGCACCCAGTTGACCGGATTATGTGCATGTTGAAGAAGATAGGGTGACGATTCGCTTGCCAGAGCGTTGGTATATTTATGCATTTCACGGATCAATTAAATTCCCAGTCGACCTGTTTGTCTTTTTCAGATTCCTCCTTCATCTGTTTCAACTTGTTCTTCAGCTTCGAATCCTTCTTGATCTTCTCGAGTTCTTCTTTTTTAGCATTCTGTTCCTCCGTTCCGAAATCAAATTCAATCTTCTCTTGTGGCTTTTTCTTCTCCTGATAGATTTTTACTGCTGTGTCGCTTTTAAACAAACCAAATTCCGTTTTTAGGATCGACTTAACGTCATTCTTTTCTTCTTGTCTGTTCTCTTTTGCCTGCTGCTTCTTAGAATCTTTATCCCATTCAATTGTAGGATTATCAAGTGATCCATACATGCGCATGTATACCCACATTCCGGTTCCGTCGTCTTCCTCCTCCCCGAATTCGCTGACCTTATCTTTCTCTTTGAGATCTCTGAATCTGAAAGCAAATTTGTAATCGATTTCGTTATCGAATGTGTGTGATCCTGAGGCTTTCAGATCTAAAGCACTCGAATTGATATTCATCACAGGTATCTGGATCTTTTTATTCTTGATGATCAATCGGTTCTCTAATGTTTCGAATTTGAGGTCAAGTAGCTTCTTTTCCAATGTTTCAATATTCGAAGAGCCTATTGCCAACTTAGCTGCATTACTTGTTTTCAGACTTTTTGTAATCTCCCTAAAAGCCTCGACATTCTTCAGTCTTCCATTTTCGATCCTCAGATCAATTTCTGACTTTAAGGATGCGAGGATGATTCCAGATCTGAAATCAAACGGAGCTTCAAGATAGATCTTCGCTTGTGCCTTTCCAGAAATATTGTCTTCTGTGATAACCTCCTGTTCAAAATTATCCCATTCACGGAATAAGGATTTAAAATTGATCCCACTCGACTCAGCCTTTGTGATCAGATGGAAGATTTCCGGTGTTCGTTCCTGAATGGTCAACTCGCCAAAAATTCTTGCATCAGCATTGATCAGCGACATGTTATTAAAGAACAAGGTTCGATTACCCATGACCATATTCCCCCTGATATCTTTAAAAAGATGTTTTTCGTATTTGAGCTGACGAACATCCAACACAACAGACCCTTCAAGATTGTTCGGTAACAAGAATTTTCGTCCATCCTGAAATTTTTCCTCCTTAGAGGTAGAACCAAGATCAGCAACATCTATTCGATTGCTTTTGATCTCTACTTCGGCCTTCAAGTTCCCCTTATCTCTGAGAAAAGGAACTAGGTTTCTGAATACACCGTCAAGCTCTAAGTCAGAGCCACCAAGTTCAAGCTTTATACCATCAATTCCGGCCTCATCATTTCGAAGGTAAAGTCTTCCATTTACTCTCTTGAAGACGCGTTTATCATCTATTAGTTTTACCTGAATATTTCTCAAATCAACATCCCCTTCGCAGCGCGCGATCTTATAATCATTTGATTCATCGGGGTGAACGATCGTGTGAATATCAAAATCACTTCTAACACCAACGTTCCCGATCAATTCTTCCACCATCGGAATTCTGAACAGCGCGTGTACGATACGCAGATCAAGATTTCCGTTTGCATTTCCTTTGTATCGAGGAGCGGTAAATTTGGTTAGTTTGAGATTTCCGGCAAACGGGCCTCCAACGGTAGTAAACCGAATATCTTTCAAATTCAGGTATTCCTTTTCGATTCCTTCGACATTGCTGTATTCTCCCTGAAGATCAATGTTCTTCACCCATAAACCCATCACCGGTTCTTTCAAAGAACCATTATCAACACCAAAAGAGCATTTGATCTTTGCCGGCGAAGTTGTCTCATTCTGCCCCTTCACATCGAGATCAAAATTGATCAACCCTGTACCCTTAAATTCGTTTACTCTCTTTACTTCATCTACATCGAAGCTATTGACAACATCTGCCAACTGAATATGATCTGATTTGACGTTGAATTGATACCCCAACGTATCTACATAACCATCAATAAGGAATGGCAATCCTGAAATTGTTATTTGACCACCTGGTAATTCTGTTTTGCCTGATGCTTTATCAACGGTGACTTTAAGATTCAAAGATGCTTTTTTTCTGTTCATTAGAGAGACTTCTCCACTCTTCGCTTTCTGGATCTTCAGATCACTTTTTACACCTACATCAAATCTTTCTTCATTGAAGTTTCCATTCAGTGAGGTTTCATTCAGATCCGCTGAATAGAACTGTTTAGTAGCCTGATTATCATACAGAAGTCTCAATCCTTCGAGAGCTACTTCTTCGATCGCAAATTCAAACTCTGATGAGGAAGTACCTTCAGACGGTTTCATGATATCATAGTTCACGGCGCCATCTTGACGAATCCTCAACTGTAAACTTCCACGGGCAACTTCTACCTTTTTTAATTTATATTCCTCCTTCCAAATGTCAAGAGGATTGAATTTAAGACGCACCCTTTCTGAAAAGAACAAGGTGTCTTTAGAGCGTGCATCCTGATAGGCATCCTGTATAAAAACGTGGTTGAAATCGACACTCAAATTAGGGAACGACCCCCAAAAGGTGAGATCCACCTTGCCCACTTCTACCTTGGCTTTCAGGTGCTTGTTCATCTCGTTGATTACGATCCCACAGATCTCATCCTTGAAAAAATACAGGGAAGCAGTAATTATTACCACGATAGAAATTATCGCAATACCAAGCCATTTGCCTATTATGATCAAGGTTTTCTTCATGTAATATCAAATTTACCCCGTATATCAGGGCTGATCAACGTTCTTCGTTATAACTTATTAACGCTGATTTGTTTGGATTTATAACTGTGAAGAAGACTCTTTTTCTATTTCTATGTCAAGTCGACACCAAGATTCTTCGGAATTCTAACAACATTCTACCTATGAAGAACTATCTTTGTTTTCCTTTTTAAACAATACATAGAAAATGAGTTTACTTACAGTTGGAAGTGTGGCATTTGACGCGATCGAAACACCTTTTGGAAAAACCGATAAAATTATTGGTGGAGCGGGTACATATATCGCCCTTTCTTCTTCTTTCTTTATGAAAGAACAGCGAATTGTGGCGGTTGTTGGGGATGATTTCCCACAGGAAATGATCGATACACTTGTATCAAGAGGGGTTAATACTGACGGGCTTCAGATCAAAAAAGGAGAGAAAACGTTCTTCTGGTCGGGAAAATATCATAATGATATGAACTCAAGAGATACACTTGTAACTGAACTAAACGTATTGGAACATTTTGATCCGATCATCCCTGAAAATTATCAGGATACTGAATACTTGATGTTGGGAAATCTTAGTCCACAAGTGCAGAGATCGGTTATTGAAAGATTAGAGAAGCGTCCAAAGTTGGTGGCAATGGATACGATGAACTTCTGGATGGAAATAGCATTGGATGAATTGAAGAAAACCATGTCTATGGTTGATGTATTGATCATCAACGATGAAGAGGCAAGACAATTATCAAAGGAATATTCATTGGTGAAGGCCGCTAAGGTGATCCGTGCAATGGGACCAAAGATCCTGATCATCAAAAAAGGAGAACACGGCGCTCTTTTATTCCATGGTGACAAAGTCTTTTTTGCACCTGCTTTACCATTGGAAGAAGTTTTTGATCCTACAGGAGCTGGAGATACATTCGCAGGTGGATTTATGGGATACATTGCCGCTACAGATGACTATTCTTTCGACAACATGAAAAGAGCCATCATTGCTGGTTCGGCATTAGCATCTTTCTGCGTTGAAAAATTTGGGACAGACCGTCTGACTGAGATCAGTAAGAAAGAACTTGAAGACAGAATCGACCAGTTTATTTCGCTAACTGCGTTTGAAATGGTTGTTCCGGCTTAACAACAAAAATCATGGAAGAAAATAAATTGATAGAGGAATTAAAGGGCTTATCTCAACAGGAAGATATCCTTAGCGTTAGTCGTGAAGTAAATGAGCTTAAGACTCGTTTTGAGGACTATATCCTTGATGAGGAACGTAAGCAACAAATAGCCGCTATGGAAGCTCAGGAGAAGGGTGAAGAAATAGAGTTAATGGATTTCAAGCCTTTGAAAGACGAGTTCTATGAAATCTACAATGACTTCCGTGAAAAACGCAAGCAGCTAAAGGCACAGAAAGACGCAGAAGAAACTGAACATCTTAAGCAGAAAAAAGCATTGATCGCCAAACTACAGGAGATCATTCTTCACGAAGAGAACATCGGGTCTGCGTTCAATGCTTACAAGGAAATTCATGACAAATGGAAAACCATTGGTGATATTCCTCGTGAAAAGAGGGATGAGATCCAGAAGGAATATTCTAAACTGCTTGAGCAATTCTTTTACAACATAAAGATCTACAAGGAGCTTAAGGATCATGATCTGAAAAGGAATACCCAACTTAAAACCGAGATCGTTCAGCAACTTGAGGAGTTGAAAAATATTTCCTCCATCAAAGAACTAGAAAGTGCCCTGAAATCACTTCAAAATGACTGGGATGAAATCGGACCGGTGGTAAATGAGGAGTGGGAGTCTTTAAAGAACAGCTATTGGGAAAATGTAAGATCTCTTTATGAAAAGATCCAACAGTTCTATGATGAGAGAAGAAACACACTTCAGGAAAATATTTCCAAGAAGAAAGAACTGATCTCACAAACAGAACAGCATGTTGCTGAATCAATTGCATTATCTACGGTGAAAGAATGGGAAAAAGCGACATCTACCCTACTTCACCTTCAAGAGACATGGAAATCAGTTGGATTTGGCCCTAAAAAAGAAAACGAAGAAGTCTGGCAAGAATTCAGAGCACTTTGCGATCGTTTCTTCGAAGCTAAAAAAGCGTTTTTCGCAACGGTTCATGAACAATATTCTGATATTGCAGAAGCGAAAAAGCAACTCATACAAAAGGCAAACGAATTAAAGGATTCAGCAGATTGGAAAGAAACCGCTAACCAGTTGATCCAGCTTCAAAAGCAATGGAAAAAAACGGGGCATGCAGGTCAAAAGCTTGAACAAAAATTATGGAATGAATTCCGATCAGCTTGTGATGCTTTTTTCAACGCAAGACAGAAATACTTTGAAGATCAAGACAAAGAGCTTGAGAATAATCTTAAGGTAAAAGAAGCAATCATTGAGGAAATCAGTGCTTACCAGCCTAAGGAAAACATTAAAGAAACTCTGGCAGACCTGAAACAATTTGCGTCTCGATTCAACGATGCAGGCAAAGTGCCAATGAAAGAAAAAAATACGATCTATGATCGTTTTAAAAGTGCATTGGACAGGCATTACGCAAAGATCAAACTTGAAGGATCTGAAAAGGATAAGATCATGTTTGAGGCCAAACTAGAAACAATGCAATCTTCACCTGATTCAGCACGACTTATGTCAAGAGAGCGGACAGATATCAGACAACAGATCGATAAGCTAAATGCAGAGATCATTCAATTCGAGAACAACCTCGGATTCTTTGCAAGATCGAAAGGAGCCGATGCTTTGAGAAAAGAAGTTGAGACCAAGATCAAAGCCAATCAGGATAAAATCCAGGCACTGAGAAACCGTTTGAAGCTAATTCCTTATGAATAAATTCATAAACGCTCTATTGCTGTTTTTCCTGTTTCCAACAATGGGTCTAACCATCTTTGTTGGATTCGACCTTCCAATTGAGATACTTAAAGTTTCAGGGGGACACTTACCTTATCGTAAGGAAGCTTTTTTAGCTTTTGGGCTAATTCTATTCTTGATCAATTTGAGACGAAGTATCCGAAAATGGATGGGAATCCACTTGATCTTGAAAGTAAACAGGTTTAGCTGGAACAAAGAAGTGAGTTCAGAACGAAAAAACAGAATCGTCGTTTATTCCCTGCTTGAATCATTTGTAATGTTCGTGGTTGCTTACGGTTTATATACCATCAGCAAAGAAGCGATCTTTCCGGCGATCGGCCTTGTATTTGGAGGATTAGACGGGATCATTTTCCTTGTTTATGGATTATCCAGAAAGGCGTTCAGAGTGGGGATCACTTCCAAGGCTGTCATACTCGCTGACCGCGAAGTGAACCTGATCTACTTTTCGGGTTTAAGGAAGATCAGTATTCACCAAGACAGTATCTTTTTTGATTACATCAAAGGACTACAACTGAACTTTCCTTCCAACTGTATTGCTGAGAACGAAAAAGACTCCTTTTTTGAAAATCTCAAATCGCAACTGGACACAGACCGAGTGTTCATTACAACAAGAAAGGACTAGTCAAGAAATTCTATTTTTTGGAAATATCTTCCCAATTAGAGACTTTTCCTTTAAAATAAAAAGTTATTAACACTGAATATCAAAGGTTTTCAACAATTTGAACGAATTTTGATAGAGACGGCACGTGCACGCTCCAAATGAACATTCAGGGTTTCAATCAGATCAGAACATTTCGCTGAACAAAATAATTATGTTCCCTGATGAACGTAACGAGATTGTTTTAGATTCCTATTTCGGTGACGCTAAGAACGCAGTCCTCATCGTAAACAACAATTATAAATTAATCTACAAAAACGAATCATGTTCTAAAATAGGATTTGAAATAAAAAATCAATCGTTATTGGATATACTTAAAAACTGCATTCAAAGTGAAGTTTTGATAAAAGTATACGAATCAGTGATGTTCAAACAGAAGGTCAGTTTGACCGATGGCTTTATTGACAAAAAAGTCGAATCGATTGGAATCACTCCAATCGATAATGAAGGATTTATCATCAAGATTTCGTTCAATGAATTCATAAGCGAATCCGCATCAAGAATTTTTCAGGATTTCCCCGGGCTTCCATTAGCTTATCTGTGCTTTAATCTTAAAGGGAAAAGCATTCTGCCTGCATATGCCAGTGAGAACTTTCAAGTTCTCTTCCCAATGGTAAATAGTGACAAAGTTTTCGAAAATGACAAATTCTTTTTTGAAAAAATGCATCCACAGGATGTCGTCACGTTCAGAAAGCAAATTTCTCAACTCAGTATTGAAGAAAATATATTCAGAAGTGAGTTTAGAATGATCAATGATGACAAAACAGAACGTTGGTATAGAGTGACCGCAGGAAACTTAGGCAAGGAAGATGATGATTTGTTGATTGCATATTTTGAAGATATAAACGAAATAAAATTCAGTGAGATTAATCGTGAAGAGATTATCCAAACAAATCTGGAAAATGAAAGAACAAGAATTTCTTCAGAATTACATGATAGTATAGGTCAAAACTTGACAGCAATTAACTTGACCCTGGCTCAGTTAAATTTCACAGATCCAAATTCTTCACACCTCGTAAATTTAATTCGAGAAACATTAAAAGAGAGTATTCTTCAGGTAAAGAGTGTATGTTATTATTTAACCCCTCCTTCATTGGATTTGGGTCTTTTACATGGCTTAGATACTTTCTTTGGACGACAAAATGAAATGTCACCTCAAATCACTTATACTTTTTCATCGAAAAAAATTAACCTTGACCACATAAATCAGGTAGATTCATACAACCTATTCAGAGTTATTCAGGAGTTTGTCAGTAACTCACAAAAACATTCAAAGTGTAAATCAATAGATTGTACTATTAAAACCGTTAATGGTAATGTGGTAATTCAAATCTGTGATGATGGCGTTGGTTTTGATCCCGAAAAAATAAAGCCAGGATTCGGCTTGAAAAATATAGAGAATCGTCTTAAACTTTTCAAGTGTGAATATTTCTTGGAATCTGAAATTGGCGTAGGTACTAATCTTAAAATTTGCATATAAAAAACGGTTCCAATGGAACCGTTTTTTTACCTAAACCTAAAACTACACGACTAATCACATAAAGTAATTAGCTCAAAGAGAGGGCTTTTAGCCCTACAATCTTTTGCTATTGGGTTTGATTATCATACAAATACGTATTTGCATAGTAATCGTATAAGTATATCTACTTAGAACAGAGGAAAAACGTCTTCACAACAATTAAAATGCTCTACAGCTGTAGGATCATATAACTGGCTCGGAGGGCCTCTAAGGGTTCTCTAATTTTCCTTGGTAAATTCATTAAATAAAAAAACGGCTCCTGTTGGAACCGTTTTTTTTACCTAACCCTAAAACTACACTACTAATCACATAAAGTAATTAGCTCAAAGAGAGGGCTTTTAGTCCTATAATCTGTTGCTATTGGGTTTGATTATGATACAAATACGTATTTGCATAGTAATCGTATAAGTATATCTACTTAGAACAGAGGAAAAACGTCTTCACAACAATTAAAATGCTGTACAGCTGTAGGATCATATAACTGGCTGGGAGGCCTCTATGGGTACTCTAATTTTCCTTGGTAAATTCATTAAGTAATAAAACTACACGACTAATCACATAAAGTTATTAATTAAAAAAGAGGGCTTTTAGTCCATTAATCTCCGCTTTTAGGTTTGATGATAGTACAAATATGGTTTGTCATAGACGTTTTCTGTGTAGATCTATGTATTTGCAGGTCACTTTAATTTAAAGCTGGACAATCTAATCTCTTGCTTCAGGTTGTTTTGAGCATCAGCCAATTTCATGATCGGAACCAATCTTCCTCCACCGTGGTCAGCGGCTTCTTTCATGTTTTCTTTGTCCACATCTTTGATCATGATCCCTACAACAGACATATTCACACCTTTCTTTCGGTATTTTTTAATGTATTTCTTATAATCATCTGAGCTCCTGTTGAAAGCGCCATCGGTGATAATAATGATCTGGTTATTTCCTTCTTTCAAATAGCTTTTCAGGGCTTGTTTGTAGCCCAGCTTGATCCCGGCACCACCTGCCGTCATTCCGGAAGCTTTTAATTTTGAAACCTCTTTTTTGATCAGATCCTTATCCATACCAGACGTAGGAGGCAATAAAACTCTCGCATCAGATGCATAGGTAACAATTCCCATTCTATCCTGAGGTCTTAGCATCTCCGTCAATTGGTAAAGGGAATACTTCATCAATTCAATTTTATCTCCCTGCTTCATTGAAGCTGAAATATCCAGAACAAAGATCACATTGACCGGCTTGAAGTACTCATCCGAGAAATTATCTGGTGAAATACTATCGAAACTTACTGGCTTTTCCTCGATAAATGGGGTCGTCTCTTCTGAGGCCAATTCGATTTCTAAAGGAATTTCTTTTTCCGGTTCAATTTCAACCACCACATTTTGAGGTGGTGGAGGGCAATACAATGGATCCTTTTCCAATTCGATCACCAGGTAATTTCTCTGAAAATTGATGTAAGCACCCAACTCGGCTTTCTTGTATCCCTCATGAAGAGCATAAAAATAACCAAAGCCTAGTACCGCTTTTTCCTGGATCTTTCCATCCTTGTCAGTTAGCTTTGTCCACAAGGGTTGTCCGTTTTGAATCAGGGTAACCTTCGAGCGATCCAATTCCTGTTTCGTTTCTTTATCAATCGTTACCACTGTCATTTTGAATTCATCTCCTCTCTCGCCTCCTGGTCTAGAGCCGAAATCAGGGCATGCCGTAAATGCAGCAGTATTGTCTGCCAGAAGTTCCTTTGTGTTCCCCGAAATTTTGATCTGCACCGGATCATGTCTATCCGAAGTAAAAACATCTATCGAAAAATTGAACTTCCCTTTGACCTTTGGATTCACTTGAAGTCTCAGAATCATGGAGCTGTCCGGTTCCATAAATTTCCCCTGGATCAGATAAGATACCTCGTGAGGCTTTTTCACAGTTAATAAATACTCCTGTTTTTTGCCCTTGTTCGTCAAGATGATATCTACGAATCGGTCATCATAAGACTCAAGATCTCCAAAGTCATGTTTCGTCTGACTAAACTCGACTTGAGAAACACTAGACTGACAAATCAACAGTAGGAAAATTATCCGAAAAATAATATTCATATGACAATAATACTTTGTTTTGAACGAATACGAATGTTTAATTTTGTACTCTCAACAAATTGATATAAAAATAACCTTTATGAGGATTTTGGTTACTGGTGCAGGAGGATATGTAGGTGAAGAGCTTTGTAAAAGTTTGTCTAGGTCAACCAATATCGAAATTATTGCCTTAATTCATTCCAAGGAAAATCCAGAATTAACGCAGCTTTCGAATGTAAGTCAAGTAAAGGGTTCTATTGAAGATGAAGACTTTATGTTTTCAATCACAAGAAATATTGATCAAGTATACCACATTGCGGCCTTTGCAAGAAGTTGGTCAAACGATCCTCGTCAATTTTATTCAGTAAATGTTGGTGGAACAATTAATTTACTTGAGGCTTGTCGTAAAAATGGTGTTAAAAAGATCGTCGTAACTTCTACTGCTGGTACAATAGGACCATCTCCAGATAATTCAACACTAATTACGGAAAATCAATACCGAAGAGTTCGATTTTTTGGAGATTATGAAATGTCAAAAATCATTGCAGATGAAAGAATTCAATCTTATGTGAAGCAGGGAATGGATATCGTCATAATTTGTCCAACGCGTATTTTTGGCCCTGGAAATTCAGAAACACTTGGCAGTACATTAACTACTATCATCCGAAAATATATTCAAGGAAAATGGCATTTCATGATAGGAAAAGGGCTTGATAAAGCGAACTACGTTTACATTGATGATGTAATTCAAGGATTACTTCTAGCAATGCAAAATGGAAAAGCAGGTGAAAAATATATCATTGGATCTTTCAATTCCAATATGAATGATTTATTAAAATCCATAGATGTAATAATGGGGAGAAAAAGTCGCTTCTCCCTTTCAATTCCTGTTTGGCTACTATTGTTTTATGCATTTACAATAGTGCCATTCGCAAGAATGTTCAAATTCGACCCAGTAATAACATACGATTGGATCGAAAAAATAAAGCACAATTGGGCTGCCGACATAACCAAAGCACAAGAGGAACTAAATTACATGCCTACAAAAAAGGAAGATGCATTAAGGAAAACAATTGACTGGGCTAATGGACAATAAAAAAAGAATTAACGGTATTCAGCATCTTGGAATAGGTACAAGTGACTTCAAAACAAACTGGAAATGGTTAAAATCGAATTTTGGTTTTGATATTCCCATGTTTGATTCTATTGCGAAAGCTGAGTTAATGGCCAAATACACAAATGATATTTCAGTAAATAAGCGTGCGGCAATGATCTTAAATATTCAAGGAGGTTGTCCAATTGAATTAATTGAATTGCTTTCTGAGGTTCCTCAAGCTCCGAATTATGAGATACAAGTTGGGGATCTTGGGATTTTTGCGGCCAAGATAAAAATTTCACCTTCAAAGTTCGCTGACACCCTTGCATCCTATGAAAAAAAAGAAGGTTCAATATTATATGAAGCTCCTGGGAATACACGAGTAACTTATTTGAAGTCTCCTGATAGTCTCATTTTTCAATTGATCGAGGGGGATAAAGAATATTTAAAAGGCAAATATAAAACTTCTGGAATAGGTGGATGTATGATAGGAGTATCAGACATGGAAAAATCGAAGGAGTTCTATGGATATATGGGTTATCATGATGTAATATACCAAGTTGAAGGAAAGTTTCATGATCTCAAGGACCTACCAGGAGGAACAGGAACCTTCAAAAGATGTTTATTAAAAAAAGATGTTCATATTTCCGGTGGTTTCTCCAAATTATCTGGAACATCTTATATTGAACTCTTTCAGGCATTGGATCGCACACCAGAGAGAATATTTAAAAATAGAATTTGGGGGGATGTTGGGTTTGTTCATTTGGGAATGGATGTAAGAAACATGTCACATGTGGAGGAATTCCTTACCTCAAAAGGCTATCCTTTTACTTGTGATTCATCCAATGGCCTTCATATGGGTCAAACAAGAGTGCATTGCGTCTATGTTGAAGACCCGGATGGAACCCTTATCGAACTTATTGAGGTTTATAAGATTCCGATTATTGAAAAGCTCAATCTGTTTCTGAATGTTGAGAAGCGAAGTCCAGAAGCGAACTTACCGGATTGGTTAATCAAAGCGATGCGATTCATGAGAATTGGTGATCGCTATATTGATAAGGATTAATTAAGAATCATATTGATCCTTTCGAGGATACTCTGATACTCCTTTTTTCTGGGTTCATGAATAGATTGTTTTAACTTCTTGACCTTTCGATTATAACTAATTCGATTGAGATAAAGTCTTGATTTTACAAAGGAATATCCTAAAATTGTAACACCCACAATGTAGACTGGCCAATAATAGAGAGGTACATCAAAAACCATTTTCAGAATAAAGAATTCAATACTTAAGACCAAAGGAAAAAGGATCATACTAAAGGCAATCTTCATTCCTGGATAAAAACAAGACCTTCTGGTTAATTTTGCGGGCAACACTTTTAAAAGAAGAAAAATTGGAAAATTAAGCAGGTATCCGGCTAATGAAAAAGGTGCCATAAAAATCAACCATATCCAACTCAACACATTATCTATGTGCTTCGATTCAATTCCTGAAATTTTTTGGACATTGAAGGTGGAGACTTCACTTAAAGCTATGGTTAACTGTTCCTTTTGACCTTCTTCTAATTGATTAAATTTTTCTGAATCCTTTTTGGTTTCTTTCCAAGATCTTTTCAGGTCTTTAACATAATTGTTGGAAGATAATCCGTAGAATGTCTCGCGGTATTTTTCGGCATTTTCAAAAAGCTTTAAAGATTTGGCATCTTCAATATGAATGATACATTCTTTAAGCCTTTTTTCGATCAAATTGGTCAGCTCCAGCATTGCCTTTGCTTGATTCTCTTGATATTTTTCTTTAAAGTCACTAACCAATATTGGTTCTCCGTATTTCAGCAAAATATCACTTCCAAATTCATCAGGATTTGAATAATTTATTCCGAGAGGAATGATCTTAAGTCCCATTTCGAAATGATAATGCTCCTCAGCACCAAATGCTATTCTTGCAGGACCTTTTTTTATTTTCTTTACTCTTCTAACAAACTTCTCATCAGTAAACCCTTCGCCATAAAGTAAAAGAGCTTGATTCATTTTAAGTTTCGCATAGCAGTGCTTGAAAACTTCTTCGTTTTTATCAAGATTCTCTCTACCATCGACATCCCTGTATATTGGCCACATGTGCGAAGAAGTGAGGAACCATGAAGCTATTTTAGATTTAAATAAGTCTGCTCGACCCAAGTAATTGATTGGAATTTTGGCAAAAGCACCGCAAACCATTGGATCCAATAAAGCACTAGGGTGATTCGCTACAAATAGTACCGGATCTTTTCCGGTAACATGTTCACTTCCCTCTATTTCTATTTTACTGAAATAGGTTCTACAAATGATAGGAACAATCGTTTTATATATCCGATATAGTAAAGTCATTCTAATAAAAAAAGCGCTTGACAGCGCTTTAAACTATTAATGATTACAACTGTCTTTGTCTTTACACTTCGACTTGTTTTCACATTTTTCTTTGGAAGTGCAGCATGCCTTCTTTTCTCCTCAATGATGGCCACCCTTGAATTTTCCATTTTCGTCATAGTGAGACAAACACATTTCCTTCTCTTCAGGAGTGCATTTTAAAGAATCACACATTGCTGCACATTCATCCTTAGACATTTTAGCGCATTCTCTCATGTCACACTTGCCGATCATGTGTTTTCCTTCCATATGAGGACCGCAAGCCTCCATATCATGGCCTTCACATCCCTTCATGTCTTTGTGACATTCCATCTTCCCATCACACTGCTCCATTCCACAAGCATTTGCAGCTCCATTGTCTGATCCATGTCCATCACCTAAGATCGGAGCAATTACCAATCCTACAAGACAAGTCAACTTGATCAAGATATTCATAGAAGGACCAGAAGTATCTTTAAATGGATCTCCTACTGTATCTCCAGTAACCGCTGCCTTATGAGCATCAGAACCTTTGAAAGTCATTTCACCGTTGATCATTACACCCGCTTCAAAAGATTTCTTAGCGTTATCCCATGCACCACCAGCGTTGTTCTGGAAGATCGCCCAAAGGACTCCAGAAACAGCAACACCTGCCATGTAAGCACCAAGTGCTTCAGCACCCATGGCAAAACCAATAATGATCGGAGAAATAATTGTGATCGCACCTGGCAACATCATTTCACGAAGTGCAGCCTTAGTAGAGATCTCAACACATTTTCCGTATTCTGGAGTTCCTGTCCCTTCCATGATTCCAGGGATTTCGCGGAACTGACGACGAACTTCCATTACCATGTCCATCGCTGCTTTACCTACAGACTTCATGGCCAATGCAGAGAAAACAACCGGAATCATACCTCCGATGAATAATGCAGCCAATACATCTGCTTTGAAGATGTTGATCCCATCAATACCTGTAAATGTTACATACGCTGCGAAAAGAGCAAGCGCAGTAAGCGCAGCAGAAGCAATCGCAAATCCTTTACCTACTGCAGCAGTTGTGTTACCAACGGAATCCAAGACGTCAGTACGTTGACGAACTTCTTTTGGCAACTCAGACATTTCAGCAACACCACCTGCGTTATCAGCAATTGGACCGAATGCATCGATCGCCAACTGCATTGCAGTAGTTGCCATCATAGCTGATGCAGCGATAGCTACACCATAGAATCCAGCTAATTCATATGAACCCCAGATCGCAACTGCGAAAAGGATCACAGAAGAGAATGTTGAGATCATACCTGTCGCTAGACCAGCAATAATGTTCGTCGCTGCTCCCGTAGATGAATTCTTTACGATATCAAGAACCGGCTTCTTACCAAGTGCAGTATAATATTCAGTAAATGCCGAGATCAAGTATCCAACACCCAAACCAACAAGAGTTGCATAGAAAACGTGACGGCTAGGGATCTCTTTTACTCCTTCTCCAAAGAACTTCATTGTGATTGTTTCAGGAAGCATCCAACTTACAAGGAACCATCCCGCAACCGCAGAAAGAAGAATAGATGTGATGTTACCAATGTTCAATGCTCTTTGAACTTCAGCCTCTTTCGCTTCATTGTTAGAAATACGAACTAGGAAAGTTCCAATGATCGAAGCGATGATCCCAACACCAGCGATCATGATCGGAAGTAGGATAGGCCCCATTCCTCCAAATGCATCTTCGAAAACTCCACCTTCTGAAGCATCCGCCATGTCTTTGATGATGTAGTTTCCTAACACCATTGATGCAAGTACCGTTGCAACATAAGAACCGAATAGATCGGCACCCATTCCGACAACATCACCTACGTTATCACCTACGTTATCTGCAATCGTTGCAGGATTACGTGGATCATCTTCTGGAATTCCAGCTTCAACTTTTCCAACAAGGTCAGCACCTACGTCAGCAGCTTTGGTATAAATACCTCCACCAACACGAGCAAACAATGCAATCGATTCGGCTCCTAAAGAGAAACCTGCCAATGCCTCAAGTACCATGGTCATTTCGTTGTAGAAATTTCCATCCTCTGTCATAAATGAGCTTACAAAAGCCATGAAGAACAAGCTCAGACCAAGAACTGCAAGACCTGCAACACCTAATCCCATAACCGTTCCACCACCAAACGAAACTTTCAAAGCCTGTGGTAAACTCGTACGAGCAGCTTCTGTTGTTCTTGAATTGGCGTCAGTAGCGATTCTCATACCAATGTTACCTGCTACCGCAGAGAAAACAGCACCTACAACAAATGCAGGAACGATCATCCAACTTGTCGTCTCAACAATCGTTGATATTCCAAATAATGCCGCAGAAGCAATTACAACGAAAATTGCGAGTAATCGGTATTCAGCAGCAAGGAATGCCATTGCACCTTCCTTGATACTCTTTGAGATACTCTGCATCTTCTCATTTCCAGGGTTTTGTTTTTTAACCCAAGCCATTTTAACTAACATGAAGATCAATCCAACGATTGATAATCCAATAGGTAAAAAGATCAAATTCTTTTCCATGTGTGTAATTTGTTTATTTTTTAAACAGGGCGCAAAAGTAGAAGTTTATGTAAACATGTGCAAGTTTACACTTCAATTAATGACAATGCCTTCCTACGCACGAAAAAGTCTAGGGTTACAACATTTTACGGTAAATCAGGTCTAAACCGTTTTATTTCTGCAATACTCGTCTTTTTAAAATCTGAAGATCCATTCCACCGCTCTGACGCCACTGGATCTCCCCAGATTTAAAAAGAATAAAAGTAGGCACTCCTCTTATCTTGAACTGATCAGCGACAGCCGGGTTTTTATCTACGTCGATCTTGAGGATCCTGACTTTATTTCCCATTTCAGCCTTTAATTGATCAAGGATGGGATGCATCACCTTACACGGTCCGCACCAGGTCGCATAGAAATCAACTAAGGTTGGAATGTCTGATTTTACGATATCTCCGAATTTTCCCATTTCAATTGTTTTTGCAAAGTTAGTTGTTCTTTACAGGAAAAAAGGTAACACAAATTACATTGGGCAGACTCACATGCTTCGACTATCTTTGCGGCATGTTGCTGAGAACAGCTGTTTTAAATATCCTTAAGCTCATCTTCTTCTGGGTCGTGGTTTTCGACATTCAGAGGATCATTTTTTCGATTCACAATTTTGGCAAGATCAAAGAAGTTGGATTTATTGAATGGCTTGGGGTGTTTTGGTATTCCATCCGTCTTGATCTTGCATCAGCAGCATTTCTATCGTTTATTCCTTTATTATTGCTGACAGTTCATTTCACGATCAATTCGAAGTGGTCGAGAAAAGGCTTCTTTTGGGTATTGTTTGCAGAGATCATTGTCGTTTCCCTGATCCATGGAGGAGAGATCAACGCTTATACTGAGTGGAATCATAAATTAACCACTCGTGTATTCAATCACTTATTTCATCCGGACGAAGTTTTCAGAACTGCAGATTATTCGATGACCTTCTGGTTCTTTCTCTATGCTCTAATCGAGATTGCCACAGGAATTTTTATTACCAATCGAATTTTCGATCTAAAAGAAACTACCACAACCAGGAAATGGTATTGGAATATAGCAATCTCAACAGGTCTATTTTTAATTCCCGGATCTATTTTCGCTGTTTTGGGACGTGGCGGATTTCAGCAGATCCCAATCAACATTGATAGCGCCTATTATTCCAAAAACTACGTTGCGAATGACTTGTCTGTAAATTCCTTTTACTTTTTCACCAAAAGTTATCTGCTTTATACCCGATCACAGACAGGTGTTCAATTTCCATTGATCGATGAATCACAGGCAAGGAAGAACCTTGGTGATTTCTTTCATTCAGAAAACAACAACGAAACGAGGATCTTTCAGAATGATCGACCTAACCTTGTATTCGTAATTCTTGAAAGCTGGACTGCAAACGCAGTTGGAGTGCTTTCTACTGACAAAGGTGCGACCCCATATTTCGACAAGCTTTCAAAAGAGGGACTACTTTTCACAAAGATCTATGCTACAGGTGGTACTTCAGAGGTAGGAAATTCGAGCATATTTAGTGGTTACCCAGCATTGCCGGAGATATTTATTTCAATGCAGCCAGATAAACACAGGAAATTGCCTTGTTTGAATCAGGATCTGAAAAAAGAAGGTTATTCAAGTCATTACATCTTTAGTGGTGATCTTAAATATGGAAATATAGGTGGTTATTTCATGGATCATGGTTTTGATGAAGTTCTGGATGAAAATGATTTTCCCAAACAATTGAAAAGAGGAAAGCTGAATTACTTTGACGAAGATCTTTATCACTTTTTGTCTGAAAAAGTTGACAACACCAAAGAGCCGTTCATGCATTGCGCGTTTTCAGGCAGTACACATTCTCCTTATGATCACCCTCGCAAAGACATTAAGAAATGGGACGGCACAGAAAGTGACTTCATGACTTCCGTTGCTTATGCAGATAAATGTTTGTTTCAATTCCTGAAAGCATCGAAATCAAAAAAATGGTTCAAGAATACGATCTTCATTTTTGTTGCTGACCACGGTCACGCTTCACCCACCTTACAAAATCCGAATTTATCAGGATACTTCCATATTCCTTTGCTGATCTGGGGAGAACCCCTCCGAAAAGAATTTAGAGGGAAGCAAATAAACCATTTGGGATCTCAGTCTGATATTGCAAAGACACTTTTGACGCAAATGAACTTACCTTCAAATAAATACATCTGGAGTAAAGATCTATTAAATCCTGGATCACCACAATTTGCACTTCACACCATCAATAGAGGATACGGCTGGATCACTCCAAAGGGTAATTTCAGTTATCATATGGATGGAAAGAATTTTCCAGAGCTTACCTTTGAGGACAAGGAATTAAAAAAGGAACAATTAAGATGTCATTCATTCATGTCGCTTCTTTATAAAGAATATATAAACCTATGATCGACGCACTGAAGAAGTCTCCATATGGATTAATTCTTCTGGCAGCATTTCTTGTCAGACTGATCGCAGTGATCTTTTCCCCAGGTTACGGGATGCACGATGATCATTTTCTAATTATCGAATCCTCTTCTTCCTGGGTAGATGGATATGATTATAACAACTGGTTACCTTGGTCACCGAACAATCCCGGACACCCACACGGGCACAGTTTTACATACGTAGGATTCAATTTTCTGTATTTCGGTTTAATGAAAATGATCGGAGTTACAGATCCAAAAACGCTCATGCTGATCAACCGATTTTTACATGCGTTGGCGTCCATGATAGTCGTTTTGTATAGTATCAAAATCACGGAAAAATTAAGCAATGTTCAAAATGCGAAGATCGTAGGGTGGCTGTTGGCACTTTTATGGATCTTACCATTTGTTTCTGTTAGAAACCTTGTAGAGATCGCTACCGTTCCTTGGCTGGTTTATGGGGTTTGGCTTTTACTTAAAAATGATCACAGATCTAATTTTATTCTCGCCGGACTTATGGCGGGAATGGCCGTTTCTTTCAGATATCAGATAGGTGTCTTTGCCATCGGAGTCGCTGGATATTATTTTCTAAAGATGGAATGGCAAAAATTTCTGCTTTTCTGTACTGGTGTTCTTGTCATGTTTACATTGACCCAAGGATTGGTAGATTACTTTATCTGGGGATATCCGTTTGCGGAATTTCTGGGTTATGTTTTTTACAACATGACGGAAGGAACAACCTACTTGCCAAATAACAACTACCTGATGTACTTCCTGGTGTTGATCGGATGCTTCTTTATCCCAATGGGAATCCTGATGATGTGGGGCTTTATAAAGTCCTACAAAAAGTATTGGATGCTATTCCTCCCTACCCTATTGTTTATTCTATTTCACACACTCTATCCGAATCGACAGGAAAGGTTTATTTTAAGTATACTACCATTTTTCATCATTTTGGGAGTATTGGGATATCAGGAGTTAATGCTGAAGAAAAAAGAAAAGATTTGGAAAGTGTCTATGCTTGTTTTTTGGATGTTTAACACGATCTTCCTAGTTTTCTCTGTAACGATGTATTCTAAAAAGTCAAGAGTTGAGGCAATGTATAGTCTCTATAATAACGAGGTCGGTAATGAATTGATCCTCCTTGAAGGATCCGCCGACCAGCGCATTTCTATGATGCCTAAATTCTATTCAAAAAGCTGGCATTGCGAATTTGTAGAAAGAACCAACCCGAACCTTTCTCTTAAAGTGAATGATGCGCTCAATTATGATTACATTTTCTTTTTTGACGACAAGGACCTCGACAAAAGGATCGATGAATACAAAAAGCTTTACCCTAAAATGAGGCTTCATAAGAAAAGTCATCCCAGCTTGATCGATAAAATGCTCAGATGGTTGAACCCTCGAAATGCCAATGAATATATCGAAGTTTGGGAAACGAATTATCGCACCGTAAATAAATAATAGATTTGTAGTGTGAAGGTCTTAATACTTCGTTTCAGTTCAATTGGGGATATCGTTCTCACAACACCTGTTTTGAGAGCTTTGAAGGATCAATTGTCCAATGTTGAAATCCACTATTTAACGAAAGAATCTTTCCGACCAATTCTGGAGAACAATTCTGATATCGATAGACTCTGGACAATTCAGCATTCGCTATCGGAAGTTAATAAAGAATTGAAAAATGAGCATTTTGACGCAATTATAGACCTGCACAACAACATCAGGACGTTAAAGCTTAACCTTTTTTTAGGGAGAAAATCATACAGTTTCCCAAAACTGAATCTTAAAAAGTGGATCCTTACGAAGTTTAAGGTGAATCTTCTTCCTGAAATCCACATTGTGGATCGTTATTTCAAAACAGTCGAAAACCTTGGAGTTAAAAACAAAAATTACAGCTGTCGATATACACTAACAGATCGAGATCAAATCGACATCGAAGCCAACTATCAATTAAAGGAGCATCAATATTTCGGCTTTGCAATCGGAGCCCAATTTGCGACAAAACGTCTTCCTGTGGATAAAATGATCGAGCTTCTAAAAGGAATCGAGGGCCCAATTATGTTATTAGGAGGTAAGGAAGACAAGACGGTCGGTGATGAAATTGTAAAAAATCTTTCAAGTAATCATATCGTTAATACCTGTGGCAATCACACCATTTCAGAATCAGCATTTCTTGTAAGCAAAAGTAAAGGATTGATTACGCACGATACTGGGTTGATGCATATTGCGACGTGTTTTAACATCCCAATCATCAGTATTTGGGGAAACACCGTACCTTCCCTTGGGATGTACCCATATTATCCAAATGCAGACATCCAATTCACTATTAATGAAGTGAAAGACCTTTCTTGCAGACCTTGTTCTAAAATTGGGTATAGTAAATGTCCAAAGGGACACTTCAATTGTATGAACAAACAGGATCTGAATAAGATCCGAAATGAGATCAATAACCTTCGTTAGGTTATTCTTCCAGGAAAAGTTTCTTTAATTCAGAAGCTTCGGATGGCTTCATTTTTCCTGCCAGAATTAGACTTAATTGCTTCCTGCGCAATGCCCCCTCAAATCTTTCTTTTTCCTCTTCGGTTTCAGGAATCAGATCTGGAACCTGAATTGGTCCACCCATTTGATCCACCGCTACAAAAGTATAGATCGCCTCATTGCATTTTTCTCGTTTACCTGTAACATGGTCCTCTACAAAAACATCCACAAACACTTCCATCGATGAATTGAATGCCCGAGAAACTTTTGCTTCAAGGGTTACTATAGAACCATGGTTAATGGGCTTCTGAAAAGAAACATTGTTCACCGATGCTGTAACAACAACTCTTTTGGAATGTCTGTGTGCAGAAACACTTGCTATAACATCCATCCATGCCAGCAGCTGTCCACCAAATAGATTTCCTAGTGTATTCGTGTCATTTGGTAAAACCACTTTTGTTGTGATCGAAAGCGTCTCAGCTGCTGTTCTAGATTTCATTCCTTTTTTTAACAAAAATAGCTAAAGTGCCGGTAACCAAAGATCATTTTGGTCGTATTCCAAAAACAATTAACGAAAGTCTTTCTATTTTTACATTATGAAAACAATGAATCAACTTATTGAAGAGTTTCCTGAGAATATTTCAGACTCACTTGTAATAGCATCAAAGCACCAATTCGAAAAGCCGGATAGAGAAATCAAGAACATTCTAATCTGCGGCATGGGTGGTTCTGGAATTGGAGGAAAGATTGTCTCTCTATGGATGGCCAGTGATTCTACGGTACCAGTAGAGATACTTAATGACTATAATTTACCGAACTGGGTAGACAAACATACATTAGTAATTGGTTCTTCATACTCTGGTGGCACGGAAGAAACTACGATCAGCGTTGCGAAAGCACACGAAAAGGGTGCTTATATTATCGGAATAACTTCTGGAGGTGAGATGGAAAAATTCTGCAGGTCAAACAACTACCCTGTAGTCATTGTTCCTGGTGGAAATCCCCCTCGCTCTCAGCTTGCTTTTTCTCTCATTCAGTTAGTAAATATCTTTAGTCAAATTGGGTATCTTCATGGATCTGCATTAGATGAGGTGCGTTCAGCAAGGGATCTGATCACTAGTCAAAGAGAAGAGATCCACACTGAAGCAAAAAGTATCGCAAAACACATGTTGGGAAAAGTTGGTGTAATCTATTCGACCGCAAGATATGAAGGGGTTGCCATAAGAGCTCGTCAGCAATTCAATGAAAACTCAAAATATTTATGCTGGCATCATGTCATTCCTGAAATGAACCACAATGAACTTGTTGGCTGGGGAGGTGGCGATGACAGATTCGCTGCACTTTTTATTCATCCTGCTGATGTCATAGAAAGAAATCAACGTAGGTGGGAAATCACCATGGACGTAATCAGACAAAGAACATCGCACGTAATGGAAGTCCATGCAAAAGGAAACAATATGATCGAAAGATCGATCTATTTGATCAATTTAGTGGACTGGGCTACATGGTATCTTTCGGATCTTAAAAAAGTAGATTCAATAGAGATTGATGTTATCAACCTATTAAAAGGGGAGTTAGCTAAGATCTAATATGGATAACCCAGTTGTCGAGTTCAGAAATCTTGGCCTAATCGATTACCAGGAGGCATGGGATCTACAAGAAACTCTTTTTAAAGAAAATATTGAACTAAAAATCAGAGCTCGTAATGGTGAAGACGGTCTTCACACTAAGAATTACCTTTTGTTCTGTGAGCACCCTCATGTCTATACTCTAGGTAAAAGTGGAAGTATGGATCATCTGCTACTGAATGAAGAACAACTCTCTGAACAACACGCTACTTTTTATAAAATAAACAGAGGTGGTGACATTACCTATCATGGCCCAGGCCAATTGGTAGCTTATCCGATCTTTGACCTGGATTATTTTTTTACCGATATCCATAAGTACATGCGATATCTCGAAGAAGCCGTAATATTGACTTTAAAGGATTTCGGAATTACAGGAGAGCGTGTAGAAGGATTGACAGGAGTATGGATTGATGGCGACACTGATAAAGCACGCAAGATCTGTGCAATGGGGGTAAAAAGTTCGAGATGGGTAACAATGCACGGCATAGGTTTCAATATCAATAGTGATCTGAACTATTTTTCTCATATCATACCTTGTGGAATTGACAATAAAGATGTAACTTCAATGCAAAGGGAGTTGGGAAGACCAATCGATTTAGAGGAAGTCTCCAAAGTTCTTAAAGATCATCTTGCTCAGCAATTCCACTACACATATGTCTAACAATTCTAATCGAAAAAGATCATTGACTCGAAGAATAGTAAGGAGTTTTATATTCCTTATTCTTGCTGTTTTTATTCTTCTGAATCTGTTTATTATTCTTTCGGGAAGATTCTATTTGTACAAAGGAATTGCGAACACCTACCTCAAGGGGCAAAGTAGTCCAGGGATATACGAACTTGACGTGTTTTACCACACAACAATTCAAACAGGAAAACCTGATTCTTGGAAAATACGATCCAAGAACCAGCAAAATAAACTGAGTAACGAAGAATTAAATTTTCTCAAGTCACTTAAAACAAAAGCATTTCTTGTATTTAGAGGAGATAGTCTCATCGCTGAGAATTATTGGGAAGAACATAATGCAAATACAGTTTCAAATTCATTTTCCGCAGCAAAAACGGTTGTTGCCTTATTGATCGGTATCGCTATTGATGAAGGAAAGATCAAAAGTTTGGATGAACCCGCGGTTAATTATCTTCCCGAATTCAATACACATGGGAAAGAAAAAATTACCATCAGAGACCTTTTGTTGATGGCTTCCGGCCTGGACTGGAAAGAAAGTTCCAAAGACCCTTTATCCGAAAACGCAGAATCTTACTATGGGTCTGACCTTTATGGATTAGTTCACAGACAAAAAAGAATCTCTGAACCCGGCAAATTATTCAACTACCAAAGTGGGAATTCTCAAGTGCTCGGATTTATTGTAGAAAAAGCTACGGGCATGGGATTGTCTGACTATTTACAGGAAAAAATCTGGAAACCAATGGGTGCTGAACATGAAGCATACTGGAGCTTAGATGAAGAAAACGGGGATGAAAAGGCTTTCTGCTGTCTTTACTCTACTACACGTGATTTCGGTAAGCTGGGAAAGCTGATTCTGAACAAAGGCAAAATGAATGGTCGACAGATAATTCCCGAATGGTACATGGAGGAATTGGTAAGTTTAGCTCCGATGGATACGGAAGAAGGAATAAAAAATCAGCGCTATGGTCTTCATATATGGATCTATAAAGATCCAATAGAAAACATTGCCTACTGTAGAGGAATCAAGGGGCAGTATATCATGAGCTTGCCAAAAGAAAATTTAGTGATCGTGCGTTTAGGAATGGACCGAATGGATAACTTTGTGTTCCCGGAAGACACGAAAGTTTCACCCGAAAAAAGATCCGAATTAAATAACAAAGTCGGTCACCCTGAAGATCTCTTTACCTATTTGAAGATCGGAAGGAGACTGGCACACTAGAAAATAATCGATGCGAGAAGGTTTAACCGGTCCAAAAGTTGAGAAAGTTGCTGTAGCGATCGTAGAGGAGACAAATGAGCTTAACGAGACGATGTATTATGCTTATTTAGTGAACCTGCGAGATGATATTATGGAAGGAATTATTATTAATAGCACAGGTTACGGAGAAAATGTCAATACAGGCGAAAAGATCAGAACTTCAACCTTAAGACATTCTCTGGAGGTTTTACTTCCAAATGAGGCTGCTAAAATTGAACCGATCATGGAAGAAGTATTTGGTCTTGCAAATGAATATTGGGTTAGCTTTTGGGTAAACGATGATCTATATGATAAGAAGTTCGTTTTCCTACCAGAAACCATTTCAAAAGAGAAAATGAAGCTTATTCCCGAATTAGGTCAAAAGGGAGTTATTTTAGGTGACTAACACCCTTGATAAGGTCTTCGATCGTTTTGATCTCTGACACAAGATCACCGATAAGTTCACGATTTTTATTCATTTGGAATCCCCCAACAAGAATAGGAGCATTATCCAGATCCTTTTTTAAGTTTTTGAAATATTGAACCATAAAAGTTGGATCAACAGAAGTTAACCAAGATGTTACAAGCAGATCCGGTTTCAATTGGTGATAACAAGAAATGATAGAATCGTAAGGAACACTTTGTCCAAGATAGTACGTCTTAACACCCCGTTTTCTTAGAACAAATTGATAAAAGAGCAGACTCAACTCGTGCCATTCATGTTCAGGAAGATAGAGCAAAACACTTTGGTTTGATGCTTTCTCGCCGCTTAAGGCATCAATCGCTGAAATCACCTTTTGTCGAATCAGATTTGACATAAAATGCTCTTGGGCTGGGGTGATCGATCCAACTTGCCACATGATACCTATTCGATCTAAAAAATGGATGATCGTTTCAGTAAAGGTTTTTTCAAGACCTTTTTTATCGATCAGAGAGTTCAGTGTTTTAGAGAAAAGTGATTCATCGATCTCTACCATTGAGAGGATCAGTCTTTCCATGCTCACATCCTCATCATCGTTAGATTCAAGTTTTTGAACATGCTCTCCTATTGTACTAGAGGACATGTTGGCTATCTTAGAGATCTTGTAACCATGTTTATTCAGAAGAGCTATATTCAGCAATTGAACAAGTTCTTGATCAGAATACATTCTGATCTTTGTTTCAGTGCGGTCAGGACTAATTAGACCATATCGTTTTTCCCATATTCTTATGGTATGTGCTTTGATCCCTGTTAGAGTTTCAAGATCACTTATTTTGTACTCAGCCATACTTTTAATCAAATCCTAATCGATAAACAAAGATCTCTCTATTTTGTTTCCAAAACCGAATTAAAATTGTGTATATTTACATCAAGTAATTTTCATAATGGCCACCAAGAAATATACTTTTTTCACTGTCCCATTCAAAGCTGTATCACTAGCATTATTTATGGGTTTATCGCTGCTTTCTTCTTGCGGAGGAAGTGAAGAAAAATCAGAGGAAAAAGAGGAATTTACCCTTAACGAGGATTACTATGATTTCAAAGGTTTATCACTCTCGACTAATGGTATCAACGCAATGATCATGTTGCCAGATGAAACGGCAAACATTGGCGCAGCTACTAAACCGGAAATCATTCACGCAGACGGAGACTTCAAATGGGATATCCTTGTTGGACCAAATTTTCAGTTACACATTGAAGACTACGGTGATTACAATGACCTTGTCGAAGTAAAGAAAAAAGAGTTGAAAGAGTATGACTTTGTGAAGATCAATTATTTGATCAACGAAAAGGATCTTATTCTTTACGAGCAAACACTGCTTGTCAAGGGTTCTAAAAAAGCCGCTAAATCAGTAGGCGTTGAACATCGTTCATACCATGTTTATGGTCAAAAAACGATAGACGGAGTTACTTATGAGCTCCGAAGCCGAGACGAAGGTTACGAAAAAGTGATCATTGAGCTCATGGCAAAATCAATTAAATCTTTCAAACCGATCCAAAAGTAAGATCAACTCTTCTTTTGATCTAGGTTTAACCATCAGCTATTATTAATTTTGTTCCATGGAGTTGAACAGAGAAAATGTGCTTGAGGTTTTAGGTGGGATTCTTGAACCTGATCTGAAAAAAGATATCGTTACCCTTAACCTTGTTGAAGATCTTCAAATTGGAGAAAATTCAATTCAGCTTATCGTTCACGTCTCAAATCCAGCTTTGCATGCCAGAAAAAGAATGCAGGAAGCTGTGGAATTTAATTTGAGAAGAGTCTTTGGAAAGGACATTTCGATAGTATCGACAGTAAAAGCGATACCGGCAGAAGCGAAAAAAGCTCACCGAAAAATTTTACCTGAAGTCAAAAACATTATTGCAATTGCGTCAGGGAAAGGGGGGGTAGGAAAATCTACCGTGACAGCTAACCTTGCCGGTGGTCTTGTCAAAGCAGGCTACTCTGTCGGAATAATTGATGCCGATATCTATGGCCCATCCATGCCGACTATGTTTGATGTGGTCGGAGAAAGACCATCAATGAAAGAACTGGATGGTGAAAATAAAATTGTACCTGTTCAAAGTCAGGGGCTCCAATTGTTATCCATAGGATTCTTTACTGATCAAGATAACGCTGTAGTGTGGAGAGGTCCAATGGCGGCAAAAGCATTGACTCAAATGTTTACCGATACTTATTGGGGTGAGCTCGATTATCTCCTGATCGATCTTCCTCCAGGTACTGGTGATATCCATTTGTCATTAGTTCAAACTGTTCCACTTGACGGAGTTGTCATAGTGAGTACTCCACAAGAAGTGGCATTAGCAGATGCAAGAAGGGGTATTAACATGTTTAAAATGGATGGTATGAAAGTGTCGATCGTAGGACTTGTTGAAAACATGGCATGGTTCACGCCTGCTGAGTTACCAGAAAATAAATACTACATTTTCGGCCGCGATGGTGCTAAGAATCTGGCTGAAGGCATGAAGGTTCCTTTCCTTGGTCACGTTCCTTTGGTTCAAAGTGTTCGGGAGTCAGGTGATGTTGGACGACCAGCTGTATTCCAAGAAAAAACGCCTGTTTCTGAGGCCTTTGAAGAATTAGTTCGTAAATTTGTAAAGCAAGTTGAAGAAATCAACAATGCAAAAAATCTACAAACGACGAAATGAGCATTAATAAAGAGGATTTAGCAGAGAAGATCAATTCATCATTGGAGCAGCTCAGACCGTTCTTACACGCAGATGGAGGAGACATGGAGCTGGTTGAAATTACCGATGAGGCTATTGTAAAGGTGAGATTACTTGGAGCTTGTAGCGATTGCTCAATGAGCCTTATGACCCTCAAAGCAGGACTGGAAGAAGCTGTAAAGAAAGTAGCTCCAGAAGTGAAAGCAGTGGAAGCGGTAAATATGCCTGATTTTGAACGAAACCTTTAAATAAAAAAGGGAAGCTTTCACTCCCCTTTTCAAATAAAAAGTAATTCTTATTTCGCGTCAGCGTATTTCTTTGCTACAACATCCCAGTTGATAACATTGAAGAAAGCATTTACATAGTCAGGTCTTCTGTTCTGGTACAACAAATAGTATGCATGTTCCCAAACGTCAAGTCCAAGAATTGGAGCACCTTGACAACCTTCTCCCATTAGCGGATTATCCTGATTCGGCGTTGAACAAACTTCCAATTTTCCGTTTGTTACACACAGCCAAGCCCATCCTGAACCAAATCGAGTAGCAGCTGCTTTTGAAAATTCTTCTTTGAAACTGTCAAATGATCCAAAAGCCTCGTTGATCGCTGCTGCAAGATCTCCTGTAGGAAGACCTCCTTTATTTGGTCCCATTACTTCCCAGAATAAACAGTGATTCCAGAAACCACCTCCGTTGTTACGAACTGCAGGCTTATCCTTACATGCCAACATGATTTCCTCAATTGTTTTTCCTTCAAGATCAGTACCTGCAATAGCAGCATTTAAGTTTGTTGTATATGCATTATGGTGCTTAGTATGATGGATCTCCATTGTTCTTGCATCAATGTACGGTTCCAACGCATCATATGCGTATGGTAGATTTGGTAATTCGAATGCCATAATATTGATTTTTGTTATTTATAATGAATCAAAATTAGCAAAAAACAATGGAAAGAACAACCGCAAAAAAAACTGAAAATATTGTTCTCCATATCCTGATTCAAGCGTTTTCACGTACATTTGGCAACGAAACAACATTGAAACACCATGAAAAAACTACTACTTTTTCTGCTATTCACCCCGTTTTTTCAATTAACGGGTCAGATCTGCACAATTGACAATACTCAGACTGCAGTTGGACTTTATCCTGACACGCTGCCTACAGGGTATGTCGGTCAACCCTATGATACTGATATTACCTTTGTTATGCCGCTTGATACATTAGGTTATGACTTCACAAATTTCAAGATCCTTTCCGTTGCGCTTCCAGTTGGACTATCCTGGCAATGTAACAATGACGCAAACGGATGCAATTATAATCCTCAGGTAAGTCAATATGGTTGTGTTAATATTAGTGGAACGCCTTTATTGGCAGGTCAATATCTGGTCGATGTAACTGTTCTTGCTGATCTTACTGTCGTTTCTGGATACCCCTTTGTTTTCCAGATTTATATGGAAATACTGCCTAGTAACGTATCTACAACCAATGATGGTTTTACCATGATAGGTGCTTCAGGGTGCTCTCCGATTACAGTTGAATTCGAAAATAATAACCCAGGTCTGCTATCCTATTCATGGGATTTTGGGAACGGAAATATTTCAACTTCTGAAAATCCTGCCCCACAAGTGTACACTGCTCCCGGAGATTATGTTGTACATTATGAAGCTTATGACAATCTTGACGTAATTCAGGTCTATACCTTCACAGGAATTACAGTTAATTCCATGACAAACTACGGTGCAGGTTTTCCTTCGTATGACAATGCAGATACCTATTGGGTGCTAAGAGAGAATGGCACACCAATTTACAATTCCAGTATAATAGGAGATCAAAATCCTCCGGTAAGCTGGACTACCAGTATACTATTAGCCCCTGCCAATACATACACCCTTCATGTTTACGAAGCCGATGATAGCTTTGGAGAAGTCTTGTTGGGTGCCGATGACTATATGGGACAACATACGGTAATGCTGACAGGATGTACAGGTTGTGCCACATCTGGAGGTGATTCAGGATCAAGTGCAAACATCAATTACACAGTAACCAATCAAACCATCAACCCATCTCCAGTGGTTGTTTCTGAAGATACAGTGCATGTATATGGATATCCACCAGTACCTGTCGTAAGCTACAACACTACTACAAATGTTTTGACTACTCCTGACCTGGGATATGGATACCAATGGTATTTCAATGGTAGCCCCATCGGTTGGTCGACATCCAATGAACACCCTGTTTTTCAATCAGGAGTTTATTACGTAGTGGCAGTTAACGAATTCGGATGTGTTAGTTTTTCCGATACCATCACAGCAGTATACTGTAATCCGAATTATACCCCTTCGATTCAATTATCTGCGAACTCCTCTCTTGTGATCATTAATTCACAGGTAGATTATTCAATCCAATGGTCATTGAACGGTAATGAGATCGCAGGTGCAGCAAATGATACGATAGTGGCCACCGATCCGGGTGCATATACAGTTACATTGACAGATAGTTTTGGGTGTGTTTACACTTCGAATGCCTTTAACGTAAATCTTGGAATTGCAGACATTCAGGATTTCACATTCATTGTCTTCCCAAATCCGGCGAATACGTCTTGTACGATTCAAACAGCTCACCTGGGGATTGGCCTGGCAGGAAACTTAATGGACATGACAGGTAGAGTGATCGAAACATTTAAACTGGAAAATGGCTCATATGTCCTCGATCTAAGCGATATGAGAGCTGGAAGTTATCTTATTGAGATCAGCGACGGTACAAATAGGAAGGTCAAACACCTCATCAAAGAATAGCAAAAGAGCCCTTTCGGGCTCTTTTATTTTTTCTGGTATTTATTGTGGTACTTCTTGTACAATTGTTTTTGGCTGTTGTCTAGCGACATGAACTTGCCATTGATCATTGCGAGTGAAACATTGTTTGAGCGCATATCCAAAGCGTCTCCATCAGAAACAAAAAGTGTTGCTGATTTTCCTTCTTCAATGCTTCCGTAATCTTTATTGATCCCTATGATCTCTGCAGTATTCAATGTAAGTGATTTAACTGCTTCTTCAGCAGGCAATCCATATGCAATACATGTGCCTGCCTGAAATGGTAAGTTCCTCGCATTCATTGCTTCCATATCACCTGAATTTTGAATACAGAACTTTACTCCGGCAGCGTGAAGTTGAGCAGCAAGTGAAAATGGCTGATCAATTGGATCCTCTTCATATTCAGGAAGACTGTGCACCCTTCCGATCATAACCGGTATTTTATCTTCTTTCAATCGATCAGCGATCAAGTGACTATCGTATCCACCCACGATTACCGGAAAAGGCAATTCAAATTTTCTTACGAAATCGATCACATCCAGGAGCTGTTGTACGTCGTTCGCATGAAAGTAGACTCTCTTTTCCCCTTTGAAACAATCCCTCATTGCATTGAATCTAAGATCCAAATCCACTTTTTTACCTCCATCACAGTATGCTTTTGCATCTGAAAAGAAATTGATCAATTCCGCTTTTTGATCTTCGTATTTTTCATTCCTCTTTTTAGGTGATGGCTCAGCCCACCAACCTCCACCTTCCGCACTCGAGGGCCAGTTCACATGGATCCCATCATCAGAACTGACTGTTGCGTCCTCCCAGTTCCAACCATCCATTAACATAACAGCAGATGTACCGCTGATACTTCCTCCTCTTGGAGTAGCCTGACAAATCAACACACCATTAGTCCTAACTGTAGAAATCACTTTCGATTCGACGTTGAAAGCAATCTGAGAGCGGACATGCGGATTATATATCCCAACCTCATCAAAATCTCTTGTCGCTCTGACTGCATCAATTTCTGTCAAACCAAGTGTAGAATTGGGTGCGATAAATCCAGGATAAATGTGTTTACCCTGAAGATCAATTATGGTATCCCACTCTTCTCTTTTGTATGAAGTCGCCAGTGAATTTCTAACCATTTCGATCCTTCCAGATCTAACACCAATTAATGCTGTTTCCAGAATTTCGCCATTTCCTTTGTGGAGGAATCCGTTGATCAGTAAGATGCTCTTTTGATCCTGAGCCTGCGCAAAAAAGGTTGCAAGCAGCGAAAAACAAACTATTCCAAATCTCAATTTCATAATTTCTTAATGTTGGTTTTCTCCTTCTGATCCTTCTTCTCCCATTGTATCACAATGAAAATGCTTTGCTTTTTTCTTCAGGAAAGGTTTCGAAGGTTCTCCCTTATCATTTGACTCAAGCATTTTATTGATAATCCTTGCCTTTTCTTGTCGATTGACCATCTGAAGTTCCTTATCTTTCTCAACGTCGAACATTACCGTTCCATCGATAATCGTCATCTCTGCCTTTGCTTGAATACTTAGTGGATTGTCAGACCAAATAACTAGATCTGCATCCTTTCCGACTTTCAAACTTCCCATACGATCATCGAGGTGAAGAAGCTTCGCAGGATTTAATGTTACCATTTTCAAAGCTTCTACTTCAGTCATCCCTCCATATTTGATTCCTTTTGCGGCTTCCTGATTCAATCTCCTTCCCATTTCAGCATCATCAGAATTAATGGCAACCACTAATCCCATTTCATTCATCAAAGAAGCGTTGTATGGAATTGCATCATTCACCTCATACTTATACGCCCACCAGTCCGAGAAAGTAGAAGCCCCAACTCCATGCGCCAGCATTTTATCTGCCACTTTGTATCCTTCAAGGATATGAGTGAACGTATTCACTTTGAATCCCATTGAATCAGCAACTTTCATCAACATATTGATCTCCGATTGTACATATGAGTGACAACTGATAAAACGTTCTGATCGAAGGATCTCCGCCAACACCTCAAGTTCAAGATCTTTGCGTGGTTGCTTCACTTTGCCTTTTTCGTCAGACTTGAATTGTTCCCATGCCGCCATATATTCCTGTGCTCTGTGAAAACCATCATAGTACACTTGCTCTACCCCCATTCTTGTCTGAGGAAAACGAACTGTATTAAAATCACCCCAATTCGCTTGTTTCACATTTTCACCGAGCGCAAACTTGATGAATTTTGGAGCATTGTCGATCAGCATTTCCTCAGGAGTAGCGCCCCACTTCAATTTGATTAGGCCACTTTGCCCACCTACCGGATTTGCAGAACCATGTAGCAATTGTGCCGCTGTAACACCTCCAGAAAGTTGACGGTAAATATTGATGTCATCCGGGTTAATAACATCTCCAATACTAACCTCTGCGGAAATTGATTGTCCTCCTTCATTCACCCCTTTCGAAATGGCGATGTGAGAATGTTCATCAATGATACCTGGTGTTACATGTTTGCCTTTTGCATCAATTACTCGTGCTCCTGTTGGAATGGTAAAGCCACCTTGTCCAACAAATGTTATTTTCCCGTCCTGAACAATGACAGTTCCGTCCTTGATCACACCCTGTTCCTCATTGGTCCACAACTGAGCATTTCGAATTACGATCGTTTCTGAAGTCGGTTTGGTGTCAAATCCATACGCCATGTGCGGGAACCATATCCGTTGACAGATCAAAGTGTCGATTTCGGGATTTTTCGGTTCTTGCTTGTTTTCTTTGACCTTATCGCTCTTAACTGCCGACCACTGAACCCATCTCCCATCCGGAAGAGAAGCATCACCGAAAAGCACTCCCACTCTCATGTTCACCTTCCCATGAAGGCTCATACTTCCCTTGAAGTTTTCATCATCGACATTAAACTGAAGGGTAAGGTCATTCCCGATCAGTTGAGTAAACGCTTTCACTTGTAAAGTATCCTTTTTAGTCAGCCCTGTCTTATCATCTTTTACATCCTTGATCACAGACACTTTTGAGTCCGGCTTTTCTTTTGAACCAGCAATTTCAAGAGGGTACCTTTTTCCGTCTACGTTAATTGTATATTTCCCAAGAATATCTTGCTCAGGAGCCCTGCTTAGCACTTTTTGTTCACCTATTGTCCAGACCTCAAGAAGCTTCCCTCCTGCAAAAGGATCGGCAGAATAAATACTGAAGCTTGCCAGCTTCCCTTTTTCAAGTGTACCTAACTTCTTTTCGACTCCGAGTAATTTTGCCGGATTAACCGTTAATGCAGCCAACACATCTTGCTTTGAGAGGCCTCGCTGCATCGTCATGTTCATATTTTTCCAGAACTGATCACTGGTCTTCAACCCACTACTTGTAAAACAAAAGTCTACACCTTCGGTCTTCATCACATGAGGGTTAGAAGGTGCCATTTCCCAATGCTTAAGGTCAGATAGAGGAATCTGTCTTGCTACATATGGATCCCTTACTTCGTAGGCTTCAGGAAAATTCAAAGGAAGGATCACAAACCCATTTACCGGATTCAATTGATCATGCGCCATGTATTCATTCCCTGAACCATAGTAATTGAACGACAAGCCAAATTCTTTCGCAATTTTTTCTGCTCTCAGGATTTCCCATTTGTCCTTTGTCTCGAATAAGATCGGTAGAGAATCCTGAGCAAGATAAGCTTCAATTGAAAGATCGGTTTCTTTTGAATTGCCATCTGAATACCATTTCACATCATATAAAAACTGACGGATCAAAGCAATGCTTCCCATCTGAGAGGAAGGATACGTTTGCTTAGAAGATCCTTTTTGAAAAGAAATGACCAGTGCCGCTTTTGGTTTGATCATTTGTCGGTTCACGTCCTCAACACCCAATGAAACCAAGGCGCCTGTACCCCTAAAAATACCATCCTGATGATGAGTTAAGGTAAAAGTGATTCCGAATTTAATAAGCTCCTCGACACTTTTTGTGTCGATATCATAGCTATCAGAAGCATTTACTTCCGGATGGACTGACTCATTCCAGTAGTAAGCTCCTTTTTTATTCGACTCCAACTGAGGTCTAAAATTGTAACCTCCATTGGATGACGGCTTTGGAAGCCCCAAATCGCTGTTTAATTCGATAAATCCTGGCAAAATAACTAGATCAGAACAGTCGATCTCCTTCGTCCCCGCTGGAATATTTACAAGTATACCAACATCTACAATGCTTTCACCCTGTATGAGGATAGTCGCATTTTTTATTGTTTTATCCGGGCTAACAACAACTTCCGCATTTTTAAGTGCAATAAATCCTGCTTTTGAGTCAGTTACTCCGTTCGTTGGCCTGTATTGGCCAAGGAAATAAAAAGGGATCAAAGTGACTAGAACAATAATAGATCTCATATAATTCTCCGGTAATTCTGTACGGCTCGAAATTAATTAAAACCAAACAGTTTGGTCCCTGCTTTACCGATTTCTTTTGGTATTTTTGTGTCAATTAAAATTGAAGCTATGTTGGTACACGCACATTCAGGTTTACGTTGGGTCGCTTTGTTGCTTTTGATCTTTGCGATCTACAATGCCTTTTCAGGAGTTCGATCCGGAAGTTATTCGAAAAAGGATAAAATGGTGACCCTTTTTACTATGGTAATGTTTCACATTCAATTAGTGTTGGGATTGGCCCTTTATTTCACCTCAGGTAAAGTGAATTTCAGTGAAAACTGGATGCAAATCACTCAGTTTCGTTTTTATGGATTAGAGCATTTAGTTGGAATGATCCTAGCTATTGTATTTGTTACTTTAGGTTATTCTTTGGCAAAGAGAATCGATGACCCGGTTAAAAAACATAAGAAAACTCTTATTTATTTCACCATAGGATTATTCCTTGTTTTAATTTTCATTCCATGGCCATTCAGAGTTGCTTTGGGAGCAAGCTGGTTCTGATCTTCGTCGGAATTGTCTTGTTAAGCAGTTGTGGTGAATCTGAAAAGACTACCGCTGGTCTGCCTGAAGAAGAACTTACCGGACAAGAAATTTATCTGGAAAACTGTGCTTCTTGCCATGGTTCAGATGGGAAACTTGGATTATCAGGAGCTTACGATCTTTCAAAATCTGGATTGACTATCGAAGAAGTCAAGAAGGTACTAAATGAAGGACGAAATGGAATGCCGCCAATGAAAGAAATTCTGTCTTCTCAGGAGAAAGTAGATAAGGTTGCTGAATACACCATTGAATTAAGGAAATAAAATGCAAGGACACGTTACTGTAGACGCAAAAGAAGAAACCTGTGTATTAGTTGGTGTGATCAATTCAGATATCAATGAAGATATTGCGAATGAATACATTGATGAGCTTGAGTTTCTGGCTGAAACTGCTGGAGCAATTACAGTGAAAAAGTTCCTTCAAAAAATACCTTTTCCAAATCCAAGAACGTATGTAGGGACTGGAAAACTGGATGAGATTAAAGATTACATAAAGTCAAACGATGTAGAGTTGGTCATTTTTGATGATGAATTATCTCCATCGCAGCTTCGAAATATTGAACGAGAACTGCAATGTAAAATTCTGGACAGGAACATTTTGATCCTCGACATTTTTGCTAGTCGCGCAAGAACATCTCACGCAAAAACACAAGTCGAACTTGCCCAATTGCAATACATGTTACCGCGTCTTACTCGAATGTGGACCCACCTTGAACGGCAGAAAGGAGGAATTGGTTTAAGAGGACCAGGAGAATCTCAAATTGAATCGGACAGAAGGATCATCCAGACGCGCATAGCGCTGATGAAAGAACGTTTGAAGGAAATCGACAAACAAATGGCAGTTCAGCGAAGTAATCGAGGTCAGCTGGTTCGTGTGGCTCTTGTTGGATATACTAATGTTGGAAAAAGTACATTGATGAATCTCCTTTCAAAAAGTGATGTGTTCGCAGAGAATAAATTGTTCGCAACTCTTGATACTACAGTGCGAAAAGTCGTGGTTGACAACTTGCCCTTCTTGCTTACAGATACTGTAGGCTTTATCCGAAAATTACCTCCGCAATTGGTCGAATCGTTCAAGTCAACACTTGACGAGGTGAGAGAAGCTGATCTATTGGTTCATGTATTGGATATTTCACATCTAAACTTTGAGGATCATTACAACGTGGTCAACCAAACACTAGCTGAACTTGACAATAAAGACAAACCGACAATTCTTGTTTTTAATAAAATTGATGCATATCATCCTGCCGAAAACCCGGAAGGTGAAGAGGAAGACGATCAATTTACGCTTGAAGAATTGAAAAGAACCTGGATGGCAAAAATGGGTCAAACCAAATGCGTATTCATTTCGGCTACCGACAAAGAGAATATTGAAGAATTGAAGCAAATCATATACGAAGAAGTTAAGGAGATCTTCAAGGTTCGTTATCCGTATAACAATTTCTTGTATTAAAAAAGGAGGCTATTACTGACCTCCTCTCTCTTTTTCATCTATAGTGATCGGGGTTAATCTCTGATCAATTGGAGGAATCCATGTCCTTCTAAATACTGATCCTGTAATCCATCAACTTTGTACTTGTAGAAATAAACACCATCATCGGCCAAAGCGCCATTTTGTGTTTTACCATCCCAAGCTGGATTTACTCCACTCTTTTCAAATACAACGTTACCCCATCGATTGATAATAGTGAGTTCAATATTGGTAGAATTGGTTGTTGTCAAGAAGAATAGATCGTTTCCTCCATCATTGTTCGGTGTGAACACGTTCGGTACATACACTGTTGGTGCAGGATACGTACAACTTCCATTGTCAAAATTCGCCGTTGGATCATAGTTCACAGCAAGTGGGTCCGTGCAACCACAAATGCTGATCGTGATCGTTGCATAAGTCGTATCGGCACAGTTGCCTTCGCTTGCGATCAATCTCACAACTGCACTGTTTGTGTAGGTCTGAGTTTGAGGATCCATGTTACCAACGCTCGCAGTATTACCATTTCCAAAATCCCATTGGAAATTCGATGCATTCTGACTGTTATTCTGAAAAAGAACCTCTAAAGGTGTACATCCATCATTTGGAGTTGCTGTAAAGGCAGCCATCGGTGGGTTTAAGATGTCAACAAATACTGAATCATTTGCCGTACATACGTCATCCTCAATCGTGAAATAATACCATCCAGAAGAAAGGTTTTGCCAAACTGACGCATTAATGAATGCTACACTGTTCGGATCGTTTGGTCCATGCCACTCATAATTCGGAACACCGGTAGCTCCACTGATGACAGCAGATACTGCTCCGATCGGGTCACACGTCGCAGGGAATGAAAATAATGTATCGACCATCAAGGTTTGATTCAAAGTGATGGTGACCGTATCCGTACTCGAATACCCACAAGAGTTAGTCGCTGTTACCAGATAATCGACGGTTCCCTGCATCGTTCCCTGTATGGTTGGGAAATAGGCAGTGGTACCGGTTTGGCCACCTTCCCAGGCATAAGTGAATGGTCCAAAGAGACCTGTTGCCGTAGCTGAAACAAGAACTGAATCCGTTGCGCAGAGCACGGTAGGGTCTGTCTCATTGATAGGTATTGGAATAGAATCAAGAATATATAATGTCCCCGTAGAAATGATCGTATCCCCACATCCTGAAATCGTCGTAGCAGTAATTGTTACGTATTCAAAATTATCAGAGAAACCATCTGCTGTTGGGGTAATAGTCAGAACAATTGTATCTTCTCCTGGAAGGAAAGTAATTGGATTTGGAAGGTCATTATAATCCGTGCCTTCGATCGCAGTTCCACCAACCTCATAATTGATGGTCAATGTATCTCCTAGCTGAGTTTGAGGTCGGATGAACATCAAATTTGCTTCGGAACATCCTTCATAAACACTTGTATCGCCAGAAACAGTCGCAACAGCAACCTGCACCGCTTCAGAGCTGAATGAATTCGCTTGCAAGAAAACACCAGAATCATACGATTGGTCACCTACATTCGAGATCGCTAGCTTGATATGATACGTTTGACCACATTGTACAGATGCATTACATGAAAGCACAGTTGTAGTACCATCATATTGAATTGCCGTACCATAACCTGCTCCGGATAAATTGTTCACGTAGTACTGAGGGTATTGACCAGCACCTGGTCCAAGGTTATTAATGGTAACCGGTGTTGAAGTTCCAGGGATGATCGCCAGGTTTGTTCCACCTGCAGGATAACCACCTAGAGCGAAAGGTCCACTAATACCAGGGCCCCAGAGGAAGAATCCAAATGCATCATTAAATGATGACGGCGAAAACTCAGGATACTCATCCGATCCAAAAACATAGTTGAATGAAATCGTGTCGCCAGCCGGAATGAAATCAAATTCTAATACTGTTCCGTTGGTCACACCACTGTTTGCAATCGCATTCAAGTGTGGATCAGAAGATACATTCGGCGTAGCTGGGTTATTATTTGTAAAAGACCCTGAAGTATTAGGTCCAACAGCAGCTGCGGCATTTCCCGTTGTCAAAAGTACTCCAGATGGAATTGGGAATGTTGTACCGGCAGCACTGAAATAGGCGATATTTCCTTGAACATTCCCTGCATTTACAGGACTACCATTCACTGTGATGTTTGACGCAGTTACTCCAAAACCCAAAAGAACATTCTGAACAAGAGAGTTCGGTGTTTGAGTATTTGTAACTGTGATCTGAGCATTTACCCCATTAATAACTAATAAAATAGATGCGATGAAAAGTATGTTCTTCATATGCGTTTGAAGTAATTTATATTGCTTAGACAAGTAAAGCCTAATTAAGGTTGCACGAAGTTCAGTAAAAATTAGAATCTCACCAATTTTTTAAAGAATAATTACGATTTTTGGGATTCTTCGAAAAAATATCACAAATGAACAATACACAAAACTATATCTCCTCGCATAAAGAACAGTTCTTGAATGAACTTTTAGATCTGTTAAGGATCCCTTCTATTTCTGCCGATCCGGCTTATGCAAAAGATGTAGAAAAAACAGCACACCTGATCGCCGAACAGTTTACGACACTTGGATTGGACAAAGTAGAAGTTTGTGCTACTAAAGGCCATCCGATCGTTTATGGAGAAAAGATCATTGATCCAGCATTGCCTACAGTTTTGGTTTATGGACACTATGATGTTCAGCCAGCGGACCCGATAGACCTTTGGACTGATCCTCCCTTTGAACCAGTTATCAAGAAAACTGAGATACATCCTGATGGTGCCATCTTTGCACGTGGAGCTTGTGATGACAAAGGACAAATGTTCATGCATGTTAAGGCGGTCGAAGCGATGATGAGATCTGGTGAATTGCCATGTAATGTTAAGTTCATGATCGAAGGTGAAGAAGAAGTTGGAAGTGATAACCTTGAAGAATTTGCTTTGAATAACGTTGAAAGGTTAAAAGCAGATATAATTCTGGTTTCTGACACCGGAATGCTTGCCAATGACGTTCCTTCAGTTACTACAGGATTAAGAGGCTTATCCTATGTTGAAGTTGAAGTAACCGGACCAAACAGAGACCTTCATTCAGGATTATACGGAGGTTGTGTAGCCAACCCGATCAATATTCTCACAAAGATGATCGCTTCGTTGCACGATGAAAACAACAGAATTACCATCCCAGGTTTTTATGATAAAGTGATCGAACTTTCTAATGAGGAAAGAGCAGAAATGGCAAAAGCGCCATTTTCCCATGATGCATATTGCAAGGCACTGGATATTGAAGATACATACGGTGAGAAAGGATATTCAACTATGGAGAGAGGTTCTATCCGCCCAACACTTGATGTGAATGGAATATGGGGTGGATATATCGGCGAAGGTGCCAAGACAGTAATCGCATCGAAGGCATATGCAAAAATTTCTATGCGTTTAGTTCCGGATCAGAATCCAAACGAGATCACTAAATTATTCATGGATCACTTTACATCGATCGCACCGAAAGGAACAAAAGTAAAAGTGACTCCTCATCACGGTGGAGAAGCGGCGGTTACTCCGATTGATTCAATTGCGTACAAAGCCGCATCCATTGCCTATGAAGAAACATTCGGTGTTAAACCTATTCCGGTAAGAAGTGGAGGAAGTATTCCGATCGTGGCGATGTTCGAAAAAGTTCTTGGATTGAAAACCATCCTGATGGGATTCGGTTTGGATAGCGATGCGATCCATTCTCCGAACGAACATTACGGATTATTCAATTTCTACAGAGGGATCGAAACAATTCCTTATTTCTACAAGCACTTTACAGAATTATCGAAATAATGAAAACACTAAGGTGGGTATTACCCCTAATGTTGTTGATACAATCTTGTGCACTTAAAGCTCCGGAATTCAGAGGTTCAGAAGGATTCAAAATGGAAGGCAGAGAAGGCAATGAAATCAAGTTCAATGCTGGTGTAAAAGTTTATAACCCGAATTGGTTTGGCGTGAAATTGAAAAAATCGAAAGTAGAGGTCTACCTGGAAGACCAATACATGGGTATCCTTTCATTGGAGAAAAAGGCAAAAATGAAAGCCAACAGAGAATCCACTATTGAGTTTCCATTAAAGATGGCGCTTGAAGATGGTGCTTTGATTACAGCATTAAAATACTCCATGAAGGATGAAGTCAATTTGATCGTCAAGGGTAAAGTGAAAGGTGGAGTATGGATAATTTCAAAGAAAATTGAAGTGAACGACACCATAAAGGTTCCTGGGAAGAACCTCAGAGGTAAATTTTAAGTACTGAAAGAATGAAGATCAAAGAAGCCGTTTTCGTCATCTCGAATGAAGATTACAAGAAATGTCCAAGTGATGGACGACCTGAATACGCGTTCATTGGTCGATCGAACGTTGGTAAATCCTCTTTGATCAATATGCTTACCGAGAAAAAGGGACTTGCCAAAACATCCGGAAAGCCCGGTAAAACTCAATTGATCAATCATTTCCTCATCAATGACGAATGGTACATTGTCGATCTTCCTGGTTATGGTTATGCGAAGGCATCGAAGACTGCACGATACAAATGGGAAAAATTCATTTCCGAATACCTGACTCAAAGAGAATCCTTAGTGAATCTTTTCGTACTAATTGATTGTCGGTTGGAACCACAAAAGATCGATCTTGAATTCATGAACTGGTGCGGAGAAAAAGGCATTGCTTTCTCGATGGTATTCACCAAGATCGATAAATTGTCGAGTTCGGCCCTACAGAAGAATCTCGCCAAGTATAAAAAGGAAATGCTTAAATACTGGGAGGCACTTCCTCCATTGTTTACGACTTCAAGCGAGTCTGCTTTCGGGAAAGAAAAGATCCTGAACTATATCGAAACGATCAATTCTCAATTATAATTTCCCGATCTCGAATAGAGATTTCGAATTACCAATTACTTTTGTGCCCATGGAACAAAAAGAAGACAAATTAAAGGAGGTTATCTCCCACGCAAAGGAATACGGATTTGTTTTTCCGTCATCAGAGATCTATGATGGTTTAGCTGCTACCTATGATTATGGACAGTTGGGTTCTGAATTGAAGAACAACATCAAATCGTACTGGTGGAAAGCGATGGTGCAAATGCACGAAAACATCGTTGGTATCGATGCTGCGATCTTCATGCATCCTACCACTTGGAAAGCATCTGGTCACGTTGATGCCTTTAATGATCCTTTGATCGACAATAAAGATTCCAAAAAGAGATACAGAGCTGATGTCCTGATCGAAGAACACATCGAAAAGATCCGTCAGAAGATCGATAAAGAAGTTGAAAAAGGACAAAAGAAATTTGGCCCTTCTTTCGATGAGGAACAATTCCGCAATACCAACCCGAATGTGTTGCGCAACATGGACAAGATTAAAAGTATCGAGGACAGAATGCGTGAAACTTTGGAGAACAATGATCTTGAAGGGGTATACAATCTGATCGTAGATCTGGAGATCGCTTGTCCGATCTCGGGTTCGAAGAACTGGACGGAAGTAAGACAGTTCAATTTGATGTTCTCCACAGAATTAGGTTCGGTAGCTGGAGATGCAGCGACGATATACTTGAGACCGGAAACGGCTCAAGGTATTTTTGTAAACTTCCTGAACGTTCAGAAAACGGGACGTATGAAGATCCCATTTGGAATTGCACAGATCGGTAAAGCGTTCAGAAATGAGATCGTAGCAAGGCAATTCATCTTCCGTATGCGTGAATTCGAGCAGATGGAAATGCAATTCTTCTGTCGTCCGGGAGAAGAAATGAAGTGGTACGAATACTGGAAAGAAACTGGTGCAAAGTGGCACAAAGCGCTTGGTTTAGGAGATAATCTTTATCGTTTCCACGACCACATTAAGCTTGCACATTATGCAAACGCAGCTTGCGATATCGAATTTGATTTCCCAATGGGCTTCAAGGAGCTGGAAGGAATTCACTCTCGAACAGATTTCGATTTAAAACAACACGAATATCATTCAGGAAAGAAATTACAGTACTTTGACCCTGAACTGAACCAAAACTACGTTCCTTATGTAGTAGAGACTTCAGTAGGACTTGACAGAATGTTCCTGGCCGTATTGAGCTCTGCATACAAGAATGAAAAACTGGAAGATGGAAGTGAAAGAGCAGTTCTTTCTATCCCTCCTGCCCTCGCTCCATATAAGGTTGCTATTATGCCATTGACGAAAAAAGATGGCCTACCTGAAAAAGCAAGAGAGATCATTGATGAACTAAAGTTTGATTTCCAGTGTCAATACGATGAAAAAGACTCGATCGGTAAGCGATATAGAAGACAAGATGCCATTGGAACTCCGTATTCAGTGACAGTGGATCATCAGACACTTGAAGATAATACCGTAACGATCAGAGACAGAGATACGATGGAACAGATCCGCATTTCTGTGGATCAATTGCATTCCATGATCGATCAGAAAGTGAACATGAAGACACTCTTGAAAAACTAACTAAGAAAGGCCGCGATTGCGGCCTTTTTATTCAGTTGTAATTTACAATATTTCCTTTTCGAAGGTATTCTTCGAACACCAACCGCAAGCGCTCCATTTTTTTCTGAGCTTCGGTGTCGCCAAACTCGGCTAACCGTTTCAATTTATAGTAGGTGTCCAACGTATGACCAAAAAGATCCTGCTCAATACGCTCCTTGATCTCAGAGATCTGATAATTCATGCCGATCAAAAAATGTTCGATCTCTCCCAATTCAGCAAGCTCCTCCTTGGTTACATTCGTTTTCTTTAACAAAGAAGAATAGCGAGGCAACACTTCATTCAATGTCTGAATGAACCGTTCCAATTCTCTATTTAACTCTTCCTTATTATGACTGAAATCGTTCATGCATCTATCGTTATTCATCGAAATATAATTAATTATTGCTTGCCTCTACAACCATTTCATTTTTTTAACAAATCAATTTCGTGACCTCTAAGGAATCAAAGACCTTATCTTTGCAATATGGCAGGCATTTATGTCCATATTCCTTTTTGCAGAAAAAAATGTTCGTACTGTGACTTTCATTTCAGTACCACTTTCTCAGGATATAGAGATCGAATGATCAATATGATCACCAAAGAGATCACGACACGAAGGAATGAATTCTCCGGTGAATCAATTGAAACGATCTATTTTGGAGGAGGGACACCAAGCCTGCTTACAATTCAAGAACTCGAGCTCATCCTTCAAGCGATCTACTCGAGTTACGAGGTAACAAATGATGCTGAAATAACTCTGGAGGCAAATCCGGAAGATATTTCACCTGATTCGTTGAAAGTCTGGCGAAAGGTAGGAGTCAATCGATTGAGCATAGGGATCCAATCATTTCGCGAACAGGATCTTCAATGGATGAATCGATCGCATACTGCTGAGCAATCAAAACAGGCTGTTGAATGGGCACAAAAAGCTGGTTTCACAAACATTACGATCGACCTTATCTACGGACTACCCAACCTCAGTATAGCGGATTGGGAAAATCATCTGCAAATGGTATTTGACCTTTCTGTAGATCATATTTCAGCCTATTGTCTGACCATCGAAGAAGGGACTGCGCTGAATAACTGGGTAAAAAAAGGAAAGATTCATCCTGCAGGAGAAGAAATCCAGAGCAAACAATTTGATTGTATGATCGAATTAATGGGCCAGAACGGCTATGAGCAATATGAGATCTCTAATTTTGCCCGCGATCAAAAATATTCGAAACACAATTCAGCCTATTGGACCGGAAGATCTTATTTAGGTTTTGGACCCTCTGCCCACTCATTTGATGGAATTTCAAGAAGATGGAACATATCCAACAATGCGCAATACATGCAAGGTCTGGAAACGGAGAACAACTACTTTGAAACTGAAGAACTTTCACATCAGGACCGTTGGAACGAGTTGATCATGACCGGCTTAAGAACGAAATTCGGCGTAGATCTTCAAACCCTGTATTCATTGTTCCCTCCGGATGAAGAGTTTATGCAAACATTAACTTTCTGGGAAGAACAGGAGATGCTGACCATTCAAAACCAAAGGATCCTACTCACCCCACAAGGCAAAATACTTGCCGATCGGATCGCTTCCGAATTGTTCAAAACCAATTAAATAAATACTTTTAAGTCAAAGTCATATCATGAAACAGAGCATCATCATTACATTTTTGCTATTTCTTTTCAACTTCAATTCAATTGCTCAAAAGCAAGTGATCGACCACAATGCCTACGACGGGTGGAAAAAAATTGAAAATGCGATCCTATCAAATGATGGCAGATATGTTTCATACGAGATCACACCTCATCGCGGTGATGGTTTCATTTATCTGTACGATTCAGAAAAGGACAAACTGGATAGTCTGCCCAGAGGGAAAGGAGCAAGATTCTCGCATGATGGAAAATTACTTGTCTTTAAAATCACCCCTGGATTTGACACTTTGCGCACATGCGAATTGGATAAGGTCGATAAAAAGAAATGGCCAAAGGATACATTGGGTGTATGGTTGCTGGAAAAGGATTCCTTGATCAAATTTGCCAAAATAAAATCCTTCGACCTGGCAGAAAAAGGAGACCTGTTAAGCTTTGTTTCTGAAGAAAATAAACTCGACTCCGAGCAAGTTAGTAGTGAGCCTAAAAAGAAAAAGAAACACATCTGCAAGAAGAAAAAGAAAAAGGACACCGAGGAAGCGTACAAATCAGACGGGACTGTCCTTACCATATATGACCCAAAAACCGGACAATCCAAACAGTTCAAGGATGTTACCGAACACACGATTAGTGAGAAAGGAGAGCACGTTGCTATTGTTCAGCATAAAAAAACCAAAACCGACTCCGTTTACCTAATGATCACCGACCGCAGCGGCAATGAGTTGCGTTCATTTGGTGCGACCAAATCCTACAAGCAGCTTGTGTTCTCACCCAATGAAGCATGGTTCAGTTACTATGAAAGTGCAGATACAGCCAAGCAAAAACAGCATCAGCTGCACTTGTATTCGTTTACCGATAAAACGCTTTTTTCAATTGCAGACACACTTTCCGGGATCCTTCCCGAAAGGAAAGCGGTTTCTGAATCGTTCAAACCTGTATTCTCAGAAAACGGAAAATACTTCTTTTTTGGATCATCCGACCGTGTTCTTCCAGAGGAAAAAGATACCCTTTTAGAAAGTGAAAAAGCGAAAGTCGACATCTGGCACTATGAGGATCACAGAATTCAACCACAGCAGCTCAAAGAGTTGAAAAGAGATGAACGAAAAACGGATCTTTATGTGTATCATCTGAACAACGGACAGATCATTAATGTAAACAATGATACATTAAACGCTTATGTTTCAAGATTTACGGATGGCGAATACATTTTAGGTAGCTCCGAGGAGTTATACGCTATTCAGAATAACTGGGATATGCCTGATCGAAAGGATCATTATCGCATTAACCTGTTCACCGGGGAGAAGGAGCTGATTCGATCGGAGGTACGCACAGGAGGTGAACTTTCACCGGATGGGAAAAGCTTTCTTTATTTTAATGAACTCAAAGGTCAGCATCACATCATTGATATTGAATCCGGTATTGAGAAATGTTTGACTTGTGGAACTACAGGTGTAAAGTGGCAAGACGATGTGAACGGAATGCCAATGATCGCTTCGCCATACGGGGTACTTGGATATTCAAGAGATCGAAAAAATATTCTGATCCAATCCGAATATGATCTTTGGGCGTATGACCTTAGTACGGAAAAATTAAACAATCTGATATCGACTATCGGTTCTGAGAAAAGAACAAAAATCTCTTTGATCAACTGGGAAAGGGATTCAAGCACAATTCAACTCAATGGATCTATTCTCAGAGGTTTTGATGAGATCACCAAAGATGAGGTGTATTACAAGTTCATAGAACATGGTGATCATAATGATATGATAGAGATCTACCGAACTGCACACAAAAATGTGCAGCTTTCAAAAGCTGAAAATTCAGATGAACTCATACTACGAGAAATGTCAGTGAGTGAATACCCTGAAGTTCAATTGACCAATACTTCCTTTGAAAAGCGCAAGCAGATCTCAATCACCAATCCGCAGCAAGGCAATTACAACTGGGCCAATGTGAGATTAATCGAATGGAAAAGTTATTCAGGAATTCCTCTGGAGGGATTGATCTATACTCCTGAAAATTTCGATCCGGAAAAGAAATATCCATTAATGGTCTATTACTACGAGACCTACTCTGAGAATCTGCATAATCACTATGTTCCTAAACCAACCGCATCGATCATTTATCCGACAGAATATGCCTCTTCTGGATATATTGTCCTGATCCCGGATATCAGATACAAGGAAGGTCACCCGGCAAAATCAGCATACGACTGTATCATGAGTGCGACCGATCATGCCTTAAAACTTTATCCGAACATTGACTCAACACGCATGGGACTGCAAGGTCAAAGCTGGGGAGGATATCAAACGGCACAGCTCATCACAATGACCAATCGATACAGAGCAGCAATGGCAGGTGCTCCGGTATCCAATATGTTCTCTGCTTATGGTGGCATCCGTTGGGGAAGCGGAATGAATCGTCAGTTCCAGTATGAGAGAACTCAAAGTCGAATCGGTAAAACGATTTGGGAAGCTCCAGAGTTGTATATTGAGAATTCACCATTGTTCCACCTTCCTAATGTCAATACCCCATTACTGATCATGCACAATGATGAAGACGGTGCCGTTCCATGGTATCAGGGAATTGAATTGTACACGGGAATGAGACGATTGGGTAAACCTTGCTGGTTATTAAATTACAATGGGGATGATCATAATCTGATGAAAAATGCCAATCGTATTGACCTTAGTATCCGTATGAAGCAATTTTTTGATCATTATTTACAGGGTCAACCTGCTCCACTGTGGTTAACGGAGGGTATTCCAGCACTTAAAAAGGGAAAGGAACAAGGTTATGAGCTTCAGGAATCGCATTGATCCTTTATCGATCGGATTGATTTTATTGGTCCTCGTTATTTCTTTTTTAAGTCTACAACCTAAGGACGGCCCAATAGAGATCGAGATTAATGATAAACTGGGGCACTTCTTGGCTTATTCAGCTTTAACATTAAATGCAGGATTGGTCTTTTCGAAAAGAGCATGGGTCGGTGTCCTTATTTTTGGATATAGTTTAATGCTTGAATCGCTACAAAACTTCATTCCGGGAAGGATCTTTTCGATCTATGACCTGATCGCAAATACAGCAGGAGTTTTATTCGGAACAACAATTCTGGCTATCTTTGGAAGCACGATCCTGAGGATCTGTATAAAACTCAAACTCACATCCCGAAGCACCTGATTATGGAAAAGCTTAAGAATTTTATCGACGGAAAATATGTAGAACCAATAGCAGGAAACTACATTGACAATTATGAACCAGCAACAGGTAAAGTATATTGTCTGATCCCGAATTCCGATGCTCAGGATGTAGAAATGGCCGTTCAGGCGGCAGAAAAAGCATTTCCTATCTGGTCAGCAATGAGCACCGAAGAGCGGTCTGCTGTAATGGTGCGAATATCAGAAGGGATCGAGAGAAGAATGGATGAATTTGTTGCTGCAGAATCAAGAGATAATGGAAAACCATTAACCCTTGCAGCGCATGTGGATATACCTCGTGCAGTATCCAATTTTCATTTCTTTGCAACAGCGATCATTCACTTTGCTTCTGAGTCCCATTACATGGAAGGCGTTGGAGTGAATTACACCATGCGCAAACCGTTAGGTATTGTGGGTTGTATTTCTCCATGGAACTTGCCTCTGTATCTTTTTTCCTGGAAAATTGCTCCTGCACTTGCCTCAGGAAATTGTGTTGTAGCAAAACCTTCAGAGATCACCCCTTATACTGCCTATTTGTTAGGACAAGTCTGTAAAGAAGCGGGTATGCCTGATGGGGTACTCAATATTTTGCATGGTGAAGGGGGAAGTGTTGGTGATGCCATTGTGAAACATCCAAAAGTGAAAGCAATTTCCTTTACAGGAGGTACAAAAACAGGAGAATACATCGCAAGAACTGCCGCACCGATGTTCAAGAAGTTATCACTTGAGCTTGGTGGCAAGAATCCGAATATCATATTTGCGGACTGTGATTTTGATGACATGCTGAGTACAACTTTACGTTCGTCATTTGCAAATCAGGGTCAGATCTGCTTGTGTGGATCCAGGATCTTTGTCGAAAGACCGATCTATGAAAAGTTCAAGAAAGCCTTTGTTGAGAAGGTTGAAAATACAGTGGTTTCCTATCCGACGGATAAACACGCAAAATTAGGAGCAGTGGTTTCTAAACCTCATATGGAAAAAGTAATGTCTTATGTCGAATTGGCAAAAGAGGAAGGTGGAACTGTACTTACTGGCGGTCATCGCGTGATCATGGAAGGAGAATATTCAGAAGGATATTACCTTCGTCCAACGGTGATCGAAGGTTTGGCATACGATTGCCGCACAAATCAGGAAGAGATCTTTGGCCCTGTAGTGACGATCACGCCTTTTGATACAGAAGAAGAAGTCTTAATGATGGCCAATTCAACACAATATGGACTTTCTTCTACCCTATGGACCAATGACTTGAAAAGAGCACATCGTATGGCCGATAAAATTCATGCAGGGATCGTTTGGATCAACTCATGGCTGGTAAGGGATCTTCGCACGCCATTTGGTGGCGTAAAAGCATCCGGTGTGGGAAGAGAAGGTGGCTGGGAAGCACTTCGCTTCTTCACAGAACCAAAGAACGTTTTCATTAAATATTAAGCAATAAAAAAGGGCGGTGTTACCGCCCTTTTTCTTTATACCAATCAATTACTTGATCACCATTCTCTTAATTGTACTTCCGTTCTCAGTCGAAACTTCTACCAGATAAATTCCTGCAGAAAGATCTAATTGAATATTCGCTTGAGAAGCACCGATTAGTTTTGACATGATTTCCTGACCTGAAACATTCATCACTTTAACAGAGGTGATGTTCATTCCAATCGCGTCGATCACAAACTGTCCATTCGATGGGTTTGGATACAACTTGATCACTGAAGCATTGAAATCATCCAATCCTGCTCCACTTCCACCTTCTACATTTCTTACCGTTGTAGATTCATCTCCTCCAAAGTCAACCGGATTCAATGTGTAAAGTGTTGCTCCTGAATTACTCAATAGAGAAAGTGAACCATTTGTTCCTCCCCACTGCTGAGAGTCAACTCCATCACCATAGTAGTCATAGATGCTGAATGTGTAACAATCCAAAGCAGGTAATGTTACGTTCCATGAATATGAATTATTAGCGGTCAAAGCATTTGTCGGGTCAGCTGTCGGATTAGCATTACCTGTTCCGAAGTTTCCGTCAACGTTTTCATTTCCTTCAGACCAAACAACATTTCCCAGAGAGTTCGTGATCTCCATATATGTTTCTTCCGGATAATCATCTGTTAAGAAGTTTACCGTAAGTGTCACCATCGTCTCAGGAATTGCATTCACAGTAATGTTTGTGGTTGCGTTATTATTCGCAAGGTTTTCATCTGTCGAACCATTAGGAGAGACAACGTTCACAGACATTGTGTGTGAACCTACAGCCAACGATACAGTTGGTAAAGTAACCACTTGAGTTTGCCATTGAGCAAGCGATCCACTCCAGTTATAAGTTTGAGTCGCTCCACCATCAATTGAATACTCGATAATTGCACTTGTCAATGTCGAGGTGCCTGAATTGGAAAGATTCATTGTAGGTTCGAAATCCGTCCCACAAATAATGACTTCTGAAAGTGTTAGTCCAGCCACTCCCGCGTCAATTGCTGCAGCTGTTGCTCCAGAAGGATCGTAACCATCGATGAACTGTGCTCCAGTTGTGTTTGGGTCTAACCAAGTCACCAAATGATTTGTACTGTTACTTCCAGATGGGTTCCAAGAATTAGAAACTCTTCCATAATAATCAGGAGCCGAAAGGTTCGAGCATGAAGCACCTCCACCCCAAAGCTGTCCAATTATTCTATGGTTCTGATCAAACAATGGTGATCCAGAGGACCCACCTTCAGTTGTTGTATTTCTGTCCCATTCAACTGTCCAGGTCGAGTTCGCTTCTGTAGATCCCATTCCTTGAGAGATAGCCGGAGCAGCATCGTCAAAAGAGATCTTTTTAATGTCTCCAGAAGGATGGTGGATACATACTGTTGAACTTGGAATCACACCTGATTTGTCCCAACCCGAAAAGTAAGGATTATAAGCCGCTGGAACAGTTCCGCCCACAAGACCACCTGTGATCTCAACCAAACAGAAATCAGAAGGAGTTCTTCTCGATCTTAATACTGCGCCGGACAAAGACTGGAAAGTAGGAGAAGAACCAGGGTTTGTACATGCGGTTGCCTGCCAATTGAATCTGAAAACCCAATTCGCTGGATTGCTATAACAGTGATTCGCTGTTAGGACATATGGTTTACCATCATTTAATGTATTATTTATCAAAGCTCCAGAGCAGAATCCTGAACCACCAGAAACGAGCATTACAGCACTATTTCTCTCATTCGTCCAAGAAGCTCCATCAGGGCAATTAACATTCATATTACAGTTCCCAGAACCTCCAAATGCTTTCTCAATGTATTCGCCTGCTGTGCGGTATCCGTGAGTAACCATACCAACTTGAACAGACCCAACGCGATTTGCATCATAGTTATAAGAGGGTACAAAATACTCTACAATAACTGTATTTCCAGGAACTAATTCAGTTCCTAACTGTCCTTCATACAAGTGATATGCTGTAAATTTCCCTAAAATGAAATCTTTCTGTGGATTATATACGAACAATTCATTTCCTTCAGGGATCTCAGTATTGTCGAATGTCAAATTCACCGTTAAAGCATCCTGACATTTCAATTTCAATAACCATACTCTTCCTGCTGGAATATCGTACCATGAACCTGAATTATTCAAATTCAATGACGTGTAATTGTTGAACCCGAAACGCCACGGACCTGTCTTCTCAATATCATTGATCTCATCTTCCAGTCTAAGCGCTTCAATGTCCGGTTGAGCGAAAACCCTTGTGTCGATTTCCTTGAAACCGTTGCTTAATTTTTCACCCTTGGGTAAACCTCCGTCACCCTGTTGAGCGAAGGACCATCCGAAGAACAATGATCCTACGATAATCAGTACTTGTTTTTTCATATTTCTAGTTTAGCTTGTTTACTTTTTAATACGCTTAATACTGCATCCTCTTGGTAATGACTCCTTTGTAGACACCTTCAATCCAGAACCAATTTCCCCCATTGCATTTGCAAGATAAGAAATATCCTCCGTTCGTTGACTGTCCCAAGAATTATCAATACTACCGGAATAAACTAATTTCAGATCCTTATTGAAAAGAAAAATATGCGGTGTCGTTTTCGCGCCGAAAGCATCAGCTAGTTTTGAATCCATGTCAAGCAAATATGACATTTTGTACCCTTTTTCACTGGCTCTTGTTTTCATTGCTTCAAATGAATCTTCATTTTCTCTTTTTGCTTCATTTGAATTGATGAGAGTCATCCCTATTTTCAAACTGTCCGCCAATATTTTCAAATCGTTGTACTGGATTTCCCAACCCGCAAACTTATCATTCCCCACCACGAAAGGACAAGTGTTACAGGAGAAAACAACCAATAACCCATTCTCCCTATTCAGATCCTTCAAAGAATAATTCTGAATATCGATATTCTGAAGTTTCACATCACTCATCGGTGCCTCCTTTCCAATTTTAAGAGGTTTTGGTGACTTGTCCTTCATTTGTAATGACGAAAACGAAACCAATAAAGTTGGCAACGTTACAATGAGCATAAAATGGATTAACTTCTTCATCTTCTTTTTAATTTAACCTTCAAACAACTATTTTTAGCACATTGTTTGTACAAAGCGACAACAAATTACAAAAATCTATGAGAAAACCGATCCTACTTTTTTTCCTTCTTTCATTGCTAAATTGTGCTGCGCAAGAATTTTCAATCCCAGCAGAGGATTATCCTTTTTTTGACGCAGTGGAATGGAAAGGCATGGGCACCATGCTTCTAAACAGAGATCCTTCAGGTGTAAAAAGAAAGATCAACATCACAATGGTTGGAGAACAAACTACTTCTGTTTGGCAGCAAAGCTTTAATCCATCAGGAAAAGATTATTTCTACATTGCAGGAGAAAATGCCAGATATGTCTATTTCCTGGATCAATTACAGCCTGTTGATGGAAAGATCTTTTTTCATCAGGTCAATAGTGCGGGAAACATAAAGAGCTCATCAGCTTTATTGAGTTCTGCCATTAAAAAAATGGGAAGCTATGATATCAATGAGATGTCAATGACAGATATTATCACGACCGATAAAGCCTTGGTATTTTTAATGAGATGGAACAATAAAAAGGAAAAAAAACATGTTGACTTTATGGTTACAATGACCCATCACAATATGTTATTGTATGCTACGATCATCGGCAAGATTGATGATGCCATGTTGAAAGACACTAAATATGGACACTGGGGATATTCTGGTTTCGGTGAGGATGAGATCTATTTTACAACACCCGATTATCAAGACAAAAAATCTGGATGGACCATACGCGCATTTACGTCAAAAGCACAATTAAAAGAGTCGATTTTCCTTGAGGGAGGAATGAACTTTACATCAGTTTCTCTTTCAGCTTCTGGAACTACAGGCGGGTTCTATTTAAAAACAAAAGAAAATACAGCTGGTAAAGTCTTTTACAATAAAGGAAGTTATTATCTGGTTGGAATACAGTCATCTCAACTGGAAACCTACACGTTGAAAAGTGGGAAATGGCAAAAACTTCAAAGTGCTGCGTTCTCTACACTAAATGCCAAAAAGGGAATTACTGACTTTACGGCAATATGCTTTAACGAAGGGATTGCGTGCACATTGGAAGGAAAAATGTATTTGCTTCCCACAACGGGAAGTGTCATTGTAAATTCACCAACCGATCGCACCACTTTTAACCCAAGTAGTTTCCTTATCAAGGATCCCAAATCGAGTTTTGCAGTATCTTTGTCTTCCAGTAATTTATTCATGGACCCTTCACAACTAAATAGGCAGGGTGAACTAAAATTTGAATTAATCAAGAAATGATCGTTGGTATTTGCGGAGGAAGTGGTTCAGGTAAAACAACCTTGCTTGACAAGCTTTCTGAATATTATGCTTACTTAAATCCTTCTGTGTTTTCAATGGACAATTATTACAAACCCATTGAAGAACAGGCAATTGACAAAAACGGAAAAGTTAATTTTGACTTACCTACCGCTTTGGAAGAAAGACGACTTGTGGATGATCTATATCGTCTACTTCAAGGAGAAGAAATTATGGTTAAAGAATACCATTTCAACGCACCTCCTGACCTGGATACTACGATCATCATCAAACCATCCAAATTAATTATTGTGGAAGGACTGTTTCTTTTTCATTACGAAAAGGTAAGATGCATTCTCGACTATTCGATCTTTATTTCTGTTAGTCCGGAAGAACAACTTGACCGAAGGATAAAAAGGGATCAGGAGAACCGAGGCTACAGCAAAGAGGAAATTCTCTATCAATGGGAGCACCATGTGATGCCTTGTTACCACAATTATTTGCTGCCGTATCAGAGTCTTGCAGATTTCAGATTCAGAAATGATAACCATGCTGAAAAGGATTTTACTAAATTGACCCTTGAGATCGACAATCGTCTCGAAATGGTCAATATAACTTCATGAACAGGATCAAGAAATACCGATTATTGCTACTTGCCTTACTGAGCAGTTTCACTTTTGTAGCATACCGGTATTCTGTTCTTCATCCAGATCTACGTAATTCGGCCAAAATATTTCAGACTACATTTCTTGAGTTAGAAAAAAAGCTAGACCGTTCTCTACAGATCAATTCAAAGGAACTTGATCGGAACACAGACTTTGGAAGTTGGAAAAACCTTAGCTCTTATGACGGTATAGCCATCCATTATTACAGAAATGATTCCTTGATCTACTGGAACACTAACCAGGTTCCTATTTCCCAATTTGCTGATGCCCATTTTCCTTCGGATGGGGTAGTTCGACTACAAAATGGTTGGTACTACACTAAGTACGTAAAAAAAGACGGATATATTCTGAGTAGTTCATTTCTGATCAAAAATGAATTTCCTATTGAAAATGACCAGCTTCAAAATTCTTTTTCCTCTCCGTTTAATGAAGATTTCAAGGCTCATATTGTTCCAGAAAAAACGGCTAATGGCTACCCTATCTCTAATGCAGAAAATGAATTCCTTTTCTCAGTAGAACCCGATGAAGAAATTCTACCTACCCATATCGAAAGTCTCATCACCAGTTTTTTTCTCTTCTCGGCATTATTTTTCTGGCTTGGGTTATTGAGAATCCTTATTAAAAGGAACAAACCTGTATTCGGATGGGGTTTTATCCTAGGAATCCCCATCGTTCAGATCCTTCTCATCAAAGTTCAGTTTCTTTCTTTCATGGATCCGTTTGAGATCAGTGACGTAAGTTTATACGCTAGTAACGAGTATTATCCAAATTTCACTTATTTCCTTTGGAATCTGATCCTATTATCGTTTGTTCTTTTTAATGCGGGCGACCTGATCTCCAGATCCTCAAAAAGGCAACAATTTGTAACCGGATATTTTGTTATTCCTGTTTTCCTTATTCTCTGGTATCTTCTTGCTCTTCAGATCGAAGACCTGATCTTAAACTCATCAATTCCTCTACAGGTCGATCAGCTTTTTACGTTGAACAGCTATTCGTTTATGGCGATCTTCTCAATTGGCTTGACCTACTATTCCATGCATCATTTACTTTCATCGAGTATCAAGGCGATCTGTCAGCAGAGTGCTCGTATTTCGATGTTCACGACCTATACGTTTATCATAGGTGTTCTTTATTTCATCTTTGATATATCCTTTGGGCAAGAAGTACTTTTTGTTGCCCTCTTTCCCTTGATCACAACACTCGTGATCATCTATCAGCATTTTAAAAATGATAAAAATTCCGTTTTGGCCTACGGTATTTTAATCCTGATCCTTTTTTGTGGTTCACAGGCTTCTGTATTTACAAACATCAACAATAAAAAAGAAAAAGGCGAACGAGAATTATATGCTAACCAGCTCGCAACGGAAAAAGACATTGTTACCGAGATCGAATTCACGAATATTGAAAACCGAATTGAAAAAGATCAATTTATACTTCGTTTTCTTCAATCTCCAAAGAATATGGAGATTGACGACTTTGAAGATGCAATGGAACGTCGATTTTTCCATGGTCACTGGGAACGATATGATATAGATCTCAATTTGTTTGACAGTGTGGGTGTTTCAGTGATCATGGATGAAAACCAGAATTTCAGTATTTCTGAAATGGATCATGTGATTGCCGATCATTGTTCAGAATCAGAATTTAACCCTTCCGTCTTTTATGTCAATGACAATATCAATCAATATTCCTATGTCATTCGAAAGAAAATCTTCGTTAGTGGAAGATTTAACGGAACGTTGATCGCGGCTATGCGCTCTAAAAAAATTCCGGAAGAAATCGGTTTTCCACGTTTATTGATCTCATCAAAGGCCAATGTTCTTGAACCCCTTGAAAACTATTCGATCGGAAAATATTATCAAGGAAAATTGAATAACAAATATGGAGCATTTGCCTTTCCTTCAGACGTAAAAGAGCTGAAGAAATGGAGAACAACCAATGGGTATTATGATACAGATGACTACAGTCACTACATCTTGTATCAGTCATCTGTCAATACCATAGTGCTTTCTACTCCACTGATCACATGGGTAGAAAATCTGACCTCCTTCTCTTATCTTTTTTGCTTTTTTGGTCTACTACTATTACCAGTACTTTTCGATAAAAACAATGGATACAGCTTTTATTCAGGTAAACTGGGCATTGCAATGCGCGTCCAATTGATCCTGATCGGATTGGTATTCATCACCCTGCTCGGGTTTGGATTCGGAAGCGGAATCTTTATTAAAGATCAATACTTTGAATATACCAACGGTGTAATTAGAGAACGAATGTCTTCTGTTTACACAGAGATCAAAGGAAAGATCGGTTCAAAGAAAGAGCTTGATCTTGCAAAGGACGGTAGCTATCTGAATTTTTTATTGAAGAAGTTTTCTAAAGTCTTCGTCACGGACATCAATATCTATAATCATCAAGGTGTTTTATTGGCTTCATCACGCCCGAAATTATACAACTATGGTCTACTGAGCGAACAGATCAATCCGGAGGCATACTTTGCCCTGAAAGAACGATCAAAGAGTGAGTTTATTCACCAGGAAAATATCGGTAATTTAAAATACTCGTCCGCCTATCAGCCTTTTCTCAATAATGAAAACAGCATGCTTGGTTATTTAAACCTGCAACACTTTGGACAACAGAAAGGTTTTGAAGATCAGATCCAACGATTCCTTGTGTCGATCATTAATGTTTTTGTCCTATTGTTAGCCATTTCGGTGGTACTCTCCATCTTTGTTTCCAATTGGGTGACGGCACCTCTTCGACTTATCCAGGAAAGCTTTGCGGGGGTGAGATTTGATAAAACAAATCAACAAATCGATTACCAGCGTGACGATGAGATCGGTGCATTAGTGAAAGCCTATAATTCAAAGTTGGAGGAACTCGAGCTGGCTGCTCAGGAACTTGCCAAAAGCGAACGAGAAAGTGCTTGGAGAGAAATGGCTAAACAGGTTGCACACGAGATCAAGAATCCGTTGACACCCATGAAATTGAGTGTTCAACAATTAATGAGGGTGTATGATCCAGAGAATCCTGATTCTTATAAAAAACTGGAAAAAGTAAGTCAGTCGTTAATCGAACAGATCGATGCGCTGACCAAGATCGCCAATGAATTCTCCAATTTTGCCAAAATGCCTGTTCCTCATGAATCGGAGGTGAATTTAAAGGCAGTTCTCGAAAATGTGATGGAAATGTTTTCAAATGAGGAAAATATCTCGATCACGCTGGCATGTGAGGAAGAACATCCTATGATCAGAGCTGATAAAGATCAAATGATACGAGTATTCAATAATCTGATCAAGAATGGTCTTCAAGCCGTTGACGAAGATCAAAGTGCGGAGATCAATTTAAAAGTAAAAAGATCAGGTTCCAGAATTAACATCGAGATCTCAGATAATGGAACTGGTATTCCCGAGGATCTTAAAAGTAAGATCTTTGTCCCTTATTTCACGACAAAAGGTACCGGAACAGGGCTAGGGCTGGCAATGGTAAAACAGATCATTGAGATCCATCATGGATCTATTACTTATGAGTCTTCCGAAAAAGGAACTACTTTCTTTATTGATCTTCCTGCCTTATAAAACGACAAGGCCGAATCAGTGATTCGGCCAATTGTCAGAAAACCTCGCTCATCCTGAAAGGATGAACACCCTATGTATGTTGGTATACTCAGGCCAATAGTGAAAAATAAACGATCATTAGAACGTCGATCGCAACGCTGACCAAAGCTGAGGTAATGATATACCTCATCGGTGAAACAGCGAGAAGTAGACTTAGCGTCATCATTGTTGGGATAGTAACCATGATCAATGTAAATGTATTATTGATCGCACCTAATCCTACTGCTGTTCCGCCTAAGCATCCTACCACTAATAAAACCACACAGATCAATCCGAAACGATTAAATTCCGAGTCCCCCATGATCTTATCCATCCAGCTTGTTGATTGTACATTTGCTTCCATAGTAATTTCGTATTTGTATATCACAAATGTCTGTAGGATGTAAGTATAGAAATATGAGTGAGATTTTTAAAAAAACTGATTTATGTCATTAAAAAAACCCAGTTACCCGGGTCTTTCTCAAACATATTATGGTTGGTTTACTCAGCGTAAATATCTAACCAGCTGAATAGATTACCTTGAATTTAACAATATTTTCTCTGAAACAAAGCAATTATGTTAAACATTGGTCATCCATAAAATTGATTCATTTTTAAAACAAAAAAAAAGGCCGAAGCCCCCTCTTTGGTTATGAGTTTAGACTAAGTATTACTGCTTAACCACTTTAACATTTTCAATTACAGATCGTTCTTTTAGGATAAGAACTTCGTATAGCCCAGCATCAAGCTTACTAAGATCAATGCGATAGGCTTTTTTCCCGTTTTGTAATTCTGTGACAATGAAAGATGGGCCATTTACCTCTTTTCCACTTGCATCGAGAACAATAAATTCTACATTTCCACTAATATCATCTAATGCCGAAATTGAGATCAAACCATTAGTTGGGTTGGGATAAACTAACATGTTTTCATGTTCGAATTCATTGATAGATAGAAGTTCTCCCATGTTTAAACGGACCATAAGCGCTTTAGGGTTTTCCAAAATAAAATTAGCCCCATTTGCATCAAATCCTTGAACGAAGCCATTCTCTACTCGCTGACATACCCTAAACCTAACATCAGGAGATCCTCCATTGTGACATGCCGCGACAAGTATGGTATCACCTTGGGCAACAAGAATAGGAGCCGGAAATTTAAGCCCTATGCTTCCTCCATTGTCATCAAAACCTATTTGTCTTGGCAAGGTACTGCCAATAGGATTCCAAATACCGTTCACTTTTTTAAATAATTCTCCATGAATAATTGCCCCAATATTGGTGGATGTCGCTGTGACATATACAAACATTGAATCAATTACATCATTATTCAAAATTTCCATTACATTACCGACCTTGAAGGGCTGACCAGGTTGATTACTCAAATTCGAAATAAACCCTGATGGAGCATTGTTATCTGCACTAAATACAGTTCTTGTTACATTTAAAAATTCAGAAAATGAATTGTCTACAGAAAGTGCTTCAGAAGAATCTTGTTGAACATTGTAATTTACGAAATACACCAATGTATCATTGACATAATTGAATGCATCGGTCAGAACATTTTGTGATTGTGTCTGATCAATATTTATTGGATTAGAATTGATATTCCCTCCACCTTGGTCTAGTGTGACGTTTAAAAAGGCATTTTCAGCAGGCATACCCCCATCGTTGGTTATCGTCCCTCTGAAAATCAACGGAGAGTACTGGCTTTTCGGAATAAAAAAATAGGGAATTTCCATCTGCCCGGTGTAAAAGCCAGCATTGGTAAGTGAGAGGTCGTAAGAATATGCTTCTCGAACTTTTACATCATCGATCTGCCAGTAATAATGGGAACCACCATTAGATCCATCCCAATTAAACCTTAATTTGAAATTTTGTTTGTTCGAAGCCGTATCAAGAAAAGATGCAATATTGATCTTGGAAAAATAAGTCTCCGAGATCATATTTGGCTCAACTCCGGGAATACTTGCATCAAATGAGGCATATGTTAAAAAATCATTGGTTGAAACTTCCACCTTAGGAATGAAAGCATCATCACAACAGAACCTGTACTTATGCGCAAATTGAATGTATGCATAATTGATATTACTTAAATTGATCAAAGGTGAAATGAGATTTCCGCTTCGATTGATCATACTGCCGTTATTGGCCAGATCCGCATCAAAGATCGCAAATCCATTATTAACACTTTGAGAATTAATGATCTCGAGAACTCCGTTAGAGAATGGCCCTGATGGTCCATCGTCATCATGTTGCCAGATAGCAGCATCAGGACCTGAAGTTGTCCAAGAACCCAATGAATTCGCAAAGTTAGCTGAAAAGATGATTGAACCTGGAGCCTTTTCTTCAGCAATCGGTTTAGATTTTTCTTCGGGAAATTCAGTAGCTAATTCCGGTGAATAGTATGCCTTAACAGAATATGAATTCTGAGAAATTAATTGCGCATAGATACCAGTGGTAAATAAGCAAAGGACAAATACTTGGATAATTCGAATCATGTTAAAATCACTCTTTAAAAACTAACTTGTAATATACATCTTCATGATCAATCTTTTCATCCTTAATGAACAAACACAGCTCATCATTGATAAATTGTCGATCAAAGAAGAATGTTTTCTGGCATGACTCACAATTCATATCCAAATGCTGGACTGTTACGTTATTTTCTTTGACCAGTTTGGGCCCAAGTATATAAGGTAAAAGCTCATCCTTTTTAGAAGCAAGTAAGATGAGTGAATCAGATTCAATATAAATTAAACCGGCTGACATCACTGCATAATACTCAAACAAAAGATCTTCTTTTTTATCGAAATTTTTATTTAACCTGGATTCATCAATTTCGATGTACCTCAATTTCCATAATTTCTCCGAATTGTATAGTTCATATGCACTCTCCAACAATTTTTCTGACCAGCTTTTCGAATACTCCTGAACCATTAATTGTGCTGTATCTATATCCAAAACAGAATCATTTTTGGATAAGGTATCAGATAACTCATACGTCGTTTGGGCATGTAAAAAAACTGGAAATGCACAAATTAATATTTGATGAAATGTCTTATGTAATTTGTTCATTTGATCAATATTCTTAATTCTCTATATTAAAAAAAAGGGGGCCGAAGCCCCCTTTAGATTGGTTTAGATAAACTTACTGCTTAACGATTCTAATGTTTTCAACAATTCCGTTATCACCTACTACGTTTACAGAGTAAACACCAGTAGACAATTCAGTCATATCAACATCGAACGTAAGATTTTCGAAATCAGAGATGAAACCGTTGTAAACCGTAGAAATTGTTCTTCCAGTCATATCGATCATTCTGATCTCATAATTCCCTTTATCAGCAGGAGTAACAGAAATTGTAGTCATTCCAGCTGCTGGGTTAGGATACGCTGTAAGCGCAAGTACAGTGCTCAAACCAGCATTCTTCGCTGCATTTGTAGCCTGACCTACTTCAACTACTCCTGAACAAGCATTCTCTAGTTCTCCACAAGCACCCAATACACATCCGATTGCAAGGTGTGCAGGAACTGCAGACGGTGCGATACAGATTGTATGTGCGTTGTTAGGGTTTCCTGGAGGTGTCTGACACATTTCTACTCCGTAGTTGTTGCTGGTTCCTTGCTGACACTGAACATTTACTACACAGATCCATAGATCATCAGAAGCAGTACATCCGTTAGCATCTGTTACAGTAGCAGTGTAAGAACCACTATTCTCAGGACAAACAGTTACTTCCTGACCCGCTCCAGCATTCCAAGAATACGAGTATCCTGGAGTACCACCATCTGCTGTAGCGCTAAGTGTAGCACACTGCATTGGTCCGTATCCGTAGAACGTCGTTTCATCACCACCTGCATTGATTGTCAATGGAGTAGGCTCAGAAATTGAAACTGAAGTTGAAGCAGAACATCCATTAGCATCCACTACGTTATATGTATAGTCTCCTGCAGGAACTGAATAAGTTCCAGCATCGTCAGTTGAGTATGGTGCAGCACCACCCCAAGTTGAAACCGATACAGTTGAAAGATCACCGTTACAAAGGATCTCAGTATTCGATGCAGAGATATTTACCTTCGTAGGCTCAACAAGAACGATAGTCTGGCTTACTTCGTCACCAAGACACTGACGCACCATAGCATCATATGATCCTGGAGCTAAACCAGAGTATGCACCTGAAGACTGCCATGTAGCTCCTCCATCGATTGAGTATTCAATTCCTGATCCTCCTGCAGCCGAAATGTTAATTGAACCATCCGTGCTTCCGAAACAAGATACTCCGTATCCGTTGTAATCAGAATTTGAGAAAGACGCAGAAAGGTTATCTCCCGTAACATTCAATGTGTAAGCTCCAGCTCCTGTTGAAGACCAACCTTCAACAACGATGTAGTATGTTCCTACTGGAACCACCGCTGTCAATTGAGACTGTAAACCACAGAAGTCATCGTTCAATGCAATCACAGAACCTCCGTTACATGGAAGTCCGTTAGTAAGATACATGTACGTATCATACCCTGAACCACACAATGAAAGCGTATAAGTACCATGACAAGTAACATCCCACTTGATGATGTTGTCAGCAGATGCTCTTAATGATGAAGAGTTACTTGCACCAATCGTGTTTCCTGAATGAGAGAATTCATTAGAATAAGCTGCATCTTCAACAGATCTTGCAACAGCGATTGACAGTGAAGAAGAAGATCCACATGCAGACGTTAAATTCGCAGTTACTGATCCACTGTTGAAAGAAGCATCAACATTCACGTTGATTGAAGCTCCATTCGTTGCTCCATTTACTGTCATTCCAGCTGGCAATGACCAAGAGTATGTTGTTCCAGCCTCTGCACCACTTACTGTATATGTTGCAGTTGTTGCTCCAGGACCGCAGATAGAAGTTGTACCTGCAATTGATGCATTACCACCTACATTTGGAGTTACATTCAATGTGTAAGCTCCAGCACTTGAAGAAGAGAAACCTTCAACTAAAATATAGTATGTAGTACCTGCAGTGAAGTTGTATGTTAACTCAGAAGATAAACCACATGCATCATCGTTGAATGCCAATACTGATGGAGAACCACCACAAATATCCGAAATTACTTGTAGGTATGTATCATACGATGATCCACAAAGTGATACTGTGTATGATCCAGAACAAGCTGGTGTCCATGAATAGATATGATCTTGGGAAGTTCTTCCAAAATCCCAATCATTACCGGCACCCGCAGTTGAAGAACTATTGGTGTAAGGAACAGAAGTAATCTGGAAATCTCCACCACCTACACGCTGAATGTTGTAAGTTGTTGTAGTAGAACCACAAGATCCGTTGGCAGTCACTGTAAGGGTTCCTGAAGTGAATGTCGCGTTAAAAATGATGTTTCTAGTAAGAGCAGTACCTGTGTATGTACCAGCTGCACCACCTTGTTGAAGAGTCATACCAACACCGGTAGTTATAGACCATGTGTAATTAGACGCACCTGGCACTGCAGCAATTGAGTATTGAGAGTTCAATGGTCCTGCACCACAAATATTTGCAACACCTGAAACAACTGGAGCGGCCAAAGACTGACTAATAGAAATAGATCCAGAGTATCCTGAAGTACTTTCAGGGTCAAGAACAAAGTAGTACGTTGTTCCAGCTACGAGGCTCACGGTAGATGATTCTGTACCAAGGTATACATCACTCAAATAGGTTTGTGAAGATTGTCCACAAGCTGTTCCATAGAACAAGTCGACCCAAGATGATGGACCATTGTTCGTTACGTTAACTTGATATGAACCAGTGAAAGAAGGAGTAAATGTATACACTTTCTCTACACCTGGAGTTCCAAAAGGCCCATAACCATTCCAAGAACCTGTACCTGATGCAACTGAAAAGCTTGAAGCTGCACCACAAGACAGAGCTGTTGCGTTCGTACATGCCGGGTTAACTGGAGGCGCACAAGTTGAATTTACTCCAATTTGCGCTGAACCTGAAGAACCAGTTGACAAAGTTCCAGATGCGATTGTTGAACCATTCAAGGTCATTGTGTAATTCGCACCGTTCCATCCATCACCCCAAGAGTCATACATGTTCAATGTATAACATCCTGTAGGAAGACAAAGTGAGCCGTTGTAGTTAGCTCCACCGTTTGCCACCTGTGTTCCTGAAGAATTCACTAAAGTCCAAGAAACTTCTGATGGAAACGATCCCCCAGATACAGAAAACTGAACGTTATTGAACGCACATGGAGGTGGAGCAACTGGTGTAGAACTAGACCATTTTACAGTCATACATGAAGACTGTGTTGTACAGTTAAACTTGTTGATCAATACACGAACTGTACCTGTAAATGGAGCTGTCCATGGAGCAGTTTGTGACTGTAATCCACACGCGTCATCATTGTAGGCATAAACAGTACCTGAACAGGTACCATTGTTAGCACGCACAGTAATTTGAGTGTCAAAATCAGTATCACCACAAGTAAACCATGTGTAGGTTGTACCAGCAGTAACACTACAAACGGAGTATTCACCACCATAATTACAAGTAGTGATCGTCTTAGCAGTTTGATTTGGTAAAATTGTTTGAGTTGCACCAGGAAATTGTCCTCCTGTACAATTCGTACACTGAGCAGCTACGTTTCCTTGGAAACCAACAAATGCGATAACTGCTATCGCTATCGAAGTAAAAAAGTTTTTCGCTTTCATTTTCTTAAGTTTTGCAGTTATTATTCGTTTACAGGCTTAGCTTCCTCCTTCAAGTTCTGCATTGCTGCATACTTTTCAGGGTTGTTTCTAACCCACTCTTCTTTCGCTTGAAGATATCGAGCGTTGTCCAATTCTTCATTTCCCGTTGATTCAAATCGTGGAAACGAATCATCATTGGACGAATTGAACTCTCTTATGCCGGTTGCTTCTTTGATTTTAAGTAAGTAAGCATCCTTCTCCTCCTGTGTTTTAAACTCAGGCATGCGATCTGCAGTTCCACCTTGATTAAGGTAAGCACCTGGGTTTTCTTTAATCCAAGCCTCTTTTTCTTTCTCAGTAGTAAACTGAGGGGCCTCTACGCTTGTCCCGGAGATTTGCTCATATTCCTTTGGATGGGTCTGGATCCAAGCGGCTTTTTCAGCCTCGGAACTGAACTTAGGAACCTCTTGACCGTAGAATACAGGAATGCTCAGCAAGAACACTCCTAATAGCATAGTCGTTTTTTTCATAAGTACTAATTTAGTGTGATGCGCACAAACCAAGAGTCATTCCAATTTGTGCCAAATCGCTGAACTCGCCTATTTTCAAGCTATTAACAATGGATTGTTGATAATCATTTCCTATTGAAGTTTCTCAAAATGATTTCTATTTTCCCGTTTTAGGAAAGACTTAGCAACTGAAAAACAGAAATATCATCATTTAACTATGGTGAGCTGATATCAAAGACAAACATGTGAGAAACGGCTATAAAAACGAAAGGCTGCCTTTGCAGGCAGCCTTCCTCAGACCAAATAGTTTTAACGAAAACTATGCTTTACTATTTCAGAGCTTGTCCCGTCGGACACTCTTACGTAGTAAATTCCTGACTCTAGGTCGATATCATTAAATTCAATCACGGAGGATCCTTTTTCACGTGAAATGAATCTCTGGTGTACAATTTTACCCTGAGCATCAGAGATTTGAACGCTCAAATCCCCAATTAAGTGGTTACCGCTAATGTATAATGAAAAATCATTCGAGCTTGGGTTTGGCGCGGTATAGATATTAACATCATTTAAACAATTTACAGGTAAAACTGCCAGCATGTAGGTTTGACCATCCAGATCGACCTCAGTAATCCGTATGTATTCGAATGCATCTTTTTCATCAAAGCTGAGCTGATAGTCATTTCTAATGGATGCATTACCTGCAGCCTGAACAATTTTTGCTTCCACATAATTTAAACCATCAATTGATATCTCAATTAAGAAATGGCTCGAGTTCGTTTCACTCATGGTGTGCCAGTCAAGCTTTACTCTGGAATTCTCACATTTCACATTCGCACCACCGAAACTAACATTCAATGGTGTTTGAGGATATGCAATTGCAAAGTAGCTCCAATCAGACAAACCTGTTCTTGATACGGTAAAATCAGGATCTGTACCGATAATTCCGGCATGCGAACCATCCCATTCCCATTGAACATGTGGATCAGGAGATTTTACAATTCTTGCCTGCAGATAATCAGGAACACTGTAAAATTCATTGGCTCGCACGTCAATGTCATAGATTCCACCAACAACGGGTAGTACATCACCATAAAAATAAGAATATCCGTTAGGGCTGAATTCCCAGTACCCTTCTGTCGCTAGCTCTGAGTACACCAAACCATTCCCAGGATCCGTAAGATTTGATAAATTATTGGTTCCTGATGAGGTGAGTGATGGATCTATTAATTTAAATTCACCCCTAAGAAAACCTCCTGCACCAAAACCAGATCCATCATCAGGTCCTGCAGAATACCTAATCCAGGCATTTCTGTTAATGATCGTACCAGCTGTGCTTCCCAGAGGGAAAATTGTGTATCCTGGGTCATCGAACCCATTAACCACCATGTCATATTCATAGTACCGTTCAATGGGTCCAATAACACTCCCTGAAATCCAGTTTACATAACAAGGCCACCAAAACTCACCTAGGACTAGTGGGTTCGAATCAAAGGTTTGTATATTACCGGAAATCATATCTAATTGATTGTACACACTGAACGGCGTTGAAAGTATAATACCAGGTCCTGTCATTTCCGTTCTCATGTTGAACACCTGATTGTATCCGAGTGCGCCTCCAGAACCTCCAGCATTCTGCAGTACAGAACCGTTAAAAACAACGTAACCTCCAGTATGATCGAGCCAACCATCATTCCAATAATCACCGCTGATGTACAATTCTGTTGAAAAACCATCAATCTTAAGTTCAGCGTCCGGAAGGATCGTCAGATTTTTAGTAAACGCATCTGTTGTGCTGTTTATCAACGGAGAAGCATTTGTACACCCTCCTAGTGGAGTTATGTAAACGTTAGTATTGGTCGTTGGAGGTACAGTTGCACTACTGTATAAAGTCGTTACTAAATCTACTGAATCAACAACCACCCAATTCGACGGTGTGAACCAGTTGTTGGTTTGACCTCTCCATACGTATGAATTGTCTAAAAATGCCCCAGCGATACTAGACGCTGTTATGGTCAATTCAAAATTACCCTGAGCACTCCCACTACCTCCAGCTCCTACAGAAATGTAATAGTCTACACCCAATGCAGAACACCAGGAAACCGAAGAACAAGAGCCACTGGTGGAATTATCGTTACATGCCACCTCTGTACCTGAAGAACATCCTGTCAATACATGGATTTCTGTGTCAAAGTTAGTTTGCGGATTACATGTGCTGGCAGTCATTGTTGTTCCTGTCCCTTCTACTACAAACCAAACGGTCTTGTTCGATTGACCACATGAACCTCCAGGAATAATTGTATTATCAGCACTAGACCCTGCGTTGGTTTGCAAGCCGCTATTGTACGGAACTGTCACAGGAGTTGCATTTCCGCAAAGGTCATTAACCGGTGCAGTAGCGCATGTTACGTTCAGATTAAAGTTGAAAGTCGGCGTAAAAGTACTCCAAGAGAAAACCTTTATGTAGTAAGTCACTCCGGAAACTGAAGGCCATGCGTAACTTGAAGGCAAACCAGTACACGAAGGACCGTTATCATCGTTTGAACCATAACATACCGGAGCAGCACAAGTACCCGTGTACACAGCTATTTCACTGTCATGACTGGTTCCACACAAACTCGCAGTGATGATATCACCGTTACCAACAATACTGTACCAAACACCTGGGGTGTTTTGTGTGTAAGCTCCACAACTACCAAGTTCACCCGCTCCAAAATTGGTAGCATTGATAGTTGTTCCAGCGGTTATAGTGTTACATGAAACTGGGATGGCATTACAGATCAAGTCATTGGCTGGAGCTGCAGGTGGAACGGTACATGTCACGGCCAGGTTGAAGTTGAACTGCGGGGTCAATGTAGTCCAGGAAAAGACTTTCACCCAATACGTTTGCCCAACAACAGTGGTAATGGCAATACTCGAAGATAGACCACCACAAGCTGGGCCATTATCGTCATTAGCAGCATAGCACGATGGTGCTGTGCAAGTTCCTGTGTAGATGGCGAGCTCACTATCGTGTGCAGTTCCACACAAGCTGAATGTAACACTATTGCCATTACCGATGAACTTGTACCATACACCGGGAGTATTTTGATTCCAAGACACACAAAAAGAGGATTCACCAGCTCCACTGTTCGTTGCACCAATAGTAGTTCCGGAATAAGCGTTGCCACATGTTACTGTAACAGCGTTACAGATCAAATCATTTGCAGGTTGAGCAAATGACAATAAGCCTGTCAACATAAAAAACAGGACCGTAAAATATTTAGGATTGAAGGGTTTCATAGAGTGTTTTGATAGTTTAAGTTTCGTTCGTTTATTTGGCGCGGTCGCGATAACACCTATTGCACCAAAAAGCGCATTTGATTGATACAGTGGGTTTTAATTCATTTTTTACATCGTTTTTTTCTCATATTGGGACATATTTTCTTATTTATAGAATAAATATTCTGGGTTATTTTTTAATGGATAATTTCTAATTTTGGCAGGTGAATCCAAATCAGAAGATATCAGTCATTGGCGGAGGTAGTTGGGCTACGGCTTTAGTGAAAATCCTCTGCAATAATGTTAATTCGATCAACTGGTGGATGCGCAATGAGGGTGCCGTTGCCCATATCTTAAAGTACAGACACAATCCCAATTACCTTCAATCTGTAGAATTTGATCTGAACAAGATCAACGTCAGTACCGACCTGGAAGAGATCATACGTCCAGCGGATATTGTGATCATTGCAACGCCATCGGCATTTCTTGTTTCCATATTTGAGAATTTTCCAAAGGAGATACTGAAGGACAAGATCATCTTCTCTGCTGTTAAAGGAATTGTTCCTGAATACAATGCCATCCCTGCACGCTTCATTCATAAGACGTTTGGTACTCCTTACGACAACATTGGGATCATCTGCGGACCTTGTCATGCTGAAGAAGTAGCAATGGAGAGACTATCTTATCTAACCATTGCTTGTGGTGAAGAAGATCACGCAGAAGAAATGGCTGAATTGCTTGCTTGTCGATATATCAAGACCACCGTTTCAGATGATCTGTTCGGAACCGAGCTTTCGGCGGTTCTTAAAAATGTATACGCACTCGCTTCAGGGATCTGTGCCGGATTAGGATATGGAGATAACTTTCAATCGGTATTGATCAGTAATGCCATCCAGGAGATCGAGAACTTTATCGACGAGGTTAGTCCCATCCACAGAGACGTTAAATCAAGTGCTTATTTAGGTGACCTTCTTGTTACTGCATATTCGAAATTCTCCAGAAACAGAACCTTTGGATTCATGATCGGAAAGGGATACTCTGTGAAAACAGCTCAACTCGAAATGGACATGATCGCTGAAGGATATTACGCGACGAAATGTGTGATGGAGATCAATAAAAAATTCCAGGTCGAAATGCCCATCGTTGAGGCAGTATACCGAATACTCTACGAAAGGATCTCTCCGGTGATTGAAATGAGACTCCTCACAGATAAGCTTTCTTAAAAGCATTTATTTCACATCCTTAACGATTTGTGAATACTTCTTTTGCATTAATTTCGCCGTATGAAAGTTTTTAAGTTTGGTGGTGCATCGGTGAAAGATGCCAGCGCGGTGCGCAATGTATCAGATATTCTGAAAATGTTCAATGGTGAAAAGATCACGGTTGTGATCTCTGCCATGGGAAAAACAACCAACAAACTCGAGGAAATTGTCAAAGCCTATCAAAACCATGATCGAAAAATGTTCATGGCACATGTGGACGACCTCTATAATTTCCACATGGACATCATGGGTGAGCTTTTTCATGAAAGACACTACACGATCTTCAATGAGGTAGAAGATCAATTTGAACTATTGAGAAAAAAGATCGATCAGCCATTTCCTGATAATTACAGCTTTGCGTACGATCAGATCGTTTCGATGGGAGAAGTTATTTCGACCCACATTGTTGCTTCCTATTTGTTCGAAAACGGACTGCTTGCGGCTTGGGCAGATTCAAGAACGCTAGTCAGAACAGATAATCAGTATCAGGAAGGAAAGGTAGACTGGGATAAAACGGCATCGTTAATTTCCAGTCGATTTAAGCCATTGTTTGATACGAATGATATTGTCATCACCCAAGGATTTGTTGGACATACGCCCGAAGGTTTTACAACCACACTTGGTAGAGAAGGATCAGATTATACTGCTGCCATTTTTGCCTATTGCTGCGATGCAGAGAGTGTTACTATCTGGAAAGATGTTCCGGGAATGTTAAACGCAGATCCAAAATGGTTTGACAATACCATCAAGCTGGATAAGATCTCTTTCAAGGAAGCCATCGAACTATCATATTATGGAGCATCTGTTATCCACCCGAAAACAGTTAAGCCGCTTCAGAATAAGAATATTCCACTTTACGTAAAATCCTTTATCGATCCAAAAGCCGAAGGAACGGTTATCCAGGCATCTACAGATTATGATCATCTGGTTCCATCTTTTATCTTTAAAATGGACCAGCTCCTGTTCTCCATTACGACAAAGGATTTTTCGTTTATCGTTGAGGAAAACCTTAGTGATATTTTTTCGCGCCTTTCCAATGCAAATGCGAAGATCAATCTGATGCAAAATTCAGCACTCAGTTTTTCTATTTTGCTCGATCATAGCAAAGTGGAGCCAGAAAAGATCCTTCAATTATTCAATGATACGTACGCCGTGAAGTATAACGAAGGTCTCGAACTTGTAACCATCAGACACTATGATCAGGCGACCATCGATCGTGTAACGGAAGGAAAAGAGATCATTCTTGAGCAAAAAACGCGTCAAACGATACGGATCGTTATGAAGAATAAATAATGTTCGCGGTATAAAATACCCTGAACAAGGTATATTCCTACGGCTTATTTCCCTTATTTTTGTTCATTCTAAATAATGACAGAAAGCCTGAATCATATTGCCCCAGGGGTGCGCGTTCAGATCCTTGAGATCTTGAATAACGAGCTCAAACCAAAACTAATGGAAATGGGGTTGGTCAAAGACCGTCAGGTCGAGGTACTTTTCCGAGCTCCATTTGGTGATCCGATCGCAATTGACGTAAATGGCTATGTTTTATCGCTGCGCTTGGAAGAAGCAGCACTTATTCAAGTTGAATCGATTAACGAACCTGTCAACTCCGCACTATGAAGATCGCTTTACTCGGAAATCCAAATACCGGTAAAAGCTCAGTGTTCAACATGCTGACCGGATTAAGGCAGCATGTGGGGAACTTCCCAGGAGTAACTGTAGACAAAAAGGTTGGAGAGATCAAAATTGGGGAAGAGACGCATATGCTGGTCGATTTCCCAGGTACATACAGCTTATACCCGAGATCCAAAGATGAACAAGTCGTTTATGATGTGCTGACCGATCCATCGAATCAGGATTACCCGGATCTGATCATGGTCATTGCTGATGCATCAAATCTGGAACGTAACCTATTTTTCTTTTCACAGATCTATGATCTTGGAATGCCCTGTGTTCTGGTATTGAACATGAATGACGTTGCTCAAAGAGCTGGCAAGCACATCAACATTGAAAAGTTGAAGGAAGCTTTCCCGGGGGCTTCAATTGAAGGAAGCAATGCCAGACTGGGAACCGGGAAAGAACGAATCCTTTCTCTTCTTGAAAACGCAGCTGACAAACGAACAGAAAGCAAGTTCTTAAAAGGAAGTGAAATCTGTTCACTTGATGATCTTCAGTGTCAGGAACAAGAGGCATCATTGCGCTATCAACAAATTAGCGGATTGATCAAAGAGATAGAAGAAATCAAAGAAATTCCAAAAAAAGACATGAACAAGATCGATAAGATCCTGGTTCATCCTGTTTTCGGATATGTCATCTTTGCCGCCATTTTAATGGTGATCTTTCAGTTTATATACTCCTTTGCGGCCTACCCAATGGACCTCATTGACGGTTGGTTTGCGGAGTTGAGTGGTTTTCTATCAAGATCGCTTCCTGAAGGGATCTTCAACGATCTGATCAGTCAGGGTATTGTACCTGGAATTGGTGGAGTTGTCATCTTCATTCCACAGATTGCCTTATTGTTTTTCTTTATCAGCATTCTGGAAGAAACGGGATATCTGGCAAGAGTGGTTTTCATCATGGACCGACTCATGCGACCTTTTGGGTTGAATGGGAAAAGTGTAGTTCCGCTATTATCGAGTGTTGCCTGTGCAATTCCAGGGGTTATGGCGGCGCGAACGATCACAGACTGGAAAGAACGGATGATCACCATCCTCGTGGCTCCATTAATGAGCTGCAGTGCACGAATTCCTGTCTATACTTTGCTGATTGCTCTTGTTATCCCCAATGAGACTGTATTTGGTTTTATGAATCTTCAGGGACTGGTTCTTTTCTCATTATACGCTTTGGGACTTGTCTCAGCGTTGGCGATTGCCTGGATCTTGAAAATCTTCATCAAAACAAGAGAAAAAGGCTTCCTTTTACTTGAATTGCCTGGATACAAGGCTCCTCAATTGAAAAATGTGGGACTTACCGTTTTGGAGAAAGTGAAAGTCTTCGTTTTCGATGCCGGAAAAGTCATATTAGCAATTTCGATCATCTTGTGGGCACTAGCGAGTTATGGTCCAGGCGATGACATGATCAATGCCGAAACTGAAGCAAGAAAAAGTGCCCTTACTCGTCAGCTCGATCAGGAGGAGACTGAACAACTTGTCGCCTCTGAAAAGTTGGAGCATTCCTACATCGGTGTTTTTGGAAAATCAATTGAGCCGGTTATTCAGCCATTGGGTTATGACTGGAAGATTGGGATTTCCCTCATTACTTCCTTTGCCGCCCGAGAAGTGTTTGTAGGCTCACTTGCTACTATTTATGCCGTTCATGATGACGGAGAAGAAAACAAACGGTTGATCGATCGATTGAGAGAAGAAAAACGAAAAGACGGTTCACCTGTCTATTCCCTTGCAATGGGCTTGAGTCTTATGGTCTATTATGTATTTGCCATGCAGTGTATGTCAACTTTGGCTGTTGTAAAGCGAGAAACCAAAAGCTGGAAGTGGCCATTGTTCCAGTTAGTATTTATGGGAGTCCTTGCATACGTAGGAGCATGGATCGCATTCACAATTTTCAGCTGATGCAAACCATCCTTGTTGCCCTATGCGTTATTGGTGCCGTTGCATATATCGGATACATAATCTGGATACAGTTTTTCAAGAAGGATAAAACATGCGATAAGTGCAATTGATTGATCAAAGAGCAAGGAACAAATGCCGTTTCATTGTAACAGCACAGACTAATTACAAATCACTGATCACTATTCACTAGTCACTAGTCACTTAATCAAAATCTACCCCTTGCGCTTTTAAGGACTTTTTCGCGAACCATGCATAGAAAGCCAGGTATGCAAAACAGATCACACCAATAATAAACGAAGGCTGAATACCAATCACATCTGATAATTTACCTTGCAAAGGTGGAATCAAAGCTCCTCCAAGGATCATCATCACAAGAAATGCGGCTCCCTGAGGTTGATGTTTACCTAATCCACCCAAAGCAAGTGAAAAGATACACGGCCACATAATTGAGCAGAATAATCCTCCACTTAAGAATGCATAGATCGCAATGTCTCCTTTGGTCATCAATCCAACAAGAACTGCAATAACCCCAAGTACACCAAACACTCCCAGTGTAAGTGCAGGCTTATCCTTTGTCAAATAAAACGCAACGATCTGAACGATAACACAGACAATATACCAGTACAACATATCGACCTTGTAACCGGCAGCCGCTGTCAAGCCAAGAACCACTCCGAAAGCGATTAGCGGAACGATGAAGCGAAGGACTGTTTTTGTCTGCTGAGAAAGATCAAAAGCGTTCACTGCTCCAGCCCATCTACCGATCATCAATGATCCCCAGAACATGGCCACATAAGGAGCAATCTCACTGGATGTGTGACTCCCAAAGTCCTTTTGTTTTAATAATTCACCAAGATTACTTCCAATGGCTACCTCCACTCCAACGTATACAAAGATCGCAAGCATTCCCAGGGTCAATTGAGGATATTTCATTGCTCCCCAGCCCTCGCTTTCCTTACTCTTACCCATGAAAAAAGCGAGAATCAATCCCAAAACAGTTACTGCTAATCCGGCAGAATACCACACCATTCGTTTTTGATCCAGTGGTTTTTTGATCTCCGAAATTTCTGTTTCGATCTGCGCTTTGGTCTCCAGTTGAACTGCCGTTAATTCAGTCAGTTCCTTTCCTTGTTCATCTTTGGTTACAAGATCCAGATCATGTTCGAGCTGAATGATGTTTTTTGCTTCATCACTTCGATAACTCATAAAAACCGGCGTAAAGCAAACAGCAAGTGAGAGTGTCATCGTCCATAACAGAATCATGGCCTTGCGAGAAGAACCTGTTCCTTCCTGTGTCTTTTCTTCCACCTTACCGGATGGCAGTTTTTTGGAAAATGTAAGTAAGAGCGCCACACCTATAAATAATGCGCCAACACAAGCATAAAGGATCATTACTTTGGATAAGCTTAATCCTTTGATCATTTCGTCAGAGATTGCCCCAGCACTTCCAAATAATGCAAGAGCCACGATCAATGGTCCAATGGTAGTACCAAGACTATTAATTCCGCCGCCCAGGTTAATTCGGCTACTTCCGGTTGATTCATCCCCTAATGAGATCATGAAAGGATTGGCAGACGTTTGCTGAAGAGAAAACCCAAGTGCCACAATGAATAATCCAAGGAGCATTCCCGAAAACACATCCTTGTATACGGAAAAGATCATTACCCCTGCTCCTAATGCTGAAAACAACAGACCATATACGATCGACATTTTATATCCCCAGCTACCTACAAGGTCTTTTCCTCGAGCCGTACCGACAGTAAATAATACCAATGCACCCATATAGTAGGCCAGGTAAAAAGCAAAGTCGATCAACTGACTCTGAAACTGATCCAGATGAAAATACTCTTTACAGAAAGGAATGAATACACTATTCCCTGCGGCAATGAAGCCCCAGAAAAAGAATACCGTGGTCAACGTCGCTAAAGCTCCGTAATTCGTATTTTTTGTACTTTCTACCATAAGTCAATTTTCGGGAAAGATAATAATTATTCGAAACTAATAGGCTTGAATAAAAGTAGAAAAATGACGTATCGAAAAACGTGAGGCTGAACGAATTATTTCTCAGCTACCTTTTTTAGCTCTTCAGTGCCCAGATTCACCATCTCTTTAACTGTCTTCACAATAGATGCTTTATCAAAGCCGCAATCTGCCCAAAGTTCTTCCTGCGTACCATGGTGGATATACTGATCTGGAATTCCTAAACGAACCACTTCAGCCTGGTATTTCTGGTCGACCATGAATTCAAGAACAGCTGAACCAAATCCACCCATCAGACAACCATCTTCAACAGTGATCACTTTCTTGAACTTTGAGAACACTTCATGAAGCATCACTTCATCGATCGGCTTCACGAAACGCATATCATAGTGCGCTACCGAAACTCCTGAACCCTTCAGTTGTTCGATGGCGGCTTTCGCAAAATTACCCGGATGACCAATCGTCAGGATCGCAACATCGTCTCCATTGGTCAGCTTTCTTCCCGTACCAACTTTAACGGCCTTCATAGCAGTTTTCCATTCTGTCATTACACCGTTTCCTCGCGGATAACGAATGGTGAATGGACCCATATTTTCCTGCTGTGCAGTAAACATAAGATTTCTCAATTCAGCTTCATCCATTGGTGCTGAAACGATCATGTTCGGGATATGACGCATGTACGCAAGGTCATACGCTCCATGGTGTGTTGCTCCATCTGCTCCAACGAGTCCACCTCTGTCCAGACAGAAAACTACGTTTAGATTCTGAAGTGCTACATCATGCAAAACCTGATCATAGGCACGCTGCATGAATGAAGAATAAATATTACAGAACGGAACCAATCCCTGAGTAGCTAATCCTGCAGAGAAAGTAACCGCATGCTGCTCAGCGATCCCCACGTCAAAAGCACGATCCGGCATAGCTGCCATCATGATATTCAACGAACATCCGGAAGGCATTGCGGGTGTAACACCCATGATCTTCTCATTCTTCTCTGCCAGCTCAACGATCGTATGACCGAAAACATCCTGGTATTTAGGCGGCTGAGGAGATTTGGGAAGGATCTTAACGATCTCCCCAGTTTCTTTGTTGAAAACCCCAGGTGCATGCCACTTGGTTGGATTTCCTTCCTCTGAGTATTTGTATCCGGCTCCTTTGCGCGTTATACAATGCAGGATCTTTGGTCCCGGAATATCTTTCAGGTCTTCCAGCACTCTTGCCAATCCGACTACATCGTGTCCGTCAACCGGACCAAAATAACGGAAATTCAGAGATTCAAAGAGGTTGCTTTGTTTGAGCAATGAGCCTTTCAACGCATGAGATACTTTTGAGGCGATCGTCTGGGCATCAGGTCCAAATTTGGATATTTTCCCAAGAAGCTGCCAAACTTCATCCTTCACTTTGTTGTACGTGTGAGATGTCGTTATGTCCGTCAAATATTCTTTCAGCGCACCCACGTTCGGATCGATCGACATACAGTTGTCGTTCAGGATCACCAACAAGTTGGCATCTTTTTCAAATCCTGCATGATTCAAACCTTCAAAAGCCAAACCTGCAGTCATGGCACCATCACCGATCACCGCAATATGCTGACGATTCTTTTCACCTTTGTAACGATTCGCTACTGCCATTCCCAGCGCTGCAGAGATCGAGGTTGATGAGTGTCCAACACCGAATGTATCGTACTCACTTTCTGATCTTTTTGGGAATCCCGAAATTCCACCTTTCAATCTATTCGTGTGAAAACGCTCTCTCCTACCGGTTAAGATCTTATGGCCGTAGGCTTGATGTCCAACATCCCAAACCAACTGATCGTCTGGCGTATTGAAGACATAATGCAAAGCAACGGTCAACTCAACAACACCCAGTGATGCTCCGAAATGCGAATTTCCGATCTCGGAGATCACATCAACGATATACTGACGTACCTCGTCTGCCAACTGCGGCAGATCATCCGTAGTGAATTTCTCTCGCAGATCCGCCGGAATGGTGATCTGAGAAAGCAAAGGTCCAGCCTCGTAGTTGTGTTTTTGTGCCATGCTGAGCAAAGTTAAGTGGAATTGCTGTCTATAACAAACAAGCGGTAGGTTTATTTTGTTCGAGTTTCTAATAAAAGTTAATTAAAACCTCCCCCCACTTGAGGGGGAATCAAGAGGGTGACACTGAGTGATCAGTGATGAGAAAATAGTGATCCGTTTTCGGTAAATCTATTTACAAGCATTTTCCAACATGTTTCAGGGATCTTCGGACATTACGTCATGAAGTTATCAAAGGTATTAATAGCCTTATTGACATTTGTTCCCCGAATCATCCAAAAGATTTATAAAACTTTATGAAAACAAAAAAAGGGAGCCGAAGCTCCCTGATGTCTAATTTAATTTTATGAAACGCTGACAGTATTTAAAATCTCGATAGACAAATTCGACATGATAAATCCCTGAGCTAAGCTCAGAAGTATTTACTTTGTGAACTTTTGTCTCATTGGAATTGATTACATACTCTTGAACCAACTTGCCATAGTTATCACGTATAGCGAGTTCAATTGGTTCATTGGCAAGGTCATCTCGGACCATGAAAGAAAAATCTTCAGTTGAGGGGTTCGGATAGATTTCAGAAACAATTTCTTCAATAAATCCTTCACGATTTACCTCAGCAATTCTGGAAAAATTTTCAGTGCCATCAAAATCAACCTGGATTAATCTGTAATAGGATATGGGAATAATAGGTTGTTCATCCCTGAATTGATAGTAGTGTTCGGATGTTGAACTTCCATTCCCTTGAACAATTCCAATTTGTTGCCATGCCAATCCATTTTCGCTTCTTTGAACAATAAAGTAGTCATTGTTCCTTTCATTGCTTGTAATCCAATTTAAAAAATTAGATTTTCCATCTTGTATTGCATTAAATTTTTTCAAAGTTACACCAAGAACAACCGGATTACAACTCAATGTTCCTGTTCCACTTATTCCTAAAGTTATTACTGGCTGTGGACCTCCATTCTGAAAAATATTCACCAACAAAGCATACGTTTCACCAGCTGTAACTTGTAATGGTGCAACCCATCCATCACCACCGGCTTCTTCATAATAGTCAGCAGCACCATTCCCAATACCTACAGGATTTGCCGCCGCCGAATAGGAACATCGGATTGGAGAAATACCTGAGCTTGGGCACGGTATGTAATTGTCCGTTGTCGGGCCATACACAGCAAAATCGTAATCTTGTCCGGCTGGGCCATCAAAACTAAGCTCTATTGATCCTGTATTTTCTGCCTGAAAATAGTACCAGTTGGATGATACCTCATAAGAATTTAAAAAACAACCATTGGTTTGAGAAGACAACTCATGACCGCCAACTGAAACTGAATTGGTAGCGGGAAGCTGTCCATCTGAACAAATCCATATCCCACATCCACCACTACAATCTTGCTGGGAGCAAAAATTAGTATTATTTCCGGGTGTTGAAGAACAAGTTACGTTCGCAGTCCACCCACTGCTTACAATTGAGCTATTCGAAACAAAGGAAAACTGTAAGCAGCCATCTGTAGATGAGGATGTAATGGTCGATTGAATAGTTGTTCCTGAACCTTCATAAATTATTGGTGCTTGACTGGATGAACCATTCATCACAACTAAGTAGTCACCAGAACCTAGGCTAAAATTGGTAAAATTCACTGAAACATATTGTCCTGGAGTACTCGGGCAAAGTGTATAAAAAGCTGAAGTATTCACTGAATAATTTCCATTTCCTCCCGGATCACTGAATGTATATGAAGATCCACAATTAATCTGGGTATTACCAGTAACGATCTGAGATGCCAAATTTGCATGAGTACTGGCACAAATATTTATTGAGCCCATATTGTCCTGGTAGTCCCAAACTCGGATGTAAATGGTTTCTCCTGGTGTCCCTGTATAGGTAGCACTTGATGGTGTAACCGTACTTAATGTGTATGCACATTCCTGATGAACCAAAGAAGAACAACTTCCGGAGTATACTGCTATCCCCGGATACATGGTTCCCGCCGCTGGTGCATCCACAGCCTGAATAGTTAATATCCCATTAGCAGGAACAACTGCTGAATACCATATATCCTCTGATGCTGTTTGACTGAAGCTTCCACATCCAGGTTCGGGCAATACAGTTGATACAGAGCCAAATAAATTCGAAACTGTGGAATAGGTACAAGACCCAACTCCAACCGGTAAAGCGATGGCACCACAAGGTTCATCATTTGAAGGAGGGGACAAACAATTCATAGTCGCAATCCAGTTTGTGATTGTATTATAAGTACCATTCTCTATATAACGCACAGTAATGCATGAACTTGGAGAAGCACTATATATTGTGGGAGCCGAACCAGAACTGATGGTAGTCCATGTAACACCATTATCTAGGCTATATTGAAATGTTTCTTGGTTCGCTCCTTGTCCGCTATTGTTATATGCAACACTACTGAAAACTAACTGAGCATATTGGCCTGACTGAGGACAAATTGTTACTGTAAGATTTTCATTATCAGCTCCTCCAGCTGAAGCTCCTCCAGAATCATAAAAAGTTCCCCCACAGGAGATTGTTGAACCAAGAGTAAAGGTACCATTTTGCATGTTTAGATTCTGCCCCCATCCCAAGGACGAAAGCAAAAATGAAAGGATAAAGAACAGTGAATACGAGCGACTCAGCAGTTTAGGTAGGTAAAGTTTCATAATATACATATTAGTTACAACATATTTTTATATGAAGTAGCCGTGTAATTTTGGTGTTTTGTGGTTCAATGAAATGATCAAAAAATCTTTTCAGTGGTGCAAAGCTATAACTTAAAATACTAAAAACCAAAAAAATAACTTTCGATAAATGAAAATTAATTATCTAATATCGAGTAAATTCTTGGACTCTTAGAATATTTATAATTTACCATTACATTCATGAAACGAGAGACAAGGGGAAAAGGTTGCCCTTTTAAAGTGAAAAGTGAAAGTATCGAGAATAAGCCGCCACTCGAACTGACGTTGTTGGAATAAGGAGCAAAGAGCTGAGACTGTTTCGCTGTGAGAGTAGAGACTAATTACTAATCACTGTTTACTAATTACTAATTACTGAGATGCACAAGTCCTCAATTTCGACTTTGAACTTTTCACTTTGGTTTCAGCGTAAGCAGAAACCAAGAAGTGTATCAATAAACAAGTCCGGTGCCTCTGCATGCACCCAGTGACCGGCGTTGGGAACGGTGACTAATGTGGAGTCCGGGAAATAATCTTCCAGCTGATCGATGTCTTCGTCGAGGATGTAATTGGAAAGCTCGCCGCGAATAAACAAGGTGGGCGTAAATACTTCGGCTTCAGGAATTGCTCCCAAAATGTCTTTCATCTCGCGTTCCAGCACCTTCAGATTCATGCGGAAAGCCAGCTTTCCTTTCTCTTTCCAATACAAGTTCTTCAATAAAAACTGAATTACTCCTTCGGAATCGATGTACTTTCTCAATACTGCATCTGCCTCACTTCTGGCTTTCATATGCTCTAGATCCAACGCATGTAAACCGGCCAGAATATGTTGGTGATGCATCGGGTATTCTTTGACTCCTATATCCACCACAACCAGCTTCTCTAATAACTCTTCGTGTTGCTGTGCAAACAACATCGCCACCTTTCCTCCCATGGAATGCCCGACCAGTATAAACTTCTCTAATCCCAGATCTATTGCGAGCTCGTGAATGTCATCCGCCATCAGCTGATAGGAAAACTCTTCACTCCAATCGGAATGACCGTGATTGCGCAGGTCAACGAGAATTACACGATAATACTCAGACAGCTTCTTGGCATGCGTCTGCCAGTTGTCAGAAAAACCAAACAATCCATGCAGGATTATCATTGGCTGACCCTCGCCCATCTCACGGTAGTGCAATTTCATGATGCAAATGTACCGAACAAGAAACAAAGAGCAAAGAGCAAGGAGCAAGGAGCTGAGACCGTTATACTGCGAGACCGTTTCACTGAGGGAGTCGAGACTAATTAGTGATCACTGTTCACTAATTACTATTCACTGATTACTCGTTCTCGATACAACGACCGTCAATTCGAGTTTTCTTTTTAAAGAAAGTATCGAGAATAGGCCGCCACTCGAACTGACGTTGTTGGAGAATGGAGAATGGAGCTGAGACCGTTTAACTGAGAGCGCCTAGAACAGAGCGTAGAGACTAATTACTAATCACTGTTTACTAATCACTATACACTGATTACTCGTTCTCGATATATTCCGACAAGTCGGAACACACGAACTGACGAGGCTGGTTTTCAATTTTTTAACAATCAAATAAACTTTGCTGTAACTATTTTGTTGTTACTTTGTCTTACAGCCAAAACATCTTTATGAGATCATTTGCCATTTTGACGTCTGGAATTCTTCTACTAAGTGCATGCTCGCATGAGCCTAATGAAGTATTATTAAGAACCGAGAAAGGCGCTGGGGACAAAGTAACCGTAAAGGTTACACCTACTGCCATGATGACGATCGATGTTGAAGGAATGACTTGTGAAATGGGATGTGGTGGAAGTATCCGTAAAGAATTAAAAGGTACGGGTGGTGTTTCCAGAGTGAAATTCGATTTCGAAGAAGGCCGTAAAGTTCAAACAGCATATATCTATTTCGATGAAACTGTCATTCGTCCGGAAGAGATCAAGAACATCATGACCTCCATGAACGACAAGCAGTTCACTGTTTCGAACGACAAGGTAGAAGAGCTGGAAACCGTGGCTTCATTAAATGAAGAGTCAGCTCCTTCCAAAGAAGAAGAATCCAAAGTTCAAATGGATGAAACTTCAGTTAAAGTTCCGAATCTGATTGGAATTTTAAAGGATTTGGTGGTTAATTGATATTTTCTCCCGAGAAGACCAAGAGGGGTGACTCATTTATAATTCTTTCCATTTCTCCCCTTGAGGGGAGATCAAGAGGGGTGACTCCCAGTTAAGCTTGAGACTGTATTTTTTCAATGACCCGATAGACAATCAACGATGTGAAGCAACTTTGCTTCTGTATCCTTCAATTGAAACAGGACTTCACTCTCAGTTAAACGGACAACCGTATAACCCATTTTTTCAAGTTCCTTCTGACGATTCATATCTTCTAACCCTTTATTCAGGTGAGCATTTCCATCTATTTCGATGATCAAAAACAGTTCTGGACAAAAGAAATCTACGATGTAGTTTCCAATAGGTCGTTGTCTTAGAAATCGAAGTTCTTTGAGCTGTTTATTCGATAATACTCTTTTCCAAAGCAATTTCTCTGCTATAGAAACTGATTTAGTCCGAAGTTTTCGTGAGAGTAATTTTAAATCTTTGTTGTAATGATGGTTCGAGTAACGCATTTACTGAATTTACGAAAAATTGGGTAGGATTAGAACTTAATTCTGCACATTATTAGTCACCCACCCTGCCCTCCCTCAAGGGAGGAAGAGTATTTGATATTTCGATTCTCGGGGATAATTGCGTCACCCTCCCTGCCCTCCCTCAAGGGAGGAAAAGTATTCAAAAGATATTTTCAGGTGCAACAATAGTCACCCACCCTGCCCTCCCTCAAGGGAGGAGGAAACTTGGATTTACCGAAAAAATAAAGCGTATTTTTGATGCGATCCAACAACTATTCACATGAAAGCTATCATTACATTTACGATGGTTTGCCTTATGGCAATTTTACCGGTGTTCTCATTCGCTCAACCGTGCGTTGACCCCACATTGATCGATCTTGATGCAGTATGCATCCAGGTATATGACCCAGTTTGTGGCTGTGATGGAATTACATATACCAACAGCTGCTACGCAGTGAACTATGGTGGCGTAACCAGTTATACTGCTGGTGAATGTCAAACGACAATTGCACCGGAATGTACTGATCTATCGAATGTTGATTTTGGAGCTTGTGCTGCTGTTTTAGGTTTTGGGATCGTCAATGGGAATTGTGCACTGATCTCTGGCTGTGGTGAAGTCGTGAACAATGTAGACTATTCATTATCCCTCACGCCAACCTTGGCACAATGTGAAGCATGTTTAGGGGCTAATGTACCTGAGGAAGTTCTTTCCAATATTGCGCTCTATCCTAATCCTGCGAATGAAAAAATTATGGTTCAGTTCGCTGGATCAGAACAAATCACCTATTCGATCCTGGATATTAGTGGAAGAATACTACTAAAAGGAAAGATCAATCCTCAAGATGAGATCAACGTCTCTTCTCTTCTATCAGGCAATTATCAGATCGTATTTGAAACAAATGATGATCGCGTAGTTAAATCGCTGAGAAAGCTTTAATCTGACTTCTATCCTTTGATCAGATCGATCTTTGTATCGCCTTCTACTTCCAAGTCTGTAACCAAAGCTGATGTGCTTACACCGTCAAAGGTGATATCGTTGGCAAGGACCTCATTGCATACATACTGCATGTTTGCTTTGATCGCCTCGCGGATTGCTTCATTGGTTTCAACCTTCAATAAAATGCGGTCGGTTACTTCAAGACCAGAATCTTTTCTTAAATTCTGAACTCTATTTACCAGCTCTCGAGCAATACCTTCTGCTTTTAATTCATCCGAAATCGTAATGTCCAGAGCAACCGTTAATCCACCCTCCGTAGCCACTAACCATCCTGGAATATCCTGAGCTGCGATCTCGAAATCATTCATATCTAGCTCAACTTCAACACCATCGATCTCACCTTTCCATCCGCCATTCGCTTCCACAGCCGAGATCTCATCTCCAGACATTTGCCCTACCATGGCAGCGATCGATTTCATCTGCTTTCCGTATTTCGGTCCGATCGTTTTAAAGTTAGGCTTGATGCTTTTCACCAGCATATTACTTCCTTCTTCAAGTAATTCGAGTTCTTTCACGTTCACTTCTGACAAGATCAGATCTTTCACGTGTAAAATGTTCTCAGCAAACGTTTTATTCAACGCTGGAACCATGATCTTCTGCAAAGGCTGACGAACACGGATCTTTTCCTTCTTTCGCAAAGCAAGGATCAGCGAAGAAGTGCGCTGTGCGATATCCATCTGATCTTCAAGTGAAAGATCGATCATGCTTTCATTTACTGCAGGAAAATCAGCCAGGTGAACTGAATCCACCGAATGACGACCTGAAACTGAATTCAGATCACTGAACAGCTGATCCATAAAGAATGGAGCAATTGGAGCACTCAATATGGCAACAGTTTCCAGACACGTATACAATGTTTGGTAAGCTGACTGCTTATCCTGAAGGTCATCTGATTTCCAGAATCGTCTTCTGCACAAACGAACATACCAGTTCGACAATTGATCATTCACGAAATCCTCGATCAAACGTCCTGCCTTCGTAGGCTCATAATCGGCATACGATTCATCTACTGCTTTGATCAATGAATTCAGCTTGGAGAGTACCCAACGGTCGATCTCAGGTCTGTCTTGTAAAGCAATCTCACCCTGACTATAATCAAACCCATCAATATTCGCATATAAAGAGAAGAAAGAGTAGGTATTGTATAGTGTTCCGAAGAATTTGCGCTGAACTTCAGTCACGCCATCCAAGTCAAATTTCAGGTTATCCCATGGCTGTGCATTCGTGATCATATACCAGCGGGTGGCATCCGGTCCATATTTCGATAACGTTTCGAATGGATCAACAGCATTCCCTAAACGCTTGGACATTTTCTGTCCGTTCTTGTCCAGTACCAATCCGTTTGAAACCACATTCTTGTAGGCTACAGAATCAAAGACCATGGTTGCGATCGCATGAAGTGTATAGAACCATCCACGCGTCTGGTCCACTCCTTCAGCAATGAAGTCGGCAGGATAAGAATTCCCTCCATCGATCAGCTCCTTATTTTCAAAAGGATAATGCCATTGTGCATAAGGCATCGCCCCTGAATCGAACCATACGTCGATCAGATCAGATTCACGTTTCATTGGTTTTCCGGAAGGTGATACCAACGTGATCTGGTCCACATAATTCTTGTGCAGATCGATCTGCGCATAATTCTCCTTTGACATATCACCGGCAGTGAATCCAGCGAGAGGATTAGAAGTCATAAATCCTGCTGCAACTGCCTTATCACATTCTGCTTTCAGCTGTTCAACTGAAGAGATACAAACTCTTTCGTCTCCTTCTTCTGTCGACCAGATCGGAATTGGAATTCCCCAATAACGCGAACGCGATAAGTTCCAGTCGTTGGCATTTTCCAACCATTTCCCAAAGCGACCTGAACCTGTAGATTCCGGTTTCCAGTTGATGGTATTGTTCAATGCGATCATTTTGTCCTTGACGTCAGTCACACGGATAAACCATGAATCCAACGGATAATACAATACAGGTTTATCTGTTCTCCAGCAATGTGGATAGCTGTGGACATATTTCTCAACCTTGAACGCTTTGTTCTCAGTCTTTAGTTTTATAGCGATCTGAACATCCACCGACTTTTCAGGAGCGTCTCCATCATTGTAGTATTCATTCTTCACATGCATTCCGGCAAGCTCACCCATTTCAGGTCTGAACTTCCCTTGAAGATCTACCAAAGGAACCAGATTTCCTCTCTCGTCTTCTACCAACATGGCAGGCACTCCGGCATCTGCTGCTACTCTGGCATCATCTGCTCCAAAAGTTGGTGCTATATGTACGATCCCGGTACCATCTTCTGTAGTCACAAATTCACCTGAGATCACATGGAATGCTTTTTCAGGAGTTTGAGCCGGAAGTGTATATGGTAACAATTGTTCGTACGCAATACCCACAAGGTCAGCTCCATGGCACTCTCCTTCAACAAAGAATGGAATGGTTTTGTCTCCTGCTTTATAATTCTTTAATTCTTCGTCATTTTCAACTTGCTGATATCCTTTTCCGAACTGGTAGTTCAACAGGTTCTTCGCAAGGATCACTCTGATCGGTTCAAACGTATATTGGTTGAAAGACTGTACCAAGACATATTCGATCTTCGGTCCGACACAAAGTGCAGTGTTCGAAGGAAGTGTCCAAGGGGTTGTCGTCCAAGCCAGGAAATGCACCGATCCATCAGCATCACATAGATGGTTTCTGAATTCAAAAGGCAATGCCTGATCATCCTTGATCTTAAACTGAGCAACAACAGTCGTATCCGACACATCTCGGTAACATCCCGGTTGATTCAATTCATGCGAAGAAAGTCCTGTCCCTGCCTTTGGCGAATATGGCTGAATTGTATATCCTTTGTATAACAAATTCTTCTCATACAGCTGACCCAGCAACCACCAAACCGATTCCATGTATTTTGGTTCATAGGTGATATATGGATCATCCATGTCGACCCAATACCCCATTTTCATAGTCAGGTCGTTCCAGATATCCGTGTAACGCATCACCGCCTCACGACAAGCCTTGTTATACTCATCCACTGAAATCTTGGTGCCGATATCCTCTTTGGAAATGCCCAATTCTTTTTCCACGCCCAACTCAACAGGTAGACCATGGGTATCCCATCCGGCCTTTCTTTTTACCTGGTATCCTTTCAGCGTTTTATATCGGCAAAAAATATCCTTGATGGAACGGGCCATCACGTGGTGAATACCCGGTAATCCATTTGCAGATGGCGGACCTTCAAAGAAAATATACGGGGTCTTACCCTCTCTTGTTGAGATCGACCTTTCAAACACTTTGTTGGTATTCCACTTCTCCAGAACTGCACTAGCTACATTCGGCAGATGAAGTCCTTTGTATTCAGGATATTTTTTCTCCATGGATCTATCAAAAATTGAAGCGCGAAGATAAGGAAACAGCTGAAAGACAGCAAGGATTCTTTGTCTAGAATAGCGTATTACTCAATACATGAAAAAGTTTTTGATACCCAAGGCTGTTCAAATGCAATCTATCCGAATGATACAATGAAGCATTTATTCCCTCTTCCGAAAGAAATTCGGGAGATACATCAATAAAATGAAACCCATTCTTAATGCAAGACTTTTCAAGCCATTTATTCATCCTAATCACCTCTTTTAAAGCAGATGATTCCCGGTTTAATATTGTTCTATCAGAAGGAATGATGCTAATGAAATAAACCTGTGTAGAAGTTACATTGCGCTTAATCGAATCAAAAAGGACACTGAATTGATGCTGAATGTCTTTTATTCTGTATCCGTCTATAATATCATTGATCCCAATTTCAATAATTAACTTTTTTGGGGAGGACTCAAGTACATTAACAATTCTATTTTTCAATCCATTGACATTATCTCCAATAATTCCCCTGTTGGAAATATTCACATCGTGAAAATGCTCATTAAGATTGCATAACTGAATATGAGAATCACCCATGAAAATGACTGAATTAGAATCTATTGTCAACGATTCCAAATATTCATTTCTGTTCAGCCAATAACCTTGAACTGCAGAATATTTCGGTGTTTTAACTTGATTTTTATAGGGCAAATAAAAGCTGAAAATTAGCTTATAGATTACATAAATTGCTGTACACAAATGCAACAAAAGTGAAATCTTCCAATAAACAGGTTTTATTTTCATTCATCTAAAAGTAGGAGAAATCCTGAAAATTTAATTCCAAAAGAAGTATACATGTAACTTTTCATTCACACTAATTGTCTTTAGATTACGTTTCGTAAAAAAACATGCGCCATGAAATATTTTGGAACCCTTTTCTTCATCATGTTAATATTCACCTCTTTTGCACAGGAAGAAAAGAAGGTTAGTATTCACAACGTTTATCTTCTAAACGGATCTAACTATATGACTGCTCCTTTTGAAGATCCTTCTGTATTTCAAGGTATGGCATCTGAATCTCAAATTCTGGCGCAAGATTTAACTGGCTTTACTTCATCCGTTCTTTATCCGGGAATGAGCGGAGAGAACAGTACCACATCATTATTGATTGGATTATCCTTTAAAGACAGGGAAAATCAAATACTTAGGCTTGGCATTAATCATCGAATTGGAATGTATGCCCACACCAATTTGAGTAAAACGACAAAAACGCCATACGATACTTTAACCTCCTCGCAAACCGGGGAACAGTATTTCGTGGACTCCATTGAAACCACCTATATTCAGGGAGATGCACACTCCGAATACCTGGGAATCGAAGCCTCTATGATCTTTCAAACTGCAGACGAATACCGCTGGTCTTTCTTCGGAGGATTTGGTATCGGACTCGGAATAGCATTCAACAATGAGATCAGGATCAATGAATTCAATTATAACTATGCCTCCGGATTTCAATCCTCTTATTACGAATCGAATAGTCAACGATCTGAGATTTTCAAAGCTGACAGTTATCTTTCTTCTACCCTCTTTTTCCCACTTGGAATTGACTTCAGGATAGGGAAAAATCGTCCCTTCTGGCAAAGAGTTCATCTCTTGCTTGAGCTGCGTCCAAGTCTTACGGTTGCGAGCATTCCGGAATACACCACTGTCGTGAACCCTGCCATGAACGGAAACGTCGGATTACGCATTAACTGGTGATTATCATTTCCTGAAAAAAAGTACCTTTAGGCCATTCAAAAAAACATTTTATGGCCGAATTCTTCTATGAGGATCCTTATCCGATCCAGCGAGACAATACGGAATACAGAAAAATATCTTCCGAATATCTAAGAGTTGAACAATGTGGTGATCGTGAGATCCTTCGTATTGACCCAAAAGCACTTGAAGTTCTTTCGGAAGTAGCGATGAGTGATGTCTCTTTTTATCTGAGAACATCCCACCTAGAAAAACTAAGAAGGATCCTTGATGATCCGGAAGCTACAGATAATGATCGTTTCGTGGCCTATAATCTTCTTCAGAATGCCGTTGTTGCAGCTGAAGGTCAGCTACCAAGCTGTCAGGATACAGGAACTGCGATCGTGATCGGTAAAAAAGGTGAAAGTGTTTTCACCGGAGCTACAGATGCTGAATACCTTTCAAAAGGAATCTTCAATACCTATCAGAATCGAAATCTCCGTTACTCGCAGATCGTTCCATTAAACATGTTTGAAGAAAAGAACTCTGGATCGAACCTACCCGCTCAGATCGATATTTACGCGAAAAAAGGGGCTTCTTACGAATTCCTTTTCCTTGCAAAAGGTGGAGGTTCTGCCAACAAAACTTTCTTATACCAGCAGACAAAATCTTTACTGAACGAGGCGTCTTTGGAGAAGTTTATTCGAGAAAAGATCAAAGATCTTGGTACTGCGGCATGTCCTCCTTATCACTTAGCATTGGTCATTGGAGGTACTTCGGCGGAAGCAACTTTATCTGCTGTGAAAAAAGCATCTGCAGGATATTTTGATGAGCTTCCAACAGAAGGAAGTATGGGCGGACAGGCATTCCGTGATCTGGAGTGGGAGGCACGAGTTCATAAGATCTGCCAGGAAAGCATGATCGGAGCCCAATTTGGAGGAAAATACTTTACACATGACGTTCGTGTAATTCGTTTGCCACGTCACGCGGCTTCGTGTCCGGTTGGACTAGGTGTTTCTTGTTCAGCAGACCGAAATATCAAAGCAAAGATAACAAAGGAGGGGCTTTTCGTCGAGCAGCTGGAAATGAATCCACGAAAGTTGCTTCCTGAAACAGCACCTCATCTTGAACCACCGGTTGAAATCGATCTTGACCGACCGATGAAGGATGTATTGGCTGAATTGAGCAAGTATCCAATCAAAACACGATTGAAATTGAATGGTACGTTAATCGTTGCGCGTGACATTGCTCACGCAAAGATCAAAGAACTATTGGATGCCGGACAACCAATGCCGGATTACTTCAAAAATCATCCGATCTATTATGCAGGTCCGGCAAAGACCCCAGAAGGGATGCCTTCAGGATCTTTTGGACCAACCACAGCAGGACGAATGGACCCATATGTTGATTTGTTCCAGAGTCATGGCGGTAGCATGATCATGCTGGCAAAAGGAAACCGTTCGAAGGATGTGATGAACGCATGCGAAAAACATGGTGGTTTCTATCTGGGATCGATCGGTGGACCTGCAGCCATTCTTGCGAAAGAGAATATTGAATCTGTTGAAGTGGTGGATTTTGAAGAGTTGGGCATGGAAGCCGTTCGAAAGATCAAAGTGAAGAACTTCCCTGCGTTTATCATTACCGATGATAAAGGGAACGATTTCTTCTCCAACTTGAAATAAAAACAAAACCCCGGTCTCCCGGGGTTTTTCTTTACAGCTTAAAAGAGGCGGTTTTGTTTCTGCGGATCTTGTCTTTTCCTTCTATCTGTAAAAAGAACGTTACTGTCGTTCCTGGTCTTGCTTGTCTGAGTAAGGTTTGAGCCTCTGATGACAATACATTTCCAGCTCCCTTTGGAGGTGCCCCTGGTAAACCTGAGATCACCATCTCCCATGATTTCACATCAAAAGTTGCATTCAACGGCACGTCTGGAGTATATTTTGCGAATAGATTCTTTTCTCTTGAACTAGCTCTTTCTCCATCTTTTGCGGCACCGAAGTAGATCGTCGGATCAGGTAATCTGCTCACTCTGAAATTGTAGGTGCCAAGAGATACTTTTTTACCACTTACATTGTTCTTCCCCCATACTGTGATGGTAGCGTTCCTTACTTTATGCGGATCAGCAATCCAACGATTACCTGACTTTCGAAGATTCACTCCCGTTCCACTTAGAATAGTCTCATCGTAACCGGAAGCCACTCCTTCTACCTCATTGTCATACCCAAGGTACAACATGTTCAAGTTAGGTAAGGAAACAGTTCCAGATGGCTTCATGATCCTCACAGTCTTTTCCCAGTTTTCTGATTTGGGAATGCCTGATTTGTTCTTGATCGTGATCTTTCCCGACAATTTCATCTCACCTCCTGATCCCGCTTTCATTCGGATGAATCCTTTTCCATCACGAACTTCACTCACACTACCACTATTGATCACTACTTCAGGCTGACGATCACTGTCATACGCTGCCATCAGCACTTGCACCTCGAATTCTTCACCCTGATTAACTACATCCGGTCCGTAAGCCAGCGCCATGATCCTGTTGAACGAGTATTCACCTCCTCCTACACGATTTCTGATCAGCGCGATCGCATCCGCCCTTGCCGTCAGGATCTCTTTCTGCATCGATGTCAAGGAGGCAATTGCTGCTACGGCCGGTGCATGATCAAAGGTCTTTCCGATCCAGTGCACATTCGGCACTTCATTCACGGTCCAGCGTTCTCTTTTGGTCAGCGAAGCATAGATCTTTTTGATCGCTTCCTTATCATCCTGATTGACATTGGATGAATTGATCGCTTTATCGATCATTGCGTTAAGATCCTTAAAATCCTTGAACTCATTAATGCTTGGTGCTTTGAAAAAGAACTTCTTCTGCCCTTTGTCAAGCACCCATGAACCTGCGATCAGCTCGGTTAGCTCCTTTCGGTACCCGTTATATCTGTTCCATAGGTCCATCCCTTTACCTTTCGGTGCCGTCAGGTCCTCGCCGATCATCAGGAACATCGGTTCATCATACTTGTCTTTGCCATTCACATTGGCCAAATTCATTTTTGTAGGTTTCAGCGGATCTTTTGCTGAATAAGCTTTCACAATGATACTTTCCGGAGCACCTACACTTGACAGGTCCTCTCCGATTGCTTCCAGGATCTCCAGTTTCAAGTCATCAATGAATTTGATCTCCTCCGCAGTGATCTTATCGATCTTGTCTACTTCTTTCAGGTATTTTTTTGCTTTGGCACTGAGCTCCTTGTTGTCTTTGTCTTCAGATGCCTCTTTCAATGCAAAGTATTTCTCCTGACCTCTTACATGTTCGTTCTCATTCGCCACCTGCATGTTCTCCTCGATCGCCACAAAAGCATCCAATATCGATTTTGAGACATTCAATGCAAGTAAAGCGGTAAGCACGAGATACATCATGCCGATCATTTTTTGTCTGGGTGTTTCTTTTCCTCCTGCCATGATTTCCTAGTTTTTGGTTTCATGGAGGGAATGGAAAGAAAAAAAGAAAGTAACAGGAAAGGTTCAAAAAAACCTCACTTGAAAATTCTTTCCCGTAGGGAAACTATTTTTTAGCGTAACGGATCAATCGTCTGACAGACAAGGTGATCAACAAAATCCATGGAGCTCCATGCATCGCCAGATCGATCCAGTCCATGCCTAACATGGTACGCCCATGATACAAATTCATGAGCTGTTTCCAAATGTGTGCGTGAGGAAAAAAGGGTGCTAACCCTAAGGTCAATGAACTAATAATTGCCAATCGGAACAAGTCCTTTTCGGTTAAATTTTTCATGCTTATTCCCTGTCTTTAAAAGGTTTGATCTGCAATTCAAAAAAGCCTTCCGGATAGGTTTCTATCCCTTCAAATCCCAACTCGATATCTCTTCCGGAATGAGGAATATGATCGGTCTTGAACAGATAATCCCAGATGCTCAAAGTGATCCCGAAATTGATCCCGTAAGGATGCTTAGAAGGCATGTGTTTAGCATGATGCCATATATGCATTTTTGGGTTGTTCAGGATGTATTTCAGGGGACCATAATCCCAACCCACATTCGCATGGTTCAAGTGTCCGACAAGGATGGTGAACGCATGCATGAAAAAGGCGTATTCCAGCTTGAAATTGAGCACCCAAGCCATGAAAATATACAATGCTGTTTTGTAGACAAAGGTTTCCATGAAGTGGTATCTCAAATGGGCTGCAAATCCCATCTCACGAACGGAATGGTGAACTTTATGGAATTTCCATAACCACGGCACTCTATGCAGCATCACATGCACCGACCATTGCACAAAATCAGCCAAAATGAAATAGATTGGAAACTGGATCCAAAGTGATAATCCGCTCAGATCGATCAACCCTTTTTTCGGCAGTCCAATAGCCTGCATCATTTTGCCAAAGTATTCCTCTGTAACGGAAGATAAGGCGATGTAAATGATCAGGTTAAAAATGAAAAAGTTGAAGAACATCCAGAAGGCATCCAACCAGAAATCCTTACGGAATATCGACTGGTTCTTTCTCCAAGGCAACATCAGCTCAAGGATCCATACTGCAAGCGAAACGTAGATGAGATAATAGAAATAATTGTCGTAACGGAAGGGATCTGAAATTGTACCCCAGAGGTATTTTGCATACCCGGTGTAGATGTTCACTACATGATCGAAAAAAGCCATACCTCAGAATTTATTTTACAAAATTAATTCAGTTCTATCCCTTCGATGTAACTGAAGTTGCTTTACTATTTCTCGTTCTTACGATTCTTTTTGCCCAAATGTACACGGTAAGCAGCTAAAGCAGGTATTCCAAAAATGAATAAGAATGCCAACAAGTATCCCTCCGGCAAAAGATAGAATCTCTTGATCCCGATCATGTCTTCTTCGTTGTATCCGAGTCCGAAAAAGTAGGATAAACTCATTGGAGCTTTCACCACTTGTTCAGAAATCCCATTTTCAAGAACAATCTCTCCCTGAAAGAGATTCACAGGAAAAATGCACAGTGGAACAGCAATGATCAAAAGCATTAGAATGAATACTTTGACCGGATTTCTTAACAGCTTTTTCATATGGTGTAAAGTTAGCTATTTTTACAGGGTGAAGATCAAGCTTGGTTATATCTGTGGCACGCAATCCTGGGGAGGATTAGAAATGAACCAATTCAGAAATGCGCTCTGGATGAAAGAAAGGGGTCATTCTGTGGTGATGTTCTTTCAAAAGAACAGTCCAGTTGAAAATGCCTGCCTAGAGAACGGAATTGATGTGATCACCATTCAAAAACACAAGAAGTATTTTGATTTTAAAAATGGGAAAATACTCGCCAAGCTGATTACAAAAAATAAAGTAACTCACCTTATCGTTCGCGCCACCTATGACATGAGCCTAACGGCAATTGCCAAGCGAAAACTTGGCGAAAAACTTCATCTTTCTTACTTTATGGAAATGCAGCTAGGTGTTAAAAAGACGAACTTTTTGCATACACTTCGTTACCGAAACTTCGATCTCTGGTCTTGTCCATTGCCTTGGTTGGCAGAGCAAACACGGACGATGACCCGTTTTCCTCATGATCGCATCGTTGTGATCCCTTCAGGGTTGGATCTATCACAGTTTTCTTCGCCTATGGATAGAACTGAGGCAAGAAAGATCATGGAGCTTCCGGAACAAGGGCTCATGTTTGGTTTGATAGGACGTTTTGATCCACATAAGGGACAGGTTTTATTGCTGGAGGCAATGCATTTATGCAAATCAAAAGATTTTTCAGTCGTATTGCTTGGAGAACCTACTAAAAACGAAGGGACAGCATACTATGACGAGATGCTGAAACTTATTGAAGAAGGTCAATTGGAGGACCGCGTTTTTGTTCGTCCTTTCAGAAAGGATACAGAACCTTTTTACAAAGCGATCGACTGGTTTGTTATGGCTTCAAGAGCTGAGACATTCGGTATGGTGACCATCGAAGCAATGGCTTGTGGAACTCCTACGCTGGGCAGTAATGCTGGAGGAACCCCTGAGATCCTGGATCAAGGAAAATACGGTGTGCTGTTTGAACCCATGAATGCAACTGATCTTGCTCTAAAGATCGATCAGATCATCGAAGAAAAAATCTCGATTGACCCTTTATTGCTCAAAGAAGGAGTAAAGCTCTACGATCATAATGCTGTGTCTGAACAGTTAGAAAGAACCCTTGGATTGATGGGTCACAATTAACTCTGAAAAAATCCGTTATTTTAGCAATTAAGCGAAATGGCAGTAAATCTATATTCGAACAAACAAAAGTGGAAGATCGCATTGATGCTTCTGGCTTTTCTTATGGTTGCTGCTTTCCTGTTTGTTTCGAATACCATTGTCTCAAAAGTAGGTGAACGCGAAAAAGAACGTGCTCGTCAATGGGCGGATGCGATCAAGAAGAAGCTGGAGCTGGTGCAATTGACCAATCGAACTTTCTCCCAGCTTAGAGATAAAGAACGAAAGGAAATGACCTTGTGGATCGATGCTACGAAGGAGGTCTCTAAAGCGAGTCCATTGGACATTGATCCCAATCTTGATTTTCCTTTTAAGATCATTAACGATAACAAGGATATACCTGTGATCTTATTAGACGATGAAGATCAAGTTTCTGGATTTATCAACCTTGACATGGACACTGCAGGTTATCGCGCTGAGCAAGGAACAATGGATTCTAAAGATTTTAATAAACTGCTCAACGATTCACTTGTCAAACTTGCTAATTCATGGAAAATGAACAATCCACCATTTTCGGTTGAAGTATTCGAAGATTTTTTCATGACCTACTATTACAACGATTCGAAAGAGATCGTGAGACTGGAATCAGAACGAGATTCACTTTTGAATGCCTTTAATCGAGAGTTGATCGACAATAAAGGATTGGTGCCGGTATTACTGATCGATGCAAAGGACAGCTCGGTCATTGGAAGTAACTTAGATAAAAAAGAAGTAGGAGAAAAATCACTTCGGGCAACTATTGCCAGACTTGCGGCTGAAAATGAACCGTTGATCATCGACTTCCAGGATGGACAAAAGAACTTACTGTACTATGATGATAGTCCGGAATTGAAACAGCTCCAATATTTCCCTTACATCCAGTTTATTATCATTGGCCTTTTCGTACTCATCGCCTACCTCATCTTTAGTACCTTCCGTAAGGCAGAACAAAATCAGGTATGGGCAGGTATGGCAAAAGAGACAGCTCACCAGCTCGGAACTCCGTTGTCTTCCTTGATGGCCTGGATCCAGTTGCTGGAAGCTCAAGAGATCGATCCGATGATCCCAAGAGAAATGCAAAAAGATGTCGAGCGCCTCGAAAAGGTGACCGACCGCTTCTCCAAGATAGGTTCAGGAGGAAAATTGGAAGAGCTCGATCTGGTGGCCACTACACTTGGTGTTGTTGATTATCTCAAACTGCGAGTTTCAGATAAAGTACATTTCGTTTTTGAGGCAGAAAATCCATTGGTTGTTAGACACAATGCCTCGCTAATGGAATGGGTGATCGAAAATATTTGTAAAAATGCCGTTGACGCTATGGAAGGAAACGGAACCCTGACGGTGACAGTTCATAGCAGTCCGGAATGGGCACATATTGACATAAAGGACACCGGTAAAGGAATTCCTGCCAATAAGTTGAAGACCATTTTTGAGCCAGGTTATACTACTAAACAACGCGGTTGGGGACTCGGACTTTCTCTCGTTAAGCGCATCATCAAAGAATATCACAAAGGAAAGGTTTTTGTCCTTGAATCTCAGGTTGATTTAGGAACTACCTTCAGGATATCTATTCCACTATAAAAGAGCCTGTTTTAAAGGTTACTTCCAACTTTAATTCAGTCCCATGTTCTGCAGATCGACCATACGCATCGCGATAAACGATTTTACGACCTTCTCACCAATCCCAGGAACTTCTACATGGATCAAATACACACCTGATGCGATCGGGATATTCTCATGGTTCGTCAATGTCCAGTCTTGATACGTTATCGGGCTGTCCTTTTTGAACTGCTTCACGAGCTTCCCTTGCATATCATAGATGCGGATCGTGCACTTTTCTGGAAGGTTTATGATCTTGATCCTACTATCGAGTTTGTTGTTCTCATATTCTGAATAGGCCGCATATGGATTCGGAACCACATTGATCATATCCAGTGCTTCTGCCAATGCATCGGCACGATCGGTCTGCGTAGCAATATCATCCATACTCCAGGAATACATTGGCAAACCGCCATTTTCATTCGTGACAACCAAATTCTTATACTCTTTATTTATTCGAAGCTTGATCGTAACATCAGTGGATAAATGTGCCTGTCCGCTGGTCAATAAAGGATATGAAATCCACGATAAACTTCCATAGAATTCACGTTTCGAAGCAGAGTTATTTGCTTCTACTTCTAACATTTTCTGATAGGCAAAATTCCCTGAATTGTTTTCTGCAACGGTTGGTTCATAATAAGGGAAATCAAACCCCTGAGAATAATTGTTGATGGTTTTCTGATGGTGACTGAAAACATAGAAAGGTTGAACTCCTCCCATTAATGGATTTCCCAGGTCATCGACAATTCTATCTGAAGGATTCCAGATCATATCTGCACCATTCTCTGCACCCAAAAATGAATTCTCACCAAACGCCAAGTACAAGCGAGCACCAGTTTCCAGATCGATCGCATACCCAGGGAACCATCCCATACCGGTTCCTGATCCGTCCGGATTTCCATACTTATCTACACTTTGGCTCTTTCGAAGCTGACCAGGTGATGCTCCACCAACGTTCAGATTGACCTCTCGTCCCAACTCGATCACCGGACACCTCGTCCATTTGGATTTATCGGATGTAATGACAATGTCTACACTTGGCAAGAAAGAGATCGACGCATTGGTTTTGGCTGAACCAGGTGACGTTAGGTTGTAATAGGCCAAAGGCATGAAGTCACATTGATATCCAACGAGTCGATGAGGTGCTATACCCCCATCCAAGAGTTTTGCAAAATTTTTATCATCATCCTGCCCTGCTTCATCCCGATAATTACAAGGATCCTGATAGCTTAGACCCGTATTATCACATTCATCAGTTCCAGGAGCATAATCCCCTGACCTGATCCAGTTCGTCGGATAAAATGCATCATTGTCCTTGACAAAAGTCATCCAGCGTTTTGAAGAATCGGCAAATTCGATCGACGCATCGATTATATCTGTCACCTTCACCGATGCATTTCCGGACTGACCATAATACTTGGTTTGCAGGATCTGAACAGAAACTCCCCACTTCGGGATCAACTGTTCATTGTCGTGATCGATGGTCTGCTGTGATGTCACTGAATCGAGAATGGATCCATTCTCAGTTGTTCTTCTATAGATCACCCAACTGGCAGTATCAGCTCCATTCGATGTTGAGGTCCCATAGTCTCTGAATCTTAGTTCAAAGTATCCTTGAGACACATTGAGCGGATCGACCACCTTGACATTGATCGGTCCATTTCCCTGAGTATAAGTGATCTTTTCCCCGATTCCATTCTGAAGAATATACGAACGGGTAGCTGAAGTAAAATCAAGGTATCGTTCACCATTACCTGTTCCATCGTGGCGTGTGATCTCAGGAGTCATTCCATATTCGAGATAATGCAATGTTCCATTTGCTTCGGGCATTGGATTGTGTGGAATACCCTCCAGTGTGCGAACTTCACCTGCGGCAGCCTTTCTTGATGGTAAATATCTTTTCTTCTGACCATCAAGTGCATCCGGATCATTTGGATCGTAATTCTTGTAATTGTTGTAGGCATATGCTACAGCCAGGTAATAATACCTTTTGAAATTCACCAGCTCAGTATTCCCTTGGGCAAACAAGTCGTTCTTAACAGAAAAACTATGCTTGATCCCTTTGTTTTCTCCATTAACTCTTTCCACTGGAATACTGGCGCCTAGATCCTCATCAAATTCAAAGTTGATGATCTTTGAAACACCATCTTCAATGTCGCATTGAGCTACTAATCTAGCTTTTGTAGGATCTCCAATGTCAGAAAGTGTTGATTGCTTATTGGCCATCTGAAAGATCTGATATCCTTGAAAACGATAGAATTTATCTGCATTTGGATCACTGGCAACAATAAAAGGATCGAATTCCTCGTATTCTTCATTGTAATTGTTGCTATTCGAAAGATTACTCAGGGTGAGGATCAGCTCGTTGTTCAATTCCTGAATCTCCAATTCCGGAGCATGAGGTCCATCCAGAACTTTAAAGCAATTCTCAAACAATGCTTGTGCTTTGTCATCTGCTCTCTGAAGTACTTCAACTGAAGCGAAAGGATCGCCATCGGTACTTCTCGCCCAAACAACTCCAACAGTAATGTTGTTGACTGCTCCCGGCTTCAGGATAAATGGTCCTGCTGATTGTACAAATCGTCTATCGTTCGGTGGGTTATTCGAAGTCTGTTCTGTCCATGGATCTTGAGGAACACCTCCTGTTCCCCAACCAAGAGGATCTGTATCTCCCGGAAACATGAATTCACATGGGATTGCCGGATTGGCATCGGGATCTGAAATGTGACCACTCCCTCCATAGTAAAACGGTGAACCGTCCTTCCAGAATCCTCTCAGATAATTGTAATAATCTGACGCATTGATCGGATCGGTCTGGTTCGGATTTGCTCCGTTCGTTGTGTTGGAATAATACAAGAAACGACGCATTCCAAAACGTTCATTATCGATAATCCCATCTCCATAACCTATTCCATTGAGCGCCTCATTCTCTCCAATGCCAAATGCGTTATCAAGACCGTCATCATCCTGATAAGGACCCTCAAAGAAATCCACTCCAACAGCAGGGGGCGCATACCCGTATCCCTTGAACCCGAGATTTTCGCCATCATAATTATCACCATTGTAGTAGTATCCAAGTCCTCTGTTTACATCACACCCGACATAATCGTCAAAAGGATCACCCAACGCACCATCGGTAAAGAATCCGAAGTAGGTATTGTATAAGGTTTGTGTCCCACGATTGATCAATTCATAATTGTAAAAGGTCATGTTGTTGATCTCATCATTGGATGCAAACGCAAAGGCCTGAGCTCTGATCTCCATTCCGATCGGATCTGCACCTGTCTCCGTATGGATGTTCCCTTTGTCGTTCATTACCCACCAGTAATTCATGTCGCCATACAACAATACCTTACGGTCCGTCTTACATTCCTTTGTTTTATTGATGTCGTACCATGGGAAATCACCCTGCTCCCAATTGTAGGTGCCATCTTCATCATTATCATAGAAAGGAGCCAGATAATAGTCCTGACCCTGTGATACATCTCCATGTGCGGGCCATTCTTTCACGATGTTCGGCACTTTGTAATCCGGAAAGAGTTCAGATTGAGTATTCGTTCCATTCTGTTGATCCTCTACTCCAGCCTGATACCAAGCATAAAACTCTCTGATCTCATCCTGCGTAGAGACAAAATGTTTATCGTATTTCGAACAATTCTCGTACGTCGTTTCGGCAAATACCTGAGAAAGAGGGCCGGTCCAGTAATCCTGTCCATCACGATATCTTAATGCTGCCAGCTTCAACTGGTTGTTGACATCCGTTCCTCCCAACCAGAGAGCTGAGGTAAACAAGCACATGATCCCCGAATTTTTCGGGACTTCGTATTGTGAGAAATTCTGATTCGGTACCTGCCATAAGTTTCCAGCGGTGTGGATCATGGCGCGCACATTATTCAATTCAAGATAGGTCGTTGTAGTCGGGGGCGTACATTGGGCACCTTTCGTTAGATCGCTTTTCTTAAGAACCGGTTTACCTGAACCGGCATATGGCTGAGCAAAAGCCCCAATGCACGAAACAAGGAATAACAATGTCAGTAAGCCCTTCATAAGTTGCAGTTTAAAAACCAAATTACTGATATTTTGTCAATTTCACTTTATGGTTCAAACCAATGTTCGGGAAAAACATACATGTCTATTAGAGGGCCAAATTTACATTTTGAGGTAAGTTTATTTTGAAGTCAGCTTCTCGGCGAAGTGCACCAGCATATCCGT
>Ga0102815_10000026_pt1 | contig 112494 bp, 100 predicted proteins | sample ColrivemetaGS759_FD_79113 | JGI IMG/M metagenome (GOLD analysis project Ga0102815, IMG submission 79113) | Estuarine microbial communities from the Columbia River estuary - Ebb tide ETM metaG S.759 | ecosystem: Environmental > Aquatic > Marine > Intertidal zone > Estuary | place: USA... | reverse complement strand
CCTAATTGCGCACTGCATCCGCCAAGAATCCCACCGACAGCGCATAGAAATTCGAACAATTATACTCCAATATGACACGGTAGTTCCCGCCGAGAAGATAGGCCGTATTGCCGGCGCCGTCGGGCTCAATCAAAGTCGCGATCATATTGTCTTGCGGCCAGACACCCCGCTGCGGCGCTATACCCAATTGCCGCCATTCTGCGATTGTCCGCCACTGGCTGTGTCGCGCAAAGACGCGCGGGCATCGCGGCGAAGTCAAACGCGTCCGCATGCCGCTGCGGTCGAAGGATGGCGGCACATTGACCGCAAAACCCCAATCCTCGCCACGCCGCCAGCCTGCATTGACGAAATAATTGGCGATAGACGTCATGGCATCGACTTCGCTGCGCCAAATGTCGGCATAGCCATCACCATCGCCATCACGCGCAAGCCGCAGATATACCGACGGCAAAAATTGTGGCTTACCGAGCGCCCCTGCCCAGCTTCCGGTGATCGCATATTGCGGCACACCTTTGTCGACCATCTTGAGCGCCGCGATCAACTCGCCTTCAAACAACGCACGGCGACGACCTTCATATGCCAAAGAGGCTAAGGCTTCGGGCGCGTTAAAATTGCCCATGAAGGCCCCGTAATTGGTTTCATGACCGTAAATAGCAATCATGATCTCTTCGGGTACGCCGGTCTCATCCTCGATGCGCTTCAGCAACGGGCGAAGCGCTGCATATTTGGCGCGCCCTCGGTTGATACGGGAGGCATCGACATGGCGCGCTTTATATGGCGCAAAATTTGGTACGGGCGCGCTGGACGCCCCTTCGGGTTGCTGCCGGTCAAGTCGAACCACACGATCATCATAGCTGAGCGAAGGCAGCACACGGTCCAGTGTCGCAGGCGTCACGCCCTCCCGCAGGGCACGCTGCCGCACTGTCTCCAGATAAGCGCGGAAACTAGCTTTCTGTGTATTATTGGTTTCCTCGGATACCAACTCGGCATCCTGTGCCATACACGCTGTACCGATCACCGAAGCACTCGCGCAAATCGCCATGGTCATCACAATTTTACGGTAAAAGCGCACTGCGTCCCCCTATGTTTATCCGAGGCATAGTGCCACAATCGATCAAGACTGTGAATTGTTTTGGTCCCGTGAGGCAATCATTTCATCGCACGCTTTTGCAAAAGCGCCCATCATCCGCGCTTGCCATCGCAAAGCGCACTGGCTAGGGGGACCATCGTAAGCGGACAGGTGGCCGAGTGGTTTAAGGCAACGGTCTTGAAAACCGTCGTGGGTGGAAGCTCACCGTGGGTTCGAATCCCACCCTGTCCGCCAGCTCCTTTGTCCGCGCGTCTTATTTTTCCGGTGTCAATTTCGCGCCGCTCTCAACATTTTCGTTGAAGCTTGTCACCACCGAGTCGACCAGCATCTGGATTTCTTCGTTAGCAAACTTCTCGGCTTCGGCTTGGCTTGAGCCAAAGGACCGTTCGGACTTCACCAATATCGCCTTATAGGTCGCGCGTTCGGTCGGGCATGCTTCATCAGATGTTTTGACGAAAGCGCTGGGGGCGGCTTTCTCGGCGACCGCGACATTATGGGCTTCAATCATGCAGTTGTTGAACGCCTTGCGTGCGTCGTCCATAGGGTCGCCCTTCATGGCGGCCATGCTGAGCATTGTGGTTGCGATGATAGTGATCATATTTCCAAACCCCTGATGTTCATGCGCGGACGATTTTCGGCCGCTGATAGGACAGTTTACACAAGCATCATGGCGCAATCAATGCGCTATGACAGATTGCCTTACGCGCCTTTAGTCGACGATTTTGCCGCCCTTTACTACGGCGTCGACCGTCTCCAACTCGCGCACATTGGCTAAAGGATCGCCATCGACCGCGATGATATCGGCAAAGCGGCCAACGGCAATGGCGCCGACATCTTTTTCACGGCCAAGCGCTTGGGCGGCGTTCCGGGTGGCGGCTTGAATGGCTTCCAATGGGGTCATCCCATATTCGACCATGACCTTGAACTGACCGCCGACAAGGCCATGTGGCATCACGCCGGCGTCGGAGGCAAAGACCATCTTAACGCCCGCCTTGTGCGCTTTGCGGAAATTGTCGCGTTGGATCTGTGCGACTTCGCGGTCCTTGCGCAGATTGTCTTCTAAAACGCCGTTTTTCGCGCCCTCGGCCTGCGTATAGTCGGTGTTGAAAATATCCATTGAGAACCACACCGGACGCACGCGCGTGGCGGCAAGCTTTATGCCTTCATCGTCGACAAGGCTTGCATGCTCAATCGTGTCGATGCCCGCTTTGATTGCCGCTTTAATTCCTTCTCCGCCATGGGCATGGGCCGCAACGCGCAAGCCCCATTGGTGGGCTTCTTCTGCTATCACGCGCAATTCGCGTTCAGAAAGCTGCTGCTGCCCGGGCTCTGTATTGCGGGAAAACACGCCGCCAGTGGCACACACCTTGATGACTTCCGCGCCATATTTGCGCTGACGGCGCACCTGATAACGCAATTCGTCTTCGCTATCGGCAATGCCCTCTTCCTTGCCTGCTTTTTCAAGGCTTGGTGGTAGGAAGGTCGAGTCACAATGACCGCCGGTTGCCCCTAAAGCATAGCCTGCAGGAACAATGCGTGGTCCGGTTGCATATCCATTTTCGATGGCTTGTTTTAATCCAATGTCATTACGATTGCCTGAACCCACATTGCGCACAGTGGTAAAGCCAGCTTTCAACATGGCCTGCGCCGAACCAACCGCGGTCATACCCCAAAAGCTGTCGGTAAATTCAAGGCCGCGATAGCCGCCAATGTCGGCGGGGCCATCCAAATGCACATGCATGTCAATCAGGCCGGGTAAGATGGTTTTGCCCGCCAACTTGATATGTGTGACATCGCTGCCCCATTTGACCGTGCGTGCATCGGCGATGCTAGTTATCCGACCATCTGCGCCAACGAATACTGCTGGGTATTCGACTATTTTACCGGTCAACACATCGACCATCTTGTCTGCGGTTATAACCGTCGTCTGCGCCTGCGCCGTTGAAGACAAAATGGCGGCGCCTGAAAGCGCCAAGACGCGCAGATTTTTCCGCAAGTTCACACTATATGTCATACCCAAATTCCTTACACATTCTTATCATTCCAAAGGATGGCAAAAAATCGACGTGTAGGACAGCGAAAACATCGCCGACAAAGGGTAAGGTTTAGAACCCGGTGTATGGTTCCTTTTATAGTGCGCGCTGCACTCACATATGCAGCATCTTGCCATAAGCGCCGAGCACACTTTCGTGCATCATCTCGCTCAAGGTCGGATGCGGGAATACGGTGTGCATGAAATCGGCTTCAACCAACTCGGCGGTTTTGCCGATGGTATAGCCTTGGATCAGCTCGGTCACCTCTGCACCCACCATATGCGCGCCCAGCAATTCACCGGTTCTGGCGTCAAACACGGTTTTGATGAAGCCCTCTGCCTCACCCAAAGCGATTGCCTTGCCATTGCCCAAGAATGGAAAATTGCCGACCTTAACGTCATAGCCAGCCTCTTTGGCTTTTGCTTCGGTCAGGCCAACGCTTGCAACTTGCGGATGACAATAAGTGCAGCCTGGTATGTTCTTAGGGTCCATCGCATGTGGATGACCACCCGCAATGGTTTCTGCGGCAATCACGCCCTCATGGCTCGCCTTATGCGCCAACCATGGCGGCGCGGTAATGTCACCAATCGCCCAAAGGCCGGGCACGTTGGTGCGGCAGTTGGCATCGGTTTTCAGGAACCCACGGTCCATCTCAACGCCCAGTGCCTCCAAGCCGATATTTTCGGTGTTTGGCACGATGCCGATCGCGACGATGCAATGGGAGAATTCAGACGCGATTACCTTGCCGTCCTTGCCCTTAATCGATGCCGACACGCCTGACGCGGTGGCCTTCAGGCTTTCGACCCCTGCCCCAGTCATGATGTTCATGCCCTGCTTGGTCAGTGCTTTTTCTAGAAAAGCAGAAACATCAGCGTCCTCGACCGGCACGATGCGATCGAGCATTTCGACAACCGTGACCTCTGCGCCCATGTCATTGTAGAAACTTGCAAACTCAATGCCAATGGCGCCGGAGCCAATGACGAGCAGCTTCTCTGGCATTTCGGATGGCACCATCGCGTGGCGATAGGTCCAGATGCGCTTTCCATCGGCAGGCGCAAAGGGCAAATCCCGCGCCCGTGCGCCGGTGGCGAGGATGATGTTTTTCGCGGTTAATTCCTCGGTCTTGCCGTCTTTGCTGACCGAAAGCCTATTGGCCGCCAGTAGCTTGCCATCGCCCATATGGACGGTGATCTTATTCTTCTTCATCAGATGCGTGACGCCCTGATTCAACTGCTTCGCAACGCCACGCGACCGTTTCACCACCGCGTCGATATCCGCGCTGATATTCGCCGCCGTCAGGCCATAGTCGCCCGCATGCTGCATATAATGATAGATTTCGGCCGAGCGGAGCAACGCCTTGGTCGGGATGCACCCCCAGTTGAGGCAGATACCGCCGAGATTTTCGCGTTCAACGATCGCGACTTTCAGCCCCAACTGCGCCGCGCGGATGGCGGCAACATAGCCACCGGGACCGGAACCGAGAACTATGAGGTCGTAATCAGACATATGTGATCCTATGTAAATGATATGGTGGAGCCAAACACCACTAATGCCAGCAAGGCCAAACCAATCACCAACCAGATTTGTCCAAATGATTTGGCAATTTCGGAGTTTACATTTTTAAGGATCAGAGAAGTTAGAATTGCAACACCCCCCCAAATTGGAAAAATCCATGCATCCTTGCCCAAATGGATATCTCCTGAATTGTTTATATTCAAAAGGGCAAGCAATCCTGAAATGAAAACAACCGTTGCTCCAAATTGAAAAAGGTAAAGTGCAACTTTACTAAAGCTCCGATCGATGATCCGTTTTTCTACCGTCACGCCACCAACCCCAGTGGCTTCTCCACAAGCTCTTTAAAGACCTTCATGAACATCGCGCCGTCTGCGCCGTCGATGGCGCGGTGATCGAACGAGCCTGTGACGCTCATGACTGTGGCGATGGCGAGAGCGTCATCGATGATATAGGGCCGCTTTTCCCCTGCCCCAACCGCGAGGATCATGGCCTGTGGCGGGTTGATGACGGCGTCGAATTGCTTGATGCCCATCATCCCCATGTTCGAAATCGACGCTGTGCCGCCTTGATATTCATGGGGCTGCAACTTGCCATCCTTGGCGCGGGCCGCAAGTTCGGCGACTTCGGTTGAAATTTTGGACAGCGGCTTGTTCGCAGCATCCACAATAATGGGCGTAATCAGGCCAGTAGGCACTGAAACAGCCACGCTGATGTCCGCGCGGTTATATTGCAGCATATTGTCGCCTGCAAAGCTGACATTGCATTTGGGCACCTGCATCAAAGTCAACGCTAGTGCCTTGATCAGCATGTCATTGACCGACAGCTTAATGCCACGATTTTCAAGGCTGGCGTTCAATTCGCTGCGCAGTTTTAACAAGGCGTCGAGGCGAACATCGACGGTCAGGTAAATATGCGGCACTTGCTGCTTGCTCTCGGTCAAGCGGCGCGCGATGGTTTTGCGCATATTGCTGAGCTTGACGACCTCATGCGGTATGTCGGTGTCGATTGTCTGCGTTACAGCAGCTGTTACGGCGCGAAGGCCGCGATCCAGTTCCGCTGGCGCGACTGCCCGACGCCCTTCACCGGAAAGCGCCTCTACGTCGGCCTTCACGATACGGCCGTTCGGGCCAGTGCCGGCGACAGAAGTAAGGTCCAGACCTTTGTTCACGGCTATCCGCTTGGCGAGTGGACTCGCTTTGACGCGGTCGTTTTCCGCCAAATCGGTCTTTTTCGGTTGCGCTGGAACATCGTTGACAGGGCTCGAAACGACCGGTGCTGGAACATCAGCTACAGACGCAGGTGTCGGCGCCGCAACGGTCTTTGGTGCAGGTGCCGCATCATCCTCGCCTTGTATCATCGCGATAACCGCGCCGACCTTCACGCCATCGGTGCCCTCGGCGACCAAAATCTGGGTTACAATACCTTCATCAACCGCTTCGAATTCCATCGTCGCCTTATCGGTCTCAATTTCCGCGAGCAAATCACCGGAAGAGACCTTGTCGCCTTCCTTGACAAGCCAGCGGGCTAATGTGCCTTCTTCCATCGTGGGCGAAAGGGCGGGCATTTTGAGTTCTATGGGCATCAGATACTGGCCTTTTAAAGACGTCGTTAAACGACTCCGAATAACCAAGCTTTCCCAAGCGTCAAGCGTGATAAGGTTGCCAATCGGTCAATTTTCGCGCAGGCTATACGAATTCATGAAATGCTGCGGGCAAAGTCAGCCCGGGGGGAAGCTATGCGGACATATTTGGTGGTTATCGACGAAACCGAGGAAGCACGGCTTGCCTTAAGGTTTGCATCGCGCCGTGCCGCTAAAACTTCTGGCACTGTGCATATTTTGGCGCTTGTGGAACAAGCCGACTTTGTCGCATGGGGCGGCGTTCAGGCGACGATGGAAGAAGAGGCGCGCGATCGGGCTGAGCAATTAGTGACTGCTGCAGCAGGCTCTATTTTCGACGAAATGGGCGTTCATCCCGCGATTACGGTAAAGCCTGGTGAGGCTATTGAAGTTGTAAAGGCTATGCTGGAAGAGCATCCAGAAATCGCCGCATTGGTGCTGGGCGCCGCCGCCCAAGGTGCGCCAGGCCCTTTGATTAGCCACTTTACGGGTGTGAATGCGGGGACATTGCCCTGCCCGGTCATGGTTATTCCCGGATCGCTCAGTGATGCGCAACTCGATCAATTGAGTTAAAGTTAACGCCTCTTTCCCTGATGCCGGATATTGCCCGGCCGCCCGCGCTTTCCTGTATCATATTTGCCGGCCTTGGCCTTGCCCTTATGCTTAAACCGATCTGGGGCATAGCTTCCGCCCTCCGGCAACTCAAAGCGTAGCGAGCCGGAAATCGGGTTGGCTTCAGCTAGTCGCAATTCAAGGCACATCCCCGGCCGATATTCCTGCCGTGATTTTTCGCCAATTAACGTCTGGCTTGCCTCGTCATAATGGAAATAATCCTTACCCAAGGTTGAGACAGGGACTAAACCATCACCGCCAATGCCTTGTACAGTTGCAAAAAATCCGAAATTTTGAACACCTGTAATACGCGCTTGAACAATTTGCCCTACTTGGGCGGAAAGATAGGCCGCGATGTAGCGATCGGTTGTTTCCCGCTCGGCTTCCATCGCGCGGCGTTCAGTGCGGCTAATGGCTTCAGCTGTGGTGGCAAGCTTCACAATCGCAGCCTCGGTCAAGCCCGTGATGGGTTCAACGTCCTTGAGTTTGGGCTTGGGCATTTCAAGGCCATAAGCACTGACCAAAGCCCGATGGACGACAAGGTCCGCATACCGGCGGATGGGGGACGTGAAATGCGCATAGCTGCCCAATGACAAGCCGAAATGCCCCACATTATTGGGTCCATAATAAGCCTGTGTCTGGCTACGCAAAACCGCTTCCATGATTTGCGGCCGCACTTCTTCGTCGATGATTTTTTCGAGTATGCCGTTGAATGTCGCAGGCTTGACCACTTGGCCAAGCGCAAATTCGATATCAAAGGTTTTCAAATATTCCTTGAGCGCCACAAGTTTTTCGCGGCTTGGCGGTTCATGTGCGCGGTAAATTAAGGACGATTTTTTGGCTTCCAGCGCCTTGGCTGCGGCGACATTGGCGGCAATCATAAAGTCTTCGACCAAACGATGCGCCTCAAGCTGCTCGCGTTCGGCAACGCCCGTGACCCGCCCTTGATCGTCGAGCGTAATCCGCTTTTCAGGCAGATTGAGCTCCAATGGTCCACGCTTGTGCCGTGCCTTGGAAAGCAATCTCCAGCAGGCCCAAAGTGGCTTGAGCGCCGTTTCGAGCAAGGGATTTTCCATCTGTCCATCAATTGAGGCTTGCGCATCTGGATAGGGGATATTGGCTGCAATTCGGGCGATAGCGCGCGTGAAGCGCCATGAAGTCACTTGCCCTGTCTTGCCAATGGCAAGATGACAGGCAATGACGGCGCGATCCTCCCCTGCCCGCAATGAACATTTGTCCGAAGACAAGGCGTGCGGCAGCATTGGCACCACGAGATCGGGAAAATAGACGCTGTTTCCGCGCTTGGATGCTTCATGGTCTAACGCGCTATTTGGGCGGACATAATAGCTCACATCGGCAATCGCGACGATCGCGTCAAAACCGCCCGTGTCGGCATTGGGGGTTGCCCAAATGGCGTCATCAAAATCTCGCGCGTCGCGTGGATCGATGGCGATGATGGGTAAATGGCGTAAGTCTTCCCGATGGTTTTCTGTGACGGGCAATTCACGCACGCGCTCCGCTTCGCGCTCGGCTGCTTCGGGCATTTCGAAGGGAATGCCAAATTTGTGGATGGCAATGAGGCTGAAGCTTTTTGGTGCAAATGGGTCGCCAAGGACTTGGGTCACCCGCGCTGATTTTTTATGTGCGTTGCCCGTCAATTCGGCGAGCACCAGTTCCCCGGCTTTTGCCGCACCTACATCGCCAATTTGCGTATCAAATCGTGCTTTTTTATCGACGGATTTTAGCCAGAAACGGCCATTCTCACCGCCTTCGACCACGCCCAATATCTGTGCGCTGCCTTTGGCCAATTTCTTCATAATATGCGCGACATGGCCGCTGCCGCGCTCCTCGGTGCGCGCTAATATGCGGTCACCCATGCCCAAGGCGCCCCGCTTGCCTTTGGCTTCTATGACCCGAATTTTGGGCAAAGGAATGCCTTCGGCCTCCCAATGCTCCGGCACAGCCACCGCATTATCGCCGTCAATGGCCACGATTTTGAGCACTGTAACCTTTGGAACACCCCCCATTTTGTGAAAGGCACGTCCCGGGGCCATGTCGATCAGCCCTTCATCGGTCATGTCCTTTAATAAGGCCTTCAGCGCAATTTTCTCATTACCGCGTAAGCCAAATTCTCGCGCAATTTCTCGTTTGCCCGCAGGATCCTTCGACGTCTTGATGAACTCGAGGATCTGATCTCTGTTGGGGAGCCCTTCAAACCGCGCATTTTTGGTCATATTCTAATATGTCCGCCCAATCAGTATCCGTTCCACGGCGGGTGCGCCTGTAAAGAAACAGGGGCCGTCGGCGGGTGCAGCATCGATTGGGCTATTGCGCATCGTGATCTTTAACGCCTTGAGCTGGGCCACAATAGCGTCAAGTGCTGCGCCGCTTGGTCGTGACCATTGCACTTCGACCCAGCCTGCAAAGCCTGCTTCGTCGCCAGCGAAATGTTGCGCGAGGTCGGTGACGTCGCGTCGGATATTGGCTTCTAGACGGCCTTTTGCTTCGGCATATAGGCTGTTTTGGATGTCCTCCAACAAAGCAGGCGCGGACGCCACAAATTCGGTGCGCGGCGTGAATGCGGTCGCAAGCTTTCCGTCGTCTTTATACAGGCTATCACGGCGAATAACCGCTGCCTTTCCTTCGCCCATGTCGCGGGGGCCCACTTCAACGATAATCGGCGCACCTTTTTTGACCCAGGCCCAGCGCTTGTTTGATGCCTTTGTCGCTTTCGTATCCAGCAATACGCGCAAGGTTCGCCAAAGGCGCTGAGCGCCAGCAATTCCGAGCGCAAGCTGCGGCAATAAGCGAGAACGGCCTCGTCCTCGTCATTATCCCGCAACATCGGAATGATGACGATTTGATGCGGCGCAATTTGCGGCGGGCAACGCAGGCCATCATCATCGCCATGCGTCATAATCACGCCGCCAATCATGCGGGTGGACACGCCCCAGCTGGTCGTATGCGCGAACTGCTGATTGCCTTCTTTATCCTGATATTTAATGCCCGATGCTTCGGCAAAGCCCGTGCCCAGATAATGCGACGTGCCAGCCTGTAGCGCTTTACCATCCTGCATCATCGCCTCGATGCTGTACGTAGCCACGGCACCCGGAAAGCGTTCATTCTCCGGCTTCTCACCTGCCACAACGGGCATAGCCAGTGCACCTTCTGCAAAGGCGCGGTACATTTCCAGCGCGCGCATCGTTTCCTGCATCGCATCTGCACGGTCAGCATGGGCGGTATGCCCTTCCTGCCACAAAAATTCACTGGTGCGCAGGAACATCCGTGTGCGCATTTCCCAACGCACAACATTCGCCCATTGGTTAACCATCAATGGCAAATCGCGCCAGCTTTGCACCCAGCGGCTCATTGCAGCGCCGATTACCGTTTCCGAGGTTGGACGAACAACCAGCGGTTCTTCCAACTTCGAACCAGGGTCGGGGATTAGTTTGCCATTGCCATCGCTGACAAGGCGGTGATGCGTAACCACCGCCATCTCTTTGGCAAAGCCTTCGACATGGTCTGCCTCTTTTTCAAAGAAGGATAACGGGATGAACAAAGGAAAATAGCAGTTCTCAACGCCAGCGGCTTTAATCTCTGCATCCATAAGCTTTTGAATGCGTTCCCACATGCCATAGCCCCATGGCCGGATGACCATGCATCCACGCACACCGGATTCTTCGGCCAAATCGGCCTCCGAAATGACTTCCTGATACCAGCCAGCGAAATTTTGCGCACGGGTGACGCTTAAAGCATGTTTTATCAAAATCTTACCTGTGTTCTATGAGAAATTTATGAGGCGCGGTCGGCAGCCATTTTGTCAATTTGAGCTTGCAGCGCCGCGATTTGTTGTTTGAGCTCAGCAACGGTTTCATCCCGTTCCGGCTTTTTTCCCGCGAGGTTGCCCAAATTCGGCATCAAGGCTTCCCGCGCAGAGCGCATGAATTCGATATTCTGCTTTGCCAAGTGGCCAAAAGGACCAGAAGTGATCGCGGTTTCAATCACTTCTTGAACCTGCCGCTGGTTCTTGCGGAAATTGTCCATCGACGTTTCCAAAAACTGCGGCACCATGCCTTGCATGGAATCGCCATACATCGCGATCAACTGCTTCAGAAAGCCAACCGGCAACATTTGCTGCCCGCTATTTTCCTCATCCATAATGATCTGCGTCAGGACACCATGGGTAATATCCTCGTTGGTTTTGGCGTCGAGTACCTTGAAATCAATGTCCTTGCGTGTGAGCTCAGCAAGGAAATCGAGCGTAATATATTTCGACGACTGCGTGTTATACAGCCTGCGGTTGGCATATTTTTTAATGATGATCGGGCCGTCACCATTTTTATTGGCTGTGCGTGCCATATTTGGTCCTTCCGGGAAAGATGGGCCCCGTTAGCACTATGTCATAGTGCACTGCAACATTGGTGAATTGTTTCGGCTGTGATGGCTGTGATTTGCGCATGTAACTGGCCGCGCAGTCCACGTTGACAGCAGCTAAGCGTGGGAACGCTAATGAATGCCACATTAACACTGTGACAAAGCCGCAACATTTTACAATAATTTAGAATTTTGTGACCGCAACAGTTGCACTTTTGATTTACCTTAGTTTACAGGACAATTCACGAAATTACGTTCGTTTTCCAAAGCGAATGTTCGGCCGTATGAAATGGGCTAAATTTAGCCGGGGAGCTTTTTATGAAGAAAACACGTTTGTTGATTGCAGGGTCTGCATTAAGTTTCGCTTTGTTTGCAGCGATGCCTTCTTTTGCGCAGAGTGCGCCCGCAAATGAACCAGCAAAGGCTGACGAGGAAGTCGCCACTGAGTCGGAAGAAGCCTTAGAGGAAGGCACAACGCAGCCTATTCTCGTTACCGGTTCGCGTATTGCCCGTCCAACATTGCAGTCGGCGGTTCCTTTGACATCGGTCACCATTGAAGATCTGACTGGCACCGGCGAGTTGTCGCTTGGCGACGCATTGAACGATCTTCCATCGCTTCGTTCGACGTTCAGCTCGGGTAACTCGAGCCGCTTCATCGGTACTGCAGGTTTGAGCCTTCTCGATCTTCGTGGCTTGGGTACAGACCGCACGCTGGTTCTCGTAAACGGCCGTCGCCACGTTACATCAACGCCAGGCGATAACGGTTTCGACGTTAACACCATTCCTACTGACCTTGTGCAGCGTGTAGACATCGTGACCGGCGGCAACTCCGCAATTTACGGTTCGGACGCCGTTGCTGGTGTTGTTAACTTCATCTTGAAAAAGGATTTTGACGGTATCACACTTCGCTCGCAGGGCGGCATTTCTTCGCGCGGTGATCGTGGCACTTATTTTGTGAGCGGTATCGCCGGGCAGAATTTTGCAGATGGCCGTGGTAACGTGGCTGCTTCGCTTGAATATACCCGTCAAGAACCACTTCTCATGTATCAGCGCGACAAATTGACCGGCGCTGCAAGCGGCCGTTGCCAATTCCAATTGACGGATTTGCAAGGTGCTGCAGGCGGTGAAGTAGGATTTAGTGCAACGGACGGTATCCCTGATAACACTTTTGTTTGCGGTATTCGCAACGGTACGATTTCGGATGCAGGGACCGTTGGCGGATTGAGCGGTGGACGCTTCCTTCGTTTTGACGACCTTGGCAATCTTTTCATTGATACGCCTACAATCAACTATGCAAGCGTTGGTTCCGGTAACACGCAAGGTGGTTTTGGCTCCACGCTCCGTAACACCGGCAGCCTTTTGGCTGCTGTAGACCGTTATGCTGCAAACTTCATGGCGCATTATGACGTGTCAGATGCGTTCAAGCCTTTCATTGAAGCTAAATATGTACGGACTGAAGTATCTGGCGAAGGCCAGCCAAGCTTCTTCACCAGCGTTCCTAGCACGCTAGGTGGACCTGCATTCAAGTGCAGCAACGGCTTTTTGAGCGCGCAGAATATTTCCGTTCTTCAACAAAATGGCCTCTGCACGAACTTGACAACGGGCACTTTCCCGCTTGCTCGGTTCAACATTGACTTTGGTGGTCGTCGTTTTGAAGGCACGCGTGAAACATATCGTGCGGTCGGTGGCGTAGAAGGTACGTTCAACGAAGATTGGAACTATGAACTCGCCGTCAACTATGGCCGTTTTGAAGCGGTAGGCTTCAACACCAACAACTTGGTCATCTTCAATCAAGCGGGAACGGCTTATGACGGCTTCAACCTTGCTGTTGATGCTGTTGTCGCACCATCTACCTTCACGGGCACAAACTTTGTAACAAATGCTGCTGGCCAGCGCGTTATTTGCGCCGTGAACGCTGTTTCGAACGTGAACACGGCTTGCGTTCCTGTGAACGTATTCGGTCAGGGTCGTTCAGACGCCCGCGCTTTGGACTTCATCAACACCGAAGGCCGGACTGACGAATTTGCAAGTCAGTTTGTTGCATCTGCCTTTGTTGGCGGTGACTTGTCGCAGCTATTTGAACTGCCAGGCGGACCAGTTGCGTTCGCACTGGGTGCTGAATATCGTCAAGAAAAGGCCAGCGTCGATTATGATGCATTGACATCAAGCGGTGCGACATTCCTCAACGCTTTGCAGGATTTCAGACCACCAGTATTTGCGGTACGGGAGGCCTATGGCGAAGTTCAGGTTCCGTTGTTTAAGGATGTACCTTTCGCAAAGGAATTGTCGCTGAACTTTGCGGGTCGCGTCTCGGATTACAATACGCGCACCGGTACGGTATATGCTTACAACGTGCAGGGCATTTACGCCCCGATTGAAGACGTTCGCTTCCGCGCTGCGTATGCAACATCGGTTCGTGCGCCAACGCAGGGAGATTTGTTCTCCGCAGCGTCTGAAAACTTTGCACAAATCTCTGACCCATGTGACCTTGTATCGCCAGGAAGCATTACGGCAGCTAACTGTGCTGCTGCAGGTGTTCCTACGACCGCTAATGCCGCATTGGTTACTGCATGTGCCTCCACCGCGTTTCCGGTTGCTTTGGGCGCGCCATTTGTAAACTGCACGGCACGTACTTCTTCGACAGGCTTCCTTTCAGGTGGTAACCCAACACTGATTGAGGAAAAAGGTAAGAGCTTGACGCTCGGCGTTGTAGTCGAGCCCAGCTTCGTCCCCGGCCTCAGCTTGACGGTTGACTATTATAAGATCGAAGTTGAAGATCTGATTGCTGCTTTGTCGGCGCAGTCGATCATCAGCCTGTGCTATTCAAACGCTAGCGGCATCAACAATCCGTTCTGCTCAACTGTTAAGCGCGACGCTACCACCGGCCTGTTTGTAAAGCCTGCCGTTATCTCGGGTGGTATCAACTTCGCTAAGCAAACCACAAAGGGTATCGATTTTGATATCGCTTACCGCAAGACGTTTGAAAACGGCGATCGTTTTACATCACGTCTTATCGCGACAAGGGCGTTGCGTTTGGATAACTATACCGATCCAACCAACCCGACGAACCCAAATCGTCAGCTCAGCGAATTGGGCGACCCACAATGGGCTGCAAGCTTCTCGCTCGCTTATGATTTTGGCGATATCGACGTTTTGTATGCAGCACGTTACATCGGTAAGATGACAATTGGTTCATATGAAGCCCAAAACAATTATTTGGGCCAATGTCCGTTGACTGGCACATTCCGTGGCCAGACTGGACGTGAGGGTACAACCTGCGACCCAGTATTGGGTAACATTGTTGAATTGGCGCCAGCGAATGCTGACCAATTTCCGCAGATTTATTACCCCGCTGTTGTCTATCACGACATCCGCGTCGGCTTTGACATTGGCAATGACTTCCGTCTCACAGCTGGCGTTAACAACCTGTTGGACAAGCAGCCACCATTTGGGTTGCTCGGAACTGCCGGTGGTGACCCATATGACAGCTTCGGTCGGAACTTCTTCTTGGGTATTAACGTAAACTTCTGAGGCTTAGTGTCTTGAACAATAATAAGGGCGCCTTTCGGGGCGCCCTTTTTTTATCTGGTCAAGGCGCAAGTAAATCGTCAGCCTTCTATGCAATTACGCCTGACTACCGCAAAATAATCGTGTTCACGCGATGATTGAAGGCGCCAACTGTCTTGCGTCTGGCGCTATCAAAACTATATCTTAATGTAACATAAGGTATCATGACGGACAGGTGGAGAGTATGATGAAAACGAAATTAGCAGTTTTGTTTCTAGGCGCTGCGGTAATATCCACTTTTACCACTGCCGCGGCTGCAAGTGAGGCGCCATTTGTGCATATGGCCGTACAGGCGGCTGATAGCGCAACGATTGTGGTCAACGCGCCACGCGGAAGGGTTGATACCGCCGTATTTGGGAAGCGCCCTTTTATGCGTTCCCCTCGCCTTTCCCCCGACGGAACCAAAATTGCCGTCATGATGACCAAGGACGGCGTTGATTTTCTTGGCTATATCGATGCGACCAAACCCGGATCAGCGCCTGTATTTTTCGCGCAAGCAGAAGAGTTTCGAGAGGCAGGTGACCGTACGATTGGTTCCTGGCGCTTTGTTGGTAATCGGACTATTGTTTTTACTGTTGCATCGCGCGAAATTCTGGGTGGTCGCCGGTCAGATGTTTTGCGTTTGGTTACCTATGACCTGGAAACCAAAAAAATAAGCCCACTGGCCTGGGATGGTGCTGGTGGAAGTGGCGCCGGCATTTTGTTCATCGACGATGAAAAGGAAACGATCCTTGTCTCACGCGATGTTTTAAAAGAGATGAACTACAGCGGTAATCCTGAAGTTATCGAAGTCGATGTTCGTTCTGGTAAATTTAAAACGATAATGCGTCCAAATGTCGAAGTGAGAAGTTGGCTCGTCGACGGTAAAGGCGTAATTCGTGCAGGCGTAGGCAGCGATAGTGACAGCGGCAAACAACGCTTAATGTATAGGTCCGACGCTAGCGGAATAATGAAAACTATTTCCAATGAGGCAGACGCCACATTTACAGGAACGCAAATCGTCCCTGATATCTTTCTTGATGAGCCGGACATGGCTTATGCAACCAGCAACAAGGACGGGTTCCGCAAAGTTTATAAAGTAGATTTGAAGACGATGCAAATCGTTGGCGAACCTGTATTCGGGGTTAAGGGTTATGATATTGATGGTGTTATTGCCAATGAAACTGGCAACGCGTTAGCGGGGGTCTCTTACACCAGCACGAAACAGCGGACACGCTGGTTTGATCCCCGCCTTGCCGAGGTTCAGAAGCTAATGGATGAGGATTTTGGGCGTGGTAACGCACAAATTCTATCCACCAATGATGGCGATACAAAAATTCTCATGCGGATTGCCAAGGTCAACGCTCCGGGCGGTTATTATCTTTTTGATACAGAAACGGGCAACTTGAACCTTGTGGGTTGGGCGCATCCGGTCATTAAGGATTTTGAGCTGAACCCAACCAACTCCGTCCGATACAAAGCGTCCGACGGCATGGAAATAGAAGCCGTTGTTACGTACCCCCGCAATCGGCCAACCCGTCGCAATCTCCCCGTAATTGTTATGCCGCATGGCGGACCTTATGGCGTGCGCGATCAGGAGGAATTTGGTTTCTTCCCGTGGCATCAGGCAATGGCTGAGCTCGGCTATGTTGTCATTCAGCCCAATTATCGGGGCTCTGGCGGCTATGGTAAGGAGTTTGTAAAAGAAGGCCGTAAGCCCAATGGCTATGGACTTCGGATGCAGGATGATTTGAACGATGTTCTGACATGGTTTGGTCAAACTGGGTTAATTGATCCCAAGCGCGCCTGCCTCATGGGCTGGTCTTATGGTGGATACGCCACCGCACGTGGAGCGCAGCGCGATCCGGATAAATGGAAATGCGCGATTGCGGGAGCCGGTGTGTACGACTTTCCGATGATGAAAGCCTATGATACACGCGCCTTTGGTGACTTCGGTGCGAACTTTCAAGCGACGGCTGATAACTTAATCGGCATTTCATCCGCGCGGAATACCGATGGCCCCTGGTCTCCAATTCTGATTGTTGCAGGCTTACGGGACGCTCGAATTCCGATTGAACAATCGCGTACACTTGTGTCGCGGCTGAAAAGTTCAGGTAAGAAAGAAGGCACCGATTTTAGATATGTCGAGCAGCCAAAGGGCACGCACAATTTACCCTATGAAGACGTACATATCGAATGGTTGAAAGAGGCAGAAGCATGGGCGGAACGTTTTAACCCAGCCTATATTGCAACTGATCCAGACAAGGCCCCGCCTATTGGCGTCACTCTCGCCGCAAAATAGAATGTATACGATAACAGAAATGTGCCATTCTGAAAAAAATGGCCATTTCGCATGATCTCTGTATTGCGTTCATTTTGATACAGATGGGGCATCAGGGCAGTCCAGAGCACACTGCCCTGTCATTTGCGTCGACAGCCTGTTACACCGTCGCTTTAATCCTAGCCAAATAGGACGTAGTTGCCTTTCGCTTTGATGCCACTCGTCGCAAAAGTTATTTAAGATTTAGGATGCTTCCATGCTGAAAACATTTCAACTGACTACAATGCTCTTAATTGCCGGCGTCAACAGTCCGGCGACTGCAAATGATGAAGCTCCAAGAGAAATCGTTGTCACTGCAAGGTCGTTAAAAGACACAGAGTCTGATTTAAAGGCGTGCCTGGCGCGCAAATGCCCACCTGATCAAGACATCAAGGCGTCACTGGCCCACGCCGAAAATCAATTTGTCGAAGGAAATTACCGTGATGCGCGTTCGACTTTGGTGAACGCCCTTGGTCGCAACCGGAAACATAAAGGACAATATCCCATCGAAGTGTCCGATTTACTGCGTGCAAATGGTAATGTGGCAGCGCATTTAGGGGAAGCCAATGTATACCGGCTTTCCGTTCTTGATATGCGCGATACGCTGAAAGGCGCTCTAAAATCTAACGATTATCGTGTGTTTGGAGCTGAGATTGAGGTTGCGGACTCCCGTATGAAGCTGGGGTATCTCGACGAGGCAAGTGACAAATATCTTGAGGTTGAAAAGCGGGCGCTCGCCGTCGGTTTGCCACAAGTAGCGGCCATTGCGCGGCTGCGCGATCTATCGCTTCGGGTGCAACGGGCCGAAACGGAAAAGACTGAATTCCGTAAAAAGGAAGCTTTGGACGGCATTGACGCTTTTCTGAATGCTCCGACGGGCGGATCAGAAGATATCAAAATTGCCGCAGAGATACTCAAATCGCGTTTAGATAGAGCTAGCGGTAACAGCGAGACGGCGGACAGGTTGATAGCGCGCTACGCAGCGCTGGGGGGCACAAATCGACCTGTTTTGTTATATTCTACCCCCATCAAAATGAACGAGGCACAAGCGGCTCGTGCCATGGCCGGTGGCAGCGACTTGAACCGTATTGGCACGCAAGTTGTCGAGAATCGTTGGGTGGATGTCGGTTTTTGGATTGGGGTTGACGGTAAAGTCGATGCACCCGAAATTTTACGGAATAAAGGCGATACCGATTGGGCAGATGTTGTTTTGAAAGCAATCAAAACCCGCATCTACGCGCCGTTAAAAATGGAAGGCGATGACGCGTCATTGGGGGTATATGCCATCGAGCGTTATTCTTTGACGGCACAATATGAAAATGACGTAACGGGCACACGTATTCGCCAACGTTCTCCGGTCGCTAGGATTGAGCGTACAGATTTAACGGGTTAGCTTGCCCATCCCAACAAAATGCATGGAATGAGCGCTCCATTGTTGGTCTAATCAGCGCCAGATGCGCGCGAATCTTGTCCCTAGCCCCGTCAGCAGTTCATATTGCGAAAGGCCCGTCAGCGCCGCAGCTGTGACAAGGTCATATTCGATATTGACCCAGTCGCCTTCGCGCAAGGCAGGTGCAGCATTGAGATCCAGCGTCACAAGGTCCATCGACACGCGGCCGATAACGGGTAATTCAAGTCCATCTACCCACGCCCTGCCCTTGCCTGAAAAAGCACGCAGATACCCGTCGGCATAGCCCAATGATATCGTGCCCATACGCGTTTCTTCGCGGCAGACATGGGTCGCATTATAACCCACCATAGCGCCAGCGGGTAACTCTCTTACCTGAAGAAGACGCGCCGAGAGGTGAACCACAGGTTTGATCGAGTCAGCCATTTCGGGGCGCGCAATGCCCCCATAAAGGCTTAATCCCGGGCGTGTCAGGTCATAATGATACTCTGCTCCCAACGCTATACCTGCGCTATTGGCCAAGCTATATCGTTGCGCGCTTATGTGCGACCGCGTTTGGGCGAAAACTCCGAGTTGCTCGCCGTTTTGTGCAATATCTTCGTCAGCTGAAGCCAGATGCGACAATAAAATATCGATATCTAGGTCCGCCAATAAGCCGGCTTGATCAGGCGCAAGGCCCAAGCGATTAATGCCACTATCCAGCATGACATGGCATCGTCCGCCACCTGCATTGCGCCAGTTAGCAACTTGTTCTGGCGTATTCAGAACTGGAATGGCTCCCAGTGCCCGCGCAGCAGCAATATCGGCTTGTGTGATTCCATTGAGCACCGATATCCAGTCGGGCGGAACCAAATCGGCAATAGATTCGGCTTCACCCCAATGGGCAACGAAAAAGTCACGGCAGCCTGCGTCGCGCAAACGGGTAACAACCTCGCGGGCATCCAAGCCATAGCCATTGGCTTTTACCGCCGCCCCTGCCCGCGCAGCGCCGCTACGGGCGTCAAGTGCGCGCCAGTTGGAAACCAGCGCATCTCCATCAATGTGCAGACGCAAGGAGGGCTCAAAATTAGTCATAGACTGTCTTTTGCGCCTGTGTGATGGGCTGTCAATCCAGCTCCGTCTTGCCCGATGTTTCCGGTAGCCAAATCAGCGCGACAACAAATGCAAGTGCCGTAACTCCAACGGTATACCAGAGTCCCGAGAAAGGCTGGCCTGTCTGCGCCACGATATATTGCGAAATATAGGGCAGAAATCCGCCAAAATAGCCTGCGCCAATATGATAAGGTATCGACATGGAAGTATATCTGATTTTAGCCGGAAACATTTCCACAAGGATGGCTGCAACTTGGCCATAGGTCATGCCGGACAGGGCCACCATTAAGAACACCGCCAAGATGATCTTCCAAGGCTCGCGCTGCGCGGGGTCTGATTTGTCAGGATACCCTGCTTCTTCCAACGCGGCGATATAAGCCTTTTCATCAAAACCCTGCAGATTCGCATCACCGACCTTCAACGACACAGCGTCGCTTGCTTCTTTGCTATACGCAATGCCGCGCTTTGTTAAGAAATTGAGCGCCTGCGCGCACTCGCTTTCATGTACGCGGTTGAGCGCGTTGAAATCACAACTGGGGATGGAAAGCGTGACAGGATTGCTCTGTGTCGCGCGCGCAAGGGCTGGGTTTGCAGCATCCGCCATCATCCAGAAAATCGGGAATACGCCAATGATGGAAAGGCCATAGCCAAGCAAAAGCAGGCGTTTGCGGCCCCATTTGTCCGACAGCCATCCGCAGGCCACATAAGTCGGTGCCGCCAACGCTGCGCCCACAGCCATATACATAAGCGCGTCAGTCTCTGGAACGCGCGCGGTCCCCGTCAGGAAATATAATGTGCCGAATTGCGACGTGTAATAAATAACCGTCAATCCTGCGGCGACGCCGAATAAGGCAACGAAGAGACGGCCCACATTGCCCGGATATTGGAAGCTTTCCAGAAATGGATTTTTGGACGTCGTGCCTGCGGCCTTCATCGCCTTAAATACAGGGCTTTCTGACAATTTGAGGCGCATGAAGAGCGAAATCGCAAGCAACAAAATTGAGGTCAAAAATGGGACACGCCAGCCCCATGCATCAAAAGCCTCAGTGCTCATCGACTGGCGCGTAATGAGCACGACAATCACAGCAAGCAGAAAACCGCCGGCGACCGATGCCTGAATCCAGCTGGTATATTGGCCGCGCTTGCCCTGTGGTGCATGTTCGGCAACATAAATAGCAGCGCCTCCATATTCGCCGCCAAGCGCCAGTCCCTGAAGACAGCGCATAAGCAATAAGAGCGCCGCCGCCCAAATTCCTGCCGTTTCGAACGTTGGCAACAGGCCAATCGCGGCTGTTGCGACACCCATCAGCGTAATCGTCACAAGAAATGTATACTTCCGTCCAATCTTGTCACCGAAATAGCCAAACAATATTGCGCCGAATGGCCGCACGCCAAAGCCGGCACCAAAGATTGCAAGCGACGCCAAAGTCGCGGCGGTTGGATTGTCGGCAGGGAAAAACAGCTTCCCGATTAATGCCGCCAAAATGCCATAGACGAAAAAGTCATACCATTCGAAAACCGTGCCAAGCGACGATGCTGTAATGACCAAACGATCGCGCTTTGGATCCAGTACGACTTCAGATTCGGCAGCTTTTGCCATGACGTTCCCCTAAAAACCCTCTGCGCATGTTTTAATACCAATGTCGGCACTTACAAGCAGGTTCACTCCATCTCTAATATAACCGCGTCGACGGCTAGGCTGTCGCCAGCCTGCGCATTGACCAGCTTTACTGTTCCGGATTTCTCCGCGCGGAGAATATTTTCCATCTTCATCGCTTCCACAACCGCCAACGGTTGGCCCGCCTCAACCGCGTCCCCTACATTGACATGTAAAGTCGTAAGCAGGCCGGGCATCGGGCAAATGAGGAATTTGGATAAATCGGGCGGAATTTTTTCGATCATGTGCGTTGCCAGATGGGCAATGTGGCCGGGCAACACACGGGCGATATGCGTTGCGCCGCGTGTCGTCAGATGAAATCCAGTGCGCGTTTTAGCGATCTTGACCGCCAGTTCATCGTCCCCAATTTCAGCTTCAATCAACCGATCGCCGGGATCATATTCCATCGAAAGGTCAAAAAGCGTCCCGTCAACGTGCATGTCGCCATCGATCATTTCGATGTTGTGAACAGCGTCGCCAATCTTAACTTGCCAGCGCGCAGGCGGCTCAAGAGTATCGCCCAGCTGACCGTCAACATGGCGCGCGCGGTCGGCTTCGGCCGTCGCAACGAAACCTGCAATAGCCGCAAGTGAGTTGACCAGTTCGGGCGTTGCTGCCGCGCCATGGAAGCCGTCAGGATATTCCTCCGCGATGAAGCCCGTCGTCAGTTCTCCCGAACGGAAACGCGGATGCTGCATGATGGCGCTAACAAAATCGATATTATGGCCAAGGCCTTCGATTTCGAAGCGGTCAAGCGCGGCGATTTGCAAGTCGGCAGCATCATCGCGGGTTTTACCCCAAGTGATGAGTTTAGCGATCATGGGGTCGTAGAACATCGAAACTTCGCCGCCATCATAGACGCCGTCATCTACGCGGATGCCTTCGACGCCGCGACGGCCATTGGCATCCTCGTCTTCGGTCCAACCCAACACCGGAGGACGATAACGCGTCAGCCTCCCGGTGCTTGGCAAAAAGCCGCGATAGGGGTCTTCGGCATACACACGGTTTTCGATAGACCAGCCGTCGATTTGGATATCGTCTTGCGTCATAGCGAGCTTCTCACCCGCGGCCACGCGGATCATCTGTTCGACCAAATCAATGCCGGTGATGCATTCGGTTACCGGATGCTCCACCTGTAGACGAGTGTTCATTTCGAGGAAGTAAAAGCTCTCGCCGCTGGGGTCCGCGCCCGATACAATGAGCTCGACGGTACCTGCGGAATAATAGCCAACGGCGCGGGACAGCGCCACGCACTGCTCACCCATTGCCTTACGCATTTTTGGTGTGACGAAGGGCGAAGGCGCTTCTTCGACCACTTTCTGATGGCGGCGTTGGATCGAGCACTCGCGTTCATTCAAATATAAGATATTGCCATGTTGATCGCCCAATATCTGTATTTCGATATGGCGTGGGTTGAGGATGAATTTTTCGATGAACACGCGGTCGTCGCCGAATGAATTCAACCCCTCGCGCTTCGTCGCTTCAAAGCCTTCGCGGACATCTTGCTCATTATACGCAAGCCGCATGCCCTTGCCGCCGCCACCGGCGCTGGCCTTCATCATCACCGGATAGCCAATTTCTTCCGAAATCCGTACCGCATGTTCGGTATCGTCAATTTCCCCAACAAAGCCAGGAACAACGTTTACGCCCGCCGACATCGCCAGTTTCTTGGACTCTATCTTGTCACCCATAGCAGCAATGGCGTTCACTGGCGGACCTATGAACGCAATATTCTCCTTGGCCAGTGCCTCTGCAAAGCTGGTGCGTTCGGACAGAAAACCATAGCCCGGATGTACCGCCTCTGCGCCGGTTTGCTTGCACGCGGCGATGATTTTGTCCGCAATCAAATAAGACTGTGCGGCGGGCGAAGGACCGATATGCACCGCCTCATCTGCCATCTGCACAAACGGCGCACGCGCGTCGGCATCGGAATAGACCGCGACCGTCGCGATTCCCATGCGGCGCGCGGTCTTGATGATACGGCAGGCAATTTCGCCACGGTTGGCAATCAAGATTTTCTTGAACATTTCACTTTACTTTCTCTCAAGGTCGCACGCCTAAACATGCTCTCCATTGCTTTGTCAGTCCAAAGACTGGTGTCCAACATGCGTTCACCTGCAACCACATTCAGATAGGCCGAGCAACGCTTCGGTTCATAGGCCAATTCTCTAAATTTGTGCCGGTAGCGGCGGTAAATCCGTAAAATAAATTGGGGTCCATCTCCCAATGCGGCAACAAGGTCGGGTTCAGTTGCTAGAACCCGCACTCTCTTTTCAATTCGCTTAGCTAAAAGTATTTTAGCATTCTGCCTCAATGACAGACGAGCCGGTTTTGCGGCGAGAGCAGATCGATAACTGCGACTAACCGAGTTACGAGACGTCGTTTTATACATCGGCGTCGTTCACCGGCTGGATTTTATGGCGCAGCAAACGCAGAATATCAGAGCGGCATCCAATAACGTCCGTACCTAGACCATAGATGCGTTCTGCATTCGGCGTCACTCCGCTGCCTCCAACGCCTTACATGCCCGCAATGGCTCCTCAGCCTCCATTGGCACAAGGCCCAGCTTCGCCAGCATTGCGGCGTCCTTATCGTCGCCTGCATTGGCCGCGGTCAGCAGCTTGTCGCCGGTGAAGATGCTGTTCGCGCCTGCCATGAAGCATAGAGCCTGTGTGGCTTCCGACATGCTCTCACGCCCCGCGCTTAAGCGCACCATGCTCATGGGCATCGTGATGCGCGCCACAGCAATCGTCCGAACGAATTCGATGTCGTCAATTTTCGCCAGCGGCGTATCGGCGAGCATGTCACCTAGCACTGTGCCCTTTACGGGTACCAGTGCGTTGACCGGCACGCTTTCGGGATGCTGTGGCAGGGTTGCCAAAGTGTGGATGAAGCCCACACGGTCAACGCGCGTCTCTCCCATACCGACAATTCCCCCACTGCAGACATTGATGCCGGCGCGGCGGACCTCGGCGAGCGTGTCGAGCCTGTCGTCCATCGTCCGCGTTGTAATAATCTCATTATAGCGCTCGGGCGACGTGTCGATATTGTGGTTGTAATAATCGAGGCCAGCGTCGGCGAGCATATCGGCTTGGGCGGGCGACAACATGCCCAAAGTCATGCACGTTTCCATGCCCATGGCACGCACGCCCTGAACGATTTGTACAATCGCGGGCATATCGCGGTCCTTTGGGTTGCGCCATGCCGCCCCCATGCAGAAACGGCGTGAGCCCGCATCTGCTGCCTCAGCGGCCTTTTGCAACACCGCTTGCACGTCCATCAATTTGGTTGCCTCAACGCCGCTGTCGGCCTTGACCGATTGCGAGCAATAGCCGCAATCTTCGGGGCAACCACCTGTTTTAATGGAGAGCAATGTGCATAATTGTATCTGCCCAACGGCGTGATGCGCCCGATGCACGGTCTGCGCCTGATATACCAGTTCGTCGAACGGCAGAGCGAACAACTCAGCAATTTCTGCGCGGTTCCAGTCGGTGCGGACAGTCACGAAGCATCTCCCAAAGGCGGCATATTATGCCCCAATAATGTTAAAACATCTGCCGCACATTCTACGACATTGCTGCCGGGGCCGTAAATGCCCTGAACGCCGGCCTCCCGCAGAAAATCATAATCCTGCGGCGGAATAACGCCGCCGGCGATAACCTTGATGTCGCCACGCCCGGCTTCACGCAGACCTCTTACAAGTTCCGGGATCAAAGTCTTATGACCGGCGGCAAGGCTGGATGCGCCAACGGCATCCTCATCATGCTGCAACGCCAGCACGACGGTTTCTTCGGGTGTTTGGAACAATGGCCCGCTGATCACATCAAAGCCCATATCGGAGAAAGCAGACGCGATGATATTGGCGCCGCGATCATGCCCATCTTGCCCCATTTTGGCGACCAAGAGCTTTGGTTTACGACCCAAGCGGCGTTCGACCGAAGCCACGCCATCCAAGACTTGTGCCCAACGTGTGTCGAATTCATGCGCGCTGCCATAAATACCTTGGACGGGCACTGGCGTTGTTGCGTATCGGCCGAATACAGCTTCCATCGCGTCCGAAATTTCACCCAATGTTGCGCGGGCGCGGGCCGCATCGACGGCAAGTGCAAGGAGGTTGGTACTGCCTTTCGCACCCTCGGTCAGCGCCATCAAAGCCGCCTGACAGGCTGCCTCATCACGGGCGGCACGCATGGCCGCAAGTCGGGAAATTTGCCCTTGGCGGACGAAGTCATTGTCGACTTCCAGCGTATCGAGTTGCTCTTCGGTGGCGAGCTTATATTTGTTGACGCCAACGATGACATCTTCACCTTTGTCCACCCGCGCTTGCCGTGCGGCGGCGGCTTCTTCGATCAGGCGCTTTGGCATCCCCGATGCGACAGCCTTAGTCATGCCGCCTAGCGCGTCTATCTCACCAATGATTTTCCACGCCTGGTCGACCAATTCAGCCGTAAGCGCCTCGACATAATAAGAACCACCCAAAGGATCGACGACCTTCGTAATGCCGCTTTCTTCGGCCAACACAATTTGCGTGTTGCGGGCGATGCGCGCCGAAAAATCAGTCGGTAGCGCAATGGCTTCATCTAGCGCATTGGTGTGCAGTGATTGCGTACCACCCAAGGTCGCTGCCATCGCCTCAATCGTCGTGCGGATGACGTTGTTGTATGGATCCTGCTCTTGCAATGATACGCCTGAAGTTTGGCAGTGCGTCCGCAGCATCTTGGAGCGTTCATCCTTTGCGCCAAGTTCATCCATCACCCGGTGCCACAAGGTCCGCGCGGCGCGCAGCTTTGATACTTCCATGAAGAAGTTCATGCCGATGCCGAAAAAGAAGGAAAGCCGCCCGGCAAAAGCGTCAATGTCCAAACCCGAGGCCATGGCGCGCTGCACATATTCCTTGCCATCGGCAATGGTGAAGGCAAGTTCCTGAACAGCGGTCGCGCCCGCCTCATGCATATGATAGCCGGAGATCGAGATGCTGTTAAACTTGGGCATGTGCGCGCTGGTGTACGCTATGATATCCGACACAATACGCATCGATGGTTCGGGCGGATAAATATAGGTATTACGGACCATGAACTCTTTGAGAATATCATTTTGAATGGTGCCGTCCAATTGCGCTTGGTCGACGCCTTGTTCTTCGCCAGCGACGATGAAGAAGGCTAGAATGGGAATAACCGCGCCATTCATCGTCATTGATACGGACATTTGATCGAGCGGTATGCCGTCGAACAATATTTTCATATCCTCAACGCTATCAATCGCAACACCTGCTTTGCCGACATCGCCGACAACACGCGGATGGTCGCTGTCATAGCCACGGTGCGTGGCCAGGTCGAAGGCGACCGAAAGGCCCTTTTGCCCAGCGGCGAGATTGCGACGGTAAAATGCGTTGGATTCTTCTGCAGTTGAAAAGCCCGCATATTGGCGGATCGTCCATGGGCGGCCAGCGTACATGGACGCCCGCACGCCGCGCGTGAATGGCGCAAAACCGGGAAGGCCGGGATCGGCTGAATCTTCGGCCGTATACAGCGGCTTTACGGCAATGCCCTCTGGCGTGTGCCACGTCAGGTCCCTGCCCTTGACCTCTTTTTCAGCCGCTTTTTTCCATTGGTCGATATTCGTCATAAAACTTCCATTTTTTAATCCGTCACCCTGTATCAAGTTCAACGTGACGCCGAGGTGTTTAGTCGCATTAATGCTCTGCTCCTAAACCCACCTCCATAATTTCGGTCAAAACGCCCTGCATATCCTTGGGATGTACAAAGAATATGAGCGTCCCATGCGCGCCAATCCGTGGCTCGCCAAGTACGCGTTTGCCCATTGCCTCAAACGCCGCCTTCGCGACATGGATATCGGGCACTTCGTAACAGACATGATGCTGCCCACCCGCCGGGTTCTTCTCCAGAAACGCCGCGATCGACGCATTGCCCGGCAGCGGTTCAATCAATTCAATCTGCGTACCATTCATCGCGCCATCCGCACCGGGCGTATCGACAAAACAGACCTTCACGCCCTGTTCCGGCAAATCGAATGGTGCATGAATCTTGGTCGCGCCCATCACATCGCGATAAAAAACGATGCTATCCGCGATGGAGGGCGTTGCAACGCCGATATGGTTGAGGCGGCCGAGTTTCATGCTTCAACCTTACAACGGAATATTGTCATGTTTCTTCCAAGGGTTTTCGAGACTTTTGTTCCGCAGCTTGCGTAAGCCTAAGGCTATCCGCTTCCGCGTCGAATGCGGGTAGATAACCTCGTCGATAAAGCCTTTGCTCGCTGCCACGAACGGGTTGGCGAAGCGGTCTTCATATTCCGCGGTTTTTACGGCCTGCTCTTCCGCCGATAGCCCGCGGAAGATGATCTCCACTGCGCCTTTAGCGCCCATCACAGCGATTTCCGCCGTGGGCCATGCGTAATTGAGGTCGCCGCGCAGATGCTTGGACGCCATCACGTCATAAGCGCCGCCATAAGCCTTGCGCGTGATGATGGTGATTTTGGGAACGGTCGCCTCGGCGTAAGCGAACAGCAATTTTGCGCCATGCTTGATGATCCCACCATATTCCTGCGCCGTGCCTGGCAAGAACCCGGGAACGTCAACGAAGCTGACAATCGGAATGTCAAACGCATCGCAAAAGCGCACAAAACGCGCGGCTTTTTTGGAGCTGTTGATATCGAGCACGCCGGCCAGCACCATCGGCTGATTGGCAACAATGCCCACGGTGCGTCCCTCAATTCGACCAAAGCCGATGATGACGTTCGCAGCATGGCCGGGTTGAACTTCAAAGAAATCCGCTTCGTCGACCGTTTTGCGGATCAGTTCATGCATGTCATAAGGCTGGTTCGCGCTGGGCGGGATCAAGGTGTCGAGACTGGGCTCAATCCGGTCCCACGGGTCCTCGGTTGGCCGCTCTGGCGCCCCTGACCGGTTATTCTCTGGCAAATAATCAAAGAAATCGCGTACCGACAGCAATGCCTCAATGTCATTTTCAAACGCATTGTCAGCCACACCCGATTTGGTCGTATGCGACATGGCACCGCCCAATTCTTCTTGTGTGACGACTTCGTTGGTCACGGTTTTCACAACATCGGGACCTGTGACGAACATATAAGACGAATCCTTCACCATGAAGATGAAGTCGGTGATGGCCGGCGAATATACTGCGCCGCCAGCACATGGGCCCATGATGAGCGAAATTTGCGGCACGACGCCGCTGGCCAAGACGTTGCGTTGAAAGACCTCGGCATAGCCGCCAAGGCTCGCCACGCCCTCTTGAATGCGTGCGCCACCACTGTCGTTTAGGCCAATGACTGGGGCGCCGACTTTCATCGCATTGTCGAGGACCTTGCAAATCTTCATGGCGTGCGCTTCGGATAAAGAGCCACCAAATACCGTAAAGTCCTGACTATAGACATAGACTAAGCGGCCATTGATCGTTCCGCTGCCGGTGACAACGCCGTCACCTGGTATTTTTTGCTCCGCCATCCCGAAATCGGTACAATTATGTGTGACATAAGCGTCGAGCTCTTCGAAGCTGCCTTCATCAAGCAGAATATCAAGGCGTTCGCGCGCGGTCAGACGACCCTTGGCGTGCTGTGCATCTATGCGCTTTTGCCCGCCCCCCATTTTCGACGCCGCGCGGCGTGCTTCCAGTTCAGCAATATTGGCCGACATGCTAATCCCCATAAGCATTTTTGTTGCCAAAAGCCTTGGCATCCTGTCGCAGCAATTGCAAATTAATCGTGCGATTAAATTCCGTTTAACTCGCGAAGAATTCGAGGCTGCAAAAAAGCAAAAAGCGGGTTATAGGGCCGCTACATGGACGAACAATTTCCCATCAAGGTGGCGGCGCTTTACCGCTTTGTCGCATTTGACGCGCCAGAGCAGTTGCAACCAAACATTCAGGCGCAATGCGCGGCGGGCGGTATCAAGGGCACGATATTACTCGCGCATGAGGGTATTAACGGAACCGTGGCGGGGGCGCCTGCTGCGATCGACGCCTTAATATCATTTTTGCGCAACATTCCAGGTTGTGATGATCTGGATGTGAAATACTCGCATGCCAAAGAAATGCCCTTTTACCGGATGAAAGTGCGCCTCAAAAAAGAGATTGTGACGCTCGGCGTAGAGGGCATTGATCCTAAGCGTGAGGTTGGCACTTATGTGCAACCGGAAGATTGGAACGCGCTGATTTCGGATCCTGACACTGTGTTGATCGATACACGCAATGATTATGAAGTGGCCATTGGTACCTTCGAAGGTGCGGTTGACCCGCGGACCAAGTCCTTCAGCGAATTTCCCGAATGGTTTCGCACACATCGCGACGAACTAGCTACTGGCAAGACGAAGTTTGCGATGTTCTGCACCGGCGGCATCCGTTGCGAGAAATCGACCGCCTTTTTAAAGGCAGAGGGCATAGACGAGGTCTATCATCTGGAAGGCGGCATATTGCGCTATCTGGAGAATATTCCAGAGGCGCAGAGCAAATGGCAGGGTGAATGCTTCGTGTTCGATGAACGCGTATCGGTGAAGCATGGCTTGGCGCTTGGCGAAATGGAGCTTTGCCACGCCTGTCGCCGCCCAATATCACAAGCGGACAAGGCATCCGCACATTTCGTCGAGGGGGTGTCTTGTCCAGCTTGCTATGGCGAGCGTAGCGACGATGACCGCGCCCGCTTCGCCGAACGACAAAGGCAGATTGCCTTAGCGAAGAAGCGCGGCAAGCAGCATATTGGCGTCAATCCGCGTGATGATGGCTAATGTGCGCTTTAGACGCCGCCAAAGATAAATGACCACCCTGCCCGTCTTCTACAGCTTTCGCCGCTGCCCTTATGCCATGCGCGCACGGATGGCAGTCGCGGTGAGCGGCGTCCTAGTTGAACTGCGTGAAGTCGTGTTGCGGGACAAGCCTCCTGAAATGCTCGAGGCGTCACCCAAGGGTACTGTGCCTGTTCTGGTGTTGTCAGACGGCAGGGTATTGGAAGAAAGCCTCGATATCATGCGCTGGGCGCTCTCTCAGGGTGATCCAGAAGGCTGGCTAGGGCATGAGGACCAAAATCTTATTTCGGCCTCTGACGGGCCATTTAAACAAGCCTTGGACCGCTATAAATATCCGCATCGATATGATTTAACCGATGGCACCGTACATCGCGATGCCGCCTTGGGCCATCTTGCTACCCTGAACGCTTTGTTGACCGATGCGCCATATCTCGGCGGCGCAACGCCAGCTTTCACCGATATCGCCTTATTCCCCTTTGTGCGACAATTTGCCGCAACCGATGCCGCATGGTTCGCTGCTTTACCCCTACCCGCGCTACAAAGCTGGCTTTCTGCGCTTGTAGGAAGCGAACTGTTCGCCGCTATCATGACCCGATATCCGCAATGGAAAGCGGGTGATGCGCCCGTTCACTTTCCCTAATTATTTCATCAACACCAATTCTTCGGACATGCTGGGGTGCAAAGCAACGGTATCGTCAAAATCCTGCTTGGTCAGCTTTGCCTTAACCGCAATCGCCGCCGCCTGAAGGATTTCGCCGCTATCAGGGCCAATGAGATGCAGGCCGACAACTTGCTCATGTGGACCTGCGACAATCATTTTATACAAAGCACGCTCATTACGGTCTGCAAGGACATTCTTCATCGCGCGGAAGTCGCTTTTGTAAACCTTAACATCGCCAAACTGCGCGCGCGCATCTGCTTCGGTTAGGCCAACGCTGGCAATCGGTGGATTGCTGAACACGGCAGTTGGAATGCAGTCATAATTGACGGTGCGCGGATTATTGCCAAAAACGCTGTCGGCAAAGGCATGGCCTTCACGGATGGCAATCGGGGTGAGCTGCACGCGGTTGGTGACATCGCCCACGGCATAAATGCTCGGGATATTGGTGCGATTGTCGTCACCGACCTGCACTGACCCGTCTTTGCCGAGATCAACGCCGACCGCCTCTAATCCAAGCCCAATTGTGTGTGGCGTACGCCCGATGGCCCATAACAACAAATCGGTCTCTATCGTTTCGCCATTATTGCCTTCAATCAAAAGGGTGCCGTCATCCTGCTTGGTCACCGACTGAATGCCAAAATGGAAACGGATATCGATCCCTTTTTGGCGGCTCAGATCGACCAGTCTGTCGACAATCTCTTCGTCATAGCCACGCAATATACGGTCGCCATGAGTGACCAGCTTAACATCGACGCCCAATTCATTTAAAATACCTGCAAATTCATTTGCGATATAACCGCCACCCGCAATCACCGCGCGTTTGGGCAATTCAGGCAGGCTAAAAACCTCGTTCGACGTGATACCATGGCCCGCGCCCGGAATTTCAGGAACAGATGGCCAAGCACCGGTGGCAATCAAGATATGAGCTGCAGTAATGTTCCGACCGCTGGTAAGCTGGACGCTGTTTGGCCCAGTCACTACCGCGCGTTCGCAAAATATCTCGACCTTGTTATTACCCAATGTCTGGCCATAGAGCCCTTCCAAGCGGTTGACTTCGGCAGCAACATTGTCGCGTAGGACGCTCCAGTTAAATGTTGCTCCTGCGGTGTTCCAGCCAAAACGCTGCGCGTCATGCAAATCTTCAGCGAAATGTGCCCCATAGACCAACAGCTTCTTTGGTACGCAGCCGCGAATAACACAGGTACCGCCGACCCGATGCTCTTCCGCTACTGCGACACGAGCGCCATGCGATGCCGCGATGCGTGAGGCGCGGACGCCACCAGAGCCTGCGCCAATGACGAAGAGATCATAATCAAAATCAGCCATAAATCATTCTTTCCTGTGTCCACGCGATATGGGGACGGGAGCATATATTTACCAATGGGAATTCGCAGCCCTCGTTATCGAACACATACTGCTCGTTCAGCTATCGCCAAGCGCTGCTGCAATCAGCGCCGTAGTAGATGGATCAAAACCGCTTGGGCCATGCTCGCTTATGCTTTTGGCGATTTGCTTGCCAAGCTCGACGCCAAATTGGTCAAACGGGTTAATCCCCAACAAAACCGCATTCACGAACGTCCTGTGCTCATAAAAGGCAATCAACGCGCCGACCGTTTTAGGTGTAACCTCATCGAGCAATATCGTCGTAGATGGGCGGTTCCCAGCATAATGGCGGGCCAAATCATCCGATTGCTGACCTGCCATTAATGCCGCACCTTGCGCAAAGCAATTGACCAGCAAGGTTTCATGATGCGCCGTGTCAAAATCATGCCCCGGCGTTATGCTGGCGATGAATTCTACGGGGATCAGGTGCGTACCTTGGTGCAGCAATTGGAATACCGCATGCTGTGCATCGGTGCCCACCCCGCCCCATGTCACAGGCGCGCTATTGCGTCCCAGTGGCGCGCCTTCGGCTGTCACCGACTTTCCGTTGGATTCCATCTCCAACTGCTGAAGATAATCGGGCAGCAGGCGCAAACGTTCGTCATAGGCAAATACTGCGCGCGTCTGACAGGCCTTAGTTTGGGCATAATATAAATCTGCAAATGCCGCCATTGTCGGAGCGTTTTCCAAAATAGGTGCATCGCGAAAATGCGCGTCCATGACGGCGGCGCCATCCAGCAGTTCCTGATATACCGCCCAACCCAGGCCAAGCGCCACGGGAAAGCCAATCGAGCACCATAAGGAATAGCGACCGCCTACCGATTCATTGAACGGCAGTATGCGGCTTTCGTCTATGCCCCATTCGATGGCTTTGTCGGGATACGCCGTCAGCGCCACAAACTGCGCATAAGGGTCGGTAACGCCGCCCTCGTGCATCCATTCCATGGCGCTGGTCGCGTTGAGCAAGGTTTCGGTGGTCGTGAAAGTTTTGGAAGCAACGGCGACAATTGTCTTGTGCGGGTCCATGTCCTTTACCGCCTCGGTCAGGGCAGCACCGTCAATATTGGAAACGACTTTCACGTCATAACGCGCGCCATCACGGCCAAGCGCGTCGATGAGCAATTTCGGGCCAAGCGCCGAGCCGCCAATGCCGATATGCAATATATGGCGGATATCGCCCATCAACCCTGCATCAATGGCCTCAACCAATCCACGCATACGTTGCTGAAGCGCATGGGCATAAGCAACCGAGTCCGCATCGCCTGTGCCACGCTCTGCGCTATGCTCTGCTGCACGTCCTTCGGTGACATTGATGGCTGCGCCCGAAAACAAAGCCGCCTTAGCGGTATCAAGCTGCATATCCGCAGCAAGCTTTACGAAATGTCCTAAAGCCGCATCATCTAGATGGGTTTTCGAGAGGTCAAACCGAAGGCCGCTTTGTTCCATAGTCATTTTGCGCACACGGTCTGGGTCTGATGCGAAGAGATCCAGAAGCGAATGCGGTTGATGTTGTTCAAGCGCAGTCCAGCGATTTTCGGTCATTTTCATTCTCTTGATTAGGGCGTTGCAACGCAGCGTGAATCTCGGCGCTGGCAAATAACGCGCCTTGACGGTAAAAGGCCAGTCAATCCGTCAGCTGACGACAATTTTTTGCGAGATTTTGTGACATCAACACCTGAAAAGCCGGACGATTCATCTGCACCTGCGCCTGCATCGTCTGAATGGCGCGAATATGGCGGCTTCTTGCTGAAGCTTGCAGTGTTCGTTTTCATTCTGCGCAGCTTCATCGTCTCGCCGTTCAATATTCCGTCGGAATCGATGCAACCACGCTTACTCATTGGCGATTATCTGCTCGTGGCGAAATGGCCTTATGGCTATTCCAAACACAGTCTGCCTTTTTCGATACCGCTCATCCCCGGACGGATTTTCGAGAGCCAACCTGCACGCGGCGATGTCGTCGTGTTCAAGGCTCCGATGTCGAACGGTGCGGACTATATTAAAAGGGTCATCGGCCTGCCCGGTGACGTCATTCAGATGCGCAATGGTGTCCTTGAAATCAACGGTGTCGCAGTAAAAAAGGAACGGATTGCCGACCTCGTTATACCCGTCACCCAAAACATGCGGGACGCTGCGGAGGTTGACCGTAACCCATTCCCTTGCTGGCGTCCCGATATGGAAGAGCCCGCGGCCGACGGCGGCACGCAATGTCGCTATCCCCGTTTTCGCGAAACTTTGCCAGAGGGCAAAAGCTACGAAATTCTCGATCTTGCAAATGGCTTGGAGGGCGACAACACCGAGGCATTTGTTGTGGGCGAAGGCGACATCTTCCTGATGGGCGATAATCGCGATCGAAGCGCGGATAGCCGGTGGTCGCCTATCGAAAAACCGGGCGCCATTGGCATGGTCCCGCAAGAAAATCTTGTTGGGCGCGCTTTGGTTTCGGTATTCTCAACAGACGGATCGTCGCATTGGCTGCTGCCATGGACTTGGTTTACCGCGACGCGCGCTGAACGCATTGGACAAGGGTTTTGACCAGCGACGAACAAACGGCATGGCTCACGGAATTACTTCCGCAGCCACCCAACGATATCGCGTTGTATCAACGCGCACTGACGCATGGCAGTACGGGGCAACCGGACTATCAACGCCTTGAATTTCTCGGCGATCGCATCCTGGGACTGATCATCGCTGACATGCTCTATCATCGGTATAAGGATGAAGCCGAAGGTCGCCTGTCCCATCGCTTGAACGCACTTGTGTCGGGCGTAACCTGCGCAGACATCGCGCGCCAAATTGGCCTTCCCCCATTTGTCCGTCTTGGCAAGCAAGCCCGTGATGATGGAGCGCAACAGAGCGATAATGTGTTGGGCGATGTCATGGAGGCTATAATTGGCGCTGTGTATCTCGACCATGGCCTACTCGACACCCGCGATCTTGTAGAACGGCTCTGGAGGCCACTTCTTGAATCCGCAAACGGCGCCCCCAAACATCCCAAATCCGAGTTGCAAGAATGGTGCGCCGCGCATGGGCGTAAGGTTCCTGAATATGTCATCACCAAAAAAGAAGGCCCTCCCCACGCCATGAAATTTGAAATCACTGTCACCGTGAAAGGTTTTGCGCCGATTTCTGCGACTGCCAACAGCAAACAGGCTGCTGAAACAGCCGCTGCGCTTGCATTTTTGGAAGCCAACGCATGACCAAGAGATGCGGACACGTCGCGATTATCGGCGCGCCAAATGCGGGTAAGTCTACCTTAGTTAATGCTCTTGTCGGGCAGAAAGTAGCCATTGTTAGCCCCAAGGCACAAACCACGCGCACGCGCATGTTAGGCTTAGCTTTGGCCGGCGAAACGCAAATAATTTTGGTCGACACACCGGGCATTTTTGCTGCGCAACGCCGTTTTGACCGCGCCATGGTGGCGGCGGCTTGGGACGGTGCGGGCGATGCTGATATGATCGCGTTGATTGTCGATGGCCGCGCGGGCGCTGGACCAAAGGTTGAGAAAATCCTAGATAGCCTAAAAGATCGCCCAGAACGCAAATGGCTTGTGCTCAACAAGGTTGATATTGCGGCAAAAGACAAACTGCTCGCTTTGACCACGAAATTGACGGACAAATGTGGGTTTGAACAGATTTACTATATCAGCGCTGCGACGGGCGATGGTTTGGATGAGTTCAAAACTGCTTTGGCCGATAACATGCCAGAGGGCGAGTGGCATTTTCCAGAAGATCAGGTGTCTGACGCAACTGAACGCCTGATCGCGTCAGAAATAACGCGCGAACAACTCTATCTGCAACTGCATGAGGAGCTGCCTTATGCGAGCGCGGTAGAAACAGAAAAATACAGCGAGCGCGAGGATGGATCGTTAGAAATCCACCAGCAAATTTTGGTAGCGCGTCCTACACAGCGTGCCATAGTTTTGGGCAAAGGCGGGACGCGGATTAAGGCTATTGGAGAGGCGGCACGTCTTGAGCTGGCGAAGCTCATGGGTGTTAAAGTCCACCTCTATCTGCATGTGAAAGTCCATGCCAAATGGGATGAAGATCGCAGCCTGTATCGCGATATTGGCCTGGAATGGGTTGAATAGACGCGGTCCGGTTTTACTCTTAACCACGTCGCCCCAGCGAAGACTGGGGCGACGGTTAGTTTTATTTCTTTGCTTTAGCCGGCGTTTTCTTTGCTGTAGGTTTCTTCTTAGGCGCGGCTTTTTTCTTAACCTTGCCCTTGGGTGGCATCGCGGCGCGAGCATCAATCAACTGTGCCGCTTCTTCAAGTGTCAGCTCGTCGGGTGAGATGGACTTCGGCACCGTGGCATTGGTCGTTCCGTCGGTCACATAAGGACCAAAGCGCCCTTCCATAAGCTTGATTTCCGCATCTGTTCGAGGATGCTTTCCAAGCTCCTTTAAAGGCGCGCGTGCGGCACCCCGACCACGGCCTGGATTCGCTAATGCTTCTGCCAATTTCACAACCGCGCTGTTCATGCCGGTTTCGAACACATCGTTCGTCGACTGCAACCGGGCATATTTGCCGTTATGCGCTAGATAGGGCCCATAGCGCCCAATGCTCGCCGTAACTGGTTCGCCGCTTTCGGGATGGACACCGATGGTACGTGGCAAGGACAGCAATTTTACTGCCCATTCAAGGCCGATATCCTCCGCAGGAATATCCTTGGGGATGGAAGCACGTTTTGCGTCGGCGCCCTCACCCATTTCGAAATAAGGGCCAAAGCGCCCCGACTTTCTGCTGACTTCCAATTGCGTTTCGGGATGTTGGCCAAGCACTTCTGGTCCCGTATCTTCGCCAATGTCGCCGCCAGGCTGCGCGAATTTGCGGGTATATTTGCAGTCAGGATAGTTGGAGCAGGCCACAAAGGCGCCGAACTTTCCGCCCCGCAGTGCCAGCCTGCCAGCGCCACATTTCGGGCAAAGGCGCGGGTCGGTGCCATCTTCGCGTTCTGGAAACAGATAGGGCGACAGGAAGACGTCAAGCTCTGCCGTCACCTCAGATGGTTTCTGCTCCATGACTTCAGCGGTTTTTGGTTTGAAGTCGCGCCAAAAAGCCGCAAGAAAAGACTGCCAATCGGCACGGCCACCACTGATTTCATCTAATTGATCTTCAAGTCCTGCAGTGTAATCATAAGCAACATAACGTTCAAAAAAACGCTCTAGAAATGCTGTGAGAAGTCGGCCAGATTCCTCTGCAAAGAAACGATTTTTCTCAACACGGACATATAAGCGATCTTTCAAGACCTGAATAGTCGATGCATAAGTGGATGGGCGGCCAATGCCTAACTCCTCCAACCGTTTAACCAATGTCGCTTCCGAAAAGCGCGGCGGTGGTTGTGTAAAATGCTGGGTCTTTTCGGCGTCATGTTTGGCTGGCGCGTCTCCAACCGCCATAGCTGGCAAAATTGCGCCATCTTCGCCGTCGCTATCATCGAGACCTTCTTCGTATACCGCCAGAAAACCAGGAAATTTCATCACTTGCCCGGTTGCGCGCAAGCCAGTCTGTCCGGTGCCGTCAAGTAGATCTACAGTTGTGCGTTCTAGGCGGGCAGAAGCCATTTGACTGGCCATCGCGCGCTTGAAAATCAGGTCGTACAAGCGGCCATGGTCGCCTGATCCTGCTCTGTCCTTGCTAAAGTCTGTTGGACGGATTGCTTCATGCGCCTCTTGCGCGTTTTTCGCCTTGCTCTGATAGACCCTCGGCTTCTCCGGCAAATAACCATTGTCGAAGCGATCCGAGATGGATTTGCGCGCCGCGGCAATGGCGCTGTGATCCATTTGCACACCATCGGTTCGCATATAGGTTATGGCGCCATCCTCATATAGACCTTGGGCAATACGCATGGTGTGGCTGGCGGAAAAGCCGAGTTTACGCGCAGCTTCTTGTTGCAGGGTTGAGGTTGTAAAGGGTGGCTGCGGATTGCGCATTACCGGCTTGGTTTCGACGGTTTCGACGCTGAATTGACCTGCCTGAACTGCAATGCGCGCTTGCTCAGCTTCTGCCTCGGTTTTCAAGTCCATTTTGTCGAGTTTCTTGCCAAGATATTGGATCAATCGAGCATCAAATTTTTGCCCCTTATGTTCCATTCCGGCCTTTACGGACCAATATTCCTGCGCGCGGAACGCTTCAATTTCGCGTTCACGTTCCACTATCAAGCGCAGAGCAACAGATTGCACGCGGCCAGCGGATTTTGCGCCCGGCAGTTTGCGCCACAGCACAGGCGACAAGGTGAAACCCACCAAATAATCCAGCGCGCGCCGGGCGCGATATGCGTCGATGAGGTCGACATCCAACGCGCGGGGTTGCTTCATCGCTTCGGTTACGGCTTGTTTGGTAATTGCGTTAAATGTGACGCGCCCAACATTAGCCGGCAGCGCCTTTTTCTTTGCCAGCACTTCTTGCACATGCCAGCTAATCGCTTCACCTTCCCGATCAGGGTCGGTCGCGAGGATCAAGCCATCGGCTTTTTTGGCTTCGTCAGTAATCGCCTTCAGCTGCTTTGCCTTATCGGCGTAGTTGTCCCATAGCATCTCAAAGCCGTTATCTGGGTCGACCGAACCGTCCTTGGGAGGCAAATCCCGAATGTGGCCATATGACGCCAATACCTTAAAGCCAGGGCCCAGATATTTCTCGATCGTCTTGGCTTTTGCAGGTGATTCTACGATAACTAATTGCATGATATTATGTGCTTTTCTAAGATCTCTCGCGTACGCGTATAGGCTGACGGGGTAAGATAGTACTCGTCAAGACGAAAAATGCGGGTGTTTCTTATGCCGTCAAACGGACCTTCCCACCTGCTCCGCGCTCTAATTTTCCAGACAGTTCGATTTCAAGCAGCACCAACTGCACGATCGCTTGGCTGCATCCGGACTGCCGCACTAATTCATCAACTGAAACATATGTCATACCCATCAGATTGATGACGGCGCTGCGTTCGGCTTCGCTGCTGTCATCGGCCATTACGATCATCGGTTTTACGGGCTTAACCGTCGACACGAGCATCCGCATGTCTAACGGCGCGATAAGTTCGGCAATCTCTGATGCATTCTGCACCAAAGTGGCTCCATCACGGATAAGTTGGTTGCAACCTCGCGACCGGGGATCCAGCGGTGAGCCGGGAATGGCCATAACCTCACGTCCTGCTTCTGCCGCAAGCCGCGCGGTAATGAGTGAACCAGACTTTGGCGCAGCTTCAATGACGACGGTACCGGCTGAAGAACCCGCGATGATACGGTTTCGATAGGGGAAATGTCGCGCCCGTGGTTCAATACCCGGCGGTTGCTCAGCAATCAAAAGCCCGTTCGTGGCGATCGCATCCTGAAGCGCCCGGTTTTCGGGTGGATATACTACGTCGATACCGCCGGCTATTACGCCTACCGTGCCCTCCTCTAGTGAACCAATATGCGCGGCGGTATCAATACCGCGGGCAAGTCCCGACACCACAGACAATCCCATTTGACCAAGTTCAAACGCCAATTGTCGCGCAAATTGACAGGCGCCGGCTGATGCATTGCGCGCACCGACGAGGGCAACAGTTGGCCGCGCCAACAATCCAAGATCGCCCTTCACACAAATCACGGGCGGTGCGTTGTCGAGATGCGATAGCAAATAAGGGTAGTCCGCATCCTCCATAAAGACATGGCGCGCGCCTAACGTTTGAACCAATTGAAACTCCCGCGCAATGTCTGACGTATTGGCGAGCATTCCGTGCTTTCCACCGCCGCGACGTATGAGATCAGGCAAAGCGTCAAGCGCAGCGCGCGCGCTTCCAAAACGCGCCATAAGTTGCCGATAACTAACTGGGCCAATGTTAGGAGAGCGGATCAGGCGGAGTTGATCTAGTTCCTTTTGGCTGCTTCCCATCGCAAAGATCAGCTTTTGTTTTTGCCGATGCGGGGTTCCGTGCCGTCCATGAGATTTTCGATATTGGTCCTATGTTTCCAAAAAACGAGCAATGTGCATGCGGTGAGCAACGCGACCAGTTCATAATATCCGAAAATGGCGGCAGCTACCGGCGCACATACAGCAGCAACCAAGCCAGCCAGTGAAGATAGTCGTGTTATCAGCAATACCCCAATCCAAGCGGCCGCGTAAACCAAGCCGCCCTGCCAGAACAGGCCAAATGTAATACCCGCATAAGTTGCCACGCCTTTGCCGCCTTTGAATTGGAGCCACACTGGAAAAAGATGTCCAAAAAAAGCCCCTGCTGCTGCAAGAATTTCTCCGCCAGGCAGGTATTTTTCGGCTAGCCAGACGGCTAACAAACCTTTCAGAAGGTCAAGCAGTAAAGTCAACGCAGCAAGCCCTTTGCGACCGGTACGTAACACATTCGTCGCGCCAATATTGCCGGATCCAATAGATCTTATGTCGCCGCCACCAGCAACCCGTGTGAGCAACAAACCGAAGGGAATGGAACCGAGCGCATAGCCAAGCAACAGACCTACACCCATGTTGAACCAAAAATCACTCACTACACGAATCCCCCTAAATAATTGTATTACGTAGCTGTTTTGCTCCTTATCCTCAAGCTTGTCTGCATTTCAGTTCAGCGGTCGGTGTTCATTTCTTTGGGGGGTAAATCACTGTAAGTGAAAATATCGCAATAGCGGAACGGGAATGACGCTTATTGCAAGTCATTCGCGCTGGATTTTTGCATTTCGCGCGATTATTGCGCGTCAACATGTCGCTTGTGCGGTTCCAACCGGGGTTAACGTCCGTGAATTATAACGCTGTCTTTGAAAAAGCGATTGACCGACTTCACGCAGAAGGGCGTTATCGCGTATTCATCGATATCCTTCGGAATAAGGGGAATTACCCCAGTGCGCGCTGCTTTGCCGGGCATAATGGTCCAAAGGACATCACCGTGTGGTGCTCTAACGACTATTTGTGCATGGGCCAGCATCCCGATGTTATTAGCGCGATGGAAAACGCGTTGCATGATGTGGGTGCCGGATCTGGCGGCACGCGTAACATTGGCGGCAATACCCATTATCATGTTGAACTAGAGCAGGAACTGGCAGACTTGCACGGCAAGGATGGCGCGCTGCTGTTCACGTCGGGCTATGTTTCGAACGACGCGACTTTGTCGACCCTGGCAAAAGTGCTACCAGGTTGCATAATTTATTCGGACGAGTTGAACCACGCGTCGATGATCGCGGGCATCCGCAACGCAGGTTGTGAAAAGCGCGTTTGGCGGCACAACGACCTTGCGCACCTCGAAGAATTGCTCGCGGCTGATGATCCCGAAGCACCGAAGTTGATTGCCTTTGAAAGCGTCTATTCAATGGACGGCGACGTCGCGCCTATTGGTGCGGTTTGCGACCTAGCTGACAAGTATAATGCGCTCACATATTGCGACGAGGTGCACGCTGTGGGAATGTATGGCGCACGTGGCGGCGGCATTTCAGAACGTGATGCCGTGGCGGACCGTGTAACGATTATCGAAGGCACGCTCGGTAAGGCGTTCGGTGTGATGGGCGGCTATATCGCAGCTGATCAGAATATCATTGATGTTATCCGTTCTTATGCGCCGGGCTTTATCTTTACGACGTCCTTGTCACCCGTTCTGGTCGCTGGCGTATTAGCCGCTGTCCGTCACTTGAAGGCGTCCAGCGTAGAACGCGATGCACAGCAAACCAATGCTGCAATGCTCAAAAAACTGTTTGCCGATGCGGGTTTGCCCGTGATGTTAAGCAACACGCACATTGTGCCTTTGATGGTCGGCGACCCTGTAAAAGCCAAGAAAATCAGCGATATATTGCTTGCTGAATATGGCGTTTATGTTCAGCCAATCAATTACCCCACCGTGCCCCGCGGCACCGAGCGGTTACGCTTTACACCAGGTCCCCAACATGATGAGGGCATGATGCGCAATTTAACAGCGGCTTTGCTGGAAATATGGGGCCGGATGGACATGCGGGTCGCTCAGGCTGCCTGAGCTAGCAACTGCGCAAAAAGTTCTTGATCCACGTTTCCGCCTGACAAGGTTACGGCGGTAACAGCTTTTGTTTGAACCTTACCGGCAAGTACAGCAGCGAGCGCCACCGCGCCGCCGGGTTCTACCACGAGGTGTAGTTTTTCAAACACCACGCGCATTGCGGTTGCCACTTCGTCGGTCGTAACCGAAACAGCCTGAGACACGCGGCGACGCAAAATTTCAAAATTCACTGGATAGGTTTGCGGCGTCTGTAATGCATCGCAATAGGTCGGGTGCGTGAGATCTTTGACCGGCAGTATCTCACCTGCGTCCAGCGAGCGCATGATATCATCCCAGCCTTCCGGCTCTACAATGGCGATGTCGGCGTCAGGACATGCCAATGCAAGACCAGATGCCAAGCCACCTCCGCCGCAGCAGGCAACAATCAAGTTTGGACCAGACAGGCCGAAATCATGAAGTTGTTGCGTGATTTCAATTCCAGCGGTCCCCTGCCCTTCAATGACCCAAGGATCACCAAAAGCGTGCACTAATGTCGCGCCGCTTTGCGCGATTAATCCCGCAGCGACTACTTCGCGCGATTCAGTGGCACGGTCGTAGAGAACAACATTTGCGCCAAGAGCCTTTGTTGCCTCTAATTTCATGCGCGGCGCATTGGATGGCATCACAATAGTGGCAGATATTCCAAGCCTTTTGGCTGCCCAAGCAACACCCTGTGCATGGTTTCCACTAGAAACGCCGACAACACCGCGCGCGCGTTCGTCTTCATTCAAATCGGATAGGCGATGCCACGCACCCCGTATTTTGAAAGCCCCAATGGGCTGAAGCATTTCAGCCTTGCACCAGATGGTTACGCCGTCCACCTCAAGCGGCAACAAAGGCGTTTTTGGTAAGATGTCGGCAATTTTGGTCATCGCCCGTAGCACGCCCTCGTGCGTTGGTATTTGGTGAGCCGCAGCCAATTCTTGTTCTGTCATAAAACCCCCCTATATGCGTGCGCTGAACGAATCTCTGATAAGAGGAAACTGAAGATGAGCAAGATATTGGTAATTGGCGCAGGCGGCGTCGGTTCTGTTGCAGTCCACAAGATGGCCATGAATGCCGATATCTTTAGCCATATCAGTCTCGCGAGCCGCACCAAGTCGAAATGTGATGCGATTGCTAAATCGGTCAAGGAGCGGACAGGCGTTGATATCGACACCTATGGTTTGGATGCAGATGATGTGCCTGCAACCACGGCTTTGCTGAACCACATCAAACCAAGCCTCGTGGTGAACCTTGCATTGCCTTACCAAGACCTCAACATCATGGATGCATGCCTGGCCGCTGGTGTGCATTATATGGACACAGCGAATTACGAGCCGTTGGATGTAGCGAAGTTCGAATATCACTGGCAGTGGGCTTATCAGGATCGTTATAAGGATGCAGGCCTCACTGCGTTATTAGGATCAGGTTTTGACCCCGGCGTCACAAGCGTCTTCACCACCTATTTGAAAAAGCACTATTTTGACCGCATCGATACGCTCGACATATTGGATTGCAATGGTGGCGATCATGGTCAGGCTTTTGCCACCAACTTCAACCCCGAAATTAACATCCGTGAAGTCACCGCCGTCGCGCGGCATTGGGAAAATGGCGACTGGGTCGAAACCCCGGCAATGTCGGTCAAGCAAAGTTTCGACTTTGAAGCCGTTGGCCCCAAGAATATGTATCTGATGTATCATGAGGAAATCGAAAGCCTCAAAACGCATCTGCCTGAGATCAAGCGCATCCGTTTCTGGATGACCTTTGGCGACGCATATATCACCCATCTCAACGTGCTTCAGGCAGTAGGCATGACACGGATTGATCCTGTGAACTATGAGGGCAAGGAGATTATCCCACTCCAGTTTTTGAAAGCGGTATTGCCTGAACCTGCCTCACTTGGTCCGACAACCAAGGGTAAAACTAATATTGGCTGTATCGTTACCGGTCTTGGCAAGGATGGCAAAGAAAAGACGCTCTACATCTATAATATTTGCGACCATGAAGATGCTTATGCAGAAACCGGTAACCAAGCCGTCAGCTACACCACCGGTGTTCCCGCGATGATTGGCGCAGCGATGCTGGTCACCGGCCAATGGTCTGGCGCTGGCGTGTGGAATATAGAACAATTTGATCCCGACTCGTTCATGGACATGCTCAATGCGCATGGTCTGCCTTGGCAGATAAAGGAATTGGACGCTCCCTTGTCGTTTTGATTGCCCTCGTCGCCCCAGCGAAGGTTGCGACCCATCACGTTTTTTGGCCACTCTCTGCGCAAGCTGCATAAGCGAGATAGACACCAGCCTCAGCTGGTGCGACGAACCATTTGGTAGGTGAATGATAATATGGAAACCAAAGCAGGCGATCCTGGGGCATTTGCCCATTTTAACCTTCACCGCGTTCCGTCGCCTGCATTTGTCGTGGATGAAATGGCATTGCGTCGCAATCTAGCTATTTTATCTGACGTAAAGCAACGATCTGGTGCCAAAATTTTATGCGCGATGAAGGCTTTTTCCATGTGGAAGGTCGCGCCAATCATTGGTGAGTATTTGGATGGTGTATGCAGTTCGGGACTGTGGGAATCGCGCCTTGCACGCGATTATTACACGGGCGAAATCGCCACTTATTGCGCTGGCTATAAAGAGGCCGACATGGCTGAAATAGTAGAAATTTCAGACCATGTCATTTTTAATAGTCCGCATCAGCATCGCCGTTTCGCATCGTTCCTCAATGACAGTGTCGATATCGGACTACGGATAAACCCAGAACATGCCGAGGGCGAAGTAGCGAAGTATGACCCTTGCTCACCCGGATCGCGTCTTGGGTTTCCAATTAGCCAGTTGAAAGCAGAACATCTCAAGGGTGTCTCAGGCCTGCACTTCCACACGCTTTGTGAACAGGATTTCGAACCGCTTAAACGTACGTGGGAGGCTTTGAAACCACATATTGCGCCCTATTTTGAGCAACTACGTTGGGTGAACTTTGGTGGCGGGCACCATATCACGCGTGCTGATTATCAACGGGATGAGCTTGTTGCGTTTATTCAAAAGGTTCGGGCCGAAACGGGTTTGGATGTCTATCTCGAGCCTGGCGAAGCCATCGCACTCGATGCCGGGATATTGATAGGCGAATTGCTTGACGTGTTTGAAAACGGCCTTCAGGTCGGCATTACGGACATCAGCGCCACCTGCCACATGCCTGACGTCATTGAAGCTCCCTATCGACCTGCAATGCTCAAGGAGCGCTCAGAGGGCACACCAGTGCGTCTGGGAGGGCCATCCTGCCTCGCCGGGGACATTATAGGCGATTATGTGTTGCCTGTTCCAGCAGAGCCCGGAGCGCGTTTTGCGTTCCTGGATCAAGCCCATTATTCCATGGTCAAGACCAACACCTTTAACGGCGTGCCATTGCCATCACTTTGGCTTTGGAATAGCGATACAGATGCGCTTGAATGCGTGCGTTCATTCGATTGGACCGAATTCCGGGATCGCCTGAGCTAAAAACTAAAACGAATCACTTTACATCTGCCCCAGCTTTTCATAATGCGCTCGTCCGCTGCCCCAGGGGGACTTCCAATAACCGCAAGGCAGCCTTGTTGTTTCATGTTATCTTTTGGGGGTCCCTTGAATTGTACGAGAACACTGACGCACTTGCTGTAGTCCGCGCCCTCCGCCCGGACGAACCAATCACGCTACTCCGCCCACATGCTGCTGCGCGCGCGGCCCGTTTCTTCGTTGAGAAGTTTCAGGGTAAATCCTTGTATGCCGTGAAAGCGAACCCATCACCTGCGTTGCTTGAAACCCTGTGGGAAGCCGGCATCACGCATTATGATGTTGCATCCTTGGGTGAAGTTCGGCTGGTCCACAAATTCCTGCCAGACGCGAAGCTTTGCTTTATGCATCCGGTGAAGAGCGAGCGCGCTATCGCGCAGGCTTATCACAATCATAATGTTCGCACATTCAGCCTCGATAGCCATGAAGAGCTTGAGAAGATCGTGCGTGCAACAAATGGCGCGACTGATCTTGAATTGTGCGTTCGCATTCGCGTGTCGTCAGAACATGCAAAACTAAGCCTCGCATCGAAATTCGGTGCGGATCCGTTGGAAGTGGCTGACCTGTTGGTTGCAACGCGTCAAGTTGCAGATAGTCTTGGGATTTGTTTCCATGTTGGCAGTCAAGCAATGACGCCAGCGGCTTATGCCGAAGCCATGGAACATGTCCGCGCTGCAATTGTTGAGGCGTCAGTCACGGTGGACATCGTGGACATCGGTGGCGGCTTTCCCTCAGTTTATCCGGGCATGGAGCCGCCAGCGTTAGAAGGTTACTTCGACGTCATCCATGATTGTTTCGAGGATTTGCCGATCAGCTACTCTGCGGAGCTCTGGTGCGAACCTGGCCGTGCATTGTGCGCTGAATATGCATCCCTACTTGTGAAGGTGGAAAAACGTCGCGGGAATGAGTTGTTTATTAATGATGGTGCTTATGGTTCGTTGTTCGACGCCGCACATATAGGCTGGCGCTTCCCTGTGGCCCTGCAACGGTCGGAAACGTCAATTGGTACCCAGATGGCTGAATTCAGCTTCTACGGGCCTACCTGCGACGATATGGACCATATGGCGGGGCCTTTCATCTTGCCAGATGATGTGAAGGCTGGCGATTATATCGAAGTTGGCATGCTCGGCGCTTATGGCTGTGCAATGCGGACCGAGTTTAACGGTTTTGGAGAGACGGACACGGTGGTCGTTGAGGATGAGCCGATGGCAACGCTTTATGGTTGGGCTCCGGCTAATGATACGGGCGTTCGGGCAACGCGTTCGCAAAGCTCAAAAGTTTAAGTTACATTTGACATCTTAACTGAGGTGCATCACCCTCTCCTTCTACAAAGAGGGGAGTAATTACATGAATATGCCTATTTTGGCGCCAGCGGCGGCGTTGGTTCTGTGGTCCGTTTTCATGATGTATTGGCTGATGGCTGCACGGCTGCCCGCAATGGCGAAAATCGGGGTGGACCTTAAAAAGGCTACGCCCGGTGGACGGGGACAAGACATTGATCCAAATTTGCCGCCGCCTGTGGCTTGGAAGTCGCATAATTATGCGCATCTCATGGAGCAGCCTACGGTGTTCTACGCAGCGGTCGTAATCCTGGCTGTATCTGGCGGAGCTACTGAATTTTCGGTATATTTGGCGTGGGGTTACACCGTTTTGCGGGTGCTCCACAGTGTCTGGCAATCGACGATAAATATCGTCAGCGTCCGCTTTGTTTTATTTGTGTTGTCATCATTGTGCCTCACGGTTTTGGCGGTACAAGCATTGCTGGCAACAATTTAAGGGGGAGTAATATGGATAGTGCAATTTTAGGGCCCGTCGTAGCGCTTGCGGCATGGACAATGATTATCTGGATTTGGATGTACGCAACACGTCTACCCGCGATGGGCCGTGCCGGCATTGACGGAACCAAGGTTGTCGGTTCAACGGGCGGAGCGTTACGCGATGCGCTCATCGCAAAGGGTGAGGAGAAAGCCTCATGGGTTGCAGATAATTACAACCATTTACACGAGGCACCTACGGTTTTTTATGCGGTTTGCTTGGTTTTGGCTATGATAGGGCAAGGCGATAATCTGAACGCGACTATTGCTTGGGCCTATGTTGGTCTGCGCGTGGCCCACAGCTTGGTCCAGATATTTTCAAACCGCGTAATCATTCGCTTTGCGTTGTTTGCGTTATCATCGATCGCACTCATGATGCTTGTTGCGCATTCGGTAATGGCGGTTTTACTGCACTAACGGCTGAAATGGCCAACTAGCTCGATATGGGTTGACCAGCGGAACTGCCCCACCGGCCAGATCCGCTGCAACCTATATCCATCAGCGACCAAGGTTTTAGCATCCCGCGCAAAACTGGCGGGATTACAGCTTACATAAGCGATGTTTGGTACATTTGATGCAGCAAGTTGCGCGACTTGTTCTTTTGCGCCTGCGCGTGGTGGATCTAATACCACTGTTTGAAACTTGTTCAGTTCTTCGGCCGTGAGCGGGCGGCGGAAAAGATCGCGGTGTTCGGTAAATATCGTCCGACCAGTGCGCCCCGCCGCAGATTTTAGGGCAAGACTTGCCTGCAGATCGGCTTCGCCTGCATATATTTTGCGACCAGTCCCAATCGACAAGGCGAAAGTGCCGGAACCTGCAAACAAATCCGCTACTATACTGTCATCTCCAACGATCGCATTTACTGCGCGCACCAGCGCCGCCTCACCATCGGTCGTGGCCTGCAGAAAGCCATAAGGTTGATAGCCCACTGCAACCCCGCCTAGCGTTACCGTTACAGGTTCAGGCTCATAAAAAGGAACAGGACCATAGCCTTCATCTAATGACAGGCGTGCTATATTTTGGGTCTTGGCAAATTCGGACAATAGCTCATGCGTATCGAGATCATTAGCAATCCAATTCTCAATCAACACATCGACGCCTTGGTCTACCATCGCTAGTTTAATCTGGACTTGCCGCGCTCGATTGAGCCGTGGCTCAAGCAAAGCGCGTAAGGGCGCCAGCAAAGCGAATAGCTCTGGCGCCATAACGTCACACTGGCGCAAGTCGATAATCCGGTGGCTTTTCTCGGTACTAAAGCCCAGCTGAAACTGCTTTCCTGCCCATGCCGAACGCACCGCAATCCGCCTTCGGCTCTTAGGCGGTGACAAATGAACAGGCATAACCTCGCCAATTTCTAACTGCTGTGTGGCGAGCGCATGCGTTACGCGTTCAGCTATAAACAGGCGCAGGCTGTCTTCGTCCAAATGCTGTAATTGGCAACCACCGCATAATGGAAAATGTTGACAGGGCGGCGCAACATGATGCGGACCGTGTATGAGCCCGCCCGATGGGTCCACAATGTCGCCTGGCGCTGCCAAGGCCACATACCGCCCATTTGCCGTAACGCCATCGCCGCGCGCGGCAACCCTGATAATCTCTTCAGTCATTTCCATACCGCCCCATGCCCGTGAAGCAGCAAGCAATCAACTGACGATTAAATGTCGGCGAATATGTGGGTTTCCTTCGCGCCGCCAGGATGTGTTACCGCACCCTTATAAGCGGGGCCAACATTTTGGGCATAACGCCAGATTGCGCCAGATTGATAGTCGGTTTGACGTGGTTTCCAGCTTTTACGACGTTCTTCAAGAACGTCCGCTGCAACATTGAGGTCGATTACGCCCGTTTCAGCGTCGATCATGATCTCGTCACCATCCTCGATCAATGCAATCGGTCCGCCTAATGCCGCCTCCGGCCCCACATGTCCGATGCAGAAACCACGGGTGGCGCCGGAGAACCGTCCATCAGTAATGAGCGCTACTTTTTCACCCATCCCCTGACCGTAAAGCGCTGCCGTCGTGGAAAGCATTTCGCGCATGCCGGGGCCGCCCTTTGGCCCTTCATAACGGATCACAATGACCGAACCTTCTCGAATTTCGCGTGCCTCAACGGCAGCAAAGCAATCCTCTTCACAATCAAATACCTGCGCGGGGCCTGTAAAAGTTAACCGGTCCATGCCAGCTACTTTCACGATAGCTCCTTCTGGCGCTAGTGATCCGCGGAGTCCGACAACGCCGCCAGTTGGGGTTATGGGTGCCGTTGCGGGATAGATGACTTTTTGATCTGGGTTCCAAGTTATTTGGTCGATATTTTCGCCAAGTGTTTTGCCGGTTACCGTCATGCAGTCGCCAAACAACAACCCTTCAGCCAGCAAAGATTTCATGAGCATATAGACGCCACCTGCATCATACATGTCGCGCGCAACAAATTGGCCGCCCGGCTGAAGATCAGCCATATATGGCGTGGTTTTAAAGGCGTCAGCAACATCGAACAGGTCGAAATCAATACCGGCCTCATGCGCCATGGCTGGCAAATGTAAAGCACCATTAGTGGATCCACCTGTCGCGGCAACAATTCGCGCCGCATTTACAAATGCTTCGCGCGTACATATGTCACGGGGTCTTATATTTCGTGCAAGCAATTCCATGACTTGTACGCCTGCCGCATGCGCGATTTGGTCGCGCGTAGAATAAGGGGCTGGCGCCATGTTGCTGTTGGGCAAGGAGAGGCCAATCGCTTCCCCCACGCACGCCATAGTGTTCGCGGTATATTGACCACCACAGGCGCCATGTCCGGGACATGCTACGCGCTCAAGTTCTTCTAATTCCGACAATGGGCAAGCGCCGGCAGCATATTTGCCAACGATTTCAAAAACATCCTTGACCGTCACGTCTTTATTATTGTGACGGCCAGGAAGAATAGAGCCACCATATACAAAGATCGAGGGTACGTTTAAACGCAGCATCGCCATCATAATGCCTGGCAGCGACTTGTCGCATCCTGCAAAACCCACCAAGGCGTCATAACAATGACCACGCACAGAAAGCTCGACCGAATCCGCTATCACTTCGCGGCTGACGAGTGAGGATTTCATCCCCTGATGCCCCATCGCAATGCCGTCAGTTACGGTAATAGTATTGAAACGGCGCGGCATGCCTCCGCCCTGCTCCACGCCAACGCGCGCGATATCGGCTTGCGCATCCAATGTGGTATTACACGGTGCGCTGTCATTTCCTGCGGATACGACGCCCACGAAAGGCCGTGCGATTTCTTCGGCTGTCAGGCCCATTGCATAATAATAGCTGCGATGTGGGGCACGTTCTGGTCCAACGGACACGTGGCGGCTTGGCAATTTGGACTTGTCGAACTGGTTTGGCATACTGACCTCCGTTAGGCTGAGCGCTTTAAGCCTTTTTATAGTAACAAGCCAAGCTGTTCCGAAACAAAATGACACATTTCTGCCAATGTGCGTGCGTAACTTGCTTGGCCACTTGGGTTGCCTGAGAGATCTTGCCGCATCTCGATGCCGATATAGGGAATATCATGCGCTTCGGCGTGTCGGTTCATCGTCGCGTTCAACAATTTACCGGAATAAGGCAGTTGGTCGCCAACGTAATAACCTGCATCCTCGAGAAACGGTATCGCCAGCTTAGATGCCGCTTCCTGTTCATTATACAAAACGCCCACCTCCCATGGACGCACCTCTTGCGGCTTGCTCTCAAGGGCTGGTGTAAAGCTGTGGAGCGACAATATTAACGCGGGACGATGTTCAGACAACAACGCCGCCAAATGGTCATGATAGGGCTTGTGAAACCGCTCATGCCTTGCCTCTAATTCCAATGGAGCAAGGTTGTTGCCGGGAACTGTAACGCCGTCGCTTTTTATTGGGACGACTGCTGCGTCATCAATGTCACGGTTTAAATCGACAACAAGGCGTGAATAGCCCCCAAGATAGGCTGCAAAGCCAGTATCTTGAATGATTAAGCGCGTAACCTCTGCGACCCCAATGTCCCACGCAATATGTTCGCGCAGCAATGCTAGATCTATCCCAAGGTCAATGTCATCGGGAATACGGTTCGAAGCGTGGTCGCCGATGATAAGGAAACAGCCTTGCCGCGGCGTGCCTAACATTTCGAACGGGGTATCAATCATCGCAGTGCGCTGGCCATGGACCACCACTCCGGATCAAGCGTCGCTCTCGCTGTCTTTAGAGCTTCTGCATCGTTAAACAAAGCAAAGCATGTCGCCCCAGAACCGGACATGCGAACGAACACAGGGTTTGCTCGCGAAAGGTGTCTCAGAATATCTGCAATGGCGGGACAAATCGCCGCAGCAATCGGTTCCAGGTCATTTCGTCCTTTTACCGCGGCATCCCAAATATCGCCGCGATGAACTCCTCCGCCGTCCATGCCTCTCCAGGCCTTGAATATCGCCGCTGTAGATACCGATTGCAGCGGGTTAACCAGTAAAACATGCCGCGCTGAGATATTGCTATCTTCCAGAAAAGTCAGTGCGGTTCCGGTGCCGCTACCGAAACTCGGCCGGCTGAAGATACAGGCTGGAATGTCAGCTCCTAAGGGGGCAAGAATATCTGCAAGTTCCTGTTCGGACGCTTCCAAGCCCCAAAGGCGATTAAGCAGCCTTGCTGTGGCTGCTGCGTCGGCTGATCCTCCACCAATGCCAGAAGCAATGGGTAGCTTTTTGTCGAGCCGAATGGCCGCACCTTGCGTAACGCCAAAGTGTGCCTTCAACAAAAACGCCGTTTTCAGCACCAAATTGTTGTTATCAGCCTCTAACCCGGTACCAAATGGGCCATGAATTGCCAGTTTCAGCTCATTTGCTGGGCATGCTGTCAGAACATCGCCGTCCTGCACAAAAGCGAAGAGCGTTTCAATGTCATGATAGCCATCGTCACGCCGTTTCCTGACATGCAAGGCAAGGTTTAACTTTGCAAAAGCAATTTCAGAATGTTCCACGGCGCAGCCCTAACCCCGGACGGCCACTAAAGAGCCACCCGCATTACATATTGGGATAATTTGGTCCACCGCCGCCTTCCGGCGTCACCCAATTGATATTCTGGTTCGGGTCCTTGATGTCGCAAGTCTTGCAATGGACGCAGTTTTGCGAATTGATTTGGAGATGGGCGTCCTTGCCATCTTCTTCAATCCACTCATACACGCCCGCAGGGCAATAACGCGTTGATGGCCCAGCAAACTCCATAAACTCGCTGTTTTTCTGCAGATCCATATCCTTGACTTGCAAATGGATTGGCTGGTCTTCGGCATGGTTAGTATTTGACAGGAAAACCGACGACAGACGGTCAAAGCTGAACACGCCATCGGGCTTAGGGTACTCGATCCGCTTGGCTTCGCTACTCTTTTTCAGCGCCTTATGGTCCGGGTGGTGCTTCATGGTGAACGGCATGCGTATGCCGAAATTCTCCAGCCACATATTGACGCCAGCAAGCGCGCTACCCAGCAGATTGCCGTATTTTTCAACCAGCGGCAGGACATTGCGCACCATACGCAATTCTTTGTAAATCCAGCTATTTTCATAAGCCGTCTGATAGGAAGCAAGCGCGTCATGTTCGCGACCCGCGGCTAGCGCTTCAACAGCAGCTTCAGCCGCCAGCATGCCCGACTTCATCGCCGTATGCGTACCTTTGATACGCGGAACGTTTACGAACCCGGCAGAACAGCCAATCAATGCACCACCAGGGAATGTAAGTTCAGGTACCGACTGCCATCCACCGTCGCTAATCGCCCGTGCGCCGTAAGAAACACGGCGACCGCCAGCGAGTATCTTCTTAACCTCGGGATGGGTTTTCCAGCGCTGCAATTCTTCAAAAGGCGACAGATAGGGGTTTGAATAATTCAGCCACACAACAAAACCCAAGGCAACTTGGTTGTTCGCTTGATGATAAAGGAATGCGCCGCCATTGGCATCGGTCAAGGGCCAGCCCTGACTATGAATAACGCGCCCTGCAGAATGCTGCTCCGGCGGAATATCCCACAATTCCTTCAAGCCGATACCGTACACCTGCGGCTCGCAATTCTTGTCGAGTGCAAATTGTGGTTTGATCAACTTCGTAAGATGACCACGCACGCCTTCGGCAAAGAATGTATATTTCGCATGCAGTTCCATGCCACGCATATAATCGTCTTTATGGCTGCCATCGCGCGCAATGCCCATGTCACCGGTGGCGACACCCCTAACTGAGCCATCGCTGTTGTAGAGAATTTCTGCAGCCGAAAAGCCGGGGAAAATTTCGACACCTAGATTTTCAGCCTGCCCCGCCAACCAGCGGCACACATTACCAAGAGATCCGGTATATGTGCCCTTATTGTGCATGAAACCGGGCGTCAGGAAATGCGGCATGTTGAACTTGCCGGTCTTAGTCATGATCCAATGTTGATTGTCATTCACGGGCGTGTCGGCCAGCGGACAACCCATATTGCGCCAATCAGGCAGCAGCTCATCTAGCGCTTTTGGATCAATGACCGCACCCGACAATATGTGCGCGCCCACTTCGGAGCCTTTTTCAAGGATGCAAACGCTGGTATCAGGGGATAATTGCTTTATGCGAATTGCGGCCGAAAGTCCTGCTGGCCCGGCGCCAACAATAACAACATCATAGGGCATCGACTCACGTTCACTCATTGCCTTTATCCTTTACCCGGCATATAATTCCGACCGTCCCGTTATATGAACAGCCTGTGGGAATTGCCATGCCAAGCAATTGACCCTGCCGTCAACTGGTGACTGAAGGGTTTTATGGAGGATCAGGGGAAAAATACCACATTTGCTGTGGTTGAATCACTATCTGGTTGGTGGGAGCTAGCCGGAGTTGATTCTGCTGTGCAGGAAAAAACGTTGGATTTGCTTGAGCGTGATGCCGTCGTTTCATCTCCGACAATGCCGACCCTTTCCAATACTGAAAAAAAGCAGGCTGAATTGGCCGCGGTGCCTGCAACTATGTGGCCCAGTGATATTGCCACTCTGCGTCAGATGGTTGCAAATGGATCTCCCCTACCCGGCAACGCTTATGGTCCTATTCGCTTGCCGCCAATTGGTCCCGACAGTTGCGATGTGATGGTCATTTCTGACTTACCAGACATATTGGATAGGCACGACATGAATATGTCAGCAAACGGCACCCTCCTTCGCAGGATGTTTGCAGCAATCGGGATAGAAACCGCGCATTGTTATTGCACATGGTTAGCGACGAGCATGCCATCAACAGGCGAAGTTCCCGAAAACGATCTGCCTGACCTTGCTGCGTTTATGCTGCATCAGATAAGATTGATTAGGCCTAAATCGCTGGTGATACTCGGTTCGGCCGCAAGCAAGGCTCTATTGGGCGAGGAACTCATGCAATCTCGTGCAGAATTACGTTATGTGCATGAAGATGGGTTCAACCTACCGACACTAGTGACGTTTCACCCACGAACCCTTATTGCGCGGCCTGCAATGAAAAAGCAGGCGTGGCGGGATTTGCAAATATTTGCAAAAGAGGTGGTTCAATGCGCCTAAAAATACCGAAGGTTCATTTGCTGGCTGTCGCCTTTGCTTGCACCCCCTTTGCAACAGTGTATGCAAACAACAGCGGCGGATACCGCGGCATTGTTTCCGTCCAGCCGGCACCAAAAGTACTAAACGCCCAAGAAAAAGAGACTTACGCTGCCATTTATGACGCTATCCGGTTAGAAAAATGGGAGGAAGCTACACGCATGATAGATGCGGCTCCCCAAGGCCCCATGTCTGCAATGGCGCGCGCAGAATTGTACCTGGCACCCAATAGCCCAAAGGTGGAGGTAGCACAGCTTCAAGCCCTACTGGAGGCGGCGCCGTATCTACCGCAGGCTGAACTATTAGCGACTATGGCACGGAAGCGCGGTCTAGAAATCATCCCCAGCCGCCCAGGCATACGCCGCTTTTCATGGCTAGGTGGCGCTCCAAAAAGAGACTTACCCGCAAATAAAGCAAGCGATAGCGTGCGTGCTAAATTGCAGATATTTATTAAAAATGACCAACCATTTGCGGCTGAACAATTTTTGGAAAGCAAAATACTGGATTTATCGCCCGAAGCGCTGACGGAGCTGCGCTATCGTGTCGCATGGTCTTATTATATCGAGAATGATGATGCATCGGCACAACGTGTAGGCGTTTTAGCACAAGCTGCGGGCGGTGCTTGGGGTACGCAGGCTAGCTGGGTAGTTGGTCTTGCCGCTTGGCGGCTAGGTGATTACACCGCCGCCTATGATGCCTTTGACCATGTGGCCCGCTTTGCCGGTAACGATGACTTAAAGGCCGCAGGTCTGTTTTGGGCCGCCCGTGCAGCCATGGCCACGCAGCAGCCGCAATTTATTCAGCCCAAGATGCAAAAAGCGGCACAGCTATCGGAAACATTTTACGGGCTGCTCGCCAGTGAAGCACTTGGAATGGAGCCGATCGCACGTAGAGTCGCAAAAGTTGGCAAGTTCGATTGGACAAGTTTACAAAACCAACCGAACGTCATCTTGGCAGTGTCGCTTGTCGAAATTGGTCAGAATAAGCGGGCCGATGCGGCATTGCGTCATCAGGCGAGGATTGGAGATGTGCGGCAACACGCCAACCTTGCGTATTTGGCGGGCGCCCTGAACTTAGCGTCAACCCAGTTCTGGTTTGGCCATTATGGCCCCTCACGTGATCAAAGCACCACCACAGCCCGTTACCCACTGCCCAATTGGGAACCCACTGGCGGGTGGCGTGTCACGCCATCCTTGATTTATGCCCACGCGTTGCAAGAATCCAATTTTCGTACAGACGTGATTAGCCCCGCTGGTGCACGCGGCCTCATGCAAGTGCTCCCCGGCACCGCGCAAGGCCTCGCCCGCGCGCGCGGGTTTTCTTTTGCGGCCGCTGATTTGGACCGACCGGCTGTCAATCTGGAATATGGGCAATCCTATTTGGAAAAGCTGCGCGACCTCCCCATAACGGGTGGGTTTTTGCCCAAGGTTATAGCTGCCTATAATGCAGGACCTTCGCCTGTGGCCCGTTGGAACAGCGAGATACGTGACAATGGCGACCCATTGTTGTTCATTGAATCCATCCCATTCTGGGAAACGCGGGGTTATGTGGCAATCATCCTTCGCAATTACTGGATCTACGAGATGCGTGAAAACAAGCCCTCAGGAAGTTTGAAGGGGCTGGCCCAATATATGTGGCCAAAATTCCCGGATGCCAATGGCACCGTCACCACGCGCAGAATGACAGGAGGCGTCGTTGCCGCTCGATGAAAACAGGCTGTTTAAGCCAGTAAATATCGCACTACTGACGGTATCTGATACCCGCGGCATAAACAATGATACCAGCGGCGATCTTTTAGCCGAACGGATTGTCACCGCCGGACACAAACTTGCCGATCGCGCCATTTTGCGTGACGATACCGCGTTAATCACTGCACAGTTACAAAGCTGGATCGATGATGATCATATCGACGTGGTAATCTCAACTGGTGGCACGGGTTTGACCGGACGCGATGTAACCCCCGAAGCCCTTAATCGTGTAAAGACCAAAGATATTCCGGGTTTCGGCGAACTGTTCCGCTGGTTAAGCTTCGCGAGCATTGGCACATCCACCATACAGTCACGCGCTTGCGCCGTACTGGCCGGCGGAACCTATGTTTTTGCTCTTCCGGGATCAAATGGTGCCGTTAAGGATGGCTGGGACCAGATACTGGTCCATCAACTCGACAGCCGCCATCGTCCCTGCAATTTTGTGGAACTAATGCCGCGCTTGCGTGAGGTGTGATTTAGTCAGCCAAGGCCACCTAAATTACATAAAGGCCGGTTAACCTTTTTAATCCTCCAGCACGAAATCCTTAAACTGCGCACGCAAAGATACCTTTTGGATTTTGCCGGTGCCTGTGTGTGGCAGTTCGTCCACAAATAGCACACGATCCGGCATCCACCATTTGACGATGCGTTCCGCCAAATAGGCCTTTACCGCCGCCTCATCAACCTCCGCGCCGGGTTTCTTAACGGCAATCAGAACTGGCCGCTCATCCCATTTCGGGTGCGGGACGCCAATCGCGCCGGCTTCTGCAATACCGGGGCAACCTACCGCTATATTTTCGAGTTCAACCGAACTAATCCACTCGCCGCCGGATTTAATAACATCTTTGACACGATCGGTGATCTGCATCGTGCCGTCGGGGTGGAGCACGGAAACATCTCCGGTATCAAACCACTGATCCGCGTCCACTGCGTCGGCATCTGCCTTGAAATAGCGTTTAATGACCCATGGCCCGCGGATTTGGAGCGCACCAGACGTCACACCATCGCGCGGTGCGACATTGCCATCCTTGTCTATCACGCGCAGTTCAACGCCGAAAGGTGTGCGGCCTTGCTTGCACACGATGTCAATTTGCTGCTCAAGCGTAAGATCGTCCCAATCGGGCGTCGGCGCCCCCATGGTACCAATAGGCGATGTTTCTGTCATGCCCCATGCGTGCGATACGCGGACACCAGCCTTCATCAAACGCTCAATCATAGCGCGCGGGGCCGCCGATCCACCAATTGTCACCAAGCGCAATTTGCCCAGCGTAGAGTCACGTCCCGAGGCTGCCTCTGCATCCAAATGTGCGAACATAGCTAGCCATACTGTAGGTACACCTGCGCTATGGGTAATACCTTCTTGCAGCATCAGGCCATGTAAGGTGGCAGCATCATTGGTGGTCGAAAACACGAACTTCACGCCGGCCGCAGCGCCTGCAAACGGAAGGCCCCAGCTCGCCGCATGGAACATCGGCACGATAGGCAGCAGCGCGGATTGCGGGCTCAAGTCGAAAATGGCGGGAGCGATTTCGGCCATGGCGTGCAACATGGTCGAACGATGTTGATATAAAACGCCCTTAGGATTGCCCGTTGTACCGCTGGTATAACACAGCATACAAGCATCGCGCTCGTCGCCGGCTGCCCATTCATAATTCCCATCTTGGGCCGCGATGAAGGCGCCGTAGCTATCGTCGCGATCAAATATAACATAATGCTCAACGGTCGTCAGATGCGGCTTCAATCTATCGATGATGGGCTGAAACATTGCGTCATACATCAGCACCTTATCTTCAGCATGGTTCATGATGTAGATCAGGTCTTCGTCGAAGAGCCGCACATTCACGGTATGGATGACACCACCAAAGCCAATAGCACCATACCAAGCAGCCAAATGCCGGTGGTGGTTCATTGCAAAGGTTGCAATCCGGTCCCCTTTTTGCAGGCCTAAACCTGCAAAGGCTTGTGACAATTTGCGCGCTTCGGTGGCAACACCAGACCAACTTGTACGTTCAATAGTCCCATCGGTCCAACGCGTCACAATTTCGCGCGTCCCATGTTCGCGGTCTGCATAGTCAATCAAACGCGGAACGCGGAGGTCCCAGTCTTGCATAGTGCCGTGCATCAAAATCTCTCCCTCTTACCACGCCGTAGGATACTATAGATGTAATTACTGTCTACGATCTTTGCCGTTCAGTGCACCAATGCCAAAACTGGCCCCAATGGTGCAAGCTCTACATTTTCGATACCGTCAATCGTGCGGACTTGGTCGAGCAATGATGCATCAATCTGGAAGCGGCGACCCAGCACGATATGCACAAAGCGACCATCGTCCGCGCGGGTTTTAATGACCAATTCGCTACGGCCTCCATGTAATGGCGCGACCATTTCCGCGAGCCGCGACAAGGCTGCCTCATGGGTCACATCTAACTTTATTTTTAATCGCGACACGCTGGTTAACCCTGAAAGGGGTTTGGCGCTTTTTACTGTAAAGCTCGGCGTTTCATCGCCGGGACGCATGTCCATCTCGCAATGAAGCAAAAGGCACTCGGCGTCTTTTGCCCACTCGGCAAGTTGCATACCGATCGTTTCGTCAAAACAACGCACCGAAAACTGACCGCTAATGTCCGAAAAATCGGCAATCATGAAACGCCTGCCCTTTCGGGATTCGCGCCAACGCACACCTTCTATCAATGCTGACATGGTAGCTGCACGGCGGACACCTTCGGGTATTGGTCCGCTATCAAGCCAAACCGCGTAAGGTTTGGCGCCATGGCTACTGGCCAATGCATCATATTGTGAACAAGGATGCGCCGAAAAATAAAAGCCAAATGCTTCTTTTTCCTGGTTCATTTGTTCGCCGGGTGCCCAGTGCATACTGTTGTCGATCCGCAGCGCCGCCATGTCGGACCCGCCCTCGCCAAATAGCCCGCCCTGCCCGCTTTCACGTGAATCGCGCGCCGATTGTGATGCAGCCAAAAGCGTTTCTGCCGCCGCATGTACCGCGCCACGGTTTGGTTCCAGCGCATCAAATGCCCCTGCAGCAGCAAGATTTTCAAGGCTTCTGCGGTTAATTTGGCTTGGATCAACGCGATTGGCAAAGTCATCAAGGCTTTTAAACAATCCTGCTGTCGTGCGTTCAGTGACGAGTGTTTCCATCGCGCGTTCGCCGACATTCTTTATGCCGCCCAAAGCATAGCGCACCGCGTGCTCTCCGTGCGCATCGGTCTCTACGGAAAATTCAGCTTCGCTGCGGTTAATGTCCGGAGCCAGACAACTAACCTCAAGGCGCCGCATGTCATCCATGAAAATCGCAAGCTTGTCGGTTTGATGCATGTCAAAACACATGGACGCAGCATAAAATTCTTCAGGGTGATGCGTTTTCAACCATGCGGTCTGATACGCCAACACCGCATAAGCGGCAGCGTGGCTTTTGTTAAAACCATAGCCAGCGAATTTATCGATCAAGTCAAACAACTCATTGGCGCGGGTGGGTGAAATCGCGTGCGTAGCGCAGCCTGTGACGAAACGTTCGCGCTGGGCATCCATTTCAGCCTGAATCTTTTTACCCATGGCCCGCCGAAGCAAATCTGCTTCCCCAAGACTGTACCCCGCCAAAATCTGTGCTGCCTGCATAACCTGTTCTTGGTAAACGAAAATCCCGTAAGTCTCGTTCAACACTGGCTCCAACAATGGGTGCGGATATTCAATGCTCTCCTCCCCATTTTTGCGTCGCCCAAACATCGGAATATTGTCCATCGGACCTGGGCGGTACAACGACACCAGAGCGATGATGTCTCCAAAGTTTGTCGGCTTCACCGCCGCTAGCGTGCGGCGCATGCCTTCGGATTCCAATTGGAATACGCCAACCGTGTCGCCACGCTGCAGCAATTCATATACAGCGGGGTCATCATGCGGCAGCAGGTCGAGATTTATCTCTACGCCTCTTTTGGCAAGCATCTGGCTCGCCTTTTGCAGCACAGAGAGGGTTTTAAGACCCAGAAAGTCAAATTTAACTAGGCCAGCGCTCTCGACATATTTCATGTCGAATTGCGTGACTGGCATGTCCGAGCGCGGATCCCGATATAATGGCGCCAATTCCGATAATGCGCGGTCGCCAATCACCACACCGGCGGCATGTGTCGAACTGTGGCGCGGAAGACCCTCCAGCTTCATCGCAAGGTCAAACAATCGTTTAACCTGCGCATCACGCCTATATTCCTCGCGTAACTCCGCCACACCAGATAGCGCCCGCTTCAAATCCCAAGGATCAGCCGGTAAATTTGGAACTAACTTGCACAACCTGTCCACTTGGCCATAGCTCATCTGCAGCACGCGTCCGGTGTCACGCAGGACGGCGCGTGCTTTCAACTTTCCAAAGGTGATAATCTGCGCAACTTGGCGCGAACCATATTTTTTCTGCACATAACGAATAACTTCGCCACGGCGCGTTTCGCAAAAATCGATGTCGAAGTCAGGCATCGACACACGGTCTGGGTTGAGGAAACGTTCGAAGAGTAAACCAAGCTTAATCGGGTCAAGATCCGTAATTGTCAGCGCCCAAGCGACCAGTGAGCCTGCACCCGATCCACGGCCTGGGCCAACTGCTATATCCTGTTCCTTCGCCCATTTGATAAAATCGGCAACGATTAGGAAATATCCAGGAAAGCCCATGGCGCAGATGACATCAGCCTCAAATTTCAACCGGTCAAAATAGATTTGTTGCTCCGCAGGGTCGGTTATTCCTGCTATCTCAAGGCGTTTCTCCAGACCAAGGCGTGCATCTTCGCGTAGTTGCGCATCTTCGGCGGTTCGATCACCGGCAAGGCTAGGCAAAATCGGATTTCGATAGGGCGCGAGCGTTGCACAGCGTTGCGCGATAACTAAAGTATTTGCTAGCGCTTCGGGCACATCTGCAAACAATTCCGCCATTTGCTTGCCCGATTTTATCCACGTGTCGCGGCTGCTTCGGCGGCGATCCGCACTTTCGATATATGCACCGTCCGAAATGCAAAGCATTGCATCATGTGCGTCAAAGAAGTCCGGTTCAGCATAAAAAGCCGGATTTGTGGCGACTAATGGGATATTGCGCGCATATGCAAGTTCAATGAGCGCGTCTTCGGCGGCGTCTTCGACGGCGTCATTGCGCCTGCTGAGTTCGATATACAAACTGTCGGAAAACAGCGCCTGAAGAAGCGTCAGGTAGCTGGATACTGCATCATGTTGCCCCTCGCTCAATAACCGAGCAAGCGCACCCTCTGCGCCACCTGTCAGGGCGATTAGGCCATCCTTATGGTCTGCCAGTTGCTCCAACGTCACATGCGCATCAAGATCCTCCGGACGATCCAGATGCGCCATGGAAACCAATCGGCAAAGATTATTATAACCGCTTTCGTTTTGGGCAAATAAGGGCAACCAATCCCGAATGAATTTTCCGTCGTTAGTCGGTCGCCGGATGCCGAGCATTGTGCCAATGATAGGTTGAACGCCGTAAGATTTCGCGCCGTCCTGAAACGGCATAACGCCATAAAGACCATTGCGATCACAAATAGCGATGGCAGGAAAGGCTAATTTCTTTGCGGTATCGCCAATAGCTTTGGGCTCGATTGCGCCTTCCAATATTGTGTATGCAGAATACACGCGCAGCGGGACGAAGGGAACATAAGCCATGCCCTATCGTTAATTGACCTTACCGATTCGACAAAGCCTGATTCAGGCTAAGCTGTGGACAATCAGGCTGGCTCTGCGAGCAATTTTTCAATGTCCTTTGCCAACGCCTCTGGTTTTACCTGAGGACCATGGCGTGCAACGACATTGCCTTTGCGATCGACCAAAAATTTGGTGAAGTTCCATTTGATGCCGCGTGAACCTAAAAGGCCGGCTTGCTGTTGTTTCAGATAATGCCACAATGGATCTTCATCCGTTCCGTTGACATCGATTTTGGCCGCCAATGGAAAGGAGACGTCATAGGTCAGCGAACAGAAATTCTTTATTTCTTGGGCATCGCCAGGTTCCTGCGCACCGAATTGGTTACATGGGAATGCCAAGATTTCTAACCCTTGGTCCTTATACTGGCGATAGAGCGCCTCTAAGCCCTTATACTGCGGTGTGAAGCCACATTTGGACGCGGTATTCACCACTAAAAGCACCTTGCCTTGATGGGCCGCCATCGCCGCGGTTCCGCCGCCAGGCATTTTTACCGTAAAATCATAAACTGACATGCTGGTTCCCCTCTTTTAGCCCAATTTGCCATCATGCAAGCGCACGATGCGGTCCATCTTGGCTGCTAACCGCTCATTATGCGTTGCAACTATGGCAGAAGATCCCACTTCGCGCACCAGCGCCATAAATTCGCCGAGCACGATATCCGCCGTATGCTCATCCAAATTGCCGGTGGGTTCATCTGCCAACACCAACTTAGGTCGGTTCGCCAATGCCCGCGCTACGGCAACTCGCTGCTGCTCACCGCCGGACAGTTTTGATGGCCGATGGTGCAGCCGTTCGGATAGCCCCAATTGCGTGAGTAAATATGTCGCCCGGTCTAGTGCAACATCAGGCGCAACATCGGCAATCAGCTGCGGCAAAATTACATTTTCCAACGCGTCAAAGTCGGGCAGCAAATGGTGGAACTGATACACAAACCCCAGTTTTTGACGGCGTATCTCGGTCTGGCGGTCGACGCCCGCAGCGCTAACTTCTTCGCCGTCCAATTTTATGGACCCGGAAAATCCACCCTCCAACAGACCGATAGCCTGAAGCATCGTTGATTTTCCGGAACCTGACGGTCCAAGCAATGCCACAAGCTCACCCTTGCCAATGCGCAGATCAACACCGCGCAGGACCTCTATAGTCACATCGCCTTGGACAAATTTTCGCTTAACATCAATGAGTTCTAGGACATTATTCATAGCGCAGCACCTGAACTGGGTCGGTACTTGCGGCCTTTAGCGCCGGGTACAAGGTTGCAAGGAAGCTGAACAACAAAGCCAGCCCACAGATCGCAAGAACTTCCAATGGATCCGTGCGCGACGGCAGCTCGGTCAGGAAGCGGATCGAAGGGTCCCACAAATTCTGTCCAGTGACAAATTGAATAAAGTTCACGACCGACTGCCTAAAATATAGGAATATCGCCCCCAATATCATGCCCAAAACAATTCCGGACGCGCCAATTAACAACCCGACCGTCATAAAAATCTTCAGTAGTGATTTTCGCGAAGCGCCCATGGTCCGCAATATCGCAATATCGCGGGTTTTAGCACGCACCAGCATGATAAGGGACGACAATATGTTAAACACGGCAACCAGCACGATAATCGATAGCACGACAAACATGGCAACCCGTTCAACCGCCAATGCCTCGAACAAGGACGCATTCATGCTTTTCCAGTCGACTATCTGACCTCTGTTCTCAAGCTTGGGCAATAATGGCAGGAGAATCTCGTTCACCTTATCGGGGTTATCGGTCTTAATCTCGATCATGCCGATTTCATCCCCCATCAGCATCAGGATTTGCGCCCGTTCGATAGGCATGATGACAAAGGCTTTGTCATAATCATACACGCCCACCTCAAAGATAGCCGCGACCTCATAGGAAATTTCACGCGGCACGGTGCCAAACGGCGTGGTGCGTCCGGCGGGGTTGATGATCGTAATGCTCTGCCCGACTTGCACGCCAAGATTTTGGGCAAGCCGCGAGCCAATCGCGACCTTATCCGCATTGGCGTTCAACCTGCGCAAATCACCCGCGACAGTCTTTCCCTTCAACGTATCGTTTCTTAGGACATCATTCACGGACATGCCGCGCGCCAAAATGGCCTCAACCCGTCCATTGAAGGTTGTTAGCAAGGGTTGCTCAATCAATGCTGTAGCATCAGTGACACCGTCCGTTTGCTTCGTTTCACTGAGGATTTGCCGCCAATCTTGCAAGCGACCGCCATAGCCCTGAATAACGGCATGGCCGTTCAGGCCGACAATTTTGTCAAATAATTCGGCCCGAAAGCCGTTCATCACGCTCATTACGATGATCAACGCCGCGACACCCAATGCAACGGCAACCAGGCTGATGCTAGCGACGAGAAAAATAAAGCCCTCGCCCTTCCCCGGAAGAAGATATCGGCGAGCGACCATGCGTTCATAACGCGACAATATCATGTGCGGACACTCATCGAAAATTTTGGCATAGACTGTTCTTAGGTTCCGCCATGAAAACTTGCAACTATTGTTGCAGGGACGCCACAGCATTGGAAAAAATGTTGGCGGATGTCTGGTTCTATTTGCAAAGCGCATACCAAAAGATGATGCAGACGGAGAATGCATCGAAAGCCGTATATGGCCGATGGTTCAGGGAGAAAATCAGACCCGCCGATGGGGATCGGTTGTGGCCTGAAATCTTTCGGCGAAATGCCGCAGAGCGAGGCCGTTCGGAATATCCGAGCGGCCTTGTTTTGTTGTGCCAATGTTGCCGACGCATAATTTTAGCGATTATTTTTGGCCTTGCATTTTTTTTGCCGCATCCCATCTTACTTCCCGGAGGCCGAAAGGCTCCAAAACGTAACATGCTGGCCGCTGCTACTGCGGGGTTAGCGAAGAACCAAATTGCTTGATGGAGAATTTGAAATGAACCGTTTTGATTTTACACCTTATCGCCGGAATACCGTTGGCTTTGACCGCCTTTTTGAGCTGCTCGAAACCACGGGGCGCGCCGCTCAAAATGAAAATTACCCACCATTCAACATCGAACGCACGGGCGAAAATGACTATAAGGTCACTGTTGCCGTTGCCGGATTTAAGATCGATGAGGTGGAAATCGTTGCGCAACAAAATTTGTTGATCGTCACCGGCAGCAAACAGTCCGAAAGCAATGATAATCGCGATTTCCTGCATATGGGCATCGCAAACCGGAATTTCGAACGCCGGTTCCAGCTTGCCGATCACATTCATGTGACCGATGCAGACATGGCCGATGGTCTTCTTATCATCACCCTAGTGCGCGAAGTGCCTGAAGCGTTGAAGCCGCGCAAAATTGCGATTGGCGCGAAAACGGCTACCACTGTGATTGAACATGATCCCGCGCCCACGAAAAAAGGGCCGCAAGCTGCGTAAGCCATAAGATTAGGGGCGGGCGATACAGACGTGCCGCCCCTTCACTTTCTGCATAAGCGTAGAGCAAAACCGGCAGCGCGCGCCTTATACCAAGCGGCTCTGTTCCATTGCAGCTTTCACAAAGCTCGCGAACAAGGGGTGTGGCGCAAATGGCCGTGACTTCAATTCTGGGTGGAACTGAACACCGATAAACCATGGATGGTCGGGACGTTCGACTATCTCGGGGAGCTCCCCGTCGGGCGACATGCCGCTAAACACCAGACCGCCCTGCTCCAACGCATATTTATAATGGACATTGACCTCATAACGATGGCGATGCCGCTCGGATATGTCCTGCGTGCCGTAAATCGACGCCACATGGCTGTTGCCGGCCAGCACAGCATCATAAGCACCAAGGCGCATCGTGCCCCCCATATCACCGCCCGTTTCACGCTTTTGAAGCCCCTCCTGGCTCATCCACTCGGTGATGATGCCAACGACAGGTTCGTCTGTAGGGCCAAATTCGGTGCTGGATGCGTCTGATAACCCAGCAGTATTCCGTGCACCCTCAATACAGGCCATTTGCATGCCCAAGCAGATGCCGAAAAAGGGTACCTGACGTTCACGCGCGAATTTGACCGCAGCAATCTTACCTTCGGAGCCGCGCTCCCCAAATCCGCCTGGGACCAAAATAGCATTCATGGGTTCCAACGCGGTGGCAATGTCATCTTCGGACTGCTCGAACAATTCCGCATCAATCCATTTGATGTTAACCTTCACACGGTTTGACAAGCCGCCATGCGTTAAAGCTTCATTGAGGGACTTATATGCATCGGCAAGACCGACATATTTGCCGACAACGCCAATCGTAACCTCGCCCTCAGGGTTTGACTGCCGGTCGATAATATCATCCCAACGGCCAAGATCAGGCTCGCCACCCGATTCAAGACCAAATGCCCGTAAAACTTCGTTATCAAGGCCCTCGGCATGATATTGCAGGGGCACAGCATAAATGCTCTTTGCATCCAACGCAGGTATGACTGCCTCTTTACGCACGTTACAAAATGCTGCGATTTTCGCGCGCTCTGTTTCCGGCAGCGGATGTTCGCACCGGCACAATAGAACATCAGGTTGAATACCCAAGGATGTCAATTCGCGCACGCTGTGCTGGGTTGGTTTCGTTTTCAACTCACCTGCAGCCGCAATATAGGGCACCAAGGTTACATGAACGGACAAGGTCCGTTCGCGGCCAAGTTCATTGCGCAACTGGCGAATGGCCTCAATAAACGGCAGCGATTCGATATCGCCTACCGTGCCGCCGATTTCGCAAAGAACGAAATCCAAATCCTGCGTATCTGCTTTAGCAAATTCTTTAATCGCGTCGGTAACATGCGGAATGACCTGCACTGTTGCGCCGAGATAATCCCCTCGACGTTCCTTTTGGATAATCGTCTGATAAATTCGGCCCGACGTAATGTTGTCTGACTGACGCGCAGAAACGCCGGTAAAACGTTCATAATGGCCAAGATCGAGGTCGGTTTCCGCGCCGTCATCGGTCACATAAACTTCGCCATGTTGATACGGCGACATCGTGCCTGGGTCGACGTTCAGATAAGGGTCGAACTTCCGGATGCGGACGCGATAACCGCGCGCTTGCAAAAGGGCTGCAAGCGATGCCGCCATAAGACCTTTGCCAAGCGAGGAGACCACGCCACCGGTGATAAAAATGAACCGTGCCATGGGAGAAAAGGCTTAAGCTATCTTTTCACCAAAACACAAGCGCGCGAATCCGCCCTATGAAAATTAACCTGTGTAAAACGGGTTTTCTGACCCGAGGGGTTATTTATCGAGCGGAACTTCGGTTGCAGGCGCAGGTACCGATGGCGTCGCCGCCGCCGGTGCATTCGTCACGGGCGCTGTCGGCGCTGCGGGAACCTCGGTGCGTTGCAAGCTATTATCGATTTCAGCGCTACCGCCCTTTTTTGCTGCAACAAAAGCCAGTGATATCGATAAAATGATAAACGCGGTCGCCAAAATGGTTGTGGTACGCGTCAAAAAGTCTGCTGCGCCGCGGGCGGACATGAGGCCCGATGGGCTTCCCCCCATGCCCAAGCCGCCGCCTTCGGAACGCTGCATCAAGATGACGCCAACGAGCGATGCAGCGATAATGGCCTGAACGACGATGAGAAAATGAAAAATACCCATGAAAGAAATTCCGAATTTTAAAGGCAAAAGCCCAATGATTACCGCGCCCACATAGCGAGCGTATAACAATTCTTCAATGCTATTCGCCGATGGCTTGGGCTGCAGCCAATATCGGTTGGAATTTAGCTGCCGTCAGGCTTGCGCCGCCAATCAATCCACCGTCAACATTTGGCACCGCCAGTAGGACTGCAGCATTGTCGCCGTTCATCGAGCCGCCATATAGAATACGTATGTTAGCGCCCTCTGCGCCAAATCGCGTAACCAAGGCTGTACGGATGGCGGCATGCATTCCTGCCACATCGGCGGGTTCCGCAACACGGCCCGTTCCAATGGCCCATACCGGTTCGTAGGCAACGCTGAGCCACCCGCCTGCTGCGGAGTCCGGCAAGGAGTGCGCAACTTGGGCAAGGACGATGTCCAACGCCTTGCCAGCCTCTCGTTCTTCAAGCGTTTCGCCGACGCAAACAATGGCGTTTAAACCCGCTGCCTGCGCCGTTTCGGCCTTGGCACGGATATCGCTGTCCTGTTCCTGTTGCGCTGCGCGTCGTTCACTATGCCCAATGATGGTCAGCACTGCACCTGCATCGGATAACATGTCGCCAGAAACACAGCCTGTATGCGCGCCGGATTTCTGCATATGGCAATCTTGGCCGCCGATCGGAAACGCGCCAACGGCTTTTACGGCGCGTTCGATAAGCGTGGCAGGAAGACATAAAGCCGAATCCACAGAGATATGATACTGCGCCACAGCAGAAATTGCGGCTATTTCGTCCAGATCACTGGACGTGCCGTTCATTTTCCAATTGCCGACAATGAATTTACGCATCTGACACCCCTGATATTCCTGCGGTACGAATCTATTTGGGCTATCCATGCTTTCCGCCCTTTGGGCAAGTCTATCCCTTGATTGCCAGCGCCTTGCCGCCTAAAGCGGCACGCAGAAGGCATTTAGCGCCGTATACGCAGGAAATACTAGTTCATGATTAGCTCCATCCGTTCGCTCATTAATTCAAAGTTCGGCGCGCTTTTCGCGCTCATATTTGTTGGATTGATCGCCATTGCCTTTGCGCTTGGGGACGTCAGTGGTTCCGGCAATTTTGGCGCATTAAGTGGCGGTAACGTTGCCCGAGTAGGCGACAAGAATATCACTTTGAGTGAGTTGAATGACGCGCTTGAAAATCAATTGCGGGCAGAGCGTCAGAACACGCCAACGCTTGATATGAGCCAATTTGTCGATGGTGGCGGTCTGGATTCCACTTTGGAACAATTAATCAACCGCTATGCCATCACGGTTTTTGGCGAAGAATATGGCATGGCAGTGAGCAAGCGCCTGGTAGATTCTGAAATACGCAAAATCCCAGGTGCCATGGGGCTAGATGGCAAGTTCAGCGCTGAAGCGTTTCGCGCCTTTGCCCAGCAAATAGGCGTTAGCGAAAAAGCCATTCGCGACGATATAACTCAAAATTTATTCGCACAGCAGATTTTGCCCGCAGCCGCCAGCGGACCAGCCGCGCCTGACGGTATGGTGTTGCCTTATGCCTCGTTAATGCTGGAGCAGCGCACTGGACAGATTGCATCCATTCCAGCGACAGCATTTTTGCCAACGCGCGCGCCAAGCGAGGCTGTGTTAGCGAAGTTTTATGGCGCCAACTCCGTAAAGTTCACCATCCCGGAAAAACGGGCCGTTAGCTATGCGATCTTTGGCCGTGATATCATTGCACAACGTGCCAAGCCGACCGAGGCGGACATTGCAGCTTATTATAAAGCAAATGCCGTGCAATTTGCCGCCGCACAAACCCGGAATATCAGCCAAATGATCGTGCCAACAGAGGCCGCGGCAAAATCCGTTGTTGCAAAGGTTGCTGCGGGCAAGTCGCTTTCAGCAGTTGCTGGGGAACTAGGCCTCTCTGTAACGACATCGACAAATGTTACCAAAGACAGCCTAGCGAGTTCCACAACGCCAGCAGTCGCCAATGCAGTATTCGCTGCAGCGCAGGGCAGCGTCGCAAAACCAGCTCGTGGCAAGCTTGGTTGGATGGTGGCCCGTGTCGACGCCATCAATAATGTTGCGGCAAAGTCGCTGGTAGCCGCGCGCTCCGACATTGAGAAAACATTGCTCAAAACGCGCAGCGAGGAAATGCTGACCGAAATGACCGCCGAGATTGAAGATGCGTTCGCGGATGGTGCGACCATCTCCGATGTAGCGAAACAAAATGGTTTAAAGGTTAACACTTCGCCTAAATTGCTTGCGACCGGACAGGACATCAGCAACCCAAATTATAAGCCCATCCCAGAAATGGAGGCGATGTTGCCAGCGGCGTTCCAAATGGAAACCAGCGGCGAGGCGCAATTGATTGAGTTGGTGCCTGGTGAGAAATTCGCCATGATTGCAGTTGCGGATTTCGAAGAAGCAGCGCCACCGCCTTTGAATGACGTGCGTAGCATTGTGCAACAACAATGGGCATTGTCGGAAGGCGCAAAGTCGGCACGGGCCGCTGCGGATGCCTTGCGCAAAGCCGTAGATGCTGGGCAGCCCCTTCAAGCCGCGCTTGCCGCTGCCGGTATCAAGGGCGCACAGGTTGAACGCCTTAACGGGACCCGCGCGGATATCTCAAGTGCGGGTAAACCAGCTCCACCACCATTGTCGATGATGTTTGCCATGAAAAAGGGCACGGCAAAAATTCTATCGGCGAGTGGGGATCGTGGTTGGTATGTGGTACATCTTACCGACGTGATAAAGGGTGATGCGGGCGGTAACGCGCCTATGCTGATGGCTCGCAAACAGGAACTGACTGGCATCTTGCAGCAGGAATATGCCGCACAGATGATCGTATCTGCCGGTAAAAACGCTGGTATTGAAAAGAATGAAGGCGGGATTGAAGAACTCCGCACTCGCCTGACAAATCGTGACGGTAACTAAGCCGCAGCTCATTTGGCGAAAGCGCATCGCTGACACCGAAACTCCGGTGTCGGCTGCGCTAAAATTGTTCGAGGCAGAACGCGGCGATTTCATTTTGGAATCGGTCGAGGGCGGCGAAACACGCGGTCGCCACAGCCTTATTGGTATAGCGCCCGACCTCGTCTTCCGCGCCGCTGGCGACAAGGCCGAAATCAACAACCAATGGATGACAGATCGCGGGGCCTTTGTTCCCTCCCCGCTGCCATCACTCGACGCATTGCGAGCCTTGGCGGCAGAATGCCGGATGGATGTCCCCGAAGAACTGCCCCCTGCCCTTGCCTGCTTGGTCGGCTATTTCGGTTATGAAACTATTGGTTTGGTTGAGAAGCTTCCCCGAGCACCGCAGTCGGTTTTGAAATTGCCCGACATGCTGTTTGTGCGGCCAACGGTTATATTGCTATTCGACCGATTGAAGGATGAGATGTTCCTTGTGGCACCCGTTTGGACGGGCATGGAAGATACCCGTGCAGTTGCGCTGGCCCATGAACGCTTGGATGAGGTGGAACGGTTGCTCGATTACGGACATGTCGGCCAGGCAGAGCCAACGGCGCAGATTGATGGACAAGAGCTAAAGCTAAATCCGGTACTTCCCGCCGGACGTTATAAAGAAATGGTCGCTGCAGCCAAGGATTACATACAAGCGGGCGACATTTTCCAAGTCGTGCTGGCGCAGCGGTTCACCGCACCCTTTGATTTGCCCCCAGTACATCTGTACCGTGCATTACGGCGGATAAACCCTTCCCCATTTCTGTATTTCATCGACCTTCCCGGATTTGCGCTTATCGGTTCAAGCCCAGAAATATTGGTGCGTGCGCGTGGCGGCGAAGTGACAATCCGGCCAATTGCGGGTACGCGGCCGCGTGGTAAAAGTAGCATTGAAGATGCGGAAAACAAGGCATCCCTGCTGGCCGACCCCAAAGAGCGCGCCGAGCATCTCATGCTGCTCGATTTGGGCCGCAACGATGTGGGCCGCGTGACCAAGGGTGGCAGCGTTACGGTTACAGACAGCTATATGGTCGAATTTTACAGCCATGTGATGCACATTGTGTCCAATGTAGTCGGCGAATTGGCCGATGATAAAGATGCGATTGATGCCTTATTCGCTGGCTTTCCAGCGGGCACAGTGTCTGGCGCGCCTAAAGTCCGGGCATGCGAAATTATAGCGGAGCTGGAACCCGAAACACGCGGGGCATATGCCGGTGGTGTGGGCTATTTCTCACCCAATGGCGACATGGACAGCTGCATCGTTTTGCGCACTGCGGTGGTGAAAGACGGGGTCATGCATGTGCAGGCCGGTGCTGGTATCGTTGCAGACAGCAATCCCGAATATGAACAACGTGAATGCGAGGCCAAAGCCGGCGCACTCATTGCGGCGGCGCGCGAAGCCATTCGTGTGACGGGTGAAGCGGGGTTTGGCCAATGACGAGGAACAAAATTGCAAAATTGGATCCGGAAGGCCTTATTCAGCCATACGCCTTTGATTTTTATCGCGTTGCGATAGATGATGCAGCGCGATCCGCAATTTCTGCATTTCTGGCATATGGTGAAGAGCTAAATGGAAGCGGAAACAAGGCAGAAGTAACCCGACATCTGCAAGATGCACTTTCCCACTGCTCAGCTATATCTCGTTTTTTCTGGCCACAGAGGAAGGCTGGACCTGTCGGCATATATAGAGGGGCTGAGCTTCGCCGTATTTATGAGATTCGCGATGATTCTCCTTTGCGTAACCGCGACCTAAGGAATGCACTAGAGCATTTCGATGAAGAGATAGATAAGTGGTTAGTGAAGGTGCCCGTTGGACCGATTGTAGCTAGTCCGATTATTGGGGACCACTCGATTATCGCTGACGGCTTCGGACATGCGTTCAAAGTTGTTGACCCTGACAACGATATTTTTGTCTTATTAGGTAAAAAATTTGAGTTTGGATCAATCTGTCGCGAAGTTGCTAGGCTACTGACCGATGAAAAGAATGAAGACCAAGCAAAATGATCTTAGTCATCGACAATTATGACAGCTTTACTTGGAACCTTGTCCATTATCTGATGGAACTTGGCGCTGAGGTAGAAGTTGTCCGCAATGACGATATTTCGGCAGGGCAAGCTTTGTCATCGGGTGCGCAAGCGTTCCTGATTTCACCCGGACCAAAAACACCAAATGAAGCGGGCGTGAGCCTTGATCTCGTTGCCGCTTGTGCCGAAGCAGGCAAGCCATTGCTCGGCGTCTGCCTAGGCCACCAGACCATTGGGCTGCATTTTGGCGGCACGGTTGCCCGTGGTGGCCTTATGCATGGAAAAACCTCGCCAGTTACGCATGATAATAGCGGCCTGTTCACAGGTTTACCCTCCCCGTTTCAAGCGACGCGCTACCATTCCTTAATTGTAGAAAACGTCCCCTCAAGTTTGGTTGTAAACGCCACCAGCGATGACGGCCATGTCATGGGTTTCCGTCACGCCACATTGCCGATCCACAGTGTGCAGTTTCATCCTGAAAGTATTGCCACTGAACATGGGCACGCCATGTTGGCTAACTTCATGCATATTGCGGGAATAAAAGTAAGAGATCGCGCGTGACCCGTTTTGGCAGGCTACCCGACCCCCAAGCTTTGTTCGACCATGACGAGGCAGCACAGGCTTTTGCCGACATATTAGATGCCCGCGCGTCAGAGGAAGAAATTGAGGCTTTTCTAATTGCGCTCACCGCGCGCGGCGAAACGATGGTAGAAATTGCGGCTGCGGCGCAGGCGATGCGTGACCGTTTAATCCCCATAGACGCGCCACAGGGTGCAATAGATGTTTGTGGTACGGGTGGTGATGGTCATCATACTTTGAATGTCTCCACCGCCGTGTCTTTGGTTGTTGCGGCTTGCGGCGTGCCTGTCGCCAAGCATGGTAACCGCGCCGCTTCGTCCAAAGCAGGCGCAGCGGACACGTTGGAGGCACTTGGCCTTAACATGGAACGCGCGGGTCAGATGGCGCAAGAAACGCTCAAAGATTTGGGCATATGCTTTCTGTTCGCGGCCAATCACCATCCCGCGATGAAGCGTATTCAGCCCATACGCCTACGCATTGGCCAACGTACCATTTTCAATCTGATGGGGCCGCTGGCCAACCCGGCACGAGTTAAGCGGCAGCTTATCGGCATTGCGAACCCTGCTTATGTTCCAGTTTATGCAGAGGCGCTGCATCATTTGGGCACCGAACATGCACGGGTCATTTCGGGCGACGAAGGCTTAGATGAATTGAGCCTCGCTGGCGGCAATGCAGTGGCGGTCGTTGAACCCAGCGGCGTTCGTTACCACCGTGTAACAACGGCGGATGCAGGTCTTCCCTCTTACCCTGTTGAAGCCATTCGTGGCGGTGCTGCACAGCATAACGCGCTTGCATTGCGCAAGCTGCTTCAGGGTGAGCATGGTGCTTATCGGGATGCTGTTTTGTTCAATGCAGCAGAGGCGTTGATAGTGGCAGGTGTCGTTGAAACTATGCCAGAGGGCGTGGAAGAGGCAGCGGAGGCCATCGATAAGGGTCTTGCCAATGCGCTACTGAATTGTTGGGTGGCCTATTGATGACCGACAAGCTTGCAGAAATCTGCGCGACCAAACGCATCGAAGTATCGGAACGCAAACAGCAAGGTCTGGCGCATTGGCCAACGCCATCTGGCCCGCGCGGATTTGAGGCGGCGCTTCGCATTAAAAGCGAGATTGGCATTGCGCTCATTGCAGAAATTAAGAAAGCCAGTCCTTCCAAAGGCCTTATCCGCGCCGATTTTAATCCTTCTGCGCACGCAGCCGCCTATCAGGCCGGCGGCGGCGCCTGTCTGTCCGTGTTGACAGATGCACCTTATTTTCAGGGGCATGAGGATTATCTGATCGCGGCGCGCGCGGCGTGTGACCTGCCGGTGATCCGCAAGGATTTCATGGTCGACCCATGGCAATGTTCGGAAGCGCGCGCCATGGGCGGGGATGCGATATTGATTATCGTAGCGGCCCTGGATGATGTTGTGATGACAGAGATTGAGGATGCCGCGCGGCAGGAAGGTCTTGATGTGCTGGTCGAGGTCCATGACGAGGTCGAGCTGGAACGTGCGCTCAAACATCTGAAATCCAAACTTGTTGGCGTGAACAACCGCAATTTGAAAACGTTTGAGGTGGATTTGGCCACCACGGAGCGTTTGGCTAAATTGGTACCGGATGACATTTTGCTCGTTTGCGAAAGCGGCATATCGACGCATGTCGATTGTCTGCGCATGGCAGAGGCCGGCGTTAACACTTTCCTTGTCGGGGAAAGCCTGATGCGGCAGGTTGACGTTCAATCCGCAACAGAGAGGCTTTTGACGGGTCATGGCTGATCTCACGCATCTCAACGCCGATGGTGGCGCGCATATGGTCGATGTCTCGGCGAAGGCAGACACCGCGCGGGAGGCGGTTGCCGAAGGCCGGATATCCATGTCTGCCGAAGCACTGGCAGCGATACGCGCTGGTAATATGAAAAAAGGCGATGTGTTGGGCACGGCGCGTATCGCTGGCATATTGGCGGCCAAGAAGACGAGCGATCTCATTCCCTTGTGCCACCCCCTCATGCTGTCTAAAATCAGCGTTGAATTTTCCTATGAAACATCGGCCATCCGTGTCGAAGCGCGGGTGCGCTTAAACGGGCCAACGGGCGTGGAGATGGAGGCCTTGACCGCGGTCAGCGTCACCTTGCTGACCTTGTATGACATGGCCAAGGCGCTCGACAAATCGATGATCATTTCGGACATTCGCTTGCTGTCCAAAACAGGCGGCAAATCGGGCGATTATCGGGCATGATTTCGGTTGCAGAAGCGCAGGCCAGATTGCTGGGTTTGGCTTCACCTTTGCCCCCGGTTGAACGAGAATTGATGCAAGCCGTGCGGCATTATTTGCACGCGCCTTTGACGGCGATACGTACACAACCAGCAGCTGATCTATCTGCCATGGATGGGTATGCGGTTGCTGCAGGCGATTTTCCGGGTCCATGGCGCGTGATTGGCGAAAGCGCTGCGGGACATCCTTTTGCAGGCGCCTTGCAAAGTGGTGAGGCAGTACGCATTTTTACGGGCGCGCATGTGCCACGGAACGCGGATAGCGTCCTCATACAAGAAAATGCATCGCGCAACGGGGACATTATGCGCGTTACCGAAAACCGCGCGCTTAAGATCGGCGGCAATATTCGGCGACTTGGTAGCGATTTTCAGGCAGGTGACCAAGTTCTACCCGCAGGTTCCTATCTCGACGCAGGCGCGATTGCCGTGGCTGCGATGGCGGGGCATGGAAAGCTCGCTGTGGGCGGCGTTCCGCGAATTGCGATTGCCGCCACTGGCGATGAATTGGTCGCTGTGGGTGCGCCCGCTGGTCCAGCGCAAATCCCCTGCTCCAACAGCCCTATGTTGCAAGCGATGCTCGCTGACCTACCCTGCGATGTTTTGGACGCAGGCATTTTAGGGGATGATTTGACGGATCTAGAGACAGGCTTACGTGCGCTGTCCGAAAAAGTCGATATCATCGTCACAACAGGCGGTGCATCGGTTGGCGATCATGATCTGGTGCACACCGCGTTGCAGAATATTGGCGCGCAGATGGATTTTTGGAAGGTTGCGATGCGCCCCGGAAAGCCTTTGATGGCCGGCAAGATTGGAAACGCGTTAGTCCTCGGCCTGCCCGGCAACCCGTCATCTGCCTTTGTCACCGCATTTTTGTTCCTATTGCCCATCATCCGGCACATGGCGGGCAGCCCATCACCCTTGCCTATATTGTTTGAGGCAGCGACCGCGAGTGACTTACCCGCAGGCGGAGATCGCGCCGAATATATGCGCGCATCGGTCGAGGGCGGGCATATCACCCCGCTCATGGTTCAGGACAGCGGCCTAACACGCACCTTATCCCAATCCAATGCGCTGCTCATTCAACCGCCGAATGTTCCGCCAAGGTCCAAAGGCACTATGGTGCAATATATGCGCCTGGCGTAAAATCCGGCTCAAGGTTGTGCAATTGTTCTTGACTTAACCTCTTTTGTTCTCTAATCGTTCCATTCATGTTCAACAGGATGGAACCCTGAATATGCTCACGGCGAAACAGCACGAACTGCTTGTGTTCATTAACCAACGATTGGATGAAAGCGGCATTTCTCCCTCATTTGAAGAGATGAAAGCGGCGCTTGATCTGAAGAGTAAATCCGGGGTGCACCGTTTGATCGGTGCGTTGGAAGAGCGCGGATTTATTCGGCGTTTGGCCAATCGTGCGCGCGCGCTTGAAGTGATGAAAATGCCCGAAGGTGGGAATTTCGGCAGTAACAATGTGACGCGCCTTGCCCCACTAAAGGAAACCAAGCCGCAAATTCAGATTCCAGTTGCCGCCAATGATGTGATGGAAATCCCACTCCACGGCAAGATTGCCGCGGGCGTGCCGATTGAGGCGCTTGAAGGTCAAAGTTCATTGTCCGTGCCCATGGCATTATTGGGTGCAGGAGAGCATTATGCGCTTGAGGTATCCGGTGACTCGATGATTGAGGCGGGGATATTGGATGGCGATTATGCCCTAATCCGTAAGGCAAATACGGCGCGCGATGGTGAAATTGTGGTGGCGTTGGTGCGCGGTGAGGAGGCAACGTTGAAATATCTGCGCCGTGAAGGTCAGCAGATCCGTCTTGATCCTGCCAATGGCAGCTATGAGCCACAATATTATGCGCAGCATGAGGTTGAGGTTCAGGGTAAGTTGGCTGGGTTGCTTCGCCGTTATCATTGATGGGATGGCTGCGCCGCGCGTGCAGCATGCGCGGCCTGCACCCAAGGTAAATGGCCGCTATTCTCATTTGCGGTAACCACATGTTGTTTATCCAGATAAAAAGCCAGGCCGCCCGTTTGTTCAAGCAACTGGCGGTCCGCCTTTATCCATTTTGGCCGACAGGATTTCGGTAACCATCGGTCGCTGACGACGATGTCTACACGTTTACATGCCGCGGCCATTTCCATAGACGGTATCGGGTTACGTGTTCTGGTGGCCAATAAAGTCCAATTACGGCTCTTGCCCTTCAGCGTAACGACGCAATTGTCGGCAGTGCACTGGGCGCCGGGCCAATCCTCAATCCGTATCGCTTCTCCATCGCTGCCGGCTTTTTCAGAAATCATCCCCCGCACAAAATCTCCTGCCCTACCGCGCAGCAATGCAACATCGCCATCTGCACTAACCAATGCCAAATGCTTGCCATCTCCAGTCACCAATATGTCCGGACGTGGCGCCATGACCATCGCAATGATACCAAGCGCGCACAGCGCTACACCGCAGTAACGGACATGGCTCGTCAGCAAGCCAAATATCAACGCGCCCATGATGAAAGTGCCAAAGGCCCATATCGGCATCGCCGGCAGCATCGTGACCGCACCGGGCAAGCCACTGACATAATGCGCAAGTGTTAGTATCGCCGCGATACCCTGCCCCGCCATCCACCAAAAGGGGTGTCCCAAGCCAATCACGTCAAAAACCAGTGCCAAAGCTTCCAACGGCATGATGATGAAGGTCGTCATCGGAATGGCTAGTACATTAGCCAAGGCACCATAGAGCCCCGCTTTATGGAAATGAAACAGGGCAATTGGGGTCAGGACAAGCTCAATAGCGATACCCGTTAATATGAGCGCCCCGACCGCCCGTGCAGCCTTTTTGAAAAGTCTTTCGTCGCGCCTTTCGGTGAAGCGTTTAACAAAGGGCAGATCGTGCACGACCACGATCGTCGTAACGGCGGCAAAGCTAAGCTGGAAACTGGGGCCTGCCATCGCCTCCGGCCAGAATATCAGCACCACCAACGCACCAAAGGCCACCAGTCGCAATGTGAGTGCGTCACGCCCCATCGCTAGCGCAATCAGGATAAGGATCGCCGCAATACAGGATCGGATGGTGGGCACTTCGGCCCCCGTCAGCAATGTATAGCCCAGCGCACCTAAAGCAGCCATTGCTGCGGCAACCACGGGGATAGATATGCGCAGGGCAAGCCATGGCGACAGGGATAAAAGTCGGCTGACCGCGATGAAAATGAAGCCAACGACCGCAGTTACATGCAGGCCGCTAATCGATAGTAGATGCGCCAAACCGCTGTCGCGCATGGCTTGCGCATCTGCGGCGCTGATATGCCCCTGATCGCCGGTGACCAGTGCAGCACCTATGGCGCCGCTCCCTTGTGGCATGGATGCCAATATATGCTCTGTCAGTGCGGTGCGCTTCGTCGCAAACCATGCGCCATTTTCTGCTTCTTGAAATAGCTGCAATTCTCCTAGAGCCGTTCCAGTCGCACCAATTTGTTGAAACCACGCGCGCCGGGCAAAGTCATATCCACCTGGCAAAGTTGGTCCAGCAGGCGGTAACAGACGCGCGCGCAACCGGATTATCGCACCGGGTTGGAAGTCATCTTGATATTGTTCCGGTGTTAGGTTGACTCGAACAAAGGGCGGTAAATCCGAACTGTTGCCCGTCGCGAGCCGCAGCCGATAAATATTGCGCGCGGAGATGTTTTCGACAGCCTCAATCTGTCCATAAAATTCCCCAATCCATATCTTCCCTAAAACAGGCTCCGCGACAGTATTCGAACGAAAGGCGATTAGGGAAAAACCAAGCAATACCGCAACAGCGGCCATACGGGCCAACTGCCGCAGGCGGCTATGGGACGGCGCTAAGTACCCGAAAAACAAAAAGGCAGCGCAGACCATTGCCAGTCCTGCCCAAGCAGATGTGCCAAAATACTGCCAAAAAGCGACGCCGAATCCGACACCAATTGGGAACCATAAGGGTATTTGATCACGTTCTTGATCAAGACAGTTTTCAATAACAACTAACAGCTTGCTTTGCGTACCAAGTCGGGCATTGTCGCCCGCACTCAAACTGCCAAATTCCTGTTCCACCACAGTTATTTAGCATCATTAGGCGAAAGAACAATCTACCCACGCCAAAGAAGCTATTGTTTGCCTTGACGCCCGCTAAATTTCCTATCATTGGGCTAGGCAACGACATAGCCATTTTCTCCCCATGAAATAGTGGCACTTAAAGGGCCTTAGATTGTCGTCACGGGCGTCTCCCGCGTACCGTAACATTAAAAGAACATGCCTTTCTAAAGGGCAGCCCGGTTAATAGCTTAGTAGATTTGGAGTTTGTAAATGGCCGATAAAAACGCAACGCTCACCGTTGGCGACAACAGCTATGACTTGCCCATCATGCAGGGTTCAGAAGGCCCTGACGTGATCGACATCCGCAAGCTCTACGCGGCTTCGGACCATTTCACTTTTGACCCTGGCTTCACCTCGACCGCAAGCTGTGAGTCTGCGCTGACCTTTATTGACGGCGACAAAGGCATCCTTTTGCATCGTGGTTATTCCATCGAAGAGCTCTCTGAAAAGTCCAGCTTCATGGAAGTGTCCTATCTGCTGCTCAACGGCGAATTGCCGAACAAGGCACAACTCGACAAGTTCAGCCACACCATCTCGCGGCACACGATGTTGCACGAGCAATTGGCCACTTTTTACCGGGGGTTCCGTCGCGACGCGCATCCCATGGCTATCATGTGCGGTGTGGTCGGTGCACTTTCGGCTTTTTACCACGACTCAACCGACATCAGCGACCCAACACATCGGATGATTTCAAGCCATCGCTTGATTGCAAAGATGCCGACAATCGCGGCGATGGCGTATAAATATTCGGTTGGTCAGCCGTTTGTATATCCCGACAACAACTTGTCCTACACGGGCAATTTCCTGCGCATGACCTTTGGTGTTCCCGCGGAAAAATATGTCGTAAATCCCGTCATTGAACGCGCAATGGACCGGATTTTTATCCTGCATGCCGACCATGAACAGAACGCGTCGACCTCGACTGTCCGTCTTGCCGGATCGTCCGGTGCCAATCCCTTTGCCTGCATCGCCGCAGGTATCGCCTGTCTTTGGGGTCCTGCCCATGGCGGCGCGAACGAAGCAGCATTGAACATGCTGCGCGAGATCGGCACACCTGATCGCATTCCGCATTATATCGAGCGCGCAAAGGACAAGAATGACCCGTTCCGTTTAATGGGCTTTGGACATCGCGTTTACAAAAATTATGACCCGCGTGCCTCAGTCATGCAGCAGACCGTGCGTGAGGTTCTTGCAGAATTGAAAATTAGCGATCCTATTTTTGACGTTGCGATGCAGTTGGAAGAAATGGCGTTGAATGACCCTTATTTCATCGAAAAGAAACTGTTCCCGAATGTGGATTTCTATTCCGGCATCATCCTATCGGCCATTGGTTTCCCAACTGAAATGTTCACTGTGTTGTTTGCGCTATCGCGGACCGTGGGTTGGGTAGCACAGTGGAACGAAATGATTTCGGATCCAGCACAAAAAATTGGTCGCCCGCGTCAATTGTATACTGGACCAAATCACCGTCCTTATCCAAGCTTAGACGCGCGCTGAAGCATCGTGGCAGGCGGGGCGTAAAGATTGCGTCGCCGCCTTCTACATCCAAATCTGTCGAGATTTGGCGTTAATCACGCTTTCATCTTACTCGGATGCTTGCTCGTCTGTGTTGCGTTGCATGCTTGCGATGATCAGGACGGTTAATTGCAATACCATCAGCCATTGTAATGCCGCCGTTATTCCAGCTGTTGCGGATCCAATGACCGCAAGTAACGCCAAAGAAGCGGGCGAATGCAAAATTTGTTTCGACCAGCCCATAATCACCATTTTGTCGGCGAGATAAGCGAGCGCAGCAACCGCAAAAGCCGCAAATAAGCCATTGTCATTATAAGATGACGTCACATAAACGCTACCGAACATGGCCAATATGATCAGCGCCCAAGTGACAACAGACAGGCTTTGTAGGTGATCGCTACCATCTGGATCATCGGTCACAGTCAAACGTAACGCGTTCGCTGCGATAGATAATAATACAGCAACACATGCGGCTGTGGCAAAGTTTCCAAAACCCAATGCAACGGCCAATAATGCTATGATTGGGCTTGCGCATTTGGTCACGGTCACCGCTGTCGGGCTTTGCCAGATAAGGGGAACGATGCGGGCAAAAATTGGTCCGAAGACATATGTCTCGATATAACCTGCTCTATTGGCCACACGTCGCCGGAGTATCTGGCGATTAAGTTCCGAAAAATCCTGCGCGCCCGTCAACACGGTCAGCGTACCATTTTGAACATGTTGCTGTGAAAGTGGACGAAACGGAATTTTGGCCAATAACGATTGGCGCAGCAACGAGGATATGATGCTCCAATCTTCGGGTAAGTCCCGCAGCATAACAACAGCGTCATATCCAACAACCGAAACACCGGCCCAGCGTGTATTGATGTCAATTCGTTCAAACGCGTGATTTTCGTCGCGACCATCGATTGTTGCGATGAAATTTTCGGTGCATTTGAGAAGTGTCTCAATCAGACCCAGCTGCACGTATAATTGCCCCGATTGCACCCATATACGCTCTTCGGGATCGATATGCCGCAGAATATCCGCCCCTGTCCGGACAAAATCGACCGTCAGTTTGCGCAAACGGCAACGGTCGGCGAGCGCAATTAAAGAGCCGTCGATATTTTCGACTTCAATCAGGAACCTTTGAATCCCGGCACGTGCAAGCATCATTATCTGATACTCAATCAAGGACAAGCCGGCCAAGTCTGGGCTTCGGACAGCATTAAGCGCATCTTGTTCAATGCTAATATCGCCCGCGACCGAGAGCAAAGCGAGTGTTGGGAAAGTCGGATTTCGAACGGAGATCATGCTCCCGATATGAATGTTGGGGCGGTTTTGCCAACAGAAATATGAGATGCTGGACGGATATCTGGCGATTCATATGGTGATTTTGGTCATCATCTTATCCCGCCAAAGCCATATATAGCTTGATAGTCCCTCATTTCTCTCCGGTTTCGTAATTTGATAAGTTTGCGTTTCTCTCGCCGAATAATGTGTTAAATAAGACTCTATGACTACACGCTCCAAAATCGTCGGCCTGAACCGCGAAATCACTGAAACCGATCCAGAAACGGCGGCAGCGCCCATCAGCAGCTATGCGGAAGACGCTGTTGATGATGATTACGCATTGGAAAATTATGACATTGCTGACGAAGCGTTGGATCGCGCGCGTGCAGGGCGATATATAACCCCCGCCCTGTTGTTGATGGCGTTTGCCGGATGGTCGACATTTTTTGGCATGACTTATTGGTCTGAAGCGCAATTCAGTATGACCAATGATCGTATAGTCAGTTTGGTCGTGACATGGGCCATTCCCACGCTTTTAATCGCGGTGCTGTGGTTACTAACCATGCGCAACAGTAGCCGAGAGGCCGTGCGTTTTGGCAAAATAGCGCAATTGTTGCGGACCGAAAGCGACGCATTGGCAATCCGGATGCGGACAGTGAACGAAGAAATATCGCTCGCACGTCAATTTCTATCGCAAAATGCGCGGGAATTAGAAACTTTGGGTCGCCAGTCTTCTAAAAATATAGAGAACTCGGCGCAAATTTTGTCGGCGGCTCTTGCTGATAGCGACAAAAAAGCAAAGACGCTGGAATCAGTAAGCAACGCCGCCAATGCAAACTTGGAACAGCTCCGCAAACATTTGCCGGTTGTGACCAGCGCCGCGAAAGATGTGAGTAACCAGATTGGTAGCGCCGGTAATGATGCGCAGGTGCAGATTAAGGCGCTAATTGGTGCCCTTGAACGGGTAAGCGATGCGGGCAAGTCCGTCAGTGAATATATCGACAATGTTGAAACACGCGCAGATGCTTTGTCCGTCCGGCTTGCGCAGTCATTGGGCAATAGTGTGCAGCTGCTCGATGACAAAAGCGCCGATGCGCTTGGCCGAAGCACTGAAATGGCCACGCTTATGGACAAGGCCGCGCAGACGATTTCCAATGGCATCACGCAGTCATCAAATGATATCGACGCGCTGATTACCCGCAGCAACGCGAAAATCCTATCCAACCTTGCTGATCTACGTCGGGCTTTGGGCAATATTGAAGCCCAATCGAGCCAGGAAGAGGCCCGTATTCAGACCATGATCGCAAATATTAACGCGCATATTCAAAGCAGTGCAGCGCAGATTTCAGAAATTGACCGAGCAGCCACCGACCAAACGGCAAAGCTCGCCCTTGCGGTTTCGGCCTTGGACGAAAGCACCCGTTCCGTAGGAAGCGCTCTGTCCGATAACCAGTTAACCACTGCTAACTTGCTGGAACAGTCGGAGCTTTTAATCGGATCGCTCAGCACGGCAAATCTGGAGATTGGCCATAAGATTCCCGCCGCCATGGACAGCGTGAACGCGCGCATGACGCAAGGAATAGAGCAAGTGAACGCAGCACTTGCTGCCGCGGAATCTCTCAATAATATCAGCGATGGGACGCTGGAAAAGCTTAATATAATTGAGCACGTAATCGCGACGCAACATGACGCAGTTGGCGGGCTGATGGCCGAGAGTGATGCGCATTTTGCCGCACGCCATGAGCAAGCCGACGCCCTAGGTGCGGCGTTGAAACAGACGCAAGCTTTGTTGCGGGAAATGTCCGATGAGGCAAATGGCAACTTGGTCACATCCCTGCTCCGCGTTCGGGAAACAACGCGCGCTGCCGCAGAAAACAGCCGTAGAATCCTCGACGAGGAGTTGGCGCATATCGCTGATCAATTGACCGAGCAAAACCGTTTGGCATTGGCCAACGCATTGGACGCACAGGTCGCGTCGATGAATGAGGCGGTGCAAGAGGCAATAACGCGCAACATTACGTTGTCCGAAACCGCCTCTTCCTTGGTGGCCAAGCAACTCGGCGAGCTTAACGAAATGACAACGACGCTTGAAGGTCGGATTACTGACACGATGAACAGCCTTGAATCGGTGCAGGATGAGAGCTTTGCCCGCCGTATGGTGATTTTGACCGAATCTTTGAATTCGACCGCCATCGACGTCACAAAGATATTGTCCAACGATGTGACCGATACGGCTTGGGCCGCTTATTTAAAAGGCGACCGCGGCGTGTTTACCCGTCGCGCGGTGCGCTTATTGGATTCGCGTGAAGCGAAGATTATCGCCAAGCATTATGGCGATGACGAAGCGTTCCGTGAACATGTAAACCGTTATGTGCACGACTTTGAAGGCATCATGCGCCTGTTACTCAGCACACGTGATGGCAATGCGATTGGCGTTACTTTGCTATCGTCCGATATTGGCAAGCTCTACGTCGCATTGGCGCAAGCCATTGAACGGCTTCGGAAATAAGCTCCGAAGTTAAACGGGCGGGTTAAATAGCCCATCAAAACTGTGCCGCGTTATCCAGCCATTTGTGTAATTGGCATAATATAAAGCGAATAAAGCTGCCGAGAGCAGCGTCGTTCGCATCAATATTTTCCGCGGCTGAAAGTTACCCGGTGCGCTATCCGCTTGGCCAGGTATTTTGGGAAGGCCAAGCTCGTCATGGGTGCGCACTCCGATGGGCAGAATGACGAATGCTGTCATCACCCAAAACAGCACGTAAATGGCAATGATTGAGGTCCAGGTCATGCGGTCTCCACTATCAACACATCAACGATCGGTTTTTTACCCGTCCAGCTCACCGCCACGCGGCGAACAGCCAATCGCACAGTTTCGCGTAACTTATCATAATCACCGCGATGGTCCTTTACCGCTTTAACCGCGGCCGCGGCGGCTTCTTCCAGAAAATCTTCGAGATCTTCCTCAATCGGCACACCGTGCAGACGTATCTCAGGATTACCCAGCATCCGATCTTTAGCATCGAGCGCGAAGGCGACGGAAATCAGGCCATACCATGAAAGGCGACGGCGTTCGTTCAATGTTGCGCCGTCGGCCGCGATGATTGTGTCTCCATCTAAGATCAATCGGCCAGTGCGCTCCTTACCAATTATCTTGGGTTCACCCGGTGCAAGCCGCACGACATCGCCATTGGATTGCACGACAGCTTTGGGAACGCCATGCGCCCGCGCAAATCGCGCTTGCTCTGCCATGTGGCGACGCTCACCGTGAACGGGGATAAGGATTTCAGGCCGGACCCAGTCATAAAGCGCGGCAAGTTCGGGCTGCCCAGGATGTCCGGAGACATGCACATGCGCCTGTTTTTCAGTTACGGTTAGGATATTGCGTTCCGCAAGCTTGTTCATGATCACGCCGATGGCGATTTCATTGCCCGGTATCTGTTTGGACGAGAAGATAACCGTGTCACCTTCTTGCAGCTTCACGGGGTGATTGCCCTCGGATATGCGCGCCAAAGCGGCACGCGCTTCGCCTTGCCCGCCAGTCGCGACCACCATAATGTCGCGTCGTGGAAGGCTGTCAACGCTCTCCATATCCACGGTCTTAGGCATGTCTTTTAGATAGCCATTGGCCTGCGCCGCTTCAATAATCCGGTGCAGTGAACGACCTGCAAAACATAAGGTGCGACCGCTTTCGCGCGCCACTTCGGCCAAAGTCTGCAACCGGGCGGCATTAGAAGCAAAGGTTGTGACAACCACCCTGCCCTTGGCTGCCTTTACGGACTTCAGCAGGTCATCTTTAACGCTGCCTTCACTGCCGCTGGGTTCAGGATTGAACACATTGGTGGAATCGCACACCATCGCCAACACATTGCTGTCGCCAATCGCGGTCAGCGTCTCTTGCGTCGACGGGGTACCTAAAACAGGGCTTGGGTCCAGTTTCCAGTCGCCAGTATGAAAAATCTTTCCATAAGGCGTGGTAATGAGGCAAGCGCTCATTTCCAATATGGAGTGCGCCAAGGTAACGAGTTTAAAATCAAACGGCCCTAAGGAAAAAGCGCCTTCCATGGGGATCACATTTAGCTCGACAATGTCGGCAATGCCTTCTTCTTCTAACTTACCGCGAATAAGCGTTGCCGTGAACGGCGTCGCATAAAACGGAACACCCAGGTCAGCGGCGAAATAAGCGACTGCGCCAATATGATCTTCATGGCCATGGGTCAGCACAATACCCAACAGGTCATCTTTGCGCTTTTCGATAAATTCGAGATCAGGCAGTACAAGGTCAATTCCGGGATATTCGGAATTTGCGAATGTCAGGCCCAAGTCGACCATGACCCATTTGCCCTCGCAACCGTATAAATTGACGTTCATGCCAATTTCGTTGGACCCGCCAAGGGCGAGGAAAAGCAGTTCATTTTTTGGGGTCGTCATGAATTAATGTCTCTATTCCTGTATAAAAGCGCCAGACCCCGCAGCGTCAAATCGGGCTCTACCCGGTCAAACAAATGGCCATGCTGCTGAAACAATATAGCCAAACCACCGGTTGCAATGACCGTTATTGGTTCACCAATTTCAGCTTTCATCCGTGCGAGGATCCCTTCGATCATCGCCACATAACCCCAATAGATGCCAATCTGCATTTGTCCAACTGTCGTTGTACCAATAACGCTATCATTTGGTGGTGGCTCGATTGCAATTCGCGGCAACATCGCTGCGGCGGCATAGAGCGCATCGAGTGACAAGTTAACGCCCGGCGCAATGCTGCCGCCGCGATAGGAGCCATCAGGTCCAATATAATCAAACGTTGTGGCTGTACCAAAGCTGATAACGACCTTGTGCCCTTCGGCCAATGCATGTGCCCCAATAGCATTCACCGCGCGATCAGCGCCCACCGCGTGCGGTTCGGCCACACGCAATGGAATGCCCCATCCAACGCTACCGCGTCCGGCAACCAATGCTTCGGTTCCAAAATAGCGCGTCGCCAACAACTGCAAGTTATGTAAAGCGCGCGGCACAACCGTGGCAATGATAACCGCTTTTATATCTGTGCGACGGAAGCCCGCCATTTGAATCAATTGATCCAACCATACGGCATATTCGTCTGCCGTGCGCCGTGCATCGGTCGCAATGCGCCATCGCTGGACGATTTCGCCAGCGTCATTGACCAATGCAAACTTCACATTGGTGTTTCCTGTATCAATTGCGAGCAGCATAGCCGTTCCCTACTAGATTAGAAAAACATCAGCTGCGTGAATGGCACGAATTGAACCATCCGCCAAGCGAAGCTGCAACGCGCCGTCCCCATCAAGACCAGCGTAAATACCATCGACCTGCGCGCCATCAGGGAGCTTTGCAGATAAGGCTGTGCCACGAGGATGGGCCTGCGCTTCCCAAAATCGTACGATGCTATCCAGTCCCGCCTGTCGCCAGATATTGAGATGGCGGGCGAACGCCTCTGCCATGATCTCCAGTGCCGCTTGGGCAACAGGCGGGGACGCGCCGAGCGTCCGTAGATCAGATACCTTACGATCTAGATTTTGCGGGTGCCAGACGAGATTCAGGCCAATGCCCACCACCACCGCGTCGGAAGCGCGTTCCAACAGCATCCCGCATATCTTTGAACCATCATGCGCCAATATATCGTTGGGCCATTTAAGGAAGACATCCACTTGCGGTGCAATTTGCCGAACAGCGTCATATGCCGCAACCGCAGTTACAAAAGCCAAACCCGCGGGTGCAGGATCCGTATCGCGTAATCGCACAATAACGCTGGCAAAGAGGTTGCCCTTTGGGCTTTCCCAAATACGGCCAAGGCGTCCACGCCCGCCATCTTGTGCGTCAGCGCGAAGCCATAGCCCTTCGGGAGCGCCCTGCGCCGCCCGTATCAAGAGATCCGCGTTCGTAGATCCAGTAAGAGCGACTTCTTCAAAAATGGGCGTCAGAACAGCGCCCTCGCGGCATAAGCCGTCCAGATACCAAGCGCAGGTATCGCAAAATAGCCCAAAGGTGAATTCGCAGCGGCCAGAACACCACCTGTCCAGACGAGAACCTTATCATCGCTATCGACAATCACATCAGCCGCATCATCGAAATACATGACTTTGACGACCTTCAGATAATAAAATGCGCCAATGACCGATGCTGTGATGCCGATGACAGCCAGAGGCAATAAACCAGCAGCAACCGCGGCATTAAACACAACCAGCTTACCCCAAAAACCGAATAATGGCGGAATACCGGCAAGGCTGAACATGAAAATCGCCAACGCAGCGGCAAGCGCAGGCCGCGTCTTTGATAGCCCCGAAATGTCAGCAAAATCTTCGCGATAACCGCCGTCTTTATCTTTCAACTGCATCAAGCAGATAAAGCTGCCTAAGGTCATGGCAACATAGATCACCAGATAGACCAACATGGCGGAAATACCCTGCTCGGTGCCCGTAGCGAGGCCAATGAGGATGAAGCCGACATTGTTGATGGAGCTATAGGCCATCAGGCGCTTCAAATTTTGCTGACCAATGGCACCAACCGCGCCGATAATGATCGACATTAAAGCGACCGCAATAATGATTTGCTGCCATACCAATATTTGCGAACCAAATGCCTCCAGCACGATGCGGATGGTCAACGCAATGGCCGCAACTTTTGGCGCACTAGCGAAGAATGCAGTGACCGGTGTAGGTGCACCTTCATACACGTCAGGCGTCCACATGTGGAACGGCGCAGCGCTTATCTTGAACGCCAGACCTGAGAGAATGAACACAATGCCGAAGATCAAGCCCAAGCCCACCTCAGCATCCATGGCCGTTCCGATAGCCGCAAAGCTTGTCGATCCTGCAAAGCCATAAACCAAAGACGCGCCAAACAAGAGCATGCCGCTGGCCAATGCGCCTAAGACAAAATATTTTAGCCCGGCTTCGGCAGAGCGCCCATCCGAGCGCACAAAGCTTGCAAGAACATAAGCCGACAAGCTTTGCAGTTCTAAACCGATATAGAGAGAAACCAAATCGGTTGCCGAAACCATCACGCCCATCCCGATGCAGGACAGCAAGATGAGCACGGGATATTCGGCGCGCATGGCGCCTGCATTTTCTAAGAATCGTGGTGCAATCATCAATGAGATCGCCGCGGCAAGGAAGATTAATATCTTGGAAAAATTGCCGAACGCATCATTGATTAAAAGACCATCGAAGGCGGATAAATTTGTGCCATTCAGCATGAAGTTGATGACAAATGCGGCAGCAGCACTGAGGGCCGCGATGGCCAATATGCTGATCAGGCGTCCGGCCTGTTCACGCCACGCAGCCAAAAGCAGCAGGCCAAGCGCCGAGAAGCTCAAGATGATTTCTGGGCGGACCAGAGAAAGAGAGGCGTTCAGTTCCATTATCAATGGCTCCCCTCAGCCAATTTTTTTTCCGCATGATGCACAACGCGATATCGCGCGGTGGTTGGGTCGACTAATTTCAGCTCGCTGTCCCCCGCTGGTGCAGCGCGTTCGATACTTGCGACAATCGTTGCCACATCGCGGCGGATAGGCGCGAGGAATGTTTCAGGGTAAACACCCATCCACAAAACCACGACTGCAATGGGCGCGAGCAGCCACATTTCACGGCCATTCACATCCGACATTGCAGCGGCATCAGCATTGACCTGCGGCCCAAACGCAATGCGCCGGTAGAGATACAGCATATAACCCGCGCCAAGAATAATCCCGGTCGTTGCAATGAATGTGGCCCAAGTGGAAACCTTATACGCGCCGGCAAGGCTCAAAAACTCACCCACAAACCCGCTGGTGCCAGGTAAGCCAACGCTCGCCATCGTAAACAGCATGAACAGCAAGGCATATTTGGGCATGTTGACGCTGAGGCCGCCATAACGGCTGATCTCTCGCGTATGCAGACGGTCATAGATGACGCCGACGCATAAGAAGAGCGCGCCGGACACGAGGCCATGGCTCAACATGACGATGATTGCGCCTTCGATACCTTGTTGATTGAAGGTAAACAGACCCACAGTCACAATAGCCATGTGCGCGACAGACGAATAAGCGATGAGCTTTTTCATATCCTGCTGCACCAAGGCAACAAGCGAGGTATAGACCACTGCGACCATCGACAAGCCAAACACCAATGGAATGAAGTCCGCGCTTGCCTCCGGGAACATCGGCAAAGAGAAGCGCAAGAATCCATAGCCACCCATTTTGAGCAGCACGCCTGCCAATATGACCGATCCCGCGGTTGGGGCCTGCACGTGGGCGTCTGGCAGCCAGGTGTGCACTGGCCACATCGGCATCTTTACCGCAAAGGATGCGAAAAAGGCGCACCACAGCCATTTCTGCGCTTCTGCAGGGAAATCCGTATTCAACAGGGTTGGAATGTCCGCCGTCCCCGCAAACTGGATCATCCACAGCATCGCGATCAGCATCACCAATGAGCCAAGCAAAGTGTAGAGGAAGAATTTGTACGATGCGTAGATGCGGTCCTGCCCGCCCCAGATACCAATGATGAGATACATCGGGATTAGGCCAGCTTCAAAGAACACGTAAAAAAGCAACAAATCCTGCGACGCAAAAACGCCAATCATCAGCGTTTCCATCAGCAGAAACGCCGCCATATACTCACCGACGCGTTTCTGGATGGATGTCCAACTTGCGCCAATGCAGATCGGCATCAGAAAGACCGACAGCATGATCAACGTCAGCGAAATGCCATCAATGCCAAGGCGCCAACCAATGGGCCCAAAGAGGTTCGCGCTTACGGTAAACTGCCACTGCGTACCCGATGGATCATAATTGAGCCAAAGCAGAACACCAAAAACCAGATTCAATAATGTCGCTGATAGCGCGATGACACGCGCAAGATCTGCGCGGACAAACAAGCACAAGGCTGCCGCGACCACCGGTATGGCCAGCATGATCGAAAGAACAGGAATATCTGCGGCGTTCATCATGCTCTCACCATCATCCAGCTAACCGCGATGACTAAGCCAAGAAGCATCACAAGCGCATATGTATAAAGATAACCCGACTGCATCCGCACAGCCATTTTGCTGCCAAATGACACCAACGCTGCCGAACCATTGGGACCAAAACGATCAATGATCCCGATATCACCTTGTTTCCAAAACAGGCGACCGAACAAGAATGCAGGGCGCACGAACAAAAAGTTATAGAGTTCGTCAAAATACCATTTGTTCAGGAAGAAACGATAAATCGGCGCAAAGGTCGTGGCCAGACGCTGTGGCGCATCCTTTGACAATTGATACATGAAATAGGCCGTCGTTAGGCCAATAACCATGGCCACAGTCGACGACAGTTTCACCCACAAGGGCACTTCGTGCATCGCATGCATCAAATGCGCGTTGAAATAGAGCGTGCTGTTTGCCCAAAACGCCGCGCCTGACTCTGCATCGATGAAGGCATTGTGGAAGACGAAGCCTGCAAAAACGGCGCCGACGGTCAACAATGCCAATGGCGTTAGCATCGGCCATGGACTTTCATGTGGGTGATAGCCCGCCGTTCCGTCACTGGACGCATCATGCGCATGAGATTCATGGTCATGGCTTTCATGCACCGCGTGTTGGATATGCTCGGATTTTTCCCAGCGCGGCTTTCCGAAAAAGGTCAGGAACATTAAGCGCCAGCTGTAAAAGCTGGTAAGCAATGCAGCGATAACGCCGATAACAAAACCATACATATGATAGGTTGATTCACTCGCGAAGGCAGCCTCGATGATGGCATCCTTGGAATAAAAGCCCGCAAAGCCACCAACGCCCAATATACCAACGCCGGTAATCGCCAAGGTGCCCGCCATCATGGCCCAGAATGTCAGTGGGATATGTTTCCGCAAGCCACCATAATAACGCATATCTTGTTCATGGTGCATCGCATGGATTACTGACCCCGCGCCCAGGAACAACAGCGCTTTAAAGAAAGCATGCGTGAACAAGTGGAACATCGCCGCGCCATAAGCGCCGGTACCAGCTGCGAAGAACATGTAGCCGAGCTGCGAACAGGTCGAATAGGCAATGACGCGTTTGATGTCAGTTTGCACAAGGCCAACCGTTGCTGCAAAAATGGCCGTCGTTGCGCCAACAATCGTGACGACATCGAGCGCAAACTGGCTGGTTTCGAACAAGGGCGACAGACGGCACACCATGAACACGCCTGCGGTAACCATGGTCGCCGCATGGATGAGCGCCGATACAGGCGTTGGCCCTTCCATCGCGTCCGGCAACCATGTGTGCAGCCCCAACTGCGCCGATTTACCCATCGCACCGATGAACAACAAAATGCACAGTAAGCTCATTGTATCAACGCGCATCCCCAGGAAACCGATGCTTGAGCCAACCTTATCGGGTGCAGCAGCCAAGATTTCCGGAATGGAAACGGTGCCAAACAACCAGAAGATGCCAAAGATACCGAGCATGAAGCCAAGGTCACCAACGCGGTTGACGACAAACGCCTTAATCGCCGCCGCATTCGCGCTTGGTTTCTTATACCAGAAGCCAATAAGCAAATAAGAGGCAAGGCCGACGCCTTCCCATCCGAAGAACATTTGCACCAAATTATTGGCGGTCACCAACATCAACATCGCAAAGGTGAACAGCGACAGATACGCAAAAAAGCGGGGCTGATCAGGGTCTTCTTCCATATAGCCCCAGCTATACAGATGGACGAGCGCCGATACGCTGGTGATTACCACGAGCATGACCGCTGTCAGCGCATCGACGCGCAATTCCCAGTCAAAGCTCAGCTCGCCCGACTGCACCCAAGTCATCACCGGTTGGACATAAGCTGTCTCGCTGCCATTCAAGAAACCGATAAAGATCGGCCAGCTCAAGAACGCGGCGATAAACAGTCCTAAGGTCGTAACCGTCTTGGCAGCCAACGCCCCAATGAACCGCTGACCCAAGCCAGCGACCAGCGAAGCCAAAAGTGGAAGGAAAACGATGAAATGGATTGCAGTCACTGGATGTTATCCCTTCATCCGGTTGACATCATCAACCGCAATTGTGCCGCGGCCACGGAAGTAGATAACCAGTATCGCAAGGCCAATCGCGGCCTCACCTGCCGCAACGGTCAATACGAACATGGCAAAAATCTGGCCTGTTAGGTCGCCCAAAAACACGCTGAACGCCACCAGGTTGATATTTACCGCAAGCAGGATGAGTTCAATCGCCATCAGAATGATGATCACATTTTTGCGGTTCAAGAAAATGCCAAGCACGCCCATCACAAAGAGGATGCTGCTGACGACAAGATAATGTTCGATACCAATCACAGCTCAACCCCCTGCCCGCTGGGCTGATTAACATTGCGCGTTGCGTCTTGCGGACGGCGTTGCACTTGGCTGCTGATACTTTGACCGCGCGTGCCGTGGCTCCGGCGATGCGTCAAGACGATGGCTCCAACCATCGCGACCAACAGAATAAGACCTGCCGTTTCGAACAGGAAGACATATTTGCTATACAACAAGGCGCCAACCGCCTCGATATTTGGGACTTTAGCAGATATCGAAGCCACCCCAACTTCTGCTGTACCTAGCTTCACCGCACCTGCCTGATACGCGCCGATACCCAGCACAAGCTCTGCCACCAATACAATTGCCAGTAACAGCCCAAGCGGTACATTTTTGATGAACCCTGCGCGCAATTCGGCGAAATCAATGTCGAGCATCATGACGACGAATAGGAACAACACGGCAACCGCGCCGACATAGACTATGACCAACAACATCGCGATGAACTCTGCACCGATCAAGACCATGAGACCTGCCGCGTTAAAGAAGGCCACGATAAGCCAGAGGACGCTATGCACGGGATTGCGCGCAAAAATGACCATTGCTGCAGCCGCAATGACGATGCTTGCGAAAACATAGAAAGAAACAAGTTGGATCACGACGGGTCGCCCTTAACGATAGGGTGCATCGGCGGCAAGGTTCGCGGCAATTGCCCGTTCCCACTTCGCGCCGTTTTCGAGGAGCTTGGTCTTGTCATAGAGCAGTTCCTCACGCGTTTCTGTTGCGAATTCGAGGTTCGGACCTTCGACAATCGCATCAACCGGGCAAGCCTCCTGACAAAATCCGCAGTAAATGCACTTGGTCATATCGATGTCATAGCGCGTGGTCCGGCGGCTGCCGTCATCGCGTGGTTCAGATTCGATGGTAATGGCCAAGGCAGGACACACCGCCTCACATAGTTTACACGCGATGCAGCGCTCTTCGCCATTGGGATAACGACGCAGCGCATGCTCACCACGAAAACGCGGGCTCAACGGGTTCTTTTCAAACGGATAGTTGATCGTCGCCTTCCGTTTGAAGAAATATTTCAAGGTCAGCAAATGCGCCTTGATGAATTCCCACAAAGTGAAGGTTTTGATGAGATGCGTGATCGTGGTCATGCGAAATGTCCTGTGAACATAAGATAGCCGCTCACCAGAAACACCCAGAAGAGCGAAATCGGCAGGAAGACTTTCCAACCCAGACGCATCAACTGATCATAACGATAACGCGGAACTGTCGCCTTTACCCATGCGAAGATGAAGAACATCAGCAGGATTTTAGCAAAGAACCAGATAATCCCTGGCACAACGTATAATGGCGCCCAGTCCACCGGTGGCAAATATCCACCCCAAAACAGGATTGCATTCAACGCGCACATCAACAGGACGTTGGCATATTCACCTAACCAGAACAAAGCAAAGGCCATAGAGGAATATTCGGTCTGATAACCGGCAACGAGTTCGCTCTCCGCTTCGGTCAAGTCAAACGGCGCACGTGCCGTTTCTGCCATCGAGCTGATGAGGAACATCACAGCTATTGGGAATAGCAAAGGATTGAAAGCATAAGCGTTAATGAAGCCGAAAACATGACTGCGTTGCCCCTCAACAATGCCGCCAACATTGAATGTACCGGCCCACAAGACCACGCAGATCAAGATAAAGCCAATTGAGACTTCATAAGAAATCATCTGCGCCGCAGCGCGCATTGCAGAATAAAATGGATATTTGGAGTTGGATGCCCAGCCTGCAATGACAACGCCATATACACCCAGGCTGCTGATCGCGAGGATGTAGAGCAAACCGACATTGATGTTGGACAACACCACGCCATCCGCGAAGGGAATGACGGCCCAAGCCATCAATGCAACGGTGAAGGTGATGATGGGTGCTATTAAGAACAAGCCACGGTTCGACGCACTTGGAATGATGGTTTCCTGCAAGAACACCTTCAAACCATCGGCGAAACTTTGCAGCACTCCAAATGGGCCAACGACGTTGGGTCCACGGCGCAGAGCGAATGCAGCCCATAATTTACGTTCCGCATAAATGACCATCGCCACCGCGAGCATCAATGGCAGGGCGATCAGCAGTATGCCCGCAATGGTCGCTGTGAACCATGCAGCTTCGTAACTCATACCGAGATTTTGGAAGAAAGATGTCATTCCGCCGCCTCCAAGAATTGCGTGCCATGCACCAGTTCGGCCGAGCATTTCTGCATCGTTTCAGACGCGCGGCAAATCGCGTTGCTCAGGTAGAAATCCTTGATGGGATAATCAGCAATTTTGCCACTTACGTCGGCCGAAAGCGAAGGTTCCGACCAGCCATAATCCGCCAAGCCTTCAACGCCGAGTGCAGGCACGGCTTTCGCCATTTCGGCCCGCAAAGCATCGAGGCTATCAAATGGTAGACGCTGGCCCAGCACATCCGACAGAGCGCGGAATATAGCCCAATCTTCACGCGCATCGCCCGGCGGGAATACCGCACGCTCACCACGTTGCACGCGGCCTTCCAAGTTTACATATGTACCGGATTTTTCAGAATAAGCTGCGCCTGGCAAAATTACATCGGCATGATGCGCGCCATTATCCCCATGATGGCCAACATAGACTTTGAAACTATCCGCAAACAGGCCGTAATCCACTTCATCCGCGCCAAGGAAAAACGCCAAGCCTGGTTTGGCTGTGGCCAGCTTCTTGATACCGCCTTCATGTGCATATCCAAGCATGAGGCCACCCATACGCGCTGCTGCAAAATGCAATATGTTAAAGCCATTCCAGCCATCACGGACCAATTTATATTTCTTCGCAAAAGCCAAGGCAGCCCCATGGACGCCTTCATAACGAAGTGCACCGCCACCGATGATGATCGCTGGGCGTTCTGCTACCTTCAATGCATCTGCTAATACCTTCGGCGCCTTTGCCAACGCGCTTAAATCGTCGCCGAGCCACTCAACCTTATAGGTCAAATCCGTTACTGGCCCGATTGCAAACACCTTTGCACCGCGCTTACGAACGGCTTTCTGGATGCGCGTGTTTACCAAAGGTGCTTCGCGGCGCAGGTCGCTACCGACCAATAAAATCACGTCGGCATTTTCGATGCCGGCAATAGTAGTGTTAAAATTCACCGCCGAAAGCGACGATGTATCATAGGCAAGACCAGTTTGCCGGCCCTCAAGCATCGAAGCACCAGCCAGTTCACGCGCGGCGAACATAGTTTCGCAATCAACCTGATCACCCGCCAATACCGCTGCTTCGCCAGTCCAATGCGCCTTAATCGCGTCAAACGCTTCAGCCCAACTTGCCGCCACCAGCTTTCCATCCTTACGGATATAGGGCTTGTCCAAACGGCGGTGCGTCAGGCCATCAACGGCATGGCGCGTCTTGTCCGACGCCCATTCTTCGTTCACATCGTCATTGATGCGCGGCAAGGCGCGCAAAACCGCCCTGCCTCGGCTGTCGAGACGGACATTGGTGCCCACGGCGTCCATCACATCGATGCTCGGTGTCTTTTTCAATTCCCACGGCCGCGCCTCAAAAGCATAAGGTTTCGCGGTCAATGCGCCTACTGGACATAGATCAACGACATTGCCTGAAAGCTCGCTCTGCATGGCGTGCTCAAGATAGGTCGTGATTTGCATATTTTCGCCGCGCCCAATCGCGCCAACCTCTTCTATGCCGGCCACTTCCTCGGCAAAGCGGACGCAGCGTGTGCACTGAATGCAACGTGTCATCGCCGTTTTAACCAGCGGGCCCATATATTTTTCGGTAACCGCGCGCTTGTTTTCCTCAAACCGCGATGTCCCACGACCATAAGCAACGCTTTGGTCCTGCAAGTCGCATTCGCCACCTTGGTCACAAATCGGGCAATCGAGTGGGTGGTTGATGAGCAGAAACTCCATCACCCCTTCACGCGCTTTTTTGACCATTGGCGTATCCGTACGGATGATCTGCCCTTCTGTAGCTGGCAACGCGCAACTTGCTTGCGGCTTTGGCGGCCCAGGGGCAACTTCAACCAGGCACATGCGGCAATTGCCCGCTATGGACAGCCGTTCATGATAGCAAAAGCGTGGAATTTCCTTCCCGGCCATCTCACACGCCTGCAACACAGTTGCGCCTGCAGGGACTTCGAGTTCTAATCCGTCTACGGTGACTTTAGGCATGTTTACTCCGCAGCCTCCAGCATATTGTCGCCCTTGGCGCCGTGGATACGGCGCTCCATCTCTGGGCGGAAATGCTTGATCAAACCCTGAATCGGCCAAGCAGCCGCATCACCAAGCGCGCAGATGGTGTGACCTTCAACCTGTTTGGTCACATCATATAATGTATCGATGTCGCCAATGTCGGCATCGCCGGTGCGCATCTTTTCCATCACGCGCCACATCCAACCTGTACCTTCACGGCACGGCGTGCATTGGCCGCAGCTTTCATGCTTGTAGAAATAGCTCAATCGCGAAATAGCGCGCACAATGTCAGTGGACTTGTCCATCACAATCACCGCCGCCGTGCCAAGGCCGGAGCCCACAGCCTTGCAGCCGTCAAAATCCATCGGAACGTCCATCATCATCGCGGCAGGCACCAAAGGCACCGACGAACCGCCAGGAATAACCGCAAGGAGATTATCCCAGCCACCTCTTATACCGCCGCAATGCTTTTCGATCAGTTCGCGAAACGGGATACCCATTTGTTCTTCAACAACGCATGGCTTTTCCACATGGCCGGAGATTTGGAACAGCTTTGTGCCATGATTGTTTTCGCGACCAAAACTTTTGAACCATCCAGCCCCGCGCCGTAGGATGGTCGGCACAACCGCGATGCTTTCAACATTGTTCACCGTCGTGGGGCAACCATAGAGCCCTGCACCCGCCGGAAATGGAGGTTTCAAACGCGGCTGACCCTTTTTGCCCTCCAGGCTTTCGATCATTGCGGTTTCTTCACCGCAAATATAGGCGCCAGCGCCGCGATGGACGAAGACGTCAAAGTCATAACCAGACTTTGCGGCATTTTTACCTAGCAAACCAGCAGAATAGGCCTCCGCTACAGCCTTTTCGAGTATCTTCGCTTCGAAAATATATTCGCCGCGAATGTAGATATAGGCCGCGCGCGCGCGCATGGCGAAACCAGCGATCAGCGCGCCTTCGCTCAGCTTATGCGGGTCATGACGGATGATCTCGCGGTCTTTACAGCTACCCGGTTCGGATTCATCGGCGTTGATAACCAAGAAGTTCGGCCGCTCGGGCGTCGGCGTCTTGGGCATGAAGCTCCACTTCATGCCCGTCGGGAAGCCCGCACCACCACGACCACGCAGGCCGGAGGCTTTCACTTCCTCAATAATCGCATCCTGCCCGACCTTCATCAGGTCAGCTGTCTTGTCCCAATCACCGCGTTTCTGCGCCGCCTTCAGGGCAAAGTCCTGATAGCCGTATAGATTGGTAAAAATGCGATCTTTGTCAGCGAGCATCAGCCCAAACCTCCAAGAAAAAACCAAGCTGCTCCGGCAATCAACAAACCAATAACAGCGAGCTTAATAACGCCCTTGAACAATTTCCACGCCACGAACGCGGCGATGAGAATGCCGATGAGGGGAAGAAATTCCATTAATATTCCCCCCGATAGTCATGGTTCTTATCTACCATCGCATGCAGGGTCGTCGCGCCGCCAAAAGGCTCTACTGTGTGACGTCCCGGTAATTGCGTGCCGATCTTAGGCTGCTTGTCCGCGGCCAAATCGTCGAGGATGGCGGTCATGCTGCCATAATCAAGATCTTCATAATTATCGTCGTTGATCTGAACCATCGGTGCAGACGCGCAATTGCCCATGCATTCAACTTCGTTCAGCGTAAACATCCCGTCAGGTGTGGTCGCACCTTTCACCAAGCCGCGCTTCTTACAGGCCGCTATAATATCATCCGACCCACGCAACATGCATGGCGTCGTGCCGCACACTTGCACATGATAGCGGCCAACGGGCGCCAGATTGTACATCGTGTAAAAAGTCGCGACTTCATAGGTGCGCATATAAGGCATGCCGAGATAGCTCGCGACATATTCGATTACTGGTACGGGCAACCAACCTTGGGTCTGTGTCTCTTCGCCAACCTGACGCTGTGCCAAGTCAAGCAATGCCATCACAGCCGATTGCTGACGTCCTGCCGGATAACGGCCAATATACATATCGGCCTTTGCTTTATATTCAGGCGAAAAGGCAAAGCTGCCCCATTTAGCACGGGTTTCGGCTTCATCCGGGATGTGTACTGCGTCAGCCATGTGCTTCTTTCCGTCCCCAAATCCGTCCGATATACGCACCAAAGATCATGGCCGCAGCGGTCGAACCCACTTCCTTTGCCGACACCTCGGTATGAAACAAATAGAGATAGGCAGCAATCAACGCGACCGAACCAAACGCCGCCGATGCCAAAAACATAAGCTCTCGCGTCATCAGCGGTCACACTCCCCAAACACGATGTCGAGCGCGCCCAGTATCGCGGTCGTATCCGCAAGCATGTGCCCCCGGCTCATAAAATCCATCGCTTGCAAATGCGAAAAGGCCGTCGGACGGATTTTGCAACGATAAGGCTTGTTGCTGCCGTCGGCGACCAGATACACGCCGAACTCACCCTTCGGGCTCTCTGTCGCCACGTACACGCTGCCTGCCGGTACTTTGAAGCCTTCGGTGTAGAGCTTGAAGTGATGGATCAACGCTTCCATCGATTGCTTCATTTCGGCGCGCTTGGGCGGTGCGACCTTGCGGTCATCGCTACATACCGGGCCTTCCGGCATTTGTTGCAAGCATTGCTTCATGATGCGGACCGATTGGCGCACTTCTTCAACGCGGACCATGAACCGGTCATAACAATCGCCACGCGTGCCGACAGGAATGTCAAATTCCATCCGGTCATAGACGTCATAGGGTTGGCTTTTACGGATATCCCACGGGATGCCTGCGCCACGGATCATCGGGCCAGAAAAGCCCCATTTGATCGCGTCTTCTTTTGAAACAATAGCGATATCGACATTGCGTTGTTTGAAAATACGGTTGTCGACGACCAAAGACATCGCGTCCTCAAACAAGCGCGGCATGCGATCATCTAGCCACTCGGCGATATCGGTCAGCAACTTCAGCGGTACATCCTGATGCACGCCGCCAGGGCGGAACCATGCGGCATGCATACGTGCGCCGCTTGCTCGCTCGTAAAAAGCCATGATGTCTTCACGGATTTCATACAACCACAATGGCGGTGTCATCGCGCCGACATCGATAATATGGTGTGCAATATTCAACGTGTGGTTTTTTATTCGCGTCATTTCGGCGAACAATACCCGCAGATATTGCGCGCGAAGGGGCACTTCCAAATCCAACAATTTTTCAACCGCAAGCACATAGCTGTGCTCCATCGCCATCGGCGAAGCATAATCCAACCGGTCGAAATAAGGCAATGCCTGCAAATAGGTTTTATATTCAATCAGCTTTTCAGTGCCGCGGTGCAAAAGGCCGATATGAGGATCAAGCCGCTCGACGATTTCACCGTCCAGCTCCATCACCAAACGCAATACGCCGTGCGCCGCAGGGTGCTGTGGCCCGAAGTTAATCGTGTAATTCTGGATGACTTCGTCGCCGGTGGTCGGGGCGAGATCTTGTTGCATACTCATGCCTTGTCTCCCGTCGCCTTTGGCTTGCGGACAGAGCGCTTGGCTGTTTCTTTGGCGGCAGGCTGCTGTGCGGCATTTTCTCCGGTTTTCTCATCGCCAGGCAGCACATAATCTGCGCCTTCCCATGGGCTCAAAAAGTCGAAATTGCGGAAATCCTGCGCCAATTGCACAGGCTCATATTTCACGCGCTTTTCTTCTTCGGAATAGCGCAATTCAACATAGCCCGACAATGGGAAGTCCTTACGCTGCGGATGCCCTGAAAAGCCATAATCGGTTAATATGCGGCGTAAATCGGCATTGCCGGAGAATAATACACCATACATATCAAAAACTTCACGTTCCAACCATCCTGCAACAGGCCATATGCCGGTGACGGATGGAACAGGCTGATCGTCATTGGTGGTCAAATGCACACGAATACGGTGGTTTTTGGTAAGACTCAGCAGGCAATAGACAATCTCAAAACGCGGATCACGTTCGGGCCAGTCTACGCCCGCGATTTCCATGAGTTGCTGATATTCGCAATCATCACGCAAGCGGATCATACATTCGACTAACGCATCACGTTGAATATGCACGGCAACTTCATGATTGGTTTCCTCAATAGAAACCAAATGTTTACCAAGCGCTTTTGAGATCGCTTTTACGGCGCCCTTAGGCGTTTGGATAAGGGGTGCGGAGTGGCTCACCGTTCGATTGTCCCTGTCCGACGGATTTTACGCTGCAACTGCATAATGCCGTAAAGCAAAGCTTCAGCGGTTGGCGGGCATCCGGGTACATAAATGTCGACGGGCACAACGCGATCGCAACCGCGCACAACACTATAACTATAATGATAATAGCCACCGCCATTGGCGCAGCTACCCATGGAAATAACATATTTAGGCTCAGACATTTGGTCATAAACCTTGCGCAGCGCAGGCGCCATTTTATTGCAAAGCGTGCCCGCCACAATCATCACGTCCGACTGACGCGGTGACGCGCGCGGAGCAATGCCAAAGCGTTCAAAATCGTAACGTGGCATATAGCCGTGAATCATTTCCACCGCACAACAGGCCAGACCGAAGGTCATTGGCCATAAAGAGCCCGTACGTGCCCAATTGAATAGATCTTCCGTCGACGACACGACAAAACCCTTGTCGTTCACTTCGCTTTCAATATCCTTGAAGAACGCCGTATCCGGCACTTGTAAGTCCGACAGTGATGGCGTGATTACTCCCATTCGAGTGCTCCCACTTTCCATGCATAGATAAATCCGATGACCAATTCGAAAAGGAACAACATCATAGTGCCCCAACCGATCCAGCCTGTTTCACCCAGGCTAACCGCCCATGGGAATAAAAAGGCCGCTTCAAGGTCAAAAATGATAAACAAAATCGCAACGAGATAAAAACGAACATCAAATTGGCTGCGCGAATCTTCGAATGCTGGAAAGCCGCACTCATATTCGGTTAGTTTTGCTTCGGTGGGCTTGTGCGTACCCGTCAGTCGCGACACACCCATGGGCAAAAACACAAATGCCGACGACAATGCGAGCGCCACCACCAGAAAAAGCAGTATGGGTAAATATTGCGACAAATCAGTCATATCAGACTCGTTTTCCGAAACCCCGTAAGTTGCGGCGCTTTTAGGCAGAAGAGTCCCGACCTGCAAGGCCAAGAATCGGCATTTTTTCTGGCATTTTCGATGATTATTTTAAGGCGCCAACCAGCAACTTATGCAGCTTGCTATGCAATATGTCATTTGCCGCCAAAACCTGTGCATCTGCGATATGTGGACTGCGTCCCCGGTAATCGGTTACAAAGCCGCCAGCTTCGCGCACGAGCAAGCAGCCAGCAGCGGTATCCCAAGGAGATAGGCCGCTTTCCCAGAAGCCATCATAGCGCCCAGCGGCCAACCATGCGAGATCAAGACTTGCCGCACCAAATCGCCGGATGCCCGACACCGAAGGTCCGATAGCACCAAAAATCTTGGCCCATTCTTCAAAATCGCCATGGCCCTTATATGGCGTACCAGTGGCAATAAGCGCCTCATTTAGCTGACGGCGCGCAGACACCCGCAAACGCCGGTTGCCGAGCCAAGCGCCCTTGCCACGCTCAGCCCAGAAGCTTTCGTCCGTAATCGGGTTGTATACCAAGCCTGCAAATATATCGCCCCAGCCAGAACCATCCGGCTTTGGATCTTGCACCGCAATAGAAATTGCAAAATGCGGAATGCCATGGAGGAAGTTGCTGGTTCCATCGAGCGGATCAACAATGAACCGCGGCTTTCCTTCAGCGCCAGCGATCTCGCCACCTTCTTCCATGAGAAAGCCCCAGTCGGGACGTGCGATTTCGAGTTCACGGAAAATAGTGTCTTCAGCACGCTCATCAGCTTTCGAAACGAAATCCGCAGGCCCCTTTTGCGAAACCTGCAAATGTTCGATCTCACCAAAATCGCGGCGAAGCTTGCCACCCGCTTTACGGGCAGCTTTTTCCATGATGGTCAATAGACCGGTTAATGCGGGCATTAATCAGCCTTCCGAACATATTCCCGTTCGTAGACATCAACCACGATTCGCGTACCCGCGCTGATGAATGGCGGCACCATTACACGCACGCCATTGTCCAGAATTGCAGGCTTATAGCTGGATGACGCTGTCTGCCCTTTTACCACGGCATCGGCTTCCACAATCGTAGCCTCAATCTGATCCGGTAAAGCAACTGAAAGTGCTTCATCATCATACATTTCCATGACAACGTCCATGCCGTCCTGCAGGAAAGCCGCCGCATCACCAAGGAGGTCGCTCGGCAAAGTCACCTGATCATAGGTTTCCTTATCCATGAAGACCAGATTATCGCCCTCGGCGTAGAGAAACTGAAAATCTTTCTGATCAAGGCGCACTTTTTCGACGCTTTCGGCCGAGCGGAAACGGATATTGTTCTTGCGGCCATCACGGAGATTTTTGAGCTCAACTTGCATATATGCACCACCCTTACCCGGTTGGGTATGCGCAGTCTTTACGACACGCCACAGGCCGCCTTCATATTCCAATATATTACCCGGCTTGATTTCAACCGCGTTGATTTTCATGAGTATACTCGCTTGACAGATGGAAAGAGCAGACACGCAAAAACGTGCCGATAGACGCGGCCTTTAACGATGGCGGCGTCATTAGGCAAGCAGTGCGTTAAACGCCTTTACTGCTTCGGCGGGGCCGTGCGGATGGTTCCAAACGGCGCCACTCACCGCTATAAAATCTGCGCCCGCATCGATTAATGGCTTGGCATTGCTAGGCGTAATGCCGCCAATGGCAACACAGGGCACCTCTGTCACAAACGACCATTTTTGCAATGTATCGAGTTCAGCAACATGGTCCACCGATTTGGTTGCAGTTGGATAGAAAGCACCAAAGGCTACATAATCGGCGCCTGCCTCCGCTGCCTCCATCGCGAGATGGCGGCTATTGTGACAGGTAACGCCAATTTGTGCGTCCCGGCCAAGCAGTTCCCGGGCTTCACCAACATCGCCATCCCCCTGCCCCAAATGCACACCGTCAGCTTTCAAGCGCTTGGCCAACGCAACGCTGTCGTTCACGATAAACGCGACGTCATGCGCCGCGCAAATGGCCTGCAACGGCTCCGCAAGAGCCGCTGCCTCATGCTGATCCAGTTCTTTAACCCGAAACTGGAACGCGGCGACCGAGCCAGCGGACAAGGCAGCCTCAAGATGAGCGGGAAAATCGCCGCCTACATCAAGTGGCGAGATCAAGTATAATTGGCAGGGAAATTCTTTCATGCCGCGCTCATTAGCTGGGGTTTCGGTCGGCGGCAAACATCTTGCGTATTTACAACCGGCCCCTCTCCAAACTCAGGTCGCGGACGCCGCGTGAATTTCATCGATGGCGCTAGATAGCGCGGTGTCAAATTCCTCGGCGGTCATCTGGTGACGCAAATCTTCCAACAAAGCGCGCGAGAAGCTGGCAATCATGCCCTTATTTTTGGCAAGTTCAGCGCAGGCCTCCGGACGGGCATAGCCCCCAGAGAGCGCAACAACGCGCAGCACGCGCGGATGGTTGATAAGCGCGTCAAAGGTCCCTGCTTCTGCTGGAATGGACAGCTTCAACATGACCTTGTGATCCGCCGATACGCTATCGAGCGCTTTCAAGATTTCATCGCGCAATATGACGTCGCTTTGCGCGCGGTCCGCGCTTTTGATGTTCACCTCAGGCTCGATAATCGGCATCAATCCCGCGGCGAGAATTTGCTCGGCCACGTCAAATTGCTGCTTTACGATCGCGGCAATGCCCGTTGGCGAAGCTTGGTTAATAACTGAACGCTTTTTCGTGCCAAATATACCTTTGGCCTTGGCGCGATGGAGCAACGCTTCAAGGTCTGGCATTGGCTTCATCATTTGAACGCCATCCGCTTCGTCCTCAAGGCCTTTGTCTACCTTAAGGAACGGCACAACACCTCGGTCTTGCAATGCCGTCGGCACTGGCTTGCCGCCCGCGTCGCCGTCCATCGTCCGTTCGAACAATATCGCGCCCAACACTTTCTCGCCTGAAAAGCTGGGTGCTGTAATGATTCGCGTACGCATGTTGTGGATAAGGCCAAACATCTCTTCTTCGCTCGTGTAAGCGTCTTCCTGTATGCCATATCCCTTGAGTGCTTTGGGTGTTGATCCGCCGCTCTGATCCAGAGCCGCAATAAATCCCGAGGCAGTGGCCACTTTTGCAAGCATTTCAGAGTAATTCATCTTTGGCATCCCATAAATTGGCCCTGCATACGTATGCATCGGCAATTGACAAAAAACGGGGCAAAGCCCCGCAGGTTTAAGCAATATTCAACGCATCAACTCCAGGTAATGGCTTGCCTTCCATCCACTCTAGGAAAGCGCCACCCGCTGTCGAAACAAAGGTAAAATCATCAGTCACACCGGCATGGGCCAGTGCGGCAACAGTATCGCCGCCCCCTGCAACCGACACCAAGGATCCTTCCCGAGTCAGAGCCGCCGCGGTCCGCGCTAATGAAACCGTTGCAGCATCAAAAGGCTCTATCTCGAAAGCACCCAACGGCCCGTTCCACACCAAGGTCCGGCAGTTTTTCAAAACATCGGCCAATGCCTCAACCGCGGCAGGGCCTACATCCAAGATCATTTCATCCGCTGCAACCTCATGCACATTGACCGTTCGGGTTGGAGGATTTTCACGAAATTCATGCGCCGTTACAACGTCGTAGGGTAGATGGACCGTGCAGCCCGCCAAATCCGCTGCGTCCATAATGGCATTGGCTTGATCCGCCAGATTGTGTTCGCATAAGGACTTACCTACATCGACACCGCGCGCAGCCAAAAAGGTGTTGGCCATACCGCCGCCGATAATCAAATGGTCGACCTGCTTCACCAGATTGTTCAGCACGTCGAGTTTAGTCGAGACCTTTGCACCGCCGACAACAGCCGCGACAGGATGTTCAGGCGCGCCCAAAGCAGCTTGAAGCGCCTTCAATTCAGCCTCCATTGCTCGACCGGCATAAGCTGGCAGGATGTGCGCCAAACCTTCGGTGGACATATGCGCGCGATGTGCCGCCGAAAAGGCATCGTTAACGTAGAAATCACCATTGGCAGCAACGGCATGCGCCAGCTCAGGATCGTTCTTTTCCTCACCCGGCCAAAAGCGCGTGTTTTCGAGGAGCGCGATATCCCCATCCGCCAATATACCAACCGATTGTGCAACCACGTCGCCGGCTATTTCGGGCACAAACATAATCTCGCGGCCAAGCACCTCTTGCAAGGCATCGAGGACCATCGACACGGACATTTCGCTATGCTTTGCGCCCTTGGGACGCCCAAAATGTGCAAGCAGAAGGACTTTAGCGCCCTTATCCGCTAGTTCCAACACCGTCGGCACCAACGCCCGCATACGCGTTTCGTCGGTCACGCGCCCATCGGCCATGGGCACGTTCAGGTCAACGCGTACTAAAGCGCGCTTGCCCCTAATATCGCCGAGGTCGTCGAGCGTACGGAATGCCATGGATCAATCCTCAGAGAAATTTGCCAATGACACCGGCAGTATCAACCATGCGGTTGGAGAAGCCCCATTCATTGTCATACCAGCTCAACACGCGCACGAGTTTTCCGTCGATAACTGCGGTTTCCAAGCTGTCGATCGTCGAGCTTGCGGGACAATGGTTATAATCGATCGAGACTAAGGGCTCGTCAGAATAGGCCAACACGCCTTTCAATGCACCCTCTGATGCCGCTTTCAACAGAGCGTTGACTTCGTCGATGCTGGTGTCACGCTTTGGTGTGAAGGTCAGGTCAACGATGCTGACATTTGGCGTAGGCACGCGGATGGCAGAACCGTCCAGCTTACCCTTCAGTTCGGGCATCACTTCGCCCACGGCGCGCGCCGCACCGGTGGTGGTTGGGATCATCGACATGCCAGCAGCCCGCGCGCGGCGCATGTCGTCGTGGATTTGGTCCAAGATCTTTTGATCGTTAGTGTAGCTGTGAATGGTGGTCATCAGACCGCGCTCGATACCAATGGCATCGTTCAGGACCTTCGCCATGGGCGCCAAGCAGTTGGTGGTGCAGCTTGCGTTTGAAACGATTATGTCGGCCGCACTTAGAACATCATGGTTGACGCCAAAAACAACAGTCTTGTCTACATTCTTGCCCGGTGCGGAAATCAGTACCCGTTTTGCGCCTGCCGCGAGATGCTTTTCGGCACTGACGCGGTCAGTAAAAAATCCGGTGCACTCCAGCGCAATGTCAACGCCATTGGCTGCGTGCGGCAAATTGGCCGGATCACGCTCTGCGGTCACATGAATACGCTTCCCGTTAACGATGATATCATTGCCATCGGCTTCAACCGTGCCTGGGAATGGGCCGTGGACGCTGTCGCGTTTGAACAAAAGAGCATTGGCCTTGGCTGGTGCAAGATCGTTAATCGCGACCAGTTCCAGATCATGGTCGTCACGCTCTAGAATAGCACGTGCGACCAAACGGCCGATGCGACCAAAACCGTTAATTGCTACTTTCACTGTCATATCTGCTCCTATCGGCCCAAGCGGGCGACAATTTGAGGGGTGATTTTGTCAGCCGTCAGGCCAAAATGTTGGTACAGCGCGTCAATCGGCGCCGAGGCGCCGAAGCTGTCAATGCCAATGCGAAGTCCATCGCCGACATACCGCTCCCACCCCATGGTGGTTCCTGCCTCTATCGAAACGCGCAACGTATTCGTTGGGAGCAGTTCCGCTTTATAAGAGGTAGGCTGCGCGTCGAAACGTTCCCAGCTTGGCATTGACACTACGTCCGCGCCAATGCCGTCGGCTTCTAGCCTTTCCGCAACGGCGATAGCAATCTCGACTTCGGAACCCGTCGCAATAAGAACGACTTTGCGTCCGGCATTTGCAGCACGCAGTTTATAAGCGCCCTTGGCGGAGAAATTCTCGCTAATGTCGGTGCGCAGTTGCGGGAGGTTTTGACGCGATAGTGCCAATACCGACGGCGTGGACGCACTTTCAATAGCCAAGGCCCAGCATTCGGCGGTCTCAATCGTGTCACAAGGCCGATACACATCCAAATTAGGGATGAGACGCATCGACATGATTTGCTCAATGGGCTGATGCGTAGGACCATCTTCCCCAACACCAATCGAGTCATGCGTCAGGACGTAAATGACGCGCGTTTCTTGCAGTGCGGACAAGCGAATTGCGGCACGGCAATAATCCGAGAAGATCAAGAATGTTCCGCCATAAGGGATGATGCCACCATGAAGCGCCATGCCATTCATCGCTGCCGCCATCCCGAATTCGCGAATGCCATAATTGACATAACGCCCAGAATAATCGTTTTTATCCAATGTATTGGTGGAAGCAGTTCGGGTGAAGTTGGAACCCGTCAAATCCGCAGAACCACCCAATAATTCCGCTATAGCCGCTGTCGCCGCCGTCAGCGCGATTTCGGATGACTTTCGCGTCGCAATCTTTTGCGGTGCAGCGATCAAGCTTTCCAGATGCGGCTTAAGCCATGCGTCACTTGGTTCGCCTTCCATAACTGCTGTAAATGCGCTCTTATTGCCGGACGCCGCGAGCCTAGACTTCCAATCTGCATGCGCGGCTGCGCCTGCCCTACCCGTTGCACGCCATGCCCCAAGAATATCCTCGGGTATTTCAAATGCAGGATAGGGCCAATTAAGCGCCGCACGCGTCGCGACAATTTCCTCGGCGCCTAGCGGGCTACCATGCGGCGCTTTCGTGCCCTCTTTATTGGGCGATCCCTTGCCGATGAGCGTTCGACAGGCAATTAAGGAGGGGCGATTATCCGCCAGAGCTGCCTTAATTGCGCGTTCTATATCATTGAAATCATGCCCATCGCAGGCTTCAACATGCCATCCACTGGCCAGATACCGTCCTGCAATGTCTTCGGTAGTGGAAAGGTCGGTTGCACCATCAATTGTGATGCGGTTGTCGTCCCAGAAAACAATCAAGCGTCCCAGCCCAAGATGTCCGGCAAGGCCCACAGCTTCATGGTTAATGCCTTCCATCAAGCAACCATCACCCGCCACAACCCAAGTGCGGTGATCGACCAAATCATCACCAAAGCGAGCGTTCAAATGCCGTTCGGCCATTGCCATGCCCACAGCCATCGCCAAGCCCTGCCCCAATGGACCCGTGGTGCATTCAACGCCGTCGATCAGAAAATTTTCAGGATGCCCGGCACATGGACTGCCCAATTGACGGAAATTGCGGATATCGTCGATGGACGGGCTTGCATAGCCAGTTAAGTATAAGGTCGCATAAGCGAACATGGAGCCATGGCCGGCGGACAAAACAAAGCGATCGCGGTCGCCCCAATCAGGCGCCTGCGGATCGAATTTTAAAAATTTGGAATAGAGAACAGTGGCGACATCGGCCATGCCCATGGGCATTCCGGGATGCCCACTATTTGCAGCCTGCACAGCATCCATAGCCAGTGCCCGAATTGCATTGGCCATTTGCTGGTTACTAACGGTCATGTCCTTTTCCCCATATTTCACTCCCACGCAGGAGCGGGTGACGGAGCACATCTGTTTTTGTGCATTACCGCCGAATCGTTGGCTGGAACCCTTGCGGATGCAAGCGCAAAGCGTCAAGGGAGCGAGGGCGCTTTTCCCCATGAATTTGTGCATAGAATAACGATCGCACATTTGCATTGGGCATCGTCTCTGCTAAGCTTCCTCAGCAAAGGATTTTAACCCATGATAGAAAAACGATTTATTGTGGCAATCGGCCGTATCGAAAGCGCTTTGGCCCGTATCGAAAAATCGGCGACCTCGCCGGTACCAAAGGGCTATAATGATCTATCTGAACGGCATGAAAAGCTAAAATCCGAAACGCGTATTGCTCTACAAGATTTGGACAAGATTTTGGCGGGTGCGCGCTGATGCCTGACGTGAAGTTATCTATCGCCGGTCGTGACTATTTTGTCGCGTGTAACGCCGGAGAAGAGCAGCGCTTGTTAGAACTCGGTGCAATGGTGGACGCCACCGCGCAACAAGTCGCTGGCGGTGCGCGAGGCCTCACGGAAACGCGTATATTGTTGTTTTCAGCGTTACTGCTAGCGGATAAGCTGCACGACTCAGGCGACACCGTGACCGCCGATAAGACCGAACCCACGGCCGCAATGCTGCAATCCGCCGATAGATTAGAGACGCTGGCGAGCCGGTTGGAGAATCTGGCGCTAAGACTTGAGAATTAACCTAAGTGGCTTATATTGGTTATTGGCGGAACTGTCCGGCACGAACTGATGAGAACATCCCTGAGGCGATTATCTATCTAAGGGAGCTGTCCCTGCCTGGGCCGTTTGGGAAACCTTAAGGTCCAGATCACACGGTGCCCACCTGACGTGCTGGCGTCAGAGGATATTCCGGGAAACGACCCATGATGGTTCCGCCAACATTTATCAGGAAAAGCTGTGCAACTAAATTTTGACAAGCAGTCGCAGCGATCGGAATTCCGCCAAAAGCGTGATCAGTTTGTCGGCGCCCTTTCGCCGCAGGATCGCGCATTGGCTTTCTCCAAAATTCCAAGCCCGCTCGCGCAATATCTGTTGCCTGGAAAAATCGTAGCCGGTTACATTGCCATTGGATCTGAGGTAGATCCTGCAGCTTTATTGGAACAGGCGCATAAAATGGGCTGCGACATTGCCCTGCCCCATGTCACGAGCAAGACCGCACCGATGCGCTTCCTGCGTTGGGCGCCTGGCGATATTTTAGTTCCCGGCCCCTTTGGGTTGCAGCAGCCTGCCGAGAATGCCCACTTATGCACGCCAGACATCGTTCTAGCGCCCTTGGTGGCCTTTGATGACCGTTTGATGCGGCTTGGACAGGGAGCCGGACATTATGACCGCGCTTTAAGCCTACTAGACCAAGCCGTTGCCATTGGCCTTGCATGGTCCGTGCAACATGCCCCTGCCGTTGCGTCGGACATTTGGGACATGCCACTTGACGCTATACTTACTGAAAAATCATGGATGACCTTATGACAACACCACTCAAACAACCGACTTGGCGGAAACCCGCCGGAATGTTGGCGATATTGCTGATTATATTGGTCTGGTCGGGAATAATTGTCAGTGCATCCGATTTTATCGGGACGCTGAACATCGCCATGCAGAGCATCATCTATCTAGTCGCAGGCATCGTCTGGATAGCACCTATGCGCCCATTGATGATTTGGATGGAGACGGGATCGTTCCGCGCGCCACCTCAAGCCTAAAACTTGAGAGAAGTGGCGCGAGTGACGGGGCTCGAACCCGCGACCTCCGGCGTGACAGGCCGGCGCTCTAACCAACTGAGCTACACCCGCTAACTTGCGGTGGGGGCGCACTATAAGCGGCGCAAGATTCTG